>Ga0007854_10000915_pt1 | contig 19150 bp, 19 predicted proteins | sample CryBogCBH12Aug08_FD_60382 | JGI IMG/M metagenome (GOLD analysis project Ga0007854, IMG submission 60382) | Freshwater microbial communities from Crystal Bog, Wisconsin, USA - CBH12Aug08 | ecosystem: Environmental > Aquatic > Freshwater > Lake | place: Crystal Bog, Wisconsin, USA | collected...
AAGCCTTGGCCTGTCCGCCAAACTTGGCCGCCAGAACCGTGGTGATGGCAGCCGTCAGGGTGGTCTTGCCGTGATCAACGTGTCCAATTGTTCCCACGTTCACGTGGGGCTTGGTACGCGCGAATTTTTCTTTTGCCATGTTTCAATTCTCCAAAGAGCTATTCCCGTGTAAAGGTTTAATGTCTGCACGATGTTGCTGGTTCGCCCCGCACGGGAACAGGGCGGCACACCGTCGCAGACAACTTCAAAAAAACGACCGATTACTTGGCGCGGGCTGCCATGATGGCTTCAGACACGTTACGCGGAGCTTCCGAGTAGTGCTTGAATTCCATCGTATAGGTGGCACGGCCTTGCGACATCGAGCGCAGGGTGGTCGAGTAGCCGAACATTTCGGACAGCGGCACTTCGGCCTTGATGGCCTTGCCACCGCCGACCATATCGTCCATGCCCTGAACCATACCGCGACGTGAGGACAGGTCGCCCATCACGCTGCCAGCGTAGTCTTCGGGGGTTTCCACTTCCACAGCCATCATGGGCTCCAGAATGACCGGGCTGGCCTTGCGGCAGCCTTCCTTGAAACCGAAGATGGCGGCCATCTTGAACGCGTTTTCGTTCGAGTCCACGTCGTGGTACGAACCGAAGTGCAGCGTAACCTTGACGTCGACCACCGGATAACCGGCCAGAACGCCCTGATTCAGCGCTTCGATAACGCCCTTCTCAACCGCCGGAATGTATTCACGCGGAACCACGCCGCCCTTGATGGCGTCAACAAACTCAAAGCCCTTGCCAGCTTCATTGGGCTCGATCTTGAGCACAACGTGACCGTACTGACCCTTACCGCCCGACTGACGCACAAACTTGCCTTCGGAGTCTTCCACCGTCTTGCGGATGGTTTCGCGGTAAGCCACCTGTGGCTTGCCGACGTTGGCTTCGACGCCGAATTCGCGCTTCATGCGGTCGACAATAATTTCCAGGTGCAACTCGCCCATACCGGCGATGATGGTCTGGCCAGATTCTTCGTCGGTCTTGACGCGGAAAGAAGGATCTTCCTGGGCCAGACGCGACAAGGCGATGCCCATCTTTTCCTGGTCGGCCTTGGTCTTGGGTTCGACAGCCTGTGCAATCACTGGCTCAGGGAACACCATGCGCTCCAGCGTGACCACTGCTGCGGGGTCGCACAGGGTTTCGCCGGTGGTCACATCTTTCAGGCCCACGCAGGCAGCGATGTCGCCGGCGCGAATTTCTTCCACTTCTTCGCGGTTATTGGCGTGCATCTGCACGATACGGCCGATGCGCTCTTTCTTGCCGCGCACGGCGTTGTAAACGCTGTCGCCCTTCTTGAGCACGCCGGAATAAACGCGTACGAAGGTGAGCTGACCCACAAACGGGTCGGTCATCAGCTTGAATGCCAGCGCCGAGAATTTTTCGCCGTCATCCGCGGCGCGGTGCACCGGCTGTTCATTTTCGTCAACACCAGACACGGGAGGAATGTCCAACGGCGAAGGCATCAGTTCGATCACGGCGTCGAGCATGCGCTGAACGCCCTTGTTCTTGAACGCGGTACCGCACATCATCGGCTGAATTTCGCACGCGATGGTACGCATGCGCAGGCCCTTAGTGATCTCGGCTTCCGTCAGGTCGCCTTCTTCCAGGTACTTGTTCATGAACTCTTCAGAGGCTTCAGCCGCAGCTTCGACCATCTTTTCGCGCCATTCATTGGCGGTTGCCACCAGATCAGCTGGAATTTCTTCGAACGTGAACTTCATGCCCTGGGAAGCTTCGTCCCAGATGATGGCCTTCATCTTGCGCAGGTCGACCACGCCCGTGAAGTGCTCTTCAGCACCAATCGGAATCACGATCGGCACTGGGTTGGCCTTCAGACGCAGCTTCATCTGTTCGACAACCTTGAAGAAGTTGGCGCCGGTACGGTCCATCTTGTTCACAAAGGCCAGACGTGGCACCTTGTACTTGTTAGCCTGACGCCACACGGTTTCAGACTGCGGCTGAACGCCACCCACGGCGCAATACACCATGCAGGCGCCGTCGAGCACGCGCATGGAACGCTCCACTTCAATCGTGAAGTCGACGTGTCCGGGGGTGTCGATGATGTTGATGCGGTGCTCGGGGAAGGACGCATCCATGCCCTTCCAGAAGCAGGTTGTAGCTGCCGACGTAATGGTGATGCCGCGCTCCTGCTCCTGCTCCATCCAGTCCATGGTGGCGGCGCCGTCGTGCACTTCACCAATCTTGTGGTTCACACCGGTATAAAAAAGAATACGTTCGGTGGTTGTGGTTTTGCCGGCGTCAATGTGCGCAGAGATACCGATATTGCGGTAGCGCTCAATGGGAGTGGTGCGAGCCATGATGGATCCTTGGGTTAATCAAATTTGGTTATAGAGCGCCGCGCAATGTAACTCGGGCGTGTGACGGCGCTATGGCACGCCACACCCCTGACATTGAACGAGCGCCGCAAGACGCTCTTTTGCTTGGCTTAGAAGCGGAAGTGCGAGAACGCCTTGTTGGCTTCTGCCATGCGGTGAACTTCGTCACGCTTTTTCATGGCGCCGCCACGACCTTCGGTCGCTTCGAGCAATTCGTTTGCCAGGCGCTGGGCCATCGACTTCTCACCGCGCTTGCGGGCGGCTTCCTTGATCCAGCGCATGGAAAGGGCCAGACGACGGACCGGACGCACTTCGACCGGAACCTGATAGTTGGCACCACCGACGCGGCGGGACTTCACTTCGACCATGGGCTTTACGTTGTTGATGGCAACGCTGAAGGCCTCGACCGGATCCTTGTCCGGATGCTTTTTCTCGATCAGTTCGAGCGCGCCATAAATAATGCGCTCAGCAACTGCTTTTTTGCCGCCTTCCATGATCACGTTCATGAATTTGGACAACTCTACATTGCCGAACTTGGGATCCGGCAGGATTTCACGTTTAGGGACTTCGCGACGACGTGGCATTTTTCACCTCATATGCTTCAGTTGGCATCCTTTCGGACACCGCGGGAGCCATAAAAACCCCCACTTACTCGACCCACACAAACAATTTGCGCTTCGGGTCACTTCGTTTATCCGACCCGCCAAGGCCGGTAAACACCATTTTGGTTCCTTTTCGCGGTTTCCACTGCGCTCGCTTTTTTAACCGCTGTGCGAGAGTCAGCGTGGCTATCAGGCCTTCTTCGGACGCTTAGCGCCGTACTTGGAACGCGACTGCTTGCGGTCTTTCACGCCTTGCAAGTCGAGCGAACCACGCACGATGTGGTAACGCACACCCGGCAAGTCCTTGACACGACCGCCACGAACCAGCACCACGCTGTGTTCCTGCAGGTTGTGGCCTTCGCCGCCGATGTACGAAATCACCTCAAAACCGTTGGTCAGGCGCACTTTGGCAACCTTACGCAAAGCGGAGTTTGGCTTTTTCGGCGTTGTGGTGTACACGCGGGTGCACACGCCACGACGCTGTGGAGAGTTTTGCATCGCAGGGCTCTTGGACTTGACAGTCTCGACTTCGCGCCCCTGACGCACTAGCTGGTTAATAGTTGGCACTCAAGCCTCCTGAAAATAAACGTCCCTAAACGTTTTGTCTGTTACAAAAGAATCCAATTTTCTTTCCGTGATGTCCGCCACATTCACGCTAATAACCTGTAACAGCACGGATGAGCGTGCCGATTCGGCCACACATGCTGTGCTGCACACGTTTTCGCGCAAATATCGATAAATATCTTTTACGGGAACGTGAATCCCTTCGGAAATTCCGAAAAGCCTTCGAATATACCAGATCAACTGGTTATCGACAAGGGCAAGGCAAGTTGACAACGGCCCCGATTAGCGGATCCAGAGGCGCACGGTGTCCCAGGCGCGCCGCAATATTCCCGCCTGATCGACGCTTTCGAGTGCCACGAGAGGCAAATCAGCCAGGGTCTGATCGCCCAACTGCACCCGCAAAGTCGCCGCAACCTGCCCCTTGGCAATGGGGGCCAGAAGCGGATCCTTGCGCAACACCACGGTCTTTACCCGCGCGGCAGTACCCGCCGGCACCGCTACCACGATAGGAGTAGGGCGGCCCAATGGCACCGTCGACGAGGCACCTTTCCAGACTGCCGGCGCAACCACCGACTGGGAAGCCTCAAATAGCTTGACCGGTTCGGTGGCCGAAAATCCCCAGTTGAGCAGTTTTTGCGATTCATTGGCGCGCGAATTCTCGCTGTCAGCACCCAGCACGATCGACAACAGGCGGCGGGCGCCGGTGGCACCCTCTGTTCCCGGGGCGGCGCCCGCTTTGCCCAGGCTGGCAAATTCGCGACGGGCCGTGGCAATCATGCAATAGCCGGCGGCGTCGGTATGACCCGTCTTGAGTCCGTCCACGGTGGGGTCGCGGAACAACAGCAAATTGCGGTTGCTGTCATTGGCCTCCGGCGTGCCGGGGTAACGGTATTTCTTGATGGCGTAGAAACCCACATATTCGGGAAAGTCGGCCATCAGTCGGGTCGCCAGAACGCTGAGATCGCGCGCTGTGGTGATGTGGCCAGCCTCGGTCAGGCCTTCCGGGTTCTTGTAACTGGTGTGCGCCATGCCCAGAAGGCGGGCCTGCTGGTTCATCATCTCGACGAAACGATCCATGCTGCCGCCAACGCCCTCCGCCAGCGCCATGGTGGCATCGTTACCGCTCTGAACAATCATGCCTTTCACGAGATCTTCGACCGGAACCTGCATCTTGGGGTCGATGAACATGCGCGAACCCGGCATTCTCCAGGCCCGTTCGCTGACGGCGAAGGTCTGTTTCAAATTGATCTTGCCAGACTTCAGAGCATCAAATATCAGATAAGCCGTCATGAGCTTGGTCAACGATGCCGGCTCCACAGGGGCATCGATGTCCTTGGCGGCCAGCACCTGCCCAGACGTGACGTCGAGCAGCATGTAGGCGCGCGCTGCCACTTCGGGGGGCGCAGGCATCTGGGCAAAACCGGAAATGCTGAAGGCTGCTAAAAAGAATGCAAGGAAAAACGCAAAGATTGATTTCATTTTTTGAAAGAGATTCGATGGGGGCCGGCAACCTGCTGACCCGCCGGGTTTGTCTGGTCAGGCCAAGCCTGAACGGGCGCGTCAGGGCAGGGGCGCTATGCCCGACAGGTGGCGAACAACCAATGTGCGCAACAACGGCAATTGTCCATGAAAGAAATGCCCTACGCCGGGAATGACGCTCACCGGCAGAAATTGCGGCCGCGCCCAGTCCATGACATCGCTCAGCAGCACGGTGTCGTCGACCTCGCCATGCACCACCAGGCTGCGCAGATGCAGATCGGGGGGCAAGGGCGCCACTTCGAAACGCGACACGGCCGTGCCTACCAGCACGATTCTCTCCAGCGTGCGCTGCTGCCATAAAGCGTTTACGGCCTGACAGGTTACAAATGCACCAAAAGAGAACCCGGCCAGCACCAGAGGTCCATTCGGCGCCTGGGATTCAACCACGGTGAGCAGATCCTGCAGTTCGCCACGGCCTTCGTCGTGGGTGCCAGCGCTGGCCCCGACACCCCGGAAATTGAAACGCACCGCCGTCCAGCCGCTCAGCACACAGGCGCGGCCCAGAGTCTGCACAACCTTGTTGTCCATGGTGCCGCCAAACAGCGGGTGCGGGTGCGCAATGACGGCCACTCCGCGCGGCGCGGCACCGGCCTGCATTACAGGCATGTCGACGGCTACCTCGATGGCGCCGGCGGCACCTTCGAGCAAGACCCGGCTTGATGTGTTCTTCATGGCTTGGTGGGATTGCCCTCTTTCAACGACCAACGTCGGGTGCCAGCAGCAGGCGCTCGACCGGCTGGCCCTGTTTTAAATGCGAGTCTACGATTTCGTCGATATCGGCCAGGTCAACATAGTTGTACCAGACACCTTCCGGGTAGACCACCGCAACCGGTCCGCCGGCGCAGCGGTCGAGACAGCCCGCCTTGTTGACGCGAACTTTGCCCGCACCTGAGAGCCCAGCCTGTTTGACACGAACCTTGCAATGTTCGAATGCTGCCTGCGCGTTGTGCTGTGCGCAACAGGCTTCGCCGCCGTCACGCGCATTGAGACAGAAAAATATATGCCGCGCAAAATACGACGGTGTCGAGGCCGCGGGGCTGTTGGCTGGCTGGGTCATTTTGGTCAATGTTTACAAAAAAAATAGGATGCTTTTCGGTAGTTCCGGACGATGGCTTCAAAGGATATCAGCAGGTACTAGCAGGTATAGGCGGCCTAAAAAGGCTTGACCACCACCAGAATGACGATGGCCACCATTAACAGCACCGGCACTTCATTAAACCAGCGGTACCAGACATGGCTGCGGCGATTGCCACTCGCCTCGAAAGTGCGCAACATGCGCGCACAGGCGTAATGATAGGCCACCGTCAGCAGCACCAGAAACAGCTTGGCATGCAACCAGCCGTTGCCTGCGCTGAAGCCGTAGCCATACAGATGCCAGACCCAGACGCCAAATCCGAGTGCCGCCACGGCCAGCATGTTGCTGAACCGGAGCAGCTTGCGTCCCATCAGCAGCAGGCGGCCGTATTCGGCTTCGGACCCCGGGGAAACCATGGCCAGATTGACCAGGATGCGCGGCAGATAGAACAGTCCAGCGAACCAACTCGCAACAAACACGATATGAAACGCTTTAACCCACAGCATGCAGTTCTCCAGCCACGTAAATGAAGTGCCCAAAAAAAACCCCAGCACCAGGGCTGGGGTAGTAAGCCTATTTGCTGTCACACATCAAGGCCCCGCTCAGGGAGGAAAAGCGGGAGGTAGCAAGCTACCCGGACCAGAATGTACCAAGTTTAGAGACCCAATTCAAGCCAATACGCATATCAACCACAATTTTTGTCAGTTTTTTGGTGACAAATTGCACTTTTATGGTGCGCCGTGCCCGATCCGGGTCATGCGAGGAGCGGGCACAATACGTGGGCACAACCAACATTTGAATCCTCCGACATGACCCAATTTGCTGCCTATCCTGCCGGCCGTCCACGCCGCTTGCGTCGCGACGCCTTCACCCGCAATCTGGTGCGTGAAAACGCGCTTACGCCGCACGACCTGATCTATCCGGTGTTTGTCACCGACGGGCAGCAACAACGATTTGCAGTGGCCTCCATGCCCGGCGTTGAACGTCTGAGTCTGGACCTGCTACTTCCGGTGGCCGAGGAGTGCGTGAAGCTTGGCATCCCGGTGATGGCGCTGTTTCCGGTCATTGACCAGTCTCTCAAAAGCTACGACGGCAAGGAAGCTACCAATCCGGACGGTCTGGTGCCTCGCGTGGTGCGCAAACTCAAACAGGAGTTTCCCGATTTGGGCATCATGACCGACGTTGCACTGGACCCCTTTACCAGCCACGGCCAGGACGGTTTGCCCGACACCCGTCCCGAGGAAGCCGGCTACATCCTGAACGATGAAACGGTTGCCATCCTGGTTGAGCAGGCCCTGACGCAAGCGCGTGCCGGGGTTGATATCGTGGCGCCGAGCGACATGATGGATGGACGCATCGGCGCCATCCGCTCAGCTCTGGAAGCCAACAACCTGATCCACACCCGCATCATGGCCTACAGCGCCAAATACGCCAGCGCCTTTTACGGCCCGTTCCGCGATGCTGTAGGTTCGGCATCAAATCTGGGTAAAAGCAATAAAAAGGTCTATCAGATGGACCCCGGCAACAGCGACGAGGCGCTGCGCGAAGTGGCGCTGGACATTGCCGAGGGTGCCGACATGGTGATGGTGAAACCGGGCATGCCCTATCTGGACGTCGTGCGGCGGGTCAAGGACGAATTCCGGGTGCCCACCTTTGCCTATCAGGTGTCGGGCGAATATGCGATGCTGAAGGCCGCTGCCGCCAATGGCTGGCTTGACCATGATGCGGTCATGCTGGAGAGCCTGCTGGCGTTCAAGCGTGCCGGCGCCGACGGTGTGCTGACCTATTTTGCACGCGACGCAGCGCGCCTGCTGCTGCAGCGCTGAAGCAATCTATAGCCCGAAAAAGGCGCTGTCTCAGCTGAAAATAACGGTCTTGTTGTTGTTCAGGAAGACGCGCCTCTCGACGTGCAGTCGCACCGCGGTGGCGAGTGCCCGGCACTCAGAATCGCGTCCCGCCGCAGCCAGCTTTTCGGGCGTATAAGTGTGGTCCACACGCTGTACCACCTGTTCGATGATCGGGCCTTCGTCCAGATCGGCCGTCACGTAATGGGCCGTGGCGCCGGTCAGCTTGACGCCGCGCTCATAGGCCTGGTGATAGGGCTTGGCTCCCTTGAAACCTGGCAGGAATGAATGGTGAATGTTGATGGCGCGTCCGCGCAACTGCTCGCACAGATTGTCTGACAGCACCTGCATATAGCGGGCCAACACAACCAGTTCGCTATCGGTGCGCCGGATGATTTCCATCAACTCTTGCTCGGCCTGTGGCTTTGAGGATGCGGTAACCGGAACGTGGATGAATGGCAGGCCATGACTTTCGACCAGCGCCTTCAGATCGGTGTGGTTGGAAACAACCGCGGTGATCTGCATTTTCAGCTCGCCGGTGCGGTTGCGGTACAGCAGGTCCACCAGGCAATGGTCGAACCGGGACACCATGACCAGCACACGCGCCTTTTCATCGGCTTCGAAAATCGCCCAGTCCATCTTCTCAATCTGCGCCACATCAGACTCAAATTGCTGGCGCAGCTCGCTCAGGGCCGGCGTGATCTGCGGGTCGCCATAAAAACCGACGCGCGTAAAAAAACGACACGTGATCAGGTCGTCAAACTGCTGCATCTCGGTGATGTAACAGCCCCGATGCGCCAGAAAGCCGGAGAGCCTTGCCACGGTGCCGGTGCGGCTGTCGCAAGACGCGTTGAGAATGTAATGGGGCTTGCCTTCGAGGGGGACGTACATGAACCAATTGCTCCACAAAAAAAAGACACGCGCCGGACCCCGATGGGTACAACCGTGTGTGAACGTGCTATTTTGGCAGTTTATCGTTATGCGTCGGCTTGCTGCCAAGTTAAAGTCTCGCCATGACGCAAACACGGACCGCCTCGCAAATCGCATCTGAGCAGCTTCAGAATCTCGGGCTGCTGGTTCTAGGTCGTCTGGAATTAAATAGTGTTAACGGCGACGACGAACGTCTGGCGGACTTGCCGGGCGGTGATGCGGTGGCCGAAATATGGCTGGTCGGGTTTGCAGGATCGGCGTTTTGGCCGCACTTTTCAAAATCCGACTGTTTTCAGGACGGCCTGCCCGACCCGCTCGACCGCTGGAGTCGCGACATCGGCCTGCGTCTGGCAGAACGCCTGCAAGGGCGCGCGCTGTTCCCGTTTGACGGGCCGCCTTACCTGCCGTTTCAACGCTGGGCTGCAGAGGCCGCCTCGTCTGGCCGTAGTCCGCTGATGCTGCACATCCACCCGACCTACGGACTGTGGCACGCTTACCGTTTTGCGCTGGCGCTGCCGGCAGGTGTCAACGACCCCCAAAGCCTGTATCCCGTTGAACATGCGCAAACCGTAAAACCTGCGGTTGACATCTGCGCGTCCTGCGACGGACAGCCGTGCCTGCAAGCCTGCCCGGTTCGTGCCTTCGACGGTCAGACCTTCCTGCCCGATGCCTGCTGCGCCCATCTGAAGACGCCAGCGGGCCAGTCGTCCTGCATGCAGTCTGGTTGTGCAGCTCGGCGCGCGTGCCCGGTGGGGCGCCCGTACCAATATGAGCCCGAACACGCTGCGTTTCACATGCAGGCTTTTTTGCGCCATGATTTTGAATAGCCATTCCGACTGGAGACATTTTTGGATCTGAAACCACTCATCACGCTGCTTGCCATCGTCAACCCGCTGGCGATTGTTCCGTTTTTCATTCACTACACGCACGGATTTTCAGAGCTGCAACGGCGCCAGACGATCCGGGTTTCATCGTTCAGCACCTTTGTGGTGGTGGCGGTTTGTGCGCTGGCCGGTCTGCATATCCTGAATTTTTTTGGCATTTCTCTGGCCAGTTTTCAGGTCGGCGGAGGATTTTTGCTGCTAACCAGCGCCCTGAATATGCTCAGCGCCCAGCCGGCCGAAGTCCGCCCGAGTGCCAGCGTTCTGGAAGACGGGGCCGAAAAAGCGGCACAAGGCGCCAGCATTGCCGTCGTCCCGCTCACGATTCCGCTTTTGACCGGTCCGGCAACCATGTCTACCGTGGTGATTTATGCCGACAAAGCCAAAACACTGACGCAGCTTGGAACGCTGGTGGGTTACGGCGTGGTGGTGGCGCTGGCCACCTATGTCTGCTTCAGGCTGGCCGCCCCGATTGCGCGCGTGCTCGGTAAGACCGGCATCAGTGTGATGACGCGGCTGATGGGGCTGATTCTGGCGGCACTGGCGGTGGAAGTTATCTCGGACGGACTGATAAAGCTTTTTCCCGTTTTGGGCGGACACTGAAACCCGTTATTGTGCGGGCGGGTAGTTTCGACTAAGCCACTGCGCCGCCTGCTTCGCCACCGAATCGCTGGCCTGCGCCAAAGCACGGGCTCCGCCTGCGGCATCGGCGGTGGCTGCCGGCACCTGCGCGGCCAAGGTGGTCTGGGCCACCAATTCGCCTTTGACACCGGTGCGGGACAAGGTGACGCGCACCCGCACCACCGCTGCGCTGTGGTCAACCGTGTCAAAAAGCTGGCTGAATTCATCCAGCTCTACACGCAGCTGAAGAGTCTGCGCTGCGCCACCATCGGACGGTGACATCACTCCACGCTGCTGGCCGATTTGCTCACGCAGAGTCTGGCGCAGCAACTGGGCCGCTGGCATGCTCCAGCGCGCCTGGGCATAGGGCCGCAACTGCAGTGCATCGTAATAACCGAGGCGGTACAAAATGGCGGTTCCGTCCAGAGCCGACTGGGCCTCCACGTCGAGCAAAACAACCGGTGGCAGTTTTTGCGGCTGAAGCTGTGCGGGTTCTTTTTCGTCAGAAGATTGCTGCGCCGTTGCGGGGCCAAAGTCGTACACGGCCTGACGGGCCGGAGGCGGCGAGGCGCAACTGGTCAGGAGGGCCAACAATGCAACCGTAGCTGGCAAGGCAAACCGTGCAAGTTGTGCAGGCAGTGCAAGTGGCGTAGCCCGAGCGCCACTCTGTAAACATTCTGAAGCTTTGAACATCGGTCGCTCGCTCATCGGTTGGGGGTCGGAGCGACAAAGCCGGGCTCACCCGGGCCCGGCGCTGCACTGCCTCTGCCGAACAACAGTGATTGTGGATTGTCGGTCAGGGTGTCGGTGAGTTGACCCACGTGGCGTGCCGTGCGCGCAGCGTCGTCGGCTACACGATTGAGGCGCGGCACCAGGTTGGCAGTCACCGCCTGGCCGCTGGCGCTCAGCGCTTCGGTGCCGCGCGCAACACGGTCGAGGGTGCCACCGGGCTCGTTCATACGCACCGAGACCTTTTTAAATTCTGCCGCAGAGTTGCGGACCACTTCGGCACTGGCACTCAGACGCTCAGAAGTGGCCTGCATCGACTTGAAACTGCTTTCCAATTGCCCGGCCAAGCGGGGCAGGTCGAGCCGGGAGCCGTCTTTGCCCACCAGTGTGCGGTCCAGGTGCTCGGTGAGGCGCTGCAAACTGGTTGCCGCACGGCCCATGTTGTCGACGGCCTGCATCAGTCGCTGCTGATTGTCGGGCGCCAGCAAAGTGCCGGCGCGCTCGGCCGTCTGACCAAACTGCGTTAGAAGATGTTCGCCCTGCTCGCTCAGGCGGGTCAGCAAACCGGGGCGCAAGGCAATGCGGGGCGGATGCTGCGAAGTGCCCGCAAATTGCGCTGCGCGGGCAGCAGATGCAGCGGGTGACGTTGCATTGACGCCCACGGATTCGTCGAGCTGAACAAAGGCCAGTCCGGTGACGCCCTGATAGCCCAGACTGGCCACGGTGTCGGGCGTGATGACGACCTGATCGTTGACGACCAGACGCACCAGCACATTTCCGGGCATGTCGGGGTCGAGCCCGATGGACACTACGCGGCCCACCGTAACGCCCTTGTAACGCACCCCGGCTTGCGGTTGCAGGCCGCTGACGCTGTAGGCGCTTGAGATTTCAAACACCCGCTGGCCGCCGGAATCGCGCATGAGCCAGAATGCCATGGCTGCCAGCAGGGCACTCAGCAACACCAGAAAGGCACCCGCCGCAAGGGCATGGGACTTGTTTTCCATCGACTCCTCTTGTTACGCTGCGCTAATTTCTGAGCGCATAACCTGCATTGCACGATGACCACGTCCGCCCAGAAAAAAGTCGCGGACAAATGGGTGAGGGAAATCTACCACTTCCTGCGGCGACGCGGCAACAATTACGTGCTTGTCGGCCACTACGGCAATACGACTGCTGAGTGAAAATAGCGTATCGAGGTCGTGCGTGACCATCACCACCGTCAGACGCAACTCCTCCCGCAATGTACGCAGCAAGGTGCAAAACGCCTCAGCGGCGTCCGGGTCCAATCCTGCGGTGGGTTCGTCAAGCAACAACAGCGGCGGATCCATCACCAGGGCGCGCGCCAGTGCCACGCGCTTTACCATCCCGCCCGACAGATCGGATGGCATTTTGTTGGCCTGTGCCGGGCTGAGGCCCACCATCTGGAGCTTAACCATCGCGACGTCATGCACCAGAGCCTTGGGTAACGTACCAAGTTCATGCAACGCAAAGGCAATGTTTTCGAGCACCGTGAAAGCAGAAAATAGCGCGCCATGCTGAAACAGCATGCCAACCTGCGCCGCAACACCCTGTCGTCCCAAATGCCCCGCCGGATGACCGAGCACCTGCACGCGCCCCCGCATGGGCGTTTCAAGGCCCAGCATCTGGCGAAGCAACAGCGTTTTTCCGCTGCCGGATCCGCCTACGATAGACAAAAATTCGCCCCGTGCGATGGATAGGTTGAGATCCTGATGGACGACGTTTTTGACGCCATTGACCCGAAACGCCGACCACAGGCCTTCTATTTTGACCACCGGACTTCTGATGGTCATACGCCGACTCCCTTAAAGAGCACCGCGAAAAAGGCGTCGACCAGAATCACCATCGTGATCGACATTACGACCGACGATGTGGTGCCGGTGCCCAGGCTCTGGGTGTCGGGCATGACGCGCAGACCGAAGTGGCAACCGATCAGGGCGATCAGCAAACCGAACGCGCACGATTTCAGCATCGCCAGCCCGAGATTGGCCAGTTGCACCGCCTTGGGCAGGGCGATCATGAAATAGGCCGGGCTCATGCCCAGCGTCAGGTCGGAGGCGAGTATTGCGCCGGTCAGCGCGGCGGCCGTGGTCCAAGCGGCCAGTAACGGCATCACCACCGCCAGTGCCAGCGCGCGCGGCATGACCAGCCGCTGGCTGCGACTGATGCCCATGACCCGCATCGCGTCGAGTTCTTCGGTCACACGCATGACGCCAATCTGCGCCGTAATGGAAGAGCCGGAGCGTCCCGCGATCAAGATGGCCGCCAACACCGGGCCCAGCTCCCGAAACAGCGCAATTCCTAGAATGTTGACCACGTAGGCGTCGGCGCCAAACTGACGCAATTGCTGCGACATCAGATAGGCCAGCACGACGCCAATCAGAAAGCCCACCAGCGCCGTGATGGGCATGGCCGTGGCGCCGATGCGATAAATGTGCACCGAGACGTCGCGCCACGGTGCTTTGAGGGGATGGCGCAGAAGTCGGAACAGGTCGACAAACAACTGCGCGCTCATGCGGCCCGCGTCCTGCATATGGTTGCCAAACGCCATCAGCCAGGCCCCCAAGCCCAAATACGCTGACCAGAGGGTGTAGCGCACGGGCGGTGGCGCTTCGACCGTAAAGTGCTCCACGCGGCTCAGTGTGGCCCGCTGCATGTCCAAGAGCATCACGTGACGCGGCCAGCGCCGCCCCCAGGCGTTCCAGAGCATCTGGGCGCCGGTGTGGTCGAGCCGTTCGACCTGACGCAAGTCCCAGCTGATGTCCATCGCATGGGCAGCCTGACTTTGCAGTTGGCGCGACAGCCTGAGCCAGTTTTGGGGCTGCGCAAGAATCGACGCATTCCAGCTGCCGTACAACGTGACACAGTCGCCCTGGGCGCCAGGTTCGAGTTGAATACGCGGTTGCTGGTGTTCCACGACGCTTCGGATATCCAAAATTAAATTGGGGGATGTGAGGCGAATAGTAACGCGCTGCGCGGCTGCATAGCAGAATACGGCCAAAGATGATGCTCGCAGGGACAAACATGCGGCAACATAGCGGCACCAGCCGCCCACAATCCCATCAGAAAGGTATTCCTACATGCAGACGCTTGGTGCAATCCTGTTCGGCCTGGCATTGCTACACACCTTCGGCGCCCGACAGCTCGAGGTGCTGGCCCGCCGCAGTCCGCGCCATGCCGGCCTGTTGCACCTGCTGGGCGAAGTGGAAGTGGTATTTGGCTTCTGGGCGTTCGTGCTGGTGATCAGCATGGCCTTTGTGCAGGGCAGCCATCGGGCCATCGAATACACCGAATCGCTGCACTACACGGAGCCGCTGTTTGTATTTGTCGTGATGGTGATTGCCGCCTCGCGTCCGGTTCTGGTGTCGGTACAGCATGCTCTGCAACTATTGGCCCGCCTGAGCCCGTTGCCAACACCGCTCACCATGGCCTGGCTGGGCCTGGCGGTGGTGCCGCTGCTGGGGTCGCTGATTACAGAACCCGCTGCCATGACCCTCGCCGCGCTGATGCTGGCCCCCCGAATTTTTCGTTCCGACATGCCCGAGCGTCTAAAGTACGCGGCCCTTGGCGTGCTGTTTGTGAATATTTCGATTGGCGGCACGCTTACCTCGTACGCAGCGCCGCCAGTTCTGATGGTGGCCGCCGCCTGGCAGTGGGACACCGCTTTCATGGCGTCTCAGATTGGCTGGAAAGCGGCGCTGGCGGTGCTGGTCAACGCCAGCGCGATGGTGTTTTTTCTGCGGCGCCAGCTGACAAGCGCACCACCTCCCGATGGCACGCAGGTTGCTATACCGTTTATCGTCTGTCTGGTGCACCTTCTGTTTCTGGCCGGGGTGGTGATTTTGGCGCACCATCCGGTGCTGTTTGTCGGACTGTTTCTGTTTTTTCTGGGCTACACACAGGCCTACGCAGAGTTTCAGTCTCCGCTGATCCTGAAGGAAGGCCTGCTGGTTGGATTTTTCCTTGCCGGGCTGGTAGTGCTGGGGGGCATGCAACAGTGGTGGCTTCAGCCGCTGGTGAGTGCGATGCAGCCCGCGGTCCTGTTTTTTGGTGCCCTTGGTTTGACGGCCGTTACGGACAACGCTGCGCTGACGTATCTGGGCTCATTGATCTCCGGCATCTCCGACAGCTCCCGCTACATGCTGGTCACCGGTGCGGTAACGGGCGGCGGGTTGACGGTAATTGCCAACGCCCCAAACCCGGCTGGAGTAGCATTGCTGCGAAATGGGTTTGCGGACAATTCGATCGGTGCCGGGGGATTACTGGCGGGCGCTATTGCACCCACGCTGGTGGCGGCCCTGTTTTTCATGCTGTTATGAACCACACCAGTTTTGATTACATCATTGTGGGCGCCGGAACCGCCGGATGCCTGCTCGCCAACCGCCTGAGCGCAGATACCCGCAAGCGCGTGCTGCTGATCGAGGCCGGTCGGGAGGACAACTACCACTGGATTCACATTCCGGTGGGCTACCTGTTCTGCATCGGAAACCCGCGCACCGACTGGCTCTACCAGACCGAACCCGACGCTGGGCTCAATGGCCGCACCCTGCGTTATCCGCGCGGCAAGACGCTGGGAGGTTGCAGCAGCATCAATGGCATGATTTACATGCGCGGTCAGGCGCGTGATTACGACGCTTGGGCCACGCTGCTGAAAGATCCGCAATGGAGCTGGGAGGCCAGCCTGCCCGACTTCAAACTGCACGAAGACCACTTTGGCGGCGCCAACCCCTGGCACGGTGCAGGCGGCGAATGGCGCGTCGAAAAACAGCGCTTGCGCTGGGACATTCTCGACGCCTTTGCGCAGGCAGCGAGTCAGGCCGGCATACCACCGACACCAGACTTCAACCGTGGTGACAACGCAGGCGTCGGCTACTTTGAAGTCAATCAGCGTAAAGGATGGCGCTGGAACACAGCCCGGGCATTTTTACGTCCCGCCTGCTACCGCCGTCCCAACTTTGAACTCTGGGCCCAGGCGCAGGTCGCGCAACTGCACCTCGAGCCCAACCAGGAAAGCAGCGCATCTGATGGCTCACCTTCGGCCCCGCTGCGCTGCACCGGTGTTCAGGTCTGGAACGGCCGCGAAATGATTACCGCGCACGCCCACACAGAAGTGCTGCTGTGCGCGGGGAGTATTGGCACGCCCCAATTGCTGCAATTGAGCGGACTCGGGCCGGCAGAGTTGCTGCGATCGCAGGGCATCACATTGCAGCAGGATCTGCCGGGCGTGGGCGCCAACTTGCAGGATCATCTGCAAATTCGGGCCGTGTTCAAGGTACAGGGCACCACCACGCTCAATACGCAGGCAAACTCCTGGTGGGGCAAGGCGCGCATGGGACTTGAATATGCCCTGCACCGCAGCGGGCCCCTGAGCATGGCCCCCAGCCAGCTTGGCGCCTTCACCCGCAGCGACCCGCGACAACCGCACCCCAATCTGGAATATCACGTTCAGCCACTCAGCTTGGACGCCTTTGGGCAACCGCTGCACCACTTCAATGCCATTACCGCCAGCGTCTGCAACCTCAACCCCGGCAGCAGAGGCTCGGTTCAGATCCAGTCGGCCGATTTTCAGCGCGCACCTGCCATTGCGCCCCGCTATCTAGACACCGCAGAAGACCGCAAGATTGCCGCTGACTCCTTGCGGCTGACCCGCCACATCATGGCCCAGCCTGCGCTGGCGCCGTATGCGCCGCAAGAGTATCGTCCAGGCGTTCAGTTTCAGACCGATGACGAACTGGCGCGCCTGGCTGGTGACATTGCGACCACCATTTTTCATCCCGTAGGTACCGCAAAAATGGGGCTCGCAGACGATCCGATGGCCGTTGTGGATGCCCGCTTGCGGGTGCGCGGCGTAGCCGGTCTGCGTGTGGTTGACGCCAGCGTGATGCCCCGCATTACCAGCGGCAACACCAACGCGCCGACACTGATGATTGCCGAAAAAGCTGCGCGCTGGGTTCTTCAGGATGCGCAACAACGCAATTCCAATTGACCATGCAGGGTTAATCCTAATAGCCAAGCGAAAACAACCTATTTACAGTATATATTCTTCGCTGGGCATGAAGACCGCCTATATGGACTGTCACCAGACCAGTGAAAACCTGCAAAGTGACGCCGAGGACCCTGCCGTAAGGCAAATTCGAGAGCAAAAACAGCGACTACCAAGAGGTAGCGCACCAAAAAGCACCGTCAATGGCGGTGCTTTTTTTTGTCCGTACGGAGCGTTATACGAAGCGCAAGCCACAATGCGAGAATTGCTGCATGGATTTGATACTGGTCTGTCTTGCCTCGCTTCTGGCCGGGTGTATTGACGCAATTGTGGGCGGCGGCGGGCTGGTGCTGGTGCCGGCATTGCTGGCTACGTTCCCGAACAGTCACCCGGCAACACTCTTTGGCACCAATAAAGCCGCCTCGGTATGGGGCACCAGCCTGGCGTCCTGGCAATACAGCCGGCGGGTTACGATCCGTTGGAAATCTCTGGGCCCGGCGGCTGTGGCGGGCTTTATGGCCGCGCTGCTCGGGGCTTGGCTGGTCACAATGGCGTCATCCGAATTCCTGCGCAAATTACTGCCCTTTGTAATGCTGGCGGTGTTGCTGTATACCTTGCACAAAAAAGAACTGGGGCGAGCCCATGCACCCCGGCACAACGGGTTGACAGAGGCGATCGTGGCCATCGGCATCGCGCTTGTGATTGGCCTTTATGACGGATTTTTCGGTCCCGGCACCGGCAGTTTCTTTGTGTTCTGTCTGGTGCGCTTTTTGGGCTACGACTTTTTACATGCGTCGGCGTCGGCCAAGTTGCTCAACGTGGCGACCAATCTGGCGGCACTGCTACTGTTCTCGCTGAAAGGCCACATCTGGTGGCATTTTGCCCTGCCCATGGCGCTTTGCAATGTGGCGGGTAGTTGGGCTGGAACACACCTCGCACTCAAGCACGGCGCAGGATTTGTGCGAACCATTTTTATGCTGGTTGTGAGTGCCCTGATTCTCAAAACGACCTACGACGCATTTGTGGTGGCACCCGCTGGTCACTCAGCGACACACACTGCCCAAATACAGCCCAAACTACTGCAACCGGGCCACTTCGGGTAACTTGAGGGGCTCGGGCGGCCACGGCACTGTGCTGGCATCAAGCGGCTTGCCAATGGGCGCAGCGGCTTGGCCCTTGCTCACGGCCGCCATGTCTTCGGCGTTCGGATACTGGTGCAGCAACCAGTAGTCGAGGATGCGCCGGGCCATGGGTGCCGCATGTTCGGCGCCAAAACCTGCATTTTCAACCACCATCGCAATCGCGATGCGGGGCGCGTCGGCCGGCGCAAAGGCCACGTAAAGGGCGTGGTCACGCTGGTGTTCTTCGAGGTTGCGGGCATCGTACTTCTGGTCTTTTCCGATGGTGACCGCCTGGGCCGTGCCAGTTTTTCCGGCACTGGTATATCCGGCCCCGGCAAAGGCACGCGCCGAAGTACCTTCCAGCGTAACGCCCACCATGGCGTTGCGGATCACATCCACATGCGATGGCGCCAGATGCAAATCGATCTCGGGTGCGGGGGCCACCGGCTGCGTGACGTGGGTCACCGTGTCCTGCGTAGCGGTTACCAAACGGGGCGGGTGACGCACACCATTGTTGGCCAGCGTGGCCACAGCCTGCGCAATCTGCAACATGGTGAAGGCGTTGTAACCCTGTCCGATGCCCAGAGAAATGGTCTCACCGGCATACCACCGCCTCTTTTCGGCCGTCTTGTAGGCTTGGCGTTTCCATTCGGTGGACGGCAACAATCCGCGCGTTTCGCCCAAAATATCGATGCCCGTCAGGTCGCCAAAACCAAAGCGCTGCATCTGGTCGTGAATCGTGTCTACACCCAGATCGTTGGCCAGCGTGTAGTAATAGGTATCGCACGACATGGCGATTGAGCGATACATGTTGACTATTCCGTGTCCGCCTTCCTTGTCGTCGCGGAACTTGTGGCCGCCA
>Ga0007854_10000916_pt1 | contig 19115 bp, 10 predicted proteins | sample CryBogCBH12Aug08_FD_60382 | JGI IMG/M metagenome (GOLD analysis project Ga0007854, IMG submission 60382) | Freshwater microbial communities from Crystal Bog, Wisconsin, USA - CBH12Aug08 | ecosystem: Environmental > Aquatic > Freshwater > Lake | place: Crystal Bog, Wisconsin, USA | collected...
GCACGCGTGGGCGGTCGAGCCGGGCGCTTACGAAATCCGTATCGGTTCCTCATCGCGCGACATCCGCCTCAAACTGCCGCTGGAAGTGAAATAACATTTCCAGCGCGGGGTTTTATTTCCCCGCGCTGGAGGCGCGAGTGACAGCGTTTTGCAAATCACGAATTGTGTTGGGGTGGAATTTTTTCCAGTTCAAGGTGCAAACGCGCGGAGTTCGCGGATGCCGGCAGGGCGATGCTTAGGGGCAAGAAACCCGGTCACGGTGACGCGCAAATAGCGCACCCGGCTGGGCGCGAGGTTGAGCCGTGTGATTTCCGACCGGCTGTCGGGCGAGGTCGGCACAGCGCTGGTTTGGTCGCCAAGCGGCTGCCAGGTTTGCCCGTCGGCTGAACCTTCAAGACGAAACTCAATTTCCCTGGCCATGCCTGTCCAGATGATTTCGCAAGTGGCGATGCTGGGACTGTTTGCACCAAGATCCACCTGCAACCACGCCCCTGTCTTGCCATCGGCGGCAGACCAGTAAGTGTCGGAATTGCCATCCACCGCGCGAGTTGCCGGACGGCCGGCTTGAGAGGAAGAGGCGGTGGCCGGCCGGCGGAAAGCGATGTTGCCGTTGTTCGCAACCTCCAAATCAACCGCCTGATTCTCCGGCGGAACAACGATGGAAACGTTGGCCGCAGCGGGCTTTGTCGCCACGATGACTTCGCGGCTCGCCGCAGTTTCGACCAGCACACGCACCTTGTTGACGGTCGCTCCGGATTCGTCGAACACCACCAGCTCGTTTCGCCCTTGCTTCAACCAACATTCGGGAATGTAGAGGCCACTGACCGGAATAGTGTCGGGATACCGCCCAAGGTTGTGGCCGTTGACCCAGACCGTGCCACGAACCAGCGATGATGTGTCCACGCGAAGAATGGGATGCGCCCCAATCGCCGAAGGCGGCGAGGTGACGAAAGTGGTGCGGTAAAAAGCCGGCAAATTTTCGTTGGCACCGAGCTTCTCTCCCCACGACTGGTTGGCCGGCGAAACTCCGCCGCGCATTTTCCAACCTTTGATGGCGAGGGTTTGTTCACCGAGCTTCAGTGAGACCGGGCCAAAGACGCCCTTGTTGTCGTAATTGAACGCAGGAGCGGTGCGGCCGAACGCCTTGAAGCGACCTGAGTGCGAGGCGAAAATGGCAATCGTGTTTTGCCCCGCCGCCAAAGTGGCCTTCACATTTCTGCGCGGGCCTTTGAAGAAGAACGGTTCAGGGTCGGTGAGCTTGCCGTTGATAAAAACGCGGACATGGTCGCGCGCGTCGAACTGTAGCACGCCTTCTCCGCCGGACGGCAGAGTGATGGACGAGCGATACCAAGCAAACGCGCTCGTGTCGCCATCCGCGCCCATTTCCAGCGGATCTTCGGAGGTTTTCCACTTGGAGTCGTCAAAACTCGGTGCCACTTCCGTCGCCATGGCGGTCTGCCAATCCGACAACGCGGGAGCGGGCTGGCTGTCGAGCGTGGCGTCGCCGTTTACCGCGAGCTGATAGTTTTCATTTTCTCCGCCGAACACCACCGCGCGTCCGCAGGCCGGACTGCCGTAAGGCCGTTCAACGGTGAGCACCGGTCCGTTTGCGGTCACGGCAAAATCATTCACAAAGGCCGGCCCGAAAATGACGAATTGCCGGCCTGCTTCGCCGAAAAACCAAGTGAACAATCCGAGGTCGCGGCTGACGGCGACGATGCGCAGCACGGTGTTTCCCTGCCGCAGAACGCAGACATCCGGGCCGTTGTCCGGCGCATTGATTTTCAGCGAGCCGGGCGATGTGACTTTGAACGATGGGCCGTTGGTGACGACGGCCAGCGAACCGCGCGCGGCCAGTTCCAATCGGCCGGTGTCACCGGGTTTGCCGTGAACGACCAGCGTCAGCGTGTTGCCGTTGCGCGCAAGCCCCAGCACGCGCACGGTGGACGAGACGATCTTCATACCTTCCGTCAGCGTGACATTTTCGGCGAACGCGCTCGATTCATTCGGCGAAAGACGGATGCGGCTGCCATCTTTCAAAGTGGTCGCAACTTCAGAGTCTTTCGGATTCGCGACGAACACCAGCGTGCCGGCGGCGCTTTTCCGCGCCCCAATGACTTTGCCCGGGGCATTGATGAATTCCTGCCATTGCGCGGAGTCGTCATCGCCGTTGGCGAGAATTTCAGGAAAACTGCCCGCCAGTTGGTTTGCGCGCTTCATCCGGTAATAAATTGGGCGCAAATCGCCGGCCTGGCCAATCGCCGCGCCGTAGTCGTAACTCGCCGCGCCGCTCGGGTCGTTGTAGGTTTCAAAATTTGATCCGCCGTGGAGCATGTAGAAATTTTGCCCCCCGCCGCCGTTGGCCATGATGGCCCACTGCGCCGTCTCGACCGTCGCAAGTTTCTTGGCTGACAAAGGGCCATACAAATTAAACCAGCCGGGCCAGAACTCGGTGCTGAACCACGGCGAGGTTCTTTTCGATGTGTCCGGGCTTTCGAGATGCGGCGCGCCACCGTGGTTCAATCCGCTCATGAAATAGGGAACTTCGATGCCATGTTTTACCGCCTGCTCCGCGAGATGGTCGAAATACGGATCATGAACCGCGCCCCAGCCTTTCGGATGTTCATTTTCCAGTTGGACGAGAATGACATTGCCGCCCCGGTTTATCTGGTGCGCCGCGACGATCGGCAGAATGTAATCATACCAATGGTCGTTCAACGCCAGATAAGTCGGATTCGCCGTGCGCAAATCAAACGACGGCTTGAATTTCAGCCAAATCGGAAAGCCGCCAAAATCCCACTCCGCGCACACATACGGCCCCACACGAACGATGTTGTAGAGTCCAACTTTTTGCGCAGTTTCAAAAAATTTTCCGATGTCCCAGTCACCGGTGAAGGAAAATTCGTTCTCGCGCGGTTCGTGAAAATTCCAGAAGGCGTAAGTCTCCACCGTGTTGAAGCCGCCGCGTTTCAATCGCAAAAGGCGGTCTTCCCACAGCGGCGACGGCACGCGCGGGTAATGAATGCTGCCGGAGCTGATGAAGGTTCGCTGGCCATTCACGACGAAGCCCTTGCCGTCAAAATGAATCGCGGCTTGCGCGGCTGGAGCTGGCGGAAAGATAGAATCGTTCTTTTCCGCGTGGACGACGGCGCGTGGCAGACAGAAAGCGACTGCAAGGAGAATCCAAGTATGCGGCTTCATAGGTGGTATTTTTAGTTTCGCGAATTAAACAAGTATCAACATTTTGCTTCTCCGCAAAATCATTGGCTTGATGTGCCGATGGAGATAATGGAATGGCATTTCACAGCGGCTGCTCAATCAAGTTGAAAAGTGTTTTGGCTGCGCGCGGGTCGGCGGCGAGCGACTCGCTCACGGTCAGGTCGCAAACCAAAAGTTCACCCCACGGACGCCGCACGGCAAAAACCGGGTATTCAATTTTATCGGCGTAATTTTTTTTCAAATCCCCACTCCAATAAAAATGTGGCGCAAGAAAACGGCCCAGCGGAGTGACATTGGCATTTTTCAAATCCACGCGATGCGCCGCCGAACAGGCATAGGCCGGGCGGCCTTCGCCGTGCGCCCACCATTTCCAATCCATCGCGTCGAGGCCATCAAACAAGGGTCGGTGCTGCGCCCAGCCGAGCATCTCGACAAATTCGCCCGTGATTTTGCCACTACCTTTCTGGCCACTGTCATACATGAAATCCTTCACGTCATTTTCGCTGTCAGCTTTCGGCGCACCCGCTTCCGGTTTGGCCAGCACGTCGGCATAAAATCTCTCCGACTTTGCGCCCTGCTCCAAAACAATCAGCCGTCCGCCCGGTTTGAGCGCGGCGATGGCGGTTTCCGGCGCGACGTTCTGCGCCGACGGTCCGAGCAGAACGACGTCCGCTTTCGCCGCCGTCGCCTCGTTTAATCCGAGCACTCGCAGACCGGCGGCTTTTAATTGCGCCACCAAAGTGTCGTCGCAGCCTTCAGCGGCAATCGTCAGGGAAGATTTGCCGACGGCCCAAGTGCGGCTGGCAATGCGGATGGGATAATGATTTTCCGCGATGACTTTCTCGCCTTGCAACAAGCGGAAACGCACGGTCGCGCTGGTCAAGCCGGCGGCATCCGGCACGGAAGGAAACTGGAGTTGCAACGGCCAGTCGCGCACGGCGAAATAATCCACGTCGCCGAGCGCTTGTGCTTGGTGCTGCAACATTTTTCCGTTGGCGTCCGTAATTTCAATTTCGGCGGAAAGATTTTTCAAATCACGAAATTCTGCGTCGTCATTCACCACGAATAATTTTGTTTGAACCAAGTCGCCGCCGAAGAAAACACTTTGCGACGTGCCCCACGCGACCAGCACCGGCGCGAAGCCGAGTTTCACCGCGTCATAAACCGGAAACGGTTTCCAGCCTGTCGGCGGCTGCGTCAGCACGTCTTGCACCCAGGTCGTGTTCGCAAACAAAAGACTGCCCGCCGTGGGCTGCTCGCGGCGTTGGTAGCGAAGCTTTTCACTTTTGAGCTTAGCCTCGGCGCGGATGTGTTCGGCAATATACGAAGTGTTCGTTCCGTAAACACCCAGTTCGCCGACCCACGGATGCGCGGAAAACCGCGTGATGTAGGCAGGATGAACGCCGCCGGTGTCGGTGTCCTGATATGGCACGGCACATTCCTTGTTTAGGAAGGCGTGTCCTTCCGTGCCGGTAAGTCCGCGACGCGGTGCGTTGTAATCGTTGATAAAAGACGACGATTCATACCAGCCCCAATAAGAATGCACGTCCTCAATTTCCGCATTGTGCGCCACGTCCGAATCGCCCGAGGTCTGGCAGACGGGGCGCGTGGGATCAACGGCGCGCACGGCGTTGATGATGTCGCGGAAGATGGCGATTTTTTCGGGATTGGTCGCGTCGCCCTGCAAACCTTCGTTGGCGATGCACCAGAAAAAAATGGACGGATGATTCCGATAGCGGCGCACGGTCTCGATTTGTTCCTGTTTCCATTGCACGAGCAACGCCTTGTCCGGCGGCGGTGTCTTGCCCATCAACGCCCATGGACGCACGCCCTCCGACGCGACACCCACGCCCTCGCTGTCGGCGGCGGAATACCAGAGTTCGTTCCACGGATTGCAGCCCGTGCGCGTGACAACTTCGTTGCCGTCGTGCATCAATTTCAAAAATCCATGAGCCGTTGCGGCGTCGGTGGGCTTGTAACCGTAAACCGGCTGGCCCGCGCCGCGACACCAGTAGGGTTTTCCGTTCAAATACAACTGCGGACCGTTCACAGAAATTGTGCGATAGCCAACTTCATCCGTCCAACGATCCAGCACCTGGTCACCGTCGGCGCTGCACCACTCCAGTGTCAACGTGTAAAGATTTGGACGATCCGGCGTCCAGAGTTTTGGTTTCAAATCGCTCACGGTCAAAACTTCCGCCTGCGTCGCGCCGGCGGGAATCGGATCGGTCACGCGCAACACGGATTCGTTCAATAATTCTCCGGTGATTTTGTCCGTGACGCGACAACGCAACAAACCGGCGGCGGGCGTGGCGTTGGAATTCACCAACTGGAATTGAATCCGGTGGCCGTCCAGCGACGGAATGAAAAAAACATCGTCAATCCGCGCGCTCGGTTGTGATATTTTCAGCGTGACCGGCTGCCATATTCCGAGAAACCGCGCCATCACCGTGCGCCCGAAACCGCCAAACATTCCGTGGTTAAGCGACGACAACATTCCGCGCGTGACCGGCACGGTCACCGCCACGCCCAGCACCGTGTCCGCGTCCTTGACCTTCACGCCGCGCTCGGCATACACGAGCAAATTATTGGTCGCGCCGCGCTGCAAATACGGCGTGAGCCGGCAGCTCAACGCCCCGAACATTCCCGTATGCTGGCCGACCAGATGGCCGTTGCAATACACCCGCGAGAGCATGGCCACGCCCTCGAAGTCCACCACGACTTCCGGCACGGGCACGTTGCCAGCGGGCAGAACCAACTGGTGCAGATACCAGCCGGCTTGGGTTTTCTCCGCGTCAAACGGCAGCGCAGCCAAACGCGCTTTGTCCGCCGCGTTGAATTTTTTGGAGATGTCCAGCCACCACGAATACGAATTGAGAAACTGCGGCACCGCCAGCGGATACCAGTTCGTTTCGTTCGCGCCGTGCATTTGCACGGACATGGCGGCGGTATCCAACTCCGCAGGCGCAGCGCCGTCCGATTTTTCCACGGGGTGAAACAGCCATGTGCCGTTCAACGAGATGTTTTGCACCGGTGGTTGGCCGGACAAATAAATCGGCGCAAACTCCGACCTGGCAGCGGCATTATTTGAAATTACGATGGCAAAGCACGCTGCCACGGCAATGAGGTGATTTTGGAAAGTGGCTTTCATTTCAATATTTCACAAATAATTTGGAATTCATCAAAGTGTATTCCGCCCCAACAAATTAACCATACCGTATTCGCGGTATTGTTGGATTTCCATCATTCCCTTGAATGAAGAAGCTGCTTCATTGCCATTGCTGCGAGTTGCAGCTGCGACTTTACTTCGTTGATTCACTTTATGCCTGCGCCCCGGATAGCTTTGCTGGCCTGCTCGGTGTTTGAGCGCGAAATCGCGTTGCTGACGCGCGATGCCCGGCACATCGCCGAAACGCGCTGGTTCGAGATGGGGCTACACGATAATCCGGACCGGCTTCGCACAACGCTTCAAGCCGAGCTGCATTCCATCGAAAATCGCGACGACATCGAAGCCGTCGTCCTGGCCTACGGTTTGTGCGGTCGTGGCACGGCGGGCTTGCAACCGCGACGACACAAGCTCGTCATCACGCGCGCGCACGACTGCATCACGCTGTTTCTCGGCAGCAAGGAAAAATACGCCGAACACCAACGCCGCTGTCCAACCTGTTATTACTACACGCCCGGCTGGAATCGCGGCGGTCGCGTGCCCGGCCCGGAAAAACTGGCGGTGATGAAAAACGAACTGGCCAAAAGATTCGACGCCGACGATGTGGAGTTTCTGGTTGAGACGGAACGCGAACAGTGGGCGCAACACGACACCGCCACTTATCTCGATCTCGGCACGGACGACGCGGAAACCGAGGCCGCTTATGCGCGCCGCTGTGCCGACTGGCTGGGCTGGAAATTCGAGCAAATCAACGGCGACGCCACCCTCCTCCACGATTTGCTCTGGGGCAACTGGGACAACGCGCGTTTTCAAATCATCCAGCCCGGACAACAACTGGCGCATTCCGCCGACGAAATAATTCTCGCCGCCGCGCCGGCAAAAGTTGCATGAGTGCCGCCGCAAAAATCCTTGTTGAACTCGAATCTGGCGAGCGCCGCGCAATGCTCCGCGCCGATTCCAGTTCGCTCGCTGATGTGCTCGCCGCGAACGACTGCCGCTCAACACGCGCTGCGGCCAGCGCGGTTTATGCCGCGGCTGCGAGGTGGAATTGCGCGCCGGCGCGGTCAGCATGGACGGAAAAACTGTCACTGCGCCCGCAGTCATCAAGGCTTGCAACGCGCGATTGACCGCAGACGCGACGATTTTTCTGCCGTCACGTTCGCACATCGAACACAAGCCGCAGGTCGGCGAGACGTTTGAAATCGCTATCCCCTTCGCGCACCAGCCGCTCTTTGGTGATGGCGACGCCTCGTCGCCTGGCGAATTTCAGAATCCGACGGAAACGTCGCAGTCACGACGCGACACGGCCTTCGCCGTGGACATCGGCACCACGACTGTGGTTGTGCTGCTCGTGGATTTGGCGACCGGCGAAGTGTTGTCGCGAGCGAGCGGCTTCAACGAGCAAATCCGCTTCGGCGACAATGTGGTCACGCGCATCGAAGCCGCGCGCAAGCCCGGCGAACTCGTAGCGATGCAACGCGCCATTGTCAACGAAACGATCCAGCCGCTGCTTGCCACAGCCTGCGAAAGCGCCAAGCGTCCGCTGAAACGTATCGCCGGCGGCACGATGGCGGGCAACACCACGATGCTGCATCTGCTCACCGGCGAAGATCCGACGCCGCTCGGCGTCGCACCGTTCACGCCGCGATTCATCAGCGGCAAAAAAATCACCGTAGGCAGCATCGGTTTGAAACTGGCCGGACTACCGGCGGCAACGCCCATTCATTTGCTGCCCGGCATCGCCGCCTACATCGGCGCGGACATCACGGCGGGAATTTATGCCACCGGCATGCTTTACGACGAAGCGCCGAGCCTGCTCGTGGACATCGGCACGAATGGGGAAATTGTTTTGCAGGCAGGCGGAAAACTGTTCGGCTGTGCAACCGCCGCCGGGCCGGCGTTCGAGGGTTGCGGTCTGCGCTGCGGCACGCGCGCCCGCGACGGCGCGGTGAGCGACATTCGTTTGCAATTGAAACCGTTCACGCTGAAAACGGAAGTCATCGGCAATGCGCCGCTGGCGCAGGCGAACGGCATTTGCGGCTCGGCCTATGCGGATTTCCTCGCGCAAGCTCGCGATTGTGGGTTGCTCGGAACGAACGGCAGATTTGATTTGGCCGCGTGGGAAAAATTACCGGAACAAAACCGTTTTACGCATGAAAGTCGGCGCGCGTTCCGGCTTGCGACGAAAAATGGCAAGGACGATTTGCGCATCAGCGAAGTGGACGTCGCGTTGCTGCTGCAAGCAAAGGCCGCCATCGGCGCGGGCATCGAAGTGTTGCTGGATACGGCGGCGGTGCGCGCGGTCGAAGTTGGCCGGGTTTATCTTGCGGGCGGATTCGGGATGCACCTCGACGTGGCGCACGCCATCGCCATCGGTCTGCTGCCGGGCTTCCGACCGGAACAGGTGCGCGTCGTCGGCAACACCTCGCTCGCCGGCGCACTGCTGGCGGTGCTGGATCGTCACACGCTCGCGGAGATGGAGGCGATTCGCGAACAGGTCGAAGTGGTTGAACTGAATCTCACGGACGGCTTTGAAGACCGTTACGTCGAACACCTGATGCTGCCGTGAACACCAACGATTTTCCCGCCGTCCCGCTTTTGCAGCATCGTCCCTACGACCGCATCCGCGAATTGTATTTGCTGGAGGAACCGCAACTGCTCGCGGCCATCCGCCGCGGCGACCGCGGCGAGGCGCGCAAGCTGATCAATCATGTGCTCGTCCACATTTACAGCGCCGGCGAAGAGCGGAGCGATTTGCTGAAGGGCCTGCTGTTGGAACTCGTCGTGATGATTTCGCGCGCGGCGGTCGAGGCCGGCGCGGTGCAATCCGAAGTGCTGGGCATGAACTTCCGCTTTCTCACCGAACTGGCGGACATTGACGACGACGAACAACTCGCCGCGTGGCTGCGCAAAACGCTGGAGCACGTTTTTTCCACGATTGAAAAACAGGAGGATTTCACGCCGCCGCTGCTGCTGGGCAAGGCACTGGATTTCATGCGCGAGAATTTAGACCGCGACCTTTCGCGCGACGAAGTAGCGCGGCACGCGGGGATTTCGCCGAGCCATTTTTCGCGGCTGCTGAAGGAGCGCACCGGTCGGTCGTTCACCGAACTGCTGCGCCAGTGCCGCGTGGATCTGGCGTGCGAACTGTTGCAAAGCACGGAAAAGACTCTGGTGGAAATCTCCGATATTTGCGGTTTCTGCGACCAGGCGTATTTCACCCGCGTGTTTCAGGATGTGAGGGGCGTTCCTCCTGGAAAATTTCGGGCTGCGCGACAGTTTGATTTCAAAACACAATACAAAAGCACCAGCTTACAAGACTTCAGTTGATCGGTTCTGGCAAAATGCCCTTACAATTATGAGTGAAACACAGCATCCACTGACCGCCGCCGTCATCGCGGGCAAACGCAAAGAGGTTCCCGATCTCGTAAACCAATGTCTCGCTGCCGGCGAATCCGCCGCAGCCATTGTCGAAAAACTGCTCGTGCCCGGCATGGCCGTGGTCGGCGACCGCTTTAAGCGCAACGAAATTTTTGTTCCCGAGATGCTCATCGCCGCGCGGGCGATGAAGGAGGCGTTGAAAATTCTTGAACCCATGCTCGTCGCGGCGGGCGTGAAGCCGGAATACACCGCCGTCATCGGCACGGTCGAAGGCGATTTGCACGACATCGGTAAAAACCTCGTCGCGATGATGTGGAAGGGCGCGAACATTCAGGTCATTGACTTGGGCGTGAATGTGCCGGCAGCAAAATTTATCGAGGCGGTGAAGCAGCATCAGCCGAAGCTGCTCGGCCTGTCCGCATTGCTCACCACGACGATGCCCGCGTTGCGCGATGCCGTGAAGGCCGTGCGCGACGCCGGTCTGCCGGTGAAGATCATCGTGGGCGGTGCGCCCATCACCGATACCTTCGCGCGCGAAATCGGCGCTGACGGTTATGCGACGGACGCCGGGAGCGCCGTGGACGCCGCGCTGGCATTGTTGCAGGCAAAAAATTAAGGCGCGCCATGTATTACAATTCTCTCGCCATCTCGAATCCCGCCGAACTCACTTTCGGCGTCGCGCCCAAACCCGTCACCACCAAAAGCGGCATGGTAATTGGCGGCGGCACGGTTTATCCCGAACTCAATTTCACGCTGCCGCCCATGCAGATTGAAGCGACCACGATGCCGGAAATTCTCCGGCAGTATGAGCAGATCATCGAAGGTGCGTTGCGGCGCGCGGCGGATTTGGAATCGCCGGGCGTCGTCATCGAATTCGAGACGCTGCCACCGATGACCGAGTTTCCGCAGTGGGGCTTAGACATCGCCAAAGTTTTGCTCGAAGGCATGGCGAAGGAAAAAGAGCGCAGCGGTTTGAAATCTGTTTTGCGCATGACGCCGAACGACAACCGTGAATTCGAGCGGCCACCGCTAATGCGACGCGGTCGTTACTGGGACGCAATGCTGGAATTGTTCAACACTTCGGCGGCGGCGGGCGCGGAACTCTTGAGCATCGAATCCGTCGGCGGCAAGGAATTGCACGACGAAGCTCTGGTCAACGGGGATTTGGCTGCGAGCATTTTCTCATTGTGCATTTTGGGCGAGCGCGACATGAGATTTCTTTGGACGCATCTCCAGAAAATCGCCGACAAGCACGGCGTGAAATGCGCGGGCGACACCGCCTGCGGTTTCGGTAACACGGCGATGGTGCTGGCCGAACAGAAGATGATTCCGCGCGTGTTCGCTGCGGTCGTTCGCGCCGTCACCGCTGTGCGTTCGCTGGTCGCCTACGAATGTGGCGCGGTCGGACCGGGCAAAGATTGCGGCTACGAGAATCCCATTTTGAAAGCCATCACCGGCTTTCCGATGGCGATGGAAGGCAAAACTTCCGCGTGCGCGCATTTGAGTCCGATGGGCAATCTCGCCGCCGCGTGCTGTGATACTTGGTCGAACGAGTCCGTGCAGAACATCAAGCTGCTAGGCGGCATGGCTCCGACCTGCTACATGGAACAACTCGCCTACGATTGCCGGTTGATGAACACCGCGCGCAGCCACGGCCATGAATCCGCGCACCAGCTTCAGCGCTGGCTGGTGGAATCCGACGTGGCGACCGATCCGCAGGCATTCATTATTTCGCCGGAAACTTCCGTCGAGCTGGCCAAGGTCATCGTGGCGTGCGATACGCATTATCAAGCCGGTGTGGAAGTGGCGCGCAAGGCGATTGACCTGTTGAGCGCGGCGCACGCGCAAGGCAAGTTGCGGATCGCAGCGAACGAAGTTTCGTGGTTCGACAATTTGCGCGACACGCTGGATGAATTGCCGGAAGACGAATCAGAATTCATCGCGCAGCAGCTCGCGCAGGCCGACAAGGCAAAATTCCTGCCGGCGGAATACGGTTTGTGACGAAGATGAAAAAAGAATTATTCCTGCCCGTGGCGCTGATGGTGGTTTTTGCGCTCTCGCGCATTCCGGGCTGTCTGCCGCAAAATTTCAGCGCGGCCTATGCGCTGATGTTTTGCGCCGGAGTTTATTTCCCCGCACGCCTGGCCTGGTGGCTGCCGCTGGCCGTCATGCTGGGCACGGATATCGGACTGAACCTTTATTATCAAACCGAGAAAGGCATCCCAACTCTCGACGCGGGCGTGATGAAATATCTGGCGCTCAACTACGCGGGCTACGCGATGTTGATCTGGCTCGGGCGGCGCTTCAAATCCAGTGACCGGTTGCTCTCGTTGCTCGCGGGCGGAATGGTCGGCGCGATTTTGTTTTATTTTCTCACCAACACCGCTTCGTGGCTGTTCAACCCGTTTCACAATCCCGAATACACGCGGAGCTGGGCTGGCTGGCTCACGGCGTTGACGCGCGGCACGGCGGGCTATCCGCCGACCTGGGAATTTTTCCGCAACACGATGCTCAGCGGCGGGCTCTTCACCGGCCTGTTGACCGGCGCGGTAAAATTTTCGAGCCGGGCGACCGAATCCGAGGAGGCTGAACCCAAACCGGAAGCGGTTGAAGAAGAGGGCGAGCTGGCGACTTGAACCGAGCGTTGCGGATTTATTGCGCCAGTAACCTTCAATACAAAAATCAGCTTCTGCGGCCACCGGCAGCCTGTATTTTTGCTCGGCCGGACTGCTGCCGCTCGGCCTGCCGCCGACGGATGAATTCTGGAGCGCGCCCGCTGCTCGCTGGACGCAGCAAAAAATCTGTGCGGGTGAGAATCTGCCTGCTGATCACGCCATCGCCGACGTGCCGAAAGTGGAAGTGCCGGATTTGAAACGGGAAAAATGAATTGAAGTTTTCGCAATCTCCTGCGGAATTATGTATCGGAACGGCTGCCAAGTTCGCAACGGCTTCCATCGCAGCGCCAGCGCAATTCAGATGTCGTTTAATTCGGGTGGCGGCGCCAACCCAATAGCGCCGCCACCCACCCCAACCCGGAACCCATGATCCGGTCTCTGTGACGGGAACCTAAACCCGGCACGAAGATCTCATTGCCGGCTTAACCAGCCAACCAAGAAGCTTGCTGCGTTGCCTTCCTTGAACGGCGAAAACTGCGAATGCCAGCTATGACCACAAGAACTCCGCCAAATGCGGCCATCGCGACATTGACCGGCTCCGGCACCGCCGTGATGTCCAGACTCCAGCCGTTCAACGTCTCGTTGCCGCCGCCGGCCACCATGTCGGCAAAATACAGCGTCCACGTCCCGTTCGGATTCACTCCCGGACTGGCCTCCGAACCGAAATTTACCAAGCTGTTTCCGTTTGCCGTCGGCACCGCATAGACTCCGGTGCTCAAATCCGAACCCGAACCGGTGAGGATGGTTGACCCGCCATTCGCCAGGGTGATGTTCAAACCTGATTGCGTGTTGCCAAAAGGGTTGCTGCCTGTGACGCCCGGCCGGTCCAGCAGCACCACTACTGTCCCGTCTGGTGCCACCAGATAGGAATACAGGTTTCCATTCAAGCCTCCCGATAGATTCAGGCTGACTTGAATGCCGGTCAGGTTGTCCAGACCCGCGCTGCCCAAGTCCATTGTGAAAAAAGATCCCACAGGACTTCCGTCGTAAATGGTTCCACTGTTGCCCACGGTTCCGGCGCTGGTGCCGCCGGAGGTGTTAATGCCGGTGCCTTGATAAAAAAGTCCGGCATGCGTTGCCAGCAAACTACCCAGCAGGCACATCCCCAGCATGATTTGCTTTTTCATAATGATGTTCTATTTCGAGGGTTGATTTGATTGGCCGGCTTGGTATCAAGGCCGCCATTCCAGCCGGTAATACGCCTGACCGTTTGCTGTGATGTTGTCCGTCACCGAAATGATTGGATTACTGGTCGTCGCCGACTTGGGCCCAAGCTCCGTCACGTTTTGAGTGAAATTGACATCGTCTGCCCGTTGCACGTAATAGGAATAACCCGGCACGCCGTAGAACTTGATGGTGATATGGCCATTGCCATCCGCGGTCAGTTGCGGAGATTGCTGGCCAAAGACGGTTCCCGCATCCGCCACCAGACTGACCGTGCCCGAAGGTGTGCCGCCGCGCCCATCACTGATCACATAAGAAACCGAGTCGCCGTTATCCGTTGAGGCAGGCGTGTAAAGAATCAATGTGCTGCCACTCGACAGCAGACCGTTCGCCTGCAAGGTAGCACCGGAGGGCAAAGTTTGGATCGCAGTCAAATCCGCATAGCCAGCCAGACTCATCAGGGTGATGGTCTTACCACTGGTTGCGCCGGTGACATGAGTCAACAAATCCGCCACAGTGAACATCTGTCGAATACCTCGATTGTGATGGTAGGTGGCCGTGCCCGCCGTCGGCCAGAGATTGTATTTGACCGTCTTGTAATTGTCTGTCGTCCACCAATTCGTGCCGCCGTTTGCGAAGGTGGGCAGCGTGCTGAACGTGGACAAGGGCTGCACGTTGAACAAAGTGAATGTGTCGCCATCTTGAAGCGCGTCGCTGCCGTTTGCGGTCGTGATGTTAAGAGCGCCGCCGGCTGTCACGCTCATGGCACCCGCTACGGCGTCCTGACTCAAGGTGCCGCTGTTGCGGCTGACGCGAAAGACATTGGTGGAGTTGGCAGCCAGCGTCAGCGTGTTACTAATGGTCAGCGTGCCAATCGCACCGCTGGTTCCAGGTGTGAAGCTGCCGCCGCCGGCAACCACCACGGCTCCCATAATCAAACCATTGCCACCCAAGGTTCCATTCGTAGCCACGCTTACCGTATTGATGGGGATGACGCCCGTGGCTCCAACCACCAAAGTCCCGCCGGAAATGGTGGTGGCTCCACTGTAAGTATTGGTTCCCAACAGCGTCCAAGTGCTGGTGTTTTGTTTAATAATTACGGTCGGCGCTCCAGCCGTTGAATTCGCAATGATCCCGGTCACAGCGTTGCCAGTGGCCGAGCCATCCAATATGTAAGTGTCCGTCAACGTGCTATTATGCTTGGTTCCCTGAATTTTCCCGATAGTCAGCGAAGCTGTTGTTGGGTTGAACGTAATGTTCCCAGCAGGCGTGGTGGCACTACCGGACTGACTGTTAATTGAATCAACATAAACACTGTAACCATTCCCACCCGTGAAGTTGTTTGTGCCGTTGGCCGTGCCGGGCGTGCCGTTGAACTGAACCATGCCACCCGTGCCAACGCCGCCGTTGTTGTTGACGTCAATCGTGAAGTTGGCACCACTCGAATTTGCCAACCCGGTGAGTAGCGGCAAAATACCGCCGCCATCAATGTGCACTTGCAACGTCGCCGTTGTCGGCACGGTGACACCACCCGAACCCAGGCCGTTCGTCGTAGTTATTAGCAGCGTCCCGGCCGACAGCGTCGTCCCGCCGGAATAACTGTTGCTCGCAGTCAGAGACAGCGTGCCGCTGCCGGCTTTGTATAACTTGCCGCTGCCGCCGATGGCCGAGTTGATGATTGCTGCCTTGCCGGTTCCCAACGCGTTAACCGTGATGTTGGTGGTCGTGAGCACGTTACCAGTCAAAGTCCAGTTCGCGTTTGGGCTGGCGTCCGTATTGCCGAAGATCAAGCTGCCGATGGTGTAGTTCTGATCCAGATTGACGGTCGTATCCGCCGTGATATCCACCTGGCTGAAGTCCGCGGTTTCACCGAGACCGGTGGCCACGACGTTGTTCAACCAGTTCGCCGGCGTGCTCCAGTTCAATCCGCTGGAAGTGCTGCTCCAGACCAGCGTAGTCATAATGGAAGCCGTAACACCGGGTTGCGTGAGCGTATAACTTGAGGCGTGCGTGCCGCTGACGGCGAACGTCACGGTGTAATTGCCCACCGCCGAACTAGGAAAGGTGCCGCTCAAAGTTAGCGAATCTCCGTTCACCACGCCGGACAAAGTGCCGCCCACCGTCGCCACAGTGGTGCCATCAAAAATCTTGCTCTGCGCACTCGCTCCGGTGACGGTGAGCGTCGCCGGACTGACCGTGCTGAATCCGATGGACACGTTTTGCAAGGCCGCGCCACCGCCGGAAATGGTGATGTTGCCAGAATAAGTTCCCGCCACCGTCGCCGCCGCCAACCGCACATACACCGTCGTGCTTGCCAGCGTGCCGCCGCTTGGCGTCAGGGTCAACGTGGACGAGTATGTGCCGCCGCTACTCGTGGAGTATTCAAAGCCGGAAAGCGCGCCCACCGTCAGGTTGCCCGTTAAACCGGAAGCGGAAACCGTGAAGGTGGTTGGTGAAGAAGCCGTGCCATAGGTGGTCGAGACCGTTCCCGCCGTGCTTGACGAGGCGGTGATGGTGCCTGACGCAGACTGCCAGACCGCATAGAGTGTGGTATCAGAACTGATGACAAAAGTGCCGGGACTGCTTACCGGATAAGTCGAAGAGGTCGCGGTTGAACTGGTATCCCAACCAAGGAAAGTATAGCCGCTGGCTGTCAGACTACCGGGGTTTCCCGAGACGCTGACGGTCGCGCCCGAATCGTAAAAGTTCGAATCCGTAGGCACGGAACCGCCGGTGGTTGCGCCGGCGGGATAATTCGCATTGTAAGTGACTGCGTAGGCATTGACGACTCCAAGCGAAACCGCTGCGGCAGCTGCGTTGAGAGAAATGTTGGAATGATGCCCCCCCACCGTCACCGTCTGTTTGGTGCCGCCGCCGGTGAACTGCCAAGTGGGGCTGCCTGTCGTCAATCCGCTTGCAGCCGTGATTATGTTGTAAGTTGCCGGTGTCAGCGCCGTTGAACCGATGGTGTTTACGGTCACGTTGATCGTGCCGGCAACCGATGCGCTCCCCGTCACGGCCAGCAAGTCCACCGCCGTGGTGCTGCCGCCCAAATCAAACTTCAGCGTCGCGCCGCTGGTTAGTGTCAGCGCCGTGCCGGAAAAGCTCGTCTGTTGTTGCAAATTAAAAGTGCTCGTGGCGCCATCGGTCATGTCAAAAGTATTGTTGTTCAAAGCCAGGGTCGCACCAGACGAGCCCGCAGTGCTAGTTCCCGCGTTAATCGTGGTGCTGCTGCCGGGCTGAACACTGAAGGCAGCTCCAGCATTGGCCGTGGCCGTGATGGCCGTGTTGCCCAAAGAACCGCCAGTAAGCTTCAACGTGCCGCCGGAAATCGTCGTGCCGCCAGTGTAGGTGCTGTTGCCCGACAGCGTCCATGTGCCGGTGTTCGACTTCTTGATGATGGTAGGCGCACCAGCGCTTGAATCCAAAATCTGCCCGGTCACCGAGTTTCCGGTGGCGGTTCCACCCAGGGTGTAAGTATCCGTTACGGTATTGTTATGCTTGGTTCCCTGGATTTTTCCGATAGTTAAAGACGCCGTCGTCGGATTGAAAGTGTGAGCGCCAGCCGTGGTAGCATTGCCTGCCGCACTATTCACATTGGCTACGTAGAGGCTATAGCCATTCCCGCCAGTGATGTTGTAAGTCGAACTGCCCATGTTCGGAGAAGCCCCGTTCAACTGAATCACTCCACCCGTGCCAGAACCGTTGTTATTGACATCAATGGTTGCCGAGGTTGTCCCCGTCCCCAGCGCAGTATTTGCCAAAGCTATCGTGCCGCCGCTATCTATGTGTAGTTGCAGGGTAGCGCCATTGCCCACAAGGACAGTGGTGCTTGCACCTAAACCCGTAGTGCTGCTGACCAGCAACGTCCCCGTGCTAACCGTCGTTGCCCCGGTATAATCGCTACTGCTTGACGACAATGTCAGCGTGCCGACACCCGCCTTGGTCAATCCCGATGATCCACTGATCTTGGAACTGATGGTGTCACTGCCGCTGCCGGTGGTCACAGTGGGCGTGGTGCCGTTCAGCGTCAGCGTGCCGCTTTGAATCGTAAAACCATCCACACTGAAGTTGATATTGTGCGCCGTGACTGTGTTGACGGTCACCGTTCCAGCGGTGGTTTCCAAAAAGGCGTCGTTACCGCTAGTCCACGCATTAACATAAGATCCACCCGAAGCGGTGGCCCAAACAGAATCTGTTCCCCAAGCGAACGTCCCCTTGGCATACTGACTGGCGGCAGAGGCCGTCCAAGCCCCAACCAGCAGCAGCGCGGCGGCCAGTGCCAGTTTGACGGCGGCCAAAATTTGATTGCATGACCGCGCTCCGCCGAGGTTGCGGGCGGACGGACAAACGACTCGTGTTTCTGATCCAAGGCTGCCGGCGAATGACCCACTTGTCCAAAATGTAGTTGCAATGTATCTGTGCATAAGTGTTGGCTGATTCTGGTTTGTTAATGGAAATCTTTAAAAATTTTCGCATCATTTCCGAAGTTAGGCCATACCGTGAATCCGGTATGCCACCAGCAAATCCAACTGTTTTTAAAATAATCCACGGGTAAAAATCATGAAAAGAATCGCTGGCGACGAGTGCATCTGCCGTGAAGATTTGCCGAAAAGCAATCCCTGAAGTTTCTAACCCCAGTGGCTAGCTACAAAGGCTTTTCCTGCAGTATTAAACCTTCATCAACCTGATCAATCCGACGGATAAGGGCGTGACTACAAGGCTGGCGTAAATTTATCAGCCGCTGATTTTTGATTTGAAATAAAACTCGCCAGACTCCACCGCGAGCACAGCGAAGCCATTTTCTAAACGAAGGAATTTCACGCGCTGGGAATTTGCCAGCGAACGCCAGCCAACGCGTATCGAGTCAGCATCCTTCGCTGGCAGATAGACCGTAGCGGTAGTGTTCGCGGGAATTTCAATCTTCAGTTCAAATGAATTTTTCGAGCGCCGCCATTCGCTGCCAATGCGGCCATGAATGGAATCATAATGCGCCTTCACCCAATTAATCGGTTTGCGCTCGGGATTGCTGCCGGGCGTCGGCGGATGCGGCTGAATGATAATTTTCTGATAGCCCACGCCGTCGCTTTGGATGCCCGCGAGGTCGTTGACCATCCACTCGCAGACCGCGCCAAAAGAATAATGCGCGAAGGAATTCATCGAGGCGTTTTGCTTGCCGTCCATGCCGCCGAAGCCGTGCGCCTTCGTGTAACTGTCCCAATGCTCCCAGATCGTCGTCGCGCCCTGCTCCACTTCGTAGCCCCACGACGGAAATTTCCGGCTCTGAAAATGTTTCACGGCCAGATCATTTTCGCCCACGCTCGTCAGCACCGGCAGCAGCGGGCGTGTGCCGAGAAAACCGGTCGTCATGCCGGAATTGTCGGCAGTTTCACCGGCGCGCAATTTGTCCGCGAGAATTTTACCGGATTTTTCGCGCAAGTTTTCGGGAATCAAATCCACGAACAACGCCAGCGCGTAGGCCGTTTGCGTGTCCACCGTCAGCGAGCCGT
>Ga0007854_10000919_pt1 | contig 19106 bp, 8 predicted proteins | sample CryBogCBH12Aug08_FD_60382 | JGI IMG/M metagenome (GOLD analysis project Ga0007854, IMG submission 60382) | Freshwater microbial communities from Crystal Bog, Wisconsin, USA - CBH12Aug08 | ecosystem: Environmental > Aquatic > Freshwater > Lake | place: Crystal Bog, Wisconsin, USA | collected...
CGAGCGTGAATTCTCCGCTCTGACATCTCATTTCAATCGCCTGTACGAAGATCCGACGAAGCATCGCCTCCTGGAGAACGCGCTCTTTCACGCCCAACTGAAGCAGTCGGGTGCCGCCGACAAGCTCGGCTGGCAGGGCCTGACGGCCGTGGCGCCAACGATGACGGCGGACGAGATGAGCGACATCATCGACGCCAACTCCAAGGACATCGATTGGATCAGGGAGATGAACTTCCGGCTTCGTGAAGCATCCGAGGCCAAGGTTGCCGGCGAAGGAGCAGTGGTTCCCCAGCTCAAGGATCTGGCTTCCACGAACGCCGAGTTCATGACATCCGAAAGCTACGCGGGCCGTGGGCGCGCTTTGCTTGAAGAGCAACATGCTGCCCTGGCTCAAGAGATCGACGACCTGCTGAAGGATTCAGCCGCAGTCAAGCAGTACGGCTACCGTGCCGAGAACATCGAGGTCATCACTCTCCCGGCCGGACGGAACCGCGCGATCAATGAAATCGTTGGACTGCGTATTGACGGCGACCTGACCATCCCTGTCATCGATGGCAACGGTGGTATCAGACTGGGAAGCTCCTTCGAGAACTCAGGCGTCTCCCGCTTCTTCATGCAGCACGGCGGCGATGTCAGCGCCGATGTCTACGGTGTGCGCGGCCTGCGCTATGGGAAGGACTTCGTGCGCGACGAGCTGAGCCGTGCTCAGTTTGTTGTCGGCCGTGATCCTCTCAACGGCAACCCTTTCCAGGCCGAAGAGGCCGGTGTCGCCCAGGCAACACGCCGCCAGCAGCAGTTCTACAGCAACCAAGGTGTCTTTGCCGATATGCCCGGGTCTTTCCCCGTTGACGGCGAGGACCGCGGCATCTGGAGCCGGATGCGGCCGGAGCGCAAGGTAGCCGAGATCACCCACCAGGTCGATTCCGGCGGCAAGATACGCACCACGGGCGGCACGAAGATCGACACCCTGGAACGGAAGGAAACCCGGCTCATTGAGCCCATGGGTGTTCACAACCGTGAGAAGGAAAGCCTGCGCATCAAGTCGATGAACAAGTCGATTTGGGCGGACGTGGCCGAAGGCCATGCGGGTTTCTCCGCGACGGATTACACCGATCTTCCGGAGTTTGGCGTTCACTCTCTCCAGATCACTCCCAGCCAACGCGCGCTGTTCGGCGACCTGCCGGAATGGAATCAGGTTGCCGAGGCGGGCTTCGATTCCAGGCTGGCACTTGAAGATTCAGCTCGAGCCCTTTCGCTCGACATGGCTCTCAGCAAGATCGGCGCGAAGCAACGGGCGGTCGGCTATATCGCCAAGGACGCGGGCGTAAACGAGATGATCGCCGCGGATATGTGGGACAGGCTCCTGCCTTTCCTGTCCAATCGGAAGAACTACGAAGCCATGCGCAACGTCGGTTACATCGGCGAGGGCGCGCGCATCATGAAGAAGAACGTCGGCGCCGAGGCCGTGCGCCATGTGAACTACGTCGTTCACGAGAACATGCTGTCCGAGGACCTCCTCAAGGGAGGCACCTTCGGGCGCGACCAGATCCTCGGGATGAAGTACGGCACCTCCATGTTTGCTCAGGGCGACAGCAATCGCATCATCAACCACTCGGTCAACGGAGCAGACGGGACCATCCTTCTCCAGGTTGAAGAGCGCCTGGGCGTCCAGGGCATGAAGACCCACAACCTGGGCAAGCAGACGGTGAGCCGTGCGCTCGAAGACGTCGAGATGGATCGGGTGATCCGCGGCTTCAACAACTACTTCAGGGTCTCTGGCCAGGGCGGCGCCGTGGCCGACGAAGTTGACAGCGTCGTTCTGGAACAGTTCAACAGCGCCAAGGCAAACAATCCCCTGCAGATACTCAACGACTCTCTGGGAGATACCTTCCGCCGGCTGGACGGCATTTACGGTGCAGGCAACAAACCGGCCTTCCTCACCGAAGCGAAGTTCTCCGGCCGCAGTCACCTGGATCGCCTGGCCGAGCTGGGCTATTCCTACGAGAATGGCCGTCTGATCACGCACACCGGCAACCTGCGCGACCTTCAAGGGTCTGCTGCGGATTACACCCAGGCCGCCGATTACATCCGCGACCTGATGGACGAGGTTGGGGCACGCATCAAGAACAAGCAGATCGCTGGCGATCGGTTCATGGAAAGTTACATCGACTGGTCGTTTAAGCATGAGGACGGAACCTACCTCGAATATCTGATGCAGCGGGCGCTGCCTGAGTCCATGAGCGTGTCGGATCACATGGCGCTCAACCACGCTTCCCGTGTCGGTATCACCCGCGATGCCCTCCAGCAGATGTCTCTGGCCGGAGAACATGAAACGGCGCGCGAGATCCTGAGCCGACTTGAAACAGATGGCTCTACGGGCATGACCTGGGATTTCATGCAACACACCGATCCCAGCGTGCGTGACTACTCGAAACCGTTCGGCGAGGCCAGTGTCTCGATTGAGGAAGCCGTCGGGGATAGCCTGATCGACCGCCTGGGCACAGCCGAAGGCCGGGTCATGAAGGTCACGGGTCCAGATGGCAATGTCGGTATCAAACCGACGATCTTCGACCCGGCTCACGAGCTGGCGCAGAGGAACTACTCGATCAAAGCGAGTGTCGCCGGCAAGGACTACTTCATTCCGGTCCTCGGGCGCGAGGCATACGGCGGCAAGGCCAATGCCCACGACCTGATGGGTTACTCGGCGAACAAGTGGGAGAACGAGCTGCGCAATGTGTTGCAGACCGCCAACGACGTGAACGAAGGTTTCGGTGCCAAGGTTCCTTTCGAGGACGTGCTCGCCAACTATGTTCAGAAGGTCCGGGAATCTTACGGCGTTGGCAAGGAAGGCGTTTGGAGAGCTCCAACGATCGACCCGCTGGGGTTTGAAGGCAGGGCGACGGCGCGCGCGTCAACACTGCGCTACGCCGACGGCTCGGTCAATCCCTTCGAGATTGGCGTTGGCGAAGAGTATCTGGACCTGATGTCCAAGGAGCATGCCGAGATCCTGCGCGGCGGCGGCCGCGTGCAGGCTGTTTCAGTTCGTCATCCGATTAACGCCGTGGTCATGGCCGAGGTGCGCTACGATCCGAATCTCAACGGCTCCTGGCAGGTCGGTGCTGATCCGGTGATGCAGCGCATGATGCGAATGGATGCCGACGGCGACCGGCTGTCGTTCCACATGGCAAATACCCAGGCCATGAAGTGGGCAGAGGACGTTGCCGATCCGGCTGGTCTCCAAGTTGAGCGCGCGGCAGAGTATGCCCGCTGGCAAAGGTTCTCAGAACAGATCAACAATCCGGAAAGTCTGCAAGGCAGGCTCGGAGCCTTCCGCCGCGTCTTTGAAGGTGACGAATTGAACCCTCGTGAGTACGTGAAGGGTTCGATGACGGATGTCTTCTCCAATGTCAGGAAGTTCGCGGGAAGGGATCTCCGCAAAGCCATCCAGGCACGCACCGCCGCGGCCGATGTGGGCATGCTGTCGAACACCTTCGACCTGCTCGAAACCTCGATGGCTCACAACGATCTCTTCCGCGATCCGTTCGAAAAGCTGATCACCCATGAGTTCTCTTACGACATCGTGCGCGAGGCATCGATCGCCGCGGCAAAGCTGAAGGGTGGCGTCGCGTACCAGGATCTGACCACACTGATGGCATGGAACAACTCTCTTCGCTCGGCGCTTAACGATCGCAGCGAAAAGGGCATGAACCGGTTCATCACCGCCATGACCGAGGGCGCACAGAACTTCGGCAAAGAGATCGCGGTCAACGATGCCCAGAAGGCATTCTTCAAGATTGCAGACGAGACCGCAGAGATCAATCCGTACCTTGAGTTCGCGCAGCAACGGCGCGACCTGCTGGAGAAGCTGTGGCGAGGCCACGACTCCAAGGTCAGCGAGATCCAGCAGATCATGACCGTGACTGGCGAGAATGCTGCGAAGTATGCCAGGCGCGACATCGTCACCCTGTTCAACAATCAGGTGCCTGCGGTACAGGCATTTGCCCACAGGGGCGCCAGTGACTACTCGGCTGCCACTCTGGGTGCGGAGAACGCCCGTACGGCCGCCGGGAAGTTCGCTCAGAAGACAGGCCAGGCCGCCGAGGGCGTCTTCAACCAGGCAGCTCGCTCTGTCGAAGAGGTCGTGCAGGCGGCGCGCGGGACCGGCGCAATGAAGGTGCTCGGCGTTGGAGCGGCCGTCGCTGTTGGAGCTGGCATCCTGTTCGGCTCCTTGCGCAGTCCTCGAAAGGGCCAGGCATTGGCTCCCTCCGGGAACCGTTTCCGCCCGGAAGAGAAGATCGGCGTGGATGGCCATGTTCCAGGAGAACCAGAGACCGGGGTCATGGCGCCTGCCAACCCTCCTCGTAGAATCAGACCCGCCCAGGGCGGTGTACGAACCGCAGTCGTTGCGCCGATCGGTCGCACGACGGAGCTTGAAGTCCACATGCGGGCGGATGATCGCGGAAGGGCTGCAGAAGCCTCGAAGATAGCGACCCGTCTGGCAGCTCCAGCAGGCAACTCCCACGTCTCGATCACCTACCGCGACACCACGCGCCTTGACAGCTTGCGGACCAAAGAACGGATCCGCGAGGCAATGGACGAGAGATAACCATGAGCGTCATCACCACCGAAAAGGATTACAGCACGAACAACCCACTCGACGCGGGCTACTTCCGCGTCGGGTTTGTCGCCCTGCAGATCCCACCACAGGACATTGTGACATCGCGTGTTGTGAACAACGAGAAGATCACGCCTCTCCGCGGCATGAACGAGATGTTCCAGAAGACGGGGCAAGCCCGCTGGGATGTGACCGTGAGCTGGACGGCCCTGTTGAATGACGCCAATCAGGTCACCAGGTATCAGCAGTGGGAAGACCTTCGCAATATGGTCGCCATCTTCAAGGCTGCTCCTTTCGTGGAGGTGGAGTCTCCGCACCTGCGCCAGATGCTGGCTGCTCATGATCCGGAGTTCTCCACCAGACGCCTCTCGATGGGTCTCCGCCAGCTTCGCGTCGACAACCATCCCGATGTCATCGACGCTCTCAAGGTCACCCTGACGATGACCTACTTCAACTGCCTGCCCTATACCCAGGACTTCGGATACCAGGGTGATTCCGGACAGAGTGTAAGTGCTTACCAGTCCCTGAAGTTCAAGAAGTATATTTCTCAGTGGCGCCAAATCAACATGGAGCGGGCCTTCCGCTATCCAGGCGATCCGATCTGCCCCTTGTGGCTGGCCCAGAATCCTGGCGAGCTGGCTCTCAAGTGGAGGACCTACCTTCCAATCCAATCTGGGCAAGTGCCGGACTACGCCGGCCAACTCAACGCACCGGCGACCATCGGCGGAACGGTTGTGCCATCTACGGTGACGCCGAAGTCTCCGAAGGGGAAGGTTGCGCTTCCGCCTGCAATCGCTCAGCTCATTCAGCAGATCGCGCCTCAGTTTGGTGTCGACCCTTCGATCATGGAGGCCGTTTGCTGGCATGAGAGTGGCGGCAATCCCAATGCAAAGAACCCGAACTCAACTGCGAAGGGACTCTTCCAGCTGCTGGACGGAACTGCCAAGACTCTCGGGGTGACGAACTCTTACGACCCAACGCAGAACACCACCGGCGCCTGCAAGTACATATCGTCGCTGAAGAACCAGTTCGGTTCCTATGAGCTGGCATTGGCCGCCTACGCAGTAGGTCCGGCCTACGTGAAATGCTACTTGAACGGCACGACCATGACTCTGCGGAATGGGACTGTCATCAATCCCGGCAAACAGGTCACAGGTGGAACTCCCCCCGCAGGGATGCCCGCTGGCGCCAATGCGCCGGGATACGTTGCAGCCGTCATGGGCGCAGCTCAGTCCTCGTTTGGGTACAACGGCACCGCCACGTCTACAACCCCAACCGTAGCACCCAGCCCTGCGCCGGCAACGAATGCGACAACACCGGCTAGCTCAGGGTCAAACCCGACAACTTCGACCAGTTCGAGCACCGAAGCTGCCTTTGAAGCACAAGTGAACAACCTTGTGGCTCAAGGCTGGAGTGTTGATCACCGGGCCGATCCCGGTGGCGTCGGCGTTCTCTTTCTGTACAAGGAGAACGAACTCAGGGTTGCTCCTCAAGACTCCAATTCAGGAGGTGTGCAGCCGGGCCTCTGGCCGGAGGGCATCTCGGTTCTCTTCGTCAACAACCTGGCGCAGATCCCGCTGGCTGGCTTCCAGTATCCGACCTATCAACATGTTGGACCCTGCAGCTCTCTTGTGCAGGTGTCTTTCGGTTCCCAGGGGACGCGCGACAATCCGAACACGGACGAGCCGATCCACAACGGCCTGATGACTCTGACCTCGATGGCGCACATGCTGGAACAGCAGTACCAACGCCTGCGCACGCAATTCCGTTCGATTGCATCGGTTCACAGGATGCACGCGGTCTATGTCGAGAACCAGGTTCTCAACATGCTCGGGATCTTCGGGCTGATGCTGGACCAGGTGACCACCGAGACTGTGCCTGATTCCTCGGACATGGCGATGGCCCAGCTCACGGCCTGCCAGTACGAAAACAAGTTCGAAGAACTCACCTCGTACAAAGTCAATGCGATTGATGGCGTCTACATGACTGCCCTGCAGCAGACCGTGTTGCAAGGGGACACCCTTGCTCAGGCAGCAACGGCGGCGTCGCCTGACGAGAGGGCGCTGATGGGTGCGGCCTTCACTTATCGCCAGCACATGGCCAGCTCCGACGAGAACGATATGAGCGCCCGGCTTCTCAATGCCGCCGAAAACCCCTCTGACTCGTCGCCCTTCGGATTCATGAACGGAGCCCAGTCCTTCTTTGTCAGCGAAACAGATGCGGATGCGTTGGCGAACGAGTTTATGGAAAAGTCTTCCAGTTATCCGGTCGCTGCTGCGCGCGTGAAGCAGCTTCAGCAGTCGGGCAATACAACGCAGTGGACGATGGCCGATTACCTGATGTTCAAGTCCTGCGCTTATGACGCGGCGGGAACTGGCGCCATCACATCACTCGTGTCGAGCATCGATCAGGGTCTGGCGGCCGACACCGATCTGAGCCGGCAGAAGATGGTCAGCGATGTGTATTCGCGGCTCTTCCCTTACTTCGCGGAGAACGATCCGAGTCTCCGCAACGCCCTGAACCAGATCATGCAGAGCCCAACGCTTGGTGCGAGCATCAAGAACTCCGTCTCTGCAAGCGACCCAGCCCTCTCGAATGCCGATCACGGGGCATACCGCGACATGGGTCTGAATAGCCAGGTTCTCGATGGCGAAGACTTCAACCCCGGGATGTACTTCACCAGCGACAAGACGACCTACCTGGCCAAGACGAGGACAGCCCTCGGGAACATCACGGCACAAATTGCCTCAGGTTCAAGCCAGCTGAACAGCGACAGCAACGGATACCAGGTTCCTGCAGGAACGATTCCTCTGTCCACGACGACCTCGATTCCCGGCAACATGGACTCGATCATGAAGATGATCAATGTTCCGGGTTACAGCATGACCGAGGCATTCCCGACCTTCAAGCTGTTCTTCATGGAGGACGCCAACAGCGGCATCTATTACGCATTCGACAACTTCTACAGCTACAGTGCGGTGATCGACATCGAAGTGCAGCGGCCAACCAACAAGCCGGCGACCCTCCGCATGAAGCTGATGAATCTCACTCACCTGTTGAGCCACAAGCTCTACGATGCTTCGCTGGCCGGCAAGTGGGAGGCATCGCTCGACAGATTCGCCATCAACACAGGTGGCACGGCTGCGGCCACAGGCTCGGATGTTCCCACCAAAGGATTCGTCGGCCGGAACGGCATCGGTGGCGCGCCCTATCAGATCATGGGCAAGGACAACACCGAAGGCTACGCCGGCGGTGATATGTGCAACCGCAGAATTCCGCTCCAATACTTTCCTCTTCAAACGGGCAGCAAGATCCAGCTTCGTGTGGGGTTCTCCAACAATCCGGACAAACTGACACCTGTCTTCTGTGGCGAGGTCACCGAGATCGAGGGCAACGAGATACTGACCGTCACTGCCCAGAGCTACCTGCTTGAGCTTGCGTCCTTGAGCGGTGACAAGATGAACTCGAACTCCTGGTTCCAGCTCGGATCGCTGCTTCAGAACACGGTCAACATCCTGATTCCAGGATCGGGTGGCGGCATGTCCAAAGGGCCTGCCTACGGAGGCGTCACCATCTTCGGCGATGCCGGCGATGTGGGCACTGTGATCTGGATGATGCTCAAGAACTCCGGAGCCAAGCACTTCGGTCACTGGCAGGTAAACAGTCCTGCCAATTCCTTGCTCAAGGGATTTTCATGGAAGGAACTGGCCGCCGCGCCGGCCGCCGGCGCGGCCAGTGTTGCCGGTATGGACAACGTGGCCACCGCGCTTCAGAACGTCTACGACCGGTGCGACGAGAACATCATGGTCGATACGGCCGTTCAGTACGACGGGGCGTCGGTCAGCACGGACCCCAAGACGCACTCTCAATCCCGGAGCTGGATGGACCAGCGGAAGTATCCCTGGGCGCCGGCATCCTACTATGTCGATTCCAAGACCACGTTGACGGTATGGGAACTCATTCAGGACATCGCCAGGCGGTATCCGGAATACCTGCTGCTCGAGAAGTGGTACGGTTTCCCTTACAGCTGTGACGCGACCCTGGTCTTTGGCCATCCCTTCGACTGGTATACGGCGCGGCCTCAGATGCTCGGCGACACGGAACGTGTGCGCGCGCTGAACCAGAACAACCAGGCATACACCCAGTGGTGGAATGCGAGTGGGAAACAGATGTTCCTCGATGTCATGGGGGACGGCACCATGCCCGTCACCGTGGCTCTCTACAAGAACCAGCTGCTCCAACAAGCAGGCGCGAGTCCGTCTGGGCTTGCCGCGGCACTTCAGTCGCTGTTGACGATCGCGGTGGATTGTGTCGATACGGGTTCACAGACTGCCAACGATTGGCTGGCTCTTCCTGGCAAGCTCATCTACACCATCATTCCCGGAGAAAGAGAGGCTCTTCGGAATCTCCAGAAGAAGATCAACGCGGTGCAGAGCGCGTATTACGCTTCCATCCTGGCGGGGGATCAGAAGTCAACCGACTTCCTGAAGCCAGTGCGTCGCTACCACTTCATCGACCATCAGTCCATCGTGCATAACGGGATGAGGGTCAACGACAAGATCTACAACTGCATCCGCATCGGCGATCCGGAGAAGAACGGCAAGACCTATCCCATCCTGGCCAACGCCAGCATTCCTCCCAACCATGTGCGCGCGCTCGATGTCACGGACCAGATCAACGATCCCAAGCAGAATGTGATCGACCAATCCCTTTCCGGCAACACCGGGCTGATCATGGCCTACGGCCAGAGCTTCCTGAGGGAAGAGTTGGGCAAGATGTACAGGGGCGAGATTGTGCTGCGTTGCATCCCCGAGATTGAGCCGCAAGACGTTCTTCTCATCACCGATCCGTCCACGGGGATGGTCGGGCCGGTCGAGGTCGAGACCGTCACCCATGTGATGAACCTGGAATCGGGATTCATCACCATCATCAAGCCGCGCGCGGTCATCACAATCAACGAAGCTGCATCGGCCAACTTCTTCCGAATGCTGATGATGGCTATGGGAACCGTGATCCCAGAGATCCACCGTCTGAGCAATCTCTCCGTCTACTCATGGATGGAAGGAGCAGCCGTCGCCACAACCACGGCGGTCGGCGCCGGTGCAGTGGTGGCCGGATTGAGCTACGCCGGTGGCGCAGTGGCCACAGCAGCGGAAGGCACCGGCCTGGTGGCTCTTGCTGCAGGTGCAACGACCGAGTGGGCGGCTGCCGGCGCGGCCTTCCTGTGTGGCCCTCCGGGTTGGATCATCCTGGGCCTCTGCGCGATCGCGGCGGTCGGCGCCGCCGTCTGGTGGTTCACCGACAGCACAGCCAAGCTGAACCCCGTCGTGATCTGTCCCTGCACCAAGTTCGGCCGGCCGTGGGTCGGCGGCATCGAGGGCTGGTCCATCAACGATCTGGTGGGCGTGGTCAACAACAAGGCGATGCAGTTTGTGGCCGACGAGATATTCCCGCTGATCGACGCCTGGAAGGCCTTCCACGGCTACCCAGCCCAGATTCCGCCCACTCCCCAGCCCTCCTGGGGCCTGTCGGCTCCATAAACGCTCATTTCAGAAAGAACTACTTCCGAGTGGCTCGTGATCAGCCCGGAACAATGCCAAACCCTCGGGAAAACCTTGCCACAAGCCTTCGCGTTGCCAATCTGTGATTCGGTTCCGCTCCGCCTCGATCCGCACTATGGTGGCAGGTTCATGCTCATCTGAACTATTCTATTTGTACCTCAAGAACATCTCTTCACCAGAGCCCTGTCCTGTCGAGAGCCCCGCTGCTGAATTTAAGGACAGTCATGCAACTGAAGAAGATTGAAATCAGAAACTTTCGCCTGCTCCATAAAGTAGAGTTGCTGCTGGAGAAGCAGACGACGGTGATCGTTGGCAGGAACAACAGCGGCAAAACTTCGCTCACAGAGGTCGTATCGCGGGTCCTCGGCGAGAGAAATGCTGTCTTCGCCTTGGAAGACTTTTCAAGTGCCTCGCACGACTGCTTTTGGGATGCCTTTCAAAGTAAGGCAAAGGGAGACGAGCCGGAAAAAACTCGCGCCCTTCTGCCCACCATCGAAGTTGTCTTCACATTCGAATATGACGCGAGTGGGGATTACGGCACACTCACAGACTTCGTGCTGGACCTGGATCCGAACTGTACGGAGGCTCAGGCCGTTGTTGCATACGAAATAGACCAGGGCAGGATTGACGGACTATTTGCGGATATTTCCGCATCCGACACTGAATCGAGACCGGCGTTTTTCCGGACAATTCGCGAGCGCATACCCCTCCTCTACACAGCCAACATCTATGCCGTTGATCCGAACGACGCGTCAAATAGGCGAGCGCTGTCTAAGGCGCTCCTTCGCGCTGCCTGCGCATGCAACTGCATTAGCGCGCATCGCGCGCCGGACGATGAAACCCAGAAGGAAAGCGCTGTCATAGGCAGGGTTCTTGAAAATCTGTTCGCGACAGCGAAGGCCGATGAAACGGACATCGAATGCCATGGTCTGGCGAAAGACCTCGAGCAAGCCGTCAAGACAATTCAGGACAAACTCGGAGAGGATTTCAACACGAAGCTGAATGAGTTGCTTCCCGCGCTCGCCTTGTTTGGCTACCCAGGCCTAAAAGACCCTAAGCTGATCACGGAGACGAGCTTCAAGGTGGAGGGGCTGCTGACGAACCACACCAAGGTCCGATATTTGGGTTCGAGTGGTGTCAATTTGCCGGAGACCTACAACGGGCTCGGCGTCCGCAATATCATCCTCATTCTTCTGCTGCTTCGCGAATACTTCAAGTTATTCTGTGCGCTCGAATCTAAGCCCGCCGCACACCTCATTTTCATCGAAGAGCCTGAGGTTCATCTTCATCCGCAGATGCAAGAGGTTTTCATCGCAAAGCTTGACGATATTGCGAGCAAATTCAGCAGGGAGATTGGCCTAGCTTGGCCGGCCCAATTTGTCGTATCGACGCATTCTTCACACATTGCGAACGCTGCGCATTTCGAAACGATTCGGTATTTCATGTCCGTTCCTAACGAGGGGACGAGCGAATTCGAGGCCCAGGTGAAAGACCTCCGGAAGGGTCTGGAAGGGAAACAAGACCCTGATCGCACCTTCTTGCATCAGTACATGACTTTGACGCGATGCGATCTCTTCTTTGCCGACAAGGCAGTGCTCATTGAAGGCACTACAGAGCGGCTGCTCTTGCCAAGGGTCATTCAAAGTCTCGATAAGACGCTACCCGATGGACAAAAACTCGGAAGCCAATACCTCTCGATCGTCGAGGTCGGCGGAGCGTACGCGCACCTGTTCTTTGAGTTGATTGAATTCCTTGAACTGAAGACGCTTATTATCACGGACATCGACACCGTCGAGGAGTTGACCAGGAACGGCAAGAGGAAATGGGTTGCATGTCCAGTTCACCGTGGGGATCATTCAAGCAATGCCTGCATTAACAAATGGTTCGAAAACCCCAAAGACAAAGACGCTAGGCTCAACCCAACCCAATTGCTCGCCGCAAAAGAGCAGCAGAAGATTGCGGGAAAAAAGCGCCTGGCGTTTGAGATTCCTGAAAAAGATGGAGGACCTTGTGGTCGTAGCTTCGAAGACGCATTCATGCTCGCGAACAGCTCCCTTTTTCCCCTGACCGGGAAATCTCCGCAGGAACTGGAGATCGAGGCCTTCGAGGACGCCCAAGAGGTGAAGAAGTCGCATTTTGCCCTGGACCATGCCCTGAGAGTCGCCCAATGGAACGTCCCACGCTACATCCAGGAGGGCCTGCTTTGGCTTTCTGTTAATGATGCACCATTGGCGAAGACCTCGACACGAGGTGTGACGAATGCCTGATTCCCTAAAGATCAGTCCTGCTCTCGTCGCCGCACAGCAAGCCGAGGCTGAGGTGGCACAGCACCTGAAGGGACGACATAGCTTCCTGCTTGAGGCAGGCGCGGGGGCGGGCAAGACCTACTCGCTGGTGGAGGCCCTGAGAAAGCTCCTCAAGGACGAGGGCGCAAGCCTTAGACGCAAAAACCAGCAAATCGCCTGTATTACCTATACCAATAGGGCCACTGAGGTCATCACGAAGCGCATTGACGGAGACAAGCTTGCCTCTGTCAGCACTACTCACGTCTTTTGTTGGTCACTGATACGGTCATTCCAGCCCGTGTTGCGTCAGCAATTTCAAACCCTCGATGCGTGGAAGGAACGGCTGGCAGAGGGCGTACCGATTGCTCAGCAATCGGTTGAATATGATCTGGGCTACAGGAAGCTTACGGAACAAATCATCTCACTTCACCACGACGACGTATTGGCGCTAACGGCCATCGTTTTGGGAATGCCGAAGTTTCAAGCTGTCGTTGCGGGTCGCTTCCCATACATTCTCATTGACGAATACCAGGACACGAACGCTGACTTTATGTCAGCGATAAAGGAACATCTCATTGGCCGCAAAGGAGGGCCCCTCATCGGCCTATTCGGAGACCACTGGCAACGCATCTACGACCAGACCTGCGGACGTGTTGCTGATCCTGATCTGATGGAGGTCGGGAAGCGTGCGAACTTTCGCTCCGCAACTTCCATTGTCTCTATTCTCAACAAAATGAGGCCGGATTTGCCGCAAGCGTTCAAGGACGAGGACTTCGTTGGTTCTGCAGTTGTGTTCCACACCAACGGCTGGAAGGGATCCCGTCGGCCTGCGGGCGCAGGCGGCCACTGGACCGGCGATCTTCCAGCGACGGAGGCACGTCGGTACCTGGAAGAGTGTACCGACTATCTGAAAAATGCGGGTTGGGATTTTGCTCCGGACAAGACAAAGGTTCTTTTGCTGACCCACAGCGGGCTCGCAGCAGAGCAAGGGTATGCTCAGCTTGCCAAGGCGTTTCCCAACTCCGATTATTTCATCAGGAAGACCGATGAGCACATCGCGTTTTTTGCCGAGAAGCTAGAATCGGCTGTAGAAGCCTACCTCGGTCGCCACTTTGGTCAGGTGTTCGAGATTCTCGGCGAAGACGCTCCGCGCCTCTCATCTCAGGCAGAGAAGCGCACGTGGTCGGAAGCAATGGACAAGCTCGTCGAACTGCGAACAAGAGGGACCGTCGGCGATGTCGTGGACCATCTGCTCGAATTCAAGCATCCGCGACTACCCGAGAAGGTGTTCAAGCGAGAAAAGGATGCAAGGGAATGGGTGGACTCTAAGACCGAGCCGACGCCGTCGGCTGTAACGATCATAAGAAATCTTCGAGCGGTGCCATACTCTGAGGTGCTCGCTCTTGTCGGATACCTCAACGGACACACCCCGTTCACCACCAAACACAATACGAAGGGCGACGAATTCGAAAATGTCCTCGTAGTGTTGGGGCGCGGTTGGAACCGATACGACTTCGACCAGCTTCTTCAATGGATGGCCAAGCCCGGCAGTGTCACCCCGGATAAATTGAGCGCCTTCGAGAGAAATCGAAACCTATTCTACGTTTGTTGTTCACGTTCGATAACAAATCTAGCTCTGCTCTTTACCCAACAGCTTTCGCCTGCATCCTTATCACTTCTAATCTCGTGGTTTGGTCAGCGGCAGGTGATTGACGTCGGTGCCGGTGGGTTTGCCGCGCTGAGCGCGAAGTAGGCCATAAAAGCAACAGGTGGCGGCCCTCACCGTCCGCTTCTGAAGGATTGGACCGGGTCTTCGGAAGTGGATACTGATAGACGCCGCAGGGCTCTGTAGCCACCAAGTACGCGCGTGTAACCGCGCCATTCATCGCTACTTGGGTTTGTCAGGGGAGTCCTGGTCGCGGGGATTTAACGCTCGAAACCCTGGTTCCGGGCAGACGTCGGCTCCTCTCACTGTCGAACCTTTGGTAGAAGGACATGGGTTCCTATACTAGAGAGAAATGAAGCCCGATACCAGCACTCCCAATCCGGTTCATCTGGCGATCGTGAGTCCGTGCTCGTCCTGTCAGAACCAACTGACTGTTAGTCATGACGGGATGCCGGCCTGCCCACGGCGCGTCGCTCAACAGAACATCCAGTATATGCAGAGCGCCGGTATCGATACGACCGGCGTACAGCATCTGGCGCTGTACGGCTCGGAAGGTGCCGCGCAGGCGGGCAACGGTTCCTATCTTAACCCCGTCTATTCAGACAACTTGCACGCCATACTCATCTGGATTGCCCTTCTCGAGGACAACGGCGGCGTGTTGGACAGCCAGGGGAATCAGCTCTGTCCGAACCTCCTCGACCCCAGCTTCAACACATCCTATATCCAGTGCCATTCGCTCCCTGTTACGACCCGTGACAACGAAGCGGTCTATTTCCAGAAGGGGGCGTTCGCTGCGAACGACCAACTGGAAGTGACCCTTTCGGCGCGGCAACAGATGACGACGGACGGCAGCGCGCTGCCGGTCTTGATTGATGGCTTTGCCCAGAAGGTCAACTTCATCTTCAACCACCCGAGGACGCCCCTGAATAAGGATCTCTGTCCCGCAGGCTGCTGAACTTTCAATGCGAATACACCGAAAGAACGATTCTGAGAAATACTGCCCCGGATGCGAGACGGTCCTCGATGTTGGATCGTTCAACAAAAAGGGTATTGGAAAGAAAGGACAGCAACTGTTTTCCAGCTACTGCAAGTCTTGTCTGAGTGACAAAACAAGTGAATGGGTGAGGCCCAGTCGTGAACAGAATAGGCAGTATCGAAAGCAGTGGCTTAACACTTCGGAGACGGCTCGTAAATCCATGACAGAAGAACGGCAAAGAAGGCGAAAACGAGACCCTGATCGCACGAAACAGACAGATCTGAAGAGCGATCTCAAGAAGTATGACCTGACATTGCAGTCATTTATTGACATGAATGATTTGCAAGAAGGCGTCTGTGCCATTTGCAAAGAGCCTCCGGCAAAAGGTAGGCGCTTGTGCATTGATCATGACCATGCGATAGCTGATCACATCCATGTACGTGGTCTGCTTTGTAACATATGCAACGTACTTCTTGGGATGGCTAAGGATAACGTTGAGATACTCCGGGCCGCTATCGCCTACTTGCAGCAAACCATGATTCTTTCTGAGGCAGTGTAATGTCCAGCCAGCCTCTCGTTTACGATCTGGAAAACCAGGATGGCACCTACGATCTCCAGCCGAAGTCGCTTTATGCCGGGGACTCGTATCAGGGCCAGCCGTCCGTCGCCGTTACCGAGGATGAAATCATCCTGGTCGGCGATTCGAACAACGTCATCCGGGTTGATCCGGACTTCGGTGTTCTGCTTTCCGGGAATCTGAGCCTGTCGGCGATGCCTCAACAGGTCTCCTTCGGGGGAGGCTACTACCGTCTCAACCCACTGCTTCTGACGTGCCTCCCCTCCACCACCCCCACTCCCATTCCCACGCTGGTCAAGGACACTCCCAATCTGCTGACCGGCAGCGACACGCTGGCTTCCTGCATGTCTTTCCTGACCAGCAATTCGGATGCTGCCTAATGGCCGTTGACTTTCGATGGATGTCTCGGGGCGGCGTGCTGCTCGACAGCACCGGCGATGTGTCGTTCACACAGTCGCCCTGGGAATGCCTGCGCAGCATGGCTAACTCGCGCCTCAAGGCGGCCTTCGACGGCTGGAAGAGCTACCAGATCGGGGCGGACCTGGAGAACGTCATCGGATCGACAGTCGCGGCCGAGTTGGAAACCACGATTCAGCGCCAAGTGGAGTCGTCCATGAGCCAGGATTTCCTGCCCATGGGTTCCTTTACGGTCAGCACATTGAAGGTAGGCAACCAAGCCTACCAGGTCTTCGTTTTCATCCAGAACCAGTTGGTGGCAAGCACCACGGTAAGCACTCCGGCGAGCACATAAACCGATGATCCAGACACCCAGTACCGCATCAACCTACCAGGCCAACATTCTGGCGTCTCTCCAGTTGACCGGCATCACCAACACGTCTCCGGGCGCCAAGGCGCGCGCCTTCACCGATGCCGTGGGCGACCAGATTGGCCAGTCGGAAGCCAACAGCTTCACATCGATCGCGCAGACGTTGCTGCCCTATGCCACCGGATCGAATCTGGATTTCATTGGCCAGATGTTCGGCATCCCCAGGTTGCAGGCCTCCGATGTGAGCAGCTCGGCACTGGACAACAACTTCGAGTTCTACGTTGCGCGCGGGACTTTCGGAACGATCAACAACGGTCAGGACATCACGATTCCTGCCGGCACTCAGATCTACACGGCACAGGGCCTCAGTGGGCAGGTAGTTTTGACCGCCAACCCGGTGACCTGCAAGGCTGCCCAGTCGAGCGCCCCGTTTGCGGTAACGAACCTCCAGGCGGCTTCCGCCGGAAACGCCGCAGCCGGCGTGTTCACGAACAGCAACTTCACCAACTATGCCGATTCCGCATACGGCTCACTCCTGGTGACCAACAACTATGGATTGATTGGGGGCCGCGATGCAGAATCCGACGACGACTATCGCTACCGCATCAACCTCTGGATCCAATCCAAAGGCGGCGCCGCCGAAGCGGACCTTCGTCTCGCGGTTCTTGTACTCCCTGGAATCCAGGATCTTGATTTTGTACGACAGGCTGGCACCTTCCTCTGCTACGTCTACGGCATCTCGCCGGTAGTTCCGCCGTCGCTCATCAATCTGGTTCAGGGCACGCTCGACAACCTCACTTCTTATCCGCTCTCAGGTACTGCGACTTCGCCAGCTTTGGTAGGCATCTCCTTCTCGACGACACTTACATTTGTCAGCAGTGCGAACTCGTCCGATCAGCAGAACGCGATCGCCAACGCAATGTCCGCAGCGCAGAGCTACATCAACAACCTGGCCATGGGCCAGGAGTTTGTCATCAATCAGCTGGCGGATCAGATTCAGAACGCCGACCCGAACATCCTGGACATCGGATCTCCGGACCAGCCCATCAACGAGATATTCATTTGGCGAAAGCGTGATGATGGCACGCGCTACTCACGCTACCTGGTGGCGGATTACACCCCGGCAACAGGCGAACGCATCGTGGTTGAAACTTCCATCTCGAATCCGATCGTTCTGACTTCCGCGTCGTAATCAGGAACCCTATGCCGGCCACACTTGTCTCGATCTCAGTTTCCGGACCACAGACGGCCCTGTCGATTTCAAGTCAGGAGCAGTTGACGGCCACCGCTACCTATAGCGATGGGTCGACGCTCAATGTGACGGCGCTTTGCACCTGGTCAACGAACACTGTATGCCTGTCGGTCACCAGCAGTGGCACGGTCATCGCAATCCGAGCACCCAATCCTCAGACCAACGGAGCGCGGCCGCAGTTCACCACGACGGTATCTGCCACACTGAACGGGATCACAGGCACGATGGCGATCTCGATCGTGGTGGGTACAACTGCGGCGGCCACACCTGTGCTGCCCTCTTACCGATCCCATCGGACTCAGGTTCTGCTGAACTACTTCGACATCACTGACCGGCGCGTCCGCGAAGAGCCCTACACAATCGATGCGCAACTCTTGAACACGGCGGCCATCGCTCTTGACGACAGCCAGCAGCGCATTGCTCGGGAGATCGCTTCGCGCACTCTGGCAACGTGTCCGACAGGAATCGACAACCGCGGTGTTTACTACATGGTGAAGCTGCCGAGTGACTTTCCCTTGGCACCAGGGCAGACCCTCTTGAACCATGTGATTGGAACCATCACCTCCAGTTCTACCTCGCAGAACATCGCCATTCAACCGTACGACGATAGGTTGCCGGTTCCCACCGGTTACATCGCAGATTCTTCGCAGGCGCAGGTTCCCATGACCTGTCCGGTCCTCTTCGACGTGACCGGCAGTGGCGACTCTACGGTGAGCATCTGGAATCCCCAGAGTCTGGGTCCGTTTTTCTTGCCCATTCCGAACATCCTGACCTTCTGGGTCGAAGGCGTCCAAGGCAGCCAGATGTCGTTCAGCATCTTTGTGCAGGGCGAGGAATATCCTTTGCCCGTCTGGGCCGACCAGCAGGAAGGCGCCAGCGAGACAATTACCGCGTCGAACGAGGGCGTCTTCACCGGTATCAAAACCTGGCAGAACATCTCCAGCATCATCGTCCGCGGGCTTCCCGCCGGCGTCAGACTGCGCTGCTGGCAGATGCCGTTCAACCTTCCGGCAGTCCCAGACAGCACGCGGCCGTACACGCATCCCATCTTCCGGGACACGTTGTTCGACAGGTACTGGCTCATCTCGACAGGCGAGAACCTGCTCAAAGAGCTATACATGATGGACAACTTCAGCACCCTCGAATACATCCAGTCCTACGCCATGACCACGCCTCTGGGCGCGATCGCTGTGGAACCGAACACCTGGGGCATTCTGGGAGCGGCAGGAACGAGCCTCATTTACTGGGATAGGCGCGAGCCGCTTCCTGGCCAGCTCTCCGCGCCGGCGATGACGACCGAACCTCTGTATGGACTCAACGTCAAGTACGACATCTCCAAGCCAGGAGCGACTCGGCACGCGATCCTGCTGCCGGTGCCTTACGGATCCGCATCGACGGCTTCCAACTG
>Ga0007854_10000922_pt1 | contig 19099 bp, 10 predicted proteins | sample CryBogCBH12Aug08_FD_60382 | JGI IMG/M metagenome (GOLD analysis project Ga0007854, IMG submission 60382) | Freshwater microbial communities from Crystal Bog, Wisconsin, USA - CBH12Aug08 | ecosystem: Environmental > Aquatic > Freshwater > Lake | place: Crystal Bog, Wisconsin, USA | collected...
CGGCACGGCGAGGTCGTAGAACCCGCGCGCGCCTTCGCGGACTTCGTCGAGGCCGATAAGTTGTTTGCCGTTGGCGAGCCACGCGAACGCGCCGCTGCGTGCGAGGCATTGCAAATCAATGACGAGGTCGAAGTTTTGTGCGCGGAGCCACCGGAGGCTGCGGAACATTTCCGGCCAGTGCGCCGGGCGCGCCCAGCGTTTGCGCTCGAAGCGGACGATGCCGGTCAAATCGGGGTCGCCTTCAATCAGCGGGGCGTTGGCGGAATCAATCCACCAGAAAATTTCCGCGTGGGGATAATGCAACTTCAACAATCGCAGCACGGGCAGGGCGTGAATCACGTCGCCGAGCGAGCTGGGTTTGAGCAGGAGAATTTTCAACGGCCGTAGGCGAGCCGTTCGGCAAGGCGTTCGGGCAGGCCGGCGGCGCGGATTTTTTGCTGGGCGGCGGCGATGTCGTAATCGAGGCGGCGCAGTTCAATCGTCTGCGCGTCCAGGTCGTAGATGACATAGCCGGCCTTGGGGTTGTTGTCGCGCGGCTGGCCAACGGCCCCGACGTTGATGAAATATTTTTTCGACGGGTCAATTTTGAATTTGGAATAGGTGCCGCCGCGGACGACGGTGTCGCGCATGAACGCCACCGGAACGTGGGTGTGGCCGAAGAAACACATCTGCGTGTTTTGATAAGGAAAACTGGCGGCGGCGGCGAGCTTGTCAAAAACGTAACCCCAACGCTGCGGTGCGTCGAGCGTGGCATGAACCATCGTAAAGTTTTCTGCCAGCCGGGAGTATTTAAGATCGCGCAGCCACGCCTTGTCTGTGTCGTTCAACTGCTCGCGGGTCCAGTGGACGGCGTCGGCGGCGTGGGGGTTGAAGCCGTCCAAGTGGTCTTCGCTGGAGCAGTATTCATCGTGGTTGCCCTTGACGCAGGGGATGTTCATCTGGCGCACGATGTCGAGACATTCCTTGGGTTGGGCATTGTAGCCAACGACGTCGCCGAGGCAGACGATGTGGGTGGCGTTCTGGGCGCGAATATCCTCCAGCACGACCTGAAAGGCGTCCAGATTACCATGGATGTCGGCGATGATAGCGTATTTCATTTCCTAGCGGACAATTTCAAAACCGCGAAATTTATTTTCAGCGGCGGTCCAAGATACCTGTTCGTCACGAATAAAGCCAGCAAGACCTGCAGCGAGAATGGCGGCGCGAAAAGCTTCGAGTTCGTCGCGGTGGCCCTCGGCGATGAGTTCAACGCGTCCGTCCGGGAGGTTGCGGATGATGCCGGTGAGGTCAAAACCAGCGGCGACGGTTTTGGCGGTGTAGCGGAAGCCAATGCCTTGCACCCGCCCGGAATAAAGGACGGTCAGGCGGCGGCGGGAGGTGGTGGCGTCGGTGGTTGACACGCGGAGATGAAGCCAAAGGTGCGGGTGAGTCGCAACATTTTTTGGCGAAATGAGGATAAATTTTTTTCATTTGTATTTGACCCGTGTGCCGATTTGCCATAATCAAAACGGGCTGCCTGCCAACGGAATCAAACCATCCGGTTGCGGGACAGCACCGACGCAAACTACATGTTGAACAGCAAGTCATTTTTAACCGTTGATTTCGGGGCAGGCAGCCTCAAGCTCGCTGAGTTTGAAATCAACGATGCCGGTGGTTTGCTGCTGAAAAATTTCGCCATCAAGTCGCTGGGGTTGGAGGGAGCGCAGGAAGCCACGCGGGAAAAAGTCATTCTGCAGGCCTTACAGGAGGTGATTGCCGAGAAGGGAATCAAATCCAAAAACATCAACGTCTGCGCGCCGGGGTTCCACGTTTTCTCCAAGTTCGTCAAGCTACCACCGGTGGATTCAGCCAAGGTCGGCCAGATTATCCAATACGAGGCGCAGCAGAACGTGCCCTTTCCTTTGTCGGAGGTAGTGTGGGATTACCAGATTCTCGGGTCCACGCCCAGCGGCGAGATGGAAGTGCTGCTGGTCGCCATCAAGTCGGAAATCGTCGAGGGGCTTTTCCGCGTGGCCGAGCAGGCCAAGCTGAAGTTGCAGCTTTGCGACGCCTCACCGGCGGCGCTGTGCAACGCCTTTAAATACAACTACAGCGATTTGGAAGGCTGCACGCTGCTGCTCGACATCGGAGCCAAGACGAGCAATCTGATTTTCTTCGAGAAGGACAAAGTGTTTTCGCGCAGCATCAATCTCGGTGCCAACACCATCACGCAAGATTTTGCCAACGAGGCGAAATTAAAATTTGCCGAGGCGGAAAAAATAAAAATTGCCGAGGGTTTCGTGAGCTTGGGCGGCGCTTATGAAGAGCCGGATAATCCGAATCAGGCGGCGATTTCCAAAATTGCGCGGCAGTTCATGACCAAGCTGCACATTCAAGTCAACCAGACGGTGCAGTTTTACCGCGGTCAGCAGGGCGGCTCCTCGCCGCAGCGGCTGTTCTTGTCTGGCGGTGCCTCGGTCATGCCTTACACGGCACAGTTCTTCGCCGAAAAACTGAACGTGCCGGTGGAATATTTCAATCCGTTCCGCAGCTTGCAGATTGATCCGGCCCTCAATCTCGAAGAGCTGTCCCGCGTGGCGCATTCGCTGGGCGAAGTCGTCGGCCTCGGTTTGCGCAATCTGGCCACCTGCCCGGTGGAAATGAACTTGATGCCGGAAAGCACGTTGCGCTGGCAATCGTTCGACCGGAAAAAGCCGTATTTCATCGCCACGGTTTTCAGCTTGGTGCTGGTCGCCTTTGCCGTTGGATCTTTATTCAAGGAGCTGGCCGCCAATAAAGACAGTGAGATTACGCGATTGAACCCGGAAGTGCAGAAGGAAAATCATCAGGTTGAGGTTTTCACCAGAGCCAACAAGGAGCTTCAGAAAACCCAGAAGGAAGCCGGGCAACTAGCGGTCTGGATTCAGCAGCGCTATAGCTGGGGCGATTTTCTGGTGGAGATGCGTCAGGCGCTCATCCGCGCGGAAGACAGCGTTAAGAAAAAACTGGCAGCCCAGAAGCCGGGAACCGAGGTCGGCATCTGGGTTGAACAGATGACTGTCGCCGCCAATCTTGGCGCCGCCGGTGCCGCCGCGCCTGTCGCGCCGGTTCCCGAAATGCGGATGCCACCGCGGATGCCCGGCGAAATGCCGCCGCGCGTTCCACCACCGGATTCGGCCCCGTCGGCGGATTCCACCGCCAAGGTCATCACATTTGTCTGCCGTGCGGTGAGCCTTACGGCGGTTGACTCTTCAGCCAACACGTCCATTGCCTATGCGGTGGAAAACGAGATCAAGGCCTCGCCTTTGGTTGACCCGAAGGCCACGCAATTGTCGCCGAATATCTCGCCGGATGATGCCAACGGCACCTTTACGTTCACCGTGAACGTGACGTTGCTCAATCCTTTGAACTTTTGATATGGGCTGGATCAAACGAAATCTTATATTTGTGATCGGCGGCGTGCTGGCGCTGGTGCTGCTGGGGGTGGCGGGCGATTTCATTTATAACGGCTGGTCGCACAACTCCGAGGCGGCCGGCAAGCTGAACGAAATCTACGACACGCTTAAATCGCTCGCGGCGCAGAAGCCGTCGCCGGGCAATGAAAAAATTAACAACACCAAAATTGCTCAGGAGCAGATCCAGCAACTGCGGGCTTGGATTGCCAACGCGACGGCGTGCTACCAGCCAGTGCCGGCGATTCCGGAAGATAAAATCGTGAGCAACGAGGCGTTTGCTTCGGCGTTGCGCCGGACGGTGGATGGATTGCAGCACGAAGCGGACAGTGCCGGTGTGACCTTGCCACCGAAATATGACTTTTCCTTTTCCGGCCAGCGGACGCTGGTGAAATTTGCCGAAGGCAGCCGGGAGCCGATTGCCGCCCAACTGGGCGAGGTGAAAGTCATCACGGAAATTCTTTTGGCGGCGCGGATCAACGCCCTGATGGGCATCCAGCGAGTGCGGATTTCGGATGATGATGCGAGCGGGCCGCAGTCGGATTATATTGACCAGCGGCCGCTGACGAATGATTTGGCCGTGCTGACGCCGTATGTGGTCACGTTCCGCTGCTTCACCCCGGAGTTGAGTCGTGTGATTAGCGGTTTTGCTGCTGCTCCCAACGCTTTCATCATCAAGTCGGTGAATGTCCAGCCCGCTGCTGCCACGGCTACCGCTACCGCTGCCACCGCCCCGCCACCACCGGGGAGTCCGATGCGGATGGGCGACGCGGGCACGCCGCCGCCGCCACCGGTTTCACCGGCGGCCGACAAAGGCGGCTTGCAGATAGTGTTGAAGGAACAGTTGCTGCAAATCACCATGGAAGTGGATTTAGTGAAATTGCTGCCGAAAAGATAAAATGGACTTTCTTAAAAAACATTACGAAAAAATTCTGTTGGGCATCATGCTCGTGGGATTGATTGGCGCACTGGTCGCCATGCTTTTTTACGTCGAGTCAGACAAAGAGGACATGGAACGGCGTGCGGAATCTGTGCTTCACCCGCCGGTGAAGGCGCTGCCTAACCTTGATTTGACTGCGCTGGAAGCTGCCGTAGCCCGGCACCAAGCGGCCTACACGTTGAATTTGGAACGGACCAACAAGCTGTTCAACCCGATGGAGTGGCAGAAGACGCCCGACGGTCAGTTGATTAAGATTGTCACCGGCAGCGAGGTTGGCACCGGTGCGGCGGTGGTCACCGCCATCACGCCGCTGTATCTGGTGTTGTCCATTGACCAGATCACAACCAATGAACTCGGGGCGCGTTACACCATCGGCGTGGAACGACAAGCGGCTCCCACCATCGGCAAGCGCAAAAAACAGTCGCGCTATATATCGCCGGACGAAAAAAAACCGAATGACACCTTTGCCATCGTGTCCGTGAACGGTGAGCTGGCCAACCCGTCCGCCGTGGTGGTGAAGTTGGTGGATTCCGGTGAACTGGCGACCATTTTGCGTGACAAGCCGTGGCGGCGGATTGACGGCTACACGGCGGATTTGCGTTACGATCCGGAGAAAAGAAATTTCCACGGGTTGCGGGCGGGGGACAAGGTTGCGTTTGGCGGCACAGAATATCTGGTTACGGACATTAGCGGGAAGGAATTGATTTTATCCGACCAGTCGAACCAGAAAAAAACCTCTTTGCTATTTGCCCCCTGACTGTTAAATGTCTTACACTAAATCACGCCGACGCTGACACACACTAATTTCAATTTGCCATGATTAAATCCGTCTTCTTCTCCATTGGACTCGCCGGGCTGCTCCTTTTTCCGGCTGCCGCGCCTGCGCAAGATGACACCACGGTCGCGGTGAACGAAGCCGTTTTGCGTCAGGCCAATACCATTACGCTCCGCCAGAAGCTGTCCGACGCCCGGGCCACGGCACGGCGCGGTGATCTCATCAATGCCGCCAAGTTGTATCAGGAATCCGTTGCGCTCGCGCAACAAGTCGGTTCCGGCATCGACACGGAAGCCGCGCAGGCGCTGGCGGGGTTGGTTTCCACCCGGTTGGCGTTGGCGGGCGACGCCCAAAGCCACGGCAATTTGCTCGAGGCCGACGCGCAGGTGCGTCAGGTTTTGAAGGCCGATCCCAAGAACACCACCGCGCAGGCTTTCAAAACCCAAAATGACCAGATGCTCACCGCCGCGAAAGGCCGGATGCCGGATGCCGCCACGCTGGAGCAGGTGCCGCAGTTGATTACCAACAAGCTTGAAGCCGGCACGCTGGTGCGCGACGGTAAATTGTTTTACGAAATGGGCAAGCTGGATGAGGCCGAAGTAAAATTTTCCGAAGCCATAAAACTCAATCCCGACAATGCCGGGGCCATATATTACCTGTCTTTAATCCAGCAGGCTAAGTTTGCCCGCGCGGCGGCGCTGCACAATGTGGACAACCAGAAACGCGTGGAACAGGTGGAAAAGCAGTGGCTGTTGCCGGCCTCGACCGTGACCTTTCCCAATATCCCCAATCCTTATGCCACCAATCCGCTGGTTTACACCGGACCGGGGCGGCAGGCGATCATCGCCAAGATTGATCATACCCGGCTGGACAAAGTCGCTTTTGACGGCCTGCCGTTGAATGAAGTGCTCCGCAATTTGTCCGAACAAGTCAGGCTGCGGGATCCGGAAAAAAAGGGGGTCAACTTTTTGATTAATCCCAATGGAGCCGCTGCCGGTGGTGGTGGTGGCAAAGTGGATCCAGCCACTGGATTGCCGGCGGCACCGGCGGCCAGCGGCGGTGAAACGGCTGACATCGGTGGTTATATCGTAAAAATTCCCAGCTTGAATGATGTGCGGCTCGCCGATGTGCTGGATGCCATTGTCACTGTTTCCGAAAAACCGATTAAATACTCCATTCAAGATTACGCCATTGTTTTTCAGGCCAAAGGCGCGGAAACGCCCCAGCTTTTCATGCGCACTTTCAAGGTGGATCCCAACACCTTTTATTCCGGTTTGCAAAGTGTCAGCTCGCAATCTTTCGGCGCCAGCAGCAGCGGTGGCAACAACGGTGGTGGCAACAATGGCGGTGGCAACAACGGCGGTGGCAATCGCGGCAACAACGGCGGTGGCAACGGCAACGGCAACGACAGCGGCGGTTCCACCGTTGGGATAGTGGATGCTTTTGGTGGTGGCGGCGGCGGTGGCAATGGCGGTCGTGGTGGCAACCGCGGAAATAACAATGGCAACGCCGCGCCCGCTGTTGGAGCTGCCGGTGGAGCTGCCGGTGGAATCCCGGGGCAAGGCACTGGTCTGGAATACATCACCAAAGTTACCGATGCGGCCACGCCCAGTGCGGCGGTGGCAGCGTTCTTTACCGCGCTGGGGGTGAATCTGAAAGAGCCAGCCGGCAAGGCGGTTTTTTTCAATGACCGGCTGGGCCTGCTTTTTGTCAAGGCCACCGATGAGGATTTGGACATCATTGAGCGTGCCATTGAAACCCTGAACAAGGTGCCACCGCAGGTTCATGTCAAGGCGCGTTTCATCGAAGTGGAACAGGACGACAACAAGCAGTTGGGCTTCGACTGGTATCTGGGCCAGTTCAACATGGGGCATCAGGCGGTGGGCACCGGTGGCACTTCCCCGTCGCTCAACGTGCCGACGTCCGTTGCCAACCCAATTGGGGCTTTTCCGGGCAACACGGCTGCCAGTGTTATCCCGCCTTCCGCCACGGATCAGTTGCTCACCGGTGGTTTGAATAATTCCGGCTCGCCCACCATCGCTACCTTCACCGGCATCCTGACCGATCCGAATTTCCGCGTTGCCCTGCACGCGTTGGAAACGCGCACTGGCGCTGAAACGCTGGCGGAACCGGAAGCCTTCACCACCAGCGGTCGCCAGGTTCAAATGCGGGGCACTACCGTTAAGAACATTATCACCGGAGTGGATAACAACACATCGAATAACAGTAACAACAATAATAACAATAATGGGAATGGCAACGGCAATGGATCTTCTTCCAGCCTTTCGACTATAACCTATGAAGTGACATCGGTTGAACTTGGGCCGATTCTTGATGTGGTGCCCTACGTTTTATCTGACGGTTACACGATCAACATGTCGTTGATACCTTCGGAGACTGATTTCTTGGGCTACGATACCAGTCCTGGCTTTAACATACAAAGCTCCGGTTCCGCCAATGCCGGTGGTGGTAGTGCCGTGGTGGGTTATGTGGCGGTGATGCCCCCGCTGCCGATGTTTACGGTTCGTCAGATTGTGGCCAATGTGAATGTTTGGGACAATCAGACCGTGGCGCTCGGTGGTTTGATTACCTCCACGGTTACCAGTTCTAAGGACAAGGTTCCGGTCTTGGGCGACGTGCCGTTGTTCGGTCGGCTGTTCCAAAGCCAGAGCAAGGCAGCCAAGAAGAAAAACCTGATGATTTTTGTGACGGCTACCATTGTTGACCCGGCCGGCAACCGTGTGCATTCGGATGACGACCTGCCGTTCGCCCAAACGGCGGTTCCAGCGCAGCCGCCGGGCGCCGGGCAGGTGCAGGAAACGGTGAAGGAGGTGCATTCATTGCCACCGGCCAACACGCCGTGAGCCGGTTGCTGATTGTTGACGGACACGCCTACGCGTATCGGGCGTTCCACGCCATCCGCGAGTTGCGCGGCCCGGATGGGCGACCGACCAATGCCATTTATGGCTTTGTGAAGATGTTGGAAAAAATGCGGCTGGCGGTGAAGCCGGCGTATTTGACAGTGGTCTGGGATGGCGGATTAAGCGCAAAACGGCGGGCGGCACTGCCGGAATACAAGGCGCACCGGCCGGCGATGCCGGATGATTTGCGACCGCAATTGGACGAGATTGGCAGTTATCTCGCCGCAGCGGGCGTGGCTAGTTATCGGGGCGATGGCGTTGAGGCGGATGATTACATCGCCTGTCTGGCGCGGCGTGCGGCGGAGAAAAGTTGGGCTGTGGTGATTGCCAGTGCCGACAAGGATTTTATGCAGTTGGTTTCGGCGCGGATCGGGTTGTTGAACCCGAACGACAAGACTGGAACGATTTGGGGGCGCGAACAGGTTTGCGCCAAGACCGGCGTGGCGCCGGAACAGGTGGCGGACTGGCTGGCGCTGATGGGCGATGCGGTGGACAACATCCCCGGCGTGCCGGGCGTCGGGCCGAAAACGGCGGCGGAGTTGGTAAAACAGTTTGGTTCGGTGTCGGCGCTGCTCGAACGGTTGGCCGAGGTGAAATCCGTAAAATTACGGGCCGCCTTGCAAAGTTCGGCGCAAGCGGTCCGGCGGAATTTGGAACTGGTGCGGTTGCTCGAGGTTCCTTGTGAATTGGTGGCGGAGCAACTAGCGGTGCGGCCACCGGACGGCGAAAAATTGCGGCAGCTTTTTCGCAACTGGGGGTTCCGGGGAATGCTGGAAACGCTGGAAGTCCGGTTGCCGGAGCAACAGGTAGAATTGATTTGAAAATGAATTTGCAAAGTCGGCTAAACAACAAGGCAGTCGGCCCGGCAGCGTCCGGGCCGGCCATGGAGGTTTGCGTTCGACAAACCTGCCGCCGTGGTTTACCTTACCCTCGTCGTTCTATGAAGTTATCGCCCGTGCGAGTTTTGAGCCTGACTTTCTTTGGCTGCTGGTTGTTTGTAGTCAGCTTGGTTTCGGTTGCTTCCGCTCAGACTAATTATTACACCGCCAACGGCACCGAATACACTATCATTGGCTCACTGTCCGGCGATCAGGTTTTTCCCGATGTGGCCATTTCCAGCACCACCAACGGCGGCTTTGTGGTCTGGCAGGACAATGTGACCGACGGCGACAGTTGGGGCATCAGTGCCCGGCGGTTGGACGCGACCCTTTCCGGCGCGCTCAGCACGTTTCGCGTAAATGCCACCGGGGCCGGCAGTCAGGAGAATCCGCGCGTGGCCTTGCTGAAAAATGGCGGCGCGGCGTTTGTCTGGCAGGGTGGTAAGTTGGGTTTTCAACATATCTACGCCCGGTTTCTGACGCCGACCAATACTTTTCTCACAACGAATGACCTTCCGGTCAGCACGTTCACCAATAATTTTCAAATCAATCCCGCGTTGGCGGTTTTAACCAACGGCAACGTGGTGGTGGTGTGGGCGAGCTATAATCAGGCCGCTTCCAATTCCATGCAGGATGTTTACGCCCAAATTTTGTCGCCGACGGGGACGGCCATCGGCACTAACTTTCTGGTCAACCAGTTCACAAGTTACAACCAGCGCACGCCGGCCATTGCCGCCTTGCCGGGCGGTGGTTTTGTTGTTGCTTGGGTTTCCGAGCAGCAGCGGCAACTGGCCGCCACGGGCGGGACTAACTCCACCTATATCAGTTCGACCACCGGACTTAATCCCAGCGTGGATATTTATGCGCGGTTGTTCACTGCCACCGGCAGCGCCGCCGGCGGCGAGTTTTTGGTCAACACCGATAACAATCCGGCCGCCAATCCGGCGGTGGCGGCGGCGACGGACGGCAGTTTTCTCGTCGCTTGGACGGCTCGGGACTTGGCCAATCCCACCAACAGCTTGGATGTTTATGGCCGCACGTTCACTAGCGGCGTCGTCGGTGGCACGGTCTTTTATGTCAATTCGCATCTTTACGGCGACCAGTATGTGCCGAGAGTTAGTGCGCTGGGGCTGGATTATCTTGTGACGTGGACGAGCTTGGGCCAGGACGGCTCGCGCGAGGGGGTTTATGGCCAGTTAGTGCATAATGACGGCACGCTGACCGGTGGCGAGTTCCGGGTTAATACGACGACACTTGGCCAGCAGATGCAGCCGACGGTGGCCTCGGATGGCGTGAGTCAGTTTCTGGTGGTGTGGACGAGTTTCACCGGGTATCCCAACACCTTTGATCTATTTGCCCAGCGTTATCACAATGCGATGGCAATTTTACAGCCATTAGCTGCGCCGTATGTTTGGGCGCCGTTTGTGGTGAGCAACAATGTTTATCAGCCACGGTTGGTGGTTACTTGGACCTTGTTACAGGGCTTGTCTGTCTCCAACTATGAGGTTTACGTGGATGGCTCGGTCACGCCGGCGGCGGTGGTGGTTACGAACCAATGGACCTTGACGGCAGCGAATGGTTTGACCACGAACAGCACGCACTCATTCCAAGTGGATTATGTGGTAACGGATGGCCGGCGTTCGCCTATTTCCACGGCCACCAGCGGAACCACTTGGGGCGGCAAAAACTGGCATGGTATTCCGTATGAGTGGATGGTGAATTATTTTACCTCACATACGAATTTGTGGTGGCTGCCAACCACGGTCGTGGCTCCTGGCGGGCCAGCTCTTTATTCGGTTTTCTTAAGCGGTGGTAATCCGTGGGATGCTTCGACTTGGTTGCAGACGCAATTGGTCAAGACGCCGGCTGGCTATTTCCAACTTACCTGGAACCCTCAGCCCGGTTTGATTTATCAGGTGCAGGCGACGACGAATTTCACCTCGTGGAGCAATGTGGGTTCGCCGCGGCTCGCGGCGGGAACAACGGATTCAATAAATGTCGGCGGCACCCCGGCGGGCTATTACCGGGTGGTGCTGTTGCGCTGATTAAATGTGTATGCGGAAACTGATTGAATATTTTTTTCGGGCGGGCGCGTTGCTTTTGACGCTCCAGTCCGCGTGGGGCTTTGCCCTGTCCGGCCCGATTGGGAACAATGATGATGCCTGGCAGGTTATCACCATCGGTTATGGCTACAATGACCCCGTTGCGCCCAAAGACTTCCGAGAAGGATACCGGCCGGTGGTGCCGGTGATGTATTACTCGAGTGACCAATCTTTCGCTAATTACTACGGCGCGTCCGGGTTGACCAACATTGATTCGGCCTTCGGCATCCTGAACGGCGTCATGTGCGGGTTGACCAACACCCCGGTTTTTCTGGCCAGCCCGACCAATGGAACCACGCTGGCCGCCAACGGTCAACCGGGCGGCGCGGCACTTACCTTGGGTCCCGCCAACACCTTGGACAGCTATAGCGCCGGCTTGTCGGAATTTCCCCTGGAAACTCGGCAAGTGAATTACACCGCCCAGGCACTGGGGTTGTGGGATATGAAATCCACCGTGCTCCACGCGGCAGTGCTGCAATTGGGTTTGGCCGACCCGGACCGTTATGTCTGGACGCTGCACGATCGCCTGCCGAATCCGCTGGGCCTAAATAACCCGCAATGTCCCGGTGATGTGGAATATCTCGTGGTGCAACGGAATTATGATGTCAATCCCAATACGAATTATCCCTATTCATCCTTCATCAACGGATCGCTTTATACGTTTTTGATTGATGAAAACTGCGGTCAAAACGCTAATGTGCCGTGGAGCGCCATGACTTTCCCTTATCCGGCTGATCCATTCGGGAGCCAATTCTCGGCGGTGGCGCGAGGCGGGCTGCTTGAAGGTGGTTTCACGCAAACTGGCTGGTTCTTTACGGGCTTGACGCGGGATGACGCCGCAGGTTTGAAATACCTGCTGAGTTCCAACGCCATCAATTGGGAAGCCACGGCTCCGTCGGGAGGGGTGATTCTAAACACAAACTTGGGATCACCTAGTCCGCTGGTGACCACCTCCAACTTGTATCCGTTGTTGGTTGCCGCGCAAACCAACAGCCCGACGGCTCTTTCCGGCTTGTTCCCGGGGGTGGTGGTGGCGAGCACTGTAACCAACTGGATTACTGTCACCAATTGGAACATCGGTTCCTATCTTACCAACCCTCCCGGTTCACCTTATGGCTCACAAATTTTGGTGGTCTATTCGAACATTGTTGGCACGGCTTATCAACCGGTTTATCAGAGCACATTCGCCAATGTGATTACCAAAGGGAACCTAGCCAGCTTTCCTGGCATAATTCTCAACGGCACCAATGTTGTGCTGAACTATTCATCCAATACGGTCGTCACCCTCCAGACAGTTCAGCTTACGAATCAAATTGGCGCGCCGTATGGCTCGCAGCCATTCACAAACATTACCTACCAGACCATCGTTTTGACCAACCAGCCCTCGGGTGAATACTTTGTGTTACCGCCCAGCCAGTGCGGGTGGAATATCCTAAACAATTCCCCGACATGGAGCGTGGTTGCCGTCACCAATCTCATCACGCAGGCCACCAATGTCGCTGGCTTTGTTGGTTCGGAGAGCATGGTTTATTATTTCACCAACCACACCTATCTCGCACAGGCGATTAACTGCTCGCAGTCCACGCCCACGCCGGCCTTGCGCCGGGGCATAGGACGGGTGCAGTTCATTCGCGCTGACTATGATTCTTTGACAGGAATATATTGGGCTCCGAAGACCAACTATTACTCGATGATTGTAAGAACCAACAATCAGGATGTGGTGGAATACTATCAACGCGTGGTGACAAAGCCGGACTTCCTGTTTCAAGCGGCGGATTTGACCGTGCCCACGGCGACGCATCCTTATGGGGTTGATTATACCATCACCACCCCGACTTTTGACCAGAGCGCCATTGTCACGCAACTGGCCGGGCCGGGCACCGTTGTTCCGGGAACGACGCTGGTATTCAACAAAAATCTGAACTTGTATCTGAACGGCAGCCTGAACGAATACGGCTTGTCCACCAACCAATTTCTGACTCAGGATAACCAATACCAGCTCGCCACTTGGGGCGCGTATGATGCTTCCACCAATTATCCGGTGGTTTATCCGTCCAGCGCCAGCCTTACCAGCCTCATGAGCCAGATGCTCATCCAAGTCACTCCGGCGGCGGTTCCTGATGGCACTAATGCGGTGGCTTACAACGGCGGCTCCGGGGTGACGTTCTCGGCCACCGGTGGTCAGTCGCCTTACACTTGGGCGGCACCAAATATATCTACGCTGGTGCCGGGGCTGAATTTTAATGCCGCCACGGCCACGCTTTCGGGCACGCCGACGGCACCGGGTATTTACAGCTTTAGTTTGCTGTTGACGGATTCCGCCAATCAGGTCGTCAATTTTAATTACTCGATCACCATTCATTGAAGCTATGGAATCACTTTTCTGCCCATCGAAACGCAGTGGTCGCCGGTTGCCGGCTGTGTTTCTCGGTCTGTTGCTGCTGTGGCCGGGGCGCAGCGCGCTGGCGGTTGACGGCACTTTCATCAACACCGACGGCCTGGTCAACTATCTTCCGTATATTCAGGCCACCAATTTTTTAAATGAAGCGCAGTTTTCCTTCAGTAATTCGGTGTCGTCGAGTTGGCAGGCGAGTCTGTATAATAACTGGCAATATGTGCAGAACTTCACCAACACTATTGACGGGGAGATGGATTGCAACAGTGGCTTCTATTTTAACACTTGGACTCCTCAAAACAGTAGTGGTGTCAAAGCGGCGAATTTCTACAATTCCGGACCAATCAACTGTGGTATTAACAATAATTTTTATGTCTTATATTCTCCCATTAATGCTGCATACAGTTACGGCGGCTATGGCGGCATTGATGTCTGGGCCACCAATATCTACAACAGTGGTGCAATAAACATCGGGGTGGATGGACTGGCGCGGTTCGTTGGTGACAATATTAATTTCGAAAACGGCAATGTCATTTTGGAGAACGTCTCACAGGTTTTTGGAGTAAGTTACTACGGGCAGTTTGCGGCACCCTATATTAACGCCACCGGTCAAGCGGATATTAACACAAACAACTGGAATCCTGGTAACCTGGGATCAACCTATGCTTATGGCAACATGAACAGCTCGCCATTTGGCCTTAATTTGAGTAATTCAGTGCCGTATTTCTATATCACCGGTGGTGGAACCAATTATACGGTGCGGATGATATTCCTACAGGATACCAGCGTGGGGGTAACCACCAATGTCTATTTTAATAACTTTCTCGGCGACGGCTCTGCCCATGTTGAATGGGTGGGAACTTATACCGATCCCGTTACCGGCCAGCCAGTGACACATTATCTGTATTTGGACAACGATTATGTTCAAGGTTCGTCCAGCAACATTTTGAACTATGGCAATCCGGGCGTGGGCGTGCCGAATAACTACAATATTTATCCCACCACCACCCAGCAGTTCTTGGGGGTTCCAGCCGTCAGTGGTTACACTAATGGGCTGCTTTCTCGTGATACTGTCAGTAATAACATTTATTCCTATGTCAATGCCCAGATGGTTCCTGCGGATGTTCCTACCAATCAAATGTTGCATGGCTTGCCGAGCCTGTTACCGGGGCGGGTGGAAATCACGGCGGCTAAAAGTCTGAACCTTACGCAGGCGGCGGTTGCTGGCATGAACTATCTGCTGCTAAACAGCACGAATGAATTTGATTCGGACGGGCAATCCACCTTTGCCGCGCCGTATGCGGATATCTTTCTGGGCCACACCAACGGCAACCTGACGGTCAGCAATGTGATTGCGTCGGCGATCGCCAATTGGAGCGGCACAGTGCGGGCGTGGAACACGCGCTGGTTTTACACGGATACGAATAATCTCATCAACAACCCGGGTGTGCCCAACGGAAATACGAACGCTATTAACTATGATTTTCGTGTGCTGCTGGTGGCCAGCCAACTGGTGCCAAACACCGCGCCGCAAGCTGGAAATTTCCAGGCTTATAGCTCCAACAATGTGGTCATCAGTGATGTGTTGAATATCACCAGTAATTTGTTTTTGAACTGCACCAACCTGCTTCTGACTACCAATGGCATTGGTGTTGGTGCCACCTCGCCGGACGGTGAGTTGAATTTGTCGCCAACAACCTTCTCCTGGGCGGCGGCAACCGCCCGGCTGCGCTGCCTGACTAACAACGGTGCCATCCGCACCGCCAATCCCACGGTCAATGTGTTTGGCAGTGCTTCGCTGTCTTATCTGGCGTTGGTCAATACGGGCGTCATCAGCAACAGTGCCGGGGCAACGGCCAACACTTTGGATTTTGAAAACTACGGCACCATCTTGGCCGGCACCGGTTCATTCACGGTTCAATCGCTTACCTCCACTTTGTCCAACGGGGTGGTGCTAGCCGGTGGTTCATTCAGTGACACCGCATCCAATCTGGTGATCAGCGGCACTTCAATCCAAGCCGGCAAATCCCTCACTCTCACGGCCACCAATCTTCTGACGGACAACGGCGTGGCCAGCAGCAACTATTGGTCGCTGGGGGCAGGCTATGCCGGTAGTCCTAACGGGACAGGGCTGGCATTGCCCGTGTTGCCAGCCACCGGCGACTTGCTGGGCACTACCATTACCAATATTGCCGTGAATGGCACCAAAATTACCGACACTTGGGCGGGCGTGAACTATGGCTATTCCCAGTATTCTACGAACAGCTATTCGGCGGCCGGCTTCCACAACAATGCCGCCATCGGGCAGTTGGTGCTGGATGCCCAGAGCAGTAGCAGCAAATTTTATTTTACCGGCACCGGCACTAACAACGCCATCTATGTGGACTGCTTGTATCTGCAGGATTATGCCGCCTATAACCCAACCAATCATCCGAATAACACCATTCCGCAACTATTCTTCAACACTAACTTAGTGATTTATTACGCCCAGGCGATTAATCCCGATGGGTCATCCGTGGCCGAAAAGATCAACGGCTATAACACCAACCATCTCCGTTGGGTGTCAAGTTATGCCGGAGCTTTCAGTTCGACTAACTTGGTTTACCCAGATGGAACGACTAATACCATCAACGCGGCGCTGGCGGCCAGTCCCAGCTTGGATTCGGATCGCGATGGCACTGTCAATAGCCACGATCCAACTCCGGTGCTGGTGTCCTCGCAGGTGCCGTTTATTCTGACGCTAATCACCAATCATCCGCCGCTGGCGCGGTTGCAATGGCGGACTATTCCGCTGGCTGGTAATTATATCTTTTACAAGACAAATCTTACGGCGACCAACTGGCTTCCGTTCACCAACTTCAACCGGTATTACTGGTCATCAAACAACATAATTGTCACAAACCCCGTCAGCGGTGGCTATTTCATTTCGCCGCAGCCGTATATCGGCTATGCACAACCAGTGGACAACTCGGAGGAGACGAATGTTTGGATTTTTGATACCCTGACAAACGGGCTGCATTTTTACCGAGTGATGGTGCAGCCGAATTAATCATGTAACACGTTGCGATTGTGGGTGGAGAAGCCGAATGAGGTTTTGAAATTGAAAGCTGGCCCGCCTAGCGGTCGCTGGCAGATTGGAGATATGTTGTGAAAGGAAATAATACAAGTTTCAACAGTATGAGGTTGCAAAACTTTGTGAAAAGTTCGCCGCTAAAGCTACTAATGGTGCTGTTGGTAGGGACGCTCGCCAGTCGAGCCAACGCGGCGGCGCCTGGCGCGGTGGCATTGCGGGGGCATGTGCCGGCGGCGGTGGCGCAGCTTGCGCCGGTGAGCCGGCTGGCAGGGACCAATCGCATGCATCTGGCTATCAGCCTGCCCTTGCGCAATGAGGCGGAATTGGATCAGTTGCTGCAGCAGATCTCCGATCCGGCCAGCCCCAGCTACCGGCATTACCTTAAGCCCGATGAATTCACGGCGCGTTTTGGCCCGACGGAACAAGATTATCAGTCGGTCGTCAGTTTTGCGGAAGCTAACAGTCTAACGGTCACAACCCGGCACTCGAACCGCCTGATTTTGGACGTGGAGGCAAATGTCAGCGATGTGGAGAAGGCTTTCAAGGTGAATATCCAGACTTATAATCATCCCAAGGAAGCCCGCACCTTTTTCGCTCCGGATGTGGAGCCGTCAGTGGATTCGGCGTTGCCTATTTTGCATGTCAGTGGCTTGGACAATTTTTTCTTACCGCATCCCAAGTCTCAAGTTCACCCGCTGGGGCAAACCTCGGCGGCAAAACCTCAGGCGGGCACCGGTCCCAGTGGATCCTATCTAGGCGCCGATTTTCGCAAGGCGTATGTGCGCGGAACGACCTTGACGGGTGCGGGGCAAAATGTGGGCCTGCTTCAGTTTGACGGATTTTATACCAATGACATTGCGGTTTATAAGGGAATGATTGGCATGAATGGCGGGCCGCAGGTGATTACCGTGCCGGTGGATGGGGGGGTGACGACGCCCGGTTCTGGCAACGGCGAGGTTTCTTTGGACATTGAGATGATTCTTTCCATGGCTCCGGGAGTTTCAAACATCTATGTCTATGAAGCGCCTAATCCGAGTCCGTGGGTGGATTTGCTCGGGGCGATGGTTACGAATACAGCGGTTAGCCAGTTCAGTTGTTCTTGGGGCGGTGGTCCGCCAGATGCCGGCGCGGAAAATATTTTTAAGCAGATGGCGGCGCAGGGACAGTCCTTTTTCAATGCCTCCGGTGACTATTGCGCGTTTGAGATTCCGGATAACCCCGTCTCGTTTCCCTCAGACAGCACCAATATTACTGAGGTCGGTGGCACCACTTTAACGACCGGCTCCGGCCAAGTCTATACCTCGGAAAGCGTTTGGAATTGGGGTTACGTCGCAAGTGCTGCTGCTTATATTGGCACCAGCGGCGGCATCAGCCCTAACTACACTATTCCTAGTTGGCAGTTACCCATCAGCATGACCAACAACCAAGGCTCGACCACCATGCGCAACATACCGGACGTGGCTTTGACCGCCGACAATGTGTATGTGGTTTACGGCGACGGTCAAGCGGGCATTTTTGGCGGCACCAGTTGCGCTGCGCCGCTGTGGGCTGGTTTCACGGCTCTGATTAATCAACAGGCGGCGGCGAACAGTCTGCCTTCCGTTGGTTTTCTCAATCCGGCACTCTATGCCATCGGCACCAATAGCACCCTTTATAACAATTGTTTTCACGACACTACTATTGGTAACAACACCTGGTCGTCCAGCCCGACCAATTATTATGCCGTGCCCGGTTATGACCTTTGCACTGGTTTAGGCACCCCTAACGGTATGAACCTAATCTATGCTCTGGTTCCGCCGGTATGGATTAGCGGCACCAACACCTCCGGTCCAGCGAATGACAACTTTACCAACGCCATCGCCGTCACGGGTCTTGCTGGAACCATTTCTGGCACCAACAACGGTGCCACCCTTGAGCCGCTCGAACCTACTTTGATCAACACGGATGATTTTCCCAGCGTGAACAACTCCGTTTGGTATTCTTGGACGGCACCGGCGGACGGAGTGGTTTCATTCGATACGTTTGGCAGCGACTTCGACACGGTGCTGGTGGTTTATACCCCCATTCCCGGCCAGAACTATCTTGTAGCAGCTAATGATGACTATATCCCCTTGATTGTGCCTCAGAGCCGGCTGACGTTCACGGCGGTCGCGGGAACAACTTATTATATTTCAGTGAACGGCAACCAATACCCGACCCCGGGCTATCTGGATCAGGGTGGCTTCGTGCTTAACTGGAAGGAAACAGTGCCCACTGTTCCTTCAGGAATTTTTACGCTCAGTTCGGCAACTTATTCCGTAAGCGATGTTGAGACGATTCGTGCGGCAAACTCGCCCACGTGGTTGGGAGGAAGGGTGACAGTGACCCGCACGAATGGTTGCAGCGGACGGGTGATTGTTCCATATTCCTTGACGGGAGATGCGAATCAAGCGGCGGCCACCTCCAGCGGCACACTGGTTTTTGATGACTACCAGATGAGTGCCGACATTTGGGTGCCGATTAGCAAGATTCCGGGGGTTGACACGCCTCTGGCGGGAACCAACGGTTTAACAATTAAGATTGCTCCACCCTCAACGATTACCGT
>Ga0007854_10000925_pt1 | contig 19037 bp, 16 predicted proteins | sample CryBogCBH12Aug08_FD_60382 | JGI IMG/M metagenome (GOLD analysis project Ga0007854, IMG submission 60382) | Freshwater microbial communities from Crystal Bog, Wisconsin, USA - CBH12Aug08 | ecosystem: Environmental > Aquatic > Freshwater > Lake | place: Crystal Bog, Wisconsin, USA | collected...
GTTACGGGCACTACTCGCCTTTGTTGAGCAAACCGGATTGCGCCCAGTGATTGATACGTACTATCCGATGGATGATGTTCACAGGGCACTGGACCGTCTGGAGTCCGGTGCACAGTTTGGCAAACTGGCCCTAGAAATCAGGCCCGAATAGCCGGCATCTCCAGCCGACGCTGGCTGATCGCATGGGCGATGGAAGGGGACATGGCCAGATCGTGGAACAAGTCGAGCGCCTGTGTGTGCATTTGCGGCCAGATCTTTGGAATAAACGTCTCGGCCAGCCATTTGCGGGCAAGCATTTGCCCCTTTGATCCCATCACACAGGCCAGACTGACAGAAGCAAATGCGCCGGAGCCATCTTCATAGCTGATATAGAAATTGTTGCGCGCCTGCTTGACGGCCGAATCCAGTTCCTGCGCCGCACAAGCGCCCCAAGCGTCTGTAAATCGATCGAAATAGGAAACGGTTCCTGCACGCCAAGCATCTGCACTATAAAAATTCCAGACCCCGTGTTCTTCGGTTATGAAGCCCCAGTCGAATTCATACACCGCACAGCTCTTGCCAAACTTGCCATATTTGGCAAGGTCGGGCAATTCACGCCAGACATCTGCGCGGGCCATAAATTCGTGACAAAGCGGGCCTGGACCAGACGGCTGCTGGCTTAAAAATCGATCGAGCTCTTGCCGGGACGTGGCGATGCGTGAGTCGTCCGGTCGGCGCAACGCCAGCATCGACGCAACTGACCAGACTATTTGCTGGAAATCGTGTTCGTGGCGGTGCATATCTGGATCCCCCGTGCTTCAGTTTGGTGCGCAAAAATAACTGTTTGCGCATGTCCCCTGAAAGTGCAAAGAGCGTGCCAGTTCTTGGCGATGCAGCTTCGCACAGAATTCCTCGGGGGGCGATCAGCGTCCTTTATAGCGGATGATTGCCGCCCGCTTTTCGTCTTCCTCGTGTGCATATTCACGTTCGCCGTTGTGCCACGTTCCGAGCCACAACATGGAGGGCGTCAGCGCTTCGTGATCAGTATCTGAGAACGGCTGGTCGTAGGTAGTTATAACGCCCCGATACGCGTTGTCGGGCTTTTCAAGAGCGGCCTTGATCGCTGGACCAGCAAAGTCGCCCCTGACTGCAAATAGGGCCCGCATCAGAATCTGCACGGCGTCGTAGGTCTGCGCGGCGGCCATCATGGAACCCATAGGATGCTCGCGGGAATGCTTGGCATAGGCACTCATGAATGCACTATTGCGTTCCAGGTGCCGGTTGGGTAACACCGTCTGCACCATATAAGCGCCCTCTACCTTGCCATTGGAGTTGATGTAAGCGGTTGAATTGGAGAGATCCCAACCACCGTAATGAGGCACCTGCCAGTTGGCGGCCGCCCGCGCCGCTGCAATAGTTCCCTGGTCGGGCCCTATGGCCCAGGCCAGCAATGTATCGGCGCCCGATGCCTTGAGGTCCTGCATTTCACGATCGACATTTTTGGCCCCGACGTTGAAGCGCAATACCGCACGTGGCTTCATGCCTGCTTTTGCCATGGCGGTTTGCAGATCCCTGAGGCCCGCGTCTCCATAAGGAGAACTGTCTGCAAGAATAGCCACCTTGCGTGATTTTGACCTTTGTAACTCACCAATGAGGAATTGCGCCTGCGCCGTCGTGCTGATGGCCAATTTGAAAAGATAGCTCTGCGCCGGTGGTGTTTTTGAACCGATAACCGAACCTGTGGCACAGGAAATGATGAGCGGGTGTTTGTTGGACTGGAAATAGTCTTCCACCCGGACCGCAACGCTGGTATTGCAGATGCCGATGGTGGCAACTGCGCCTTCACGCTGAATAATATTCTGCGCTTCCCTGAATCCGATGTCCGGGTTTGCCTGATCATCGTGAACCATTAGTTCGAGAAGCCTTCCCAGATAGCCGCCGACCGAGTTAATTTCTTCGACGGCAACCTGAGCGCCTATCAGCGCGCTATTGGCGACATCGGACATCGCGCTGTTGAGTGGCAGCATGACTGCGATGCGGATGGGGCCGGTAGTGGCGGCATGCGCCGTGGTCCAACCCAAAGTGCACAGCAAAAGGCTCAGTAATTGAGCTAGCAGCGGGCGACAGGCGATACGCGAATACGTGTGATTAATCAATTTTCTCTCCGCACAGGTGCACCAGGCATTTTTTTCAAAGCACAGTGGGGTGGACTATGAAGCGCGCCTAGCGCGGACAACAGGCACACTGTTCAGGCCGGGCTAATTCAAAGTGTTTTTTGCGAGGCTGCAACATTTCCGCGGCAGCTCAGACACCTGTCACTCATCGCCCGGCCTTCGGCCTTGCCCAGTCCTAATGCACGCCCAACTGGTAATTGCCGCCATCGCGTCGGACAGCGCCCGCTGCCACCAAGCGTGTAAGCGACACACCTACTGACCCCTTCGGCAGACCAGACCCCGCTGCTGCAATGGCACCAGTCAGTGGCGTCCATTGGTCTGATTTGAGCATCATGCGAAGATAGGTCAGCACCTTCAGATCGTTGGGGCTGAGGGAGCGCGAAGATGCCGGCGCTGCATGGCCCGGCCTGACCTCTACAGCGCTTCTTGGACTTTTCGGGCTCTTCGGAACTTTCGGGCCTTTCACACTTTTCACGCTTTTCCCGTTGAAATTTGCTGGATTAACCTGCTTCGGGGCAACCGGCAGTGCTTTGTCTATTTTGCGAAGCTCAACGGCCGACGCGTAGACCGTCTTGAGGCGAATTTCCATGCTTGCCAGTTCTTCGCTGAGTCCGGCTACGCGCCTGAAATGGGTAAATGCTATCTCACTGTCCGCATGCAGCGGGTGGCTTGAAACCTGTGAAAGCATGCTCTGTGCACGCACCCTCAGTGCGTCTGATAGTGTCTGACTGGCGCGATGCAGCGCCAGACCAGCCTGTTGAATAACGGAAAGTTCTGCGACGGACAACGACATGCTGATTCCTTTTGAATAGCGCCCTATAGCACTCTCGGATATTCGAGTCGGTTACCAGGGCTGGGGCGCTCAGAATATTTCCGGAATGGCATTTCGTCGGGCTATATTGACTACTAGCTTGGACAACTGACGAATAGAAATATTTGGCTGACGCATAGGCGGGTTTCGGCCGCGCTGTAATTGCCGCGTATCAACTGTCCCCGGATGCTCAATAGCCGCAGCGTATTGCGTGCAATGGCCAGAAGAATGGCCTGATGCGCCAACTACACTCTCGGCCCCCACACGCCACACAGCCCTCACAGCAGTCACCCGGCTGGCGACAGCTAAAGCTGATTCTCGGACTCCTGTTCAGTACCGCGTTGCTGGTTGTCGTACTTCCGCTATTTGACGCCTTTTTGCTCGAAGCAGAGGTGGATTCGGCCAGCCGCACGCTGATGCGGGAAATAGCACAGGCCCGCCTGTCGGCTATTGCCGGTAATCGGCGCGTTCAGTGGATTGTCTATCCGTATAACCCCAACACTACCGGAGGACCGATGGCGCTTGAAGTAAGCCCTAATGGCGCTTCCGAAGTAACTTTCAATGTATTGGGATGGTCGGTAGCCAATGCTGACGGCACTCCAACTATCGCCAGCATCGATGTCCAGCCTGGTAGTTGGCTGCACAAGGGCCTGCATCGCCGCCGGCTAATTCTTTCCAGTGCCGGAAGTATTGTCCTGTGCGATCCCGGTCGAAAACGACCCTTACCGTTTTCCTGCTGAACCACAGCCAGGCCAATGGTGACTTCGGGCGCATGAATAGTCTCGCTCTGATGCACAATGGGGATCTATATACGCATTATTTCTCTCGGGAGCGCATTGATGCCACTTGTAGTTTTCAACCAGAAAGGCGGGGTCGGCAAGTCGACTATCACCTGTAACCTCGCAGCCATCAGTGCCAGCCAGGGTTTGCGTACGCTGGTCATCGACCTTGATCCGCAGGGCAATTCGACGTCCTACCTGACTGGCAAGTCAGGCAGCGATGAAGGCGGCGCAGCGGATGCGGGGGGAGAAACCAGTGTTGGCGGTTTCTTCGCATATTGCCTGAGCTACAGCCTGCGCCCTCTCGACGCCAGCAGTTTCGTGATTTCCACCCCCCATGAAGGGCTCGATCTGATGGCATCCAGCCCCGACTTGGGCGAGTTACAGACCAAGCTCGAATCGCGTCAGAAGATCTATAAGTTGCGCGAAGCATTGCAGCAACTGCAGTCCGCTTATGACCGTATTTATATCGATACACCGCCGGCGCTCAATTTTTATACCCGGGCTGCATTAATTGGCGCAACCGGGTGCCTTATTCCATTCGATTGCGATGATTTTTCCCGTAAGGCGCTATATGCCCTGCTGGAAAATGTGCAGGAAATACAGGCTGACCACAACCCGGACCTTGCGGTCAAAGGAATCGTAGTCAACCAGTTCCAGCCCCGTGCGAACCTGCCACAACGAATCGTCAATGAACTGATTGCCGAGGGGCTACCGGTGTTGTCACCCTATTTGCCGGCCTCGGTGCGTATCCGGGAATCACATGAGCAATGCCTGCCCATGATCTATCTGGATCCGGCGCATAAACTAACGCAAGCTCTGGTGGAACTTCACACCGCACTGGAAGAGGCTCGGTAATCTATGGCCGGTGGATTGGAGCCCGGCAGATTGAAGTTTTGTATCTGCGGACGTACAATTGAAACCAAAATCTAGTTCGGTGACGTAGTATGTATCGCGTTGTAACTATTCGGTACCTCAAGCAGGGGCTGGGTCGAAAGAGGGTGATATCCAGAGGCCCGTTGCACCCTGATCTGGAACGTGCCCAGCGCTGGGCAGACTATTTGCGTCATATAGGCGACTATCACGAGGTGCGGGTGGAGTCGAATACTCAATCAAGCCCCACTAACCACGGCTATTAGTCTGCTGCTGGTGCGGCGCAGTCTGCGCAGACACCGTAGAGTATGAGTTCGTGGTGTTTTACCTGAAAGCCTCTGGGCGCTATTTCCCGTAACTCACCCGGGCAGTGATAGACGTCAAATACCCGGTCGCAGGTGGTGCAGTGAAAATGATGGTGATGTCCACGCCCTGCAATCTCGTAGCGGGGACTTTCCCCTGGTATTGTGACCGGCGCAATGTCACCCGCTTCCAGAAATGCTTTCAGGTTGCGATAGATGGTGGCAATGCCAATAATAGTTCCCTGATCCCTGGCGGTATTCAATATCTCCTGCGGCGACAAAGGTCGTTGGGCAACCAGCATAGCCTGCCGTATAGCGTCGCGTTGTCGAGTATTGCGTTCGGGCGACTTCACGGCATCAGTGTGCATGGCTTGGAACACGGTGTGTGCGTCTATAACGCCACATGCGGGCTAGCAGAAAAATAGTGCTGCTCAGGGCTGTAATCCAGAAACTGGTTGGCCAGTCGGTATAGAAAGCCAACACCAACCCCAACCAGGCCTGCAACAGCGCCAGAGCTGCGGCCAGCATCGCTCCGCGCCGCAGGTTGAGGGTAAATAGCTGCACCGTAGCGGCCGGGCCCACCAGCAACGTAAAAACCAGCAGCACCCCGACGATCTGTATACATACTGCGGTACACAGCGCCACTACTGCCAGAAATAGTACCGCCACCTTGCGCGGGCCAACCCCACGTGCCAGCGCAACCTCGGGCTGCAGGGTTGAGAAAACAAGCGGCCGCGTGATCAGTGCCATGAGCGCCAGACAGATGCAACTGATGGCCCCAAGTTGCCACAGCAAGTCCTGATCGACTCCCATCACGTTGCCAAACAGCAGAGCGCTGGCGCTACTCGGTCCAGAGGTGTAGAAGTGCAGAAACAGCATCCCGAACCCCAGCGCCAGAGACAGCACGGCGGCGGTCGCGACGTCGGAGCCCTCCAGCCTGTCGGCCAGCAGACCCATCCAGGTTGAGGCCAGAAGGGTCACTGCGACGACCCCCACCAAAGGACTGCAACCAATCAGTACTGCGCCAGTCGCGCCCGCGAAACCCACATGTGACAGGGCATGCGCGGCGAATGCCTGGCGGCGCAGAACCAGAAAATAGCCGACCACGCCAGCCACTAGCGCCACCATTCCGCTGGCAGCAAATGCGTTTTGCATGAATTCGTATTCAAGCATCATGGCAATGATCCGGTTTGACTACTTCTGTTCTGCCAGCCATTACAAATACCCGGCCGCGCTGGTGCAGGACCTCTATCGGGGTTGCATACAGGCGAGAGAGTACGGACTCGGTAATAACCTCGTTAACGGTGCCCAGTGCCGCCTGCTGATTTCCCAGATATAGCACCTGATCCACCACACCCAATAGCGGATTGATTTCGTGGGCACTGAACAGCACGGTGATCTGAAGATCCTGCTGTATTTCCCGCACCAGCGCAATGATGTTGTTCTGGTGCTGCAAGTCCAGACTGATCAGCGGCTCGTCGAGCAGCAGCAACTGTGGGCGCCCCAGCAAAGCTTGCGCTAACAGCAAGCGTTGGCGTTCACCGCCAGACATCTCGTGAATTGCCCGAAGCGCGAGTCCTGAAGCTTGTACCCGATCCAGTGCCCAGTCTACTTCATGCCTCTGGCTGGCGCTCAGGCTGGGCCATCCCCACTGCGCTCCCCGAATAGCGCTGGCGACAAAGTCGATGCCGCGCATATTTGCATGGGCCAGTACGCTGCGTGTCTGCGGCACGTAGCCTATTTCTGTATTGATCTGACCGGCCGGTTTTCCCAGTACCGTTATAGCCCCCTGATAGGGCTTCACCAGACCGAGGATAGCGCGCAACAGCGTAGTCTTGCCAGCGCCATTCGGGCCCAATAGCGCTATAAACTGATTTTGTGCGATGCTCAGATTAACGCCCCGCAGAACCACGTTGCCGACCAGCGCGATATGCGCGTCGGTTACTTCGATGGCATTCATGGCTGGGTTTGGGGTTGGGGTTGGGGTTGGGGCAAACTGTGTTCAACGTTGGCAAGCTGCCGGCCCATCCACGCCTGATAGTGCTCACCTTCAGGCATGGTTTCACTGACTCCCAATACAGCAACACCCGCTGCCTTTGCTATAGCACGCATACGCATGGCGGAACTGCTGGCTGACTGTTCGTTGTAAAACAGTGCCAAAACGCGTCGGCTGCGAATGTCACGCTCCATGCGAACAATGTCGCTCGCTGCCGGCTCGTTTCCGTTCATGTTGGCCCATTGAAAAGCGGCATGTTGTACGTCAAGTCCAAGCGCCTTTGCCATATAGCCGAATACGGGCTCGGTAGCGCTGACGGCCAGGCCCTGATATCGCTTGTGCAACCTGTCGACCGTTGACTGCAACGAATTCTGTGCATTAAGAAATTCGGCCAGACGCGCGGAATAGTCAGACGCATGTGCCGGGTCCTGCAGTGATAGCTCGGTGGCGACCGCTTGTGCCAGACTGGTCATGGTGCCAATTTCGTACCAGATGTGCGGGTTATCGCCAGGCTTATGACCCGCAAGGCTGGCCACATTGATCAACCGGCGTTGCCTGGTTGAGGCAACGCGCAACAAGCGCTCCATCCAGGGGTCGTATCCGATGCCGTTATAAATCACGATTTGGGCATTGCTGATGCTGCGGGCCGTGCTGGCACTGGCTTCGAACAAGTGCGGATCCTGATTGGGATTGGTCAGAATGCTGCTGACCTGCACATAGTTGCCACCAATCTGATGGGCAACGTCGCCATAAAAATTTTCCGCCGCAACTATTTGTAGAACCGGCGCCTTAACCGTGCCAGAAACCGGTGTCTTTTGCGCCAGTGCGCCTGGCGAGACTATCAGCATGATCAAGGCTGCGCAGCAAAGCGACAGCATGCCCGGACGTACTGCAACTTGGGCACGCAGGTGAATTGTTTTGAACATCAAAGGCTTGGCAGCGTAAATTGCATGAATATTTAATGCGCCATTATATGATAAACAATTATCATTATCAGCAAGTCAGCTAAAACCGGACCCATCTGTCAGGCCCGTATAGCTTCTACAACTGCTCAAAAAGTTGACGGCCGTCAAGGGTATACACTTAAACGACTCCGTTCAAAAGTCGAACTCTCGCAGCCAAGTTACAAAAAAGTTCTTACAAAACATGTATTTAACGCGCTTTTTTCATGTGATCGCAACAACATTAGTGCACAATCTTGTATATGGAGATTAATAGCCATTTGCGTGGGTAATGGCCACTGGGGAAAACGATTCTGTCCTGATTTGACACAAGGCACGCTGAAAGCCCGCGCTGTAGTCAAATCGGACTGCTCTGTACAACAAACAACGTGAACTGGCGCATGTATTTCCGCTCGCGGATTGCGATGATTTCTCAAATTGCCTGGCGGGCAAGGCGATGGGTGCACTTCATTTTTTCATACAGGTGCAGTCCCTGCCCGCCCCACCCGCGATCATGATGATTCCTAGCCTGGACCGGGTACTTGACGCCGTATTGCGCATAGACACCAATGGTGAAATCAAGTTCGTATCGGACCGCGGGCGTAAGTGGCTGCAGTTCAAAGGCGCCACCACCATACCTCGTAATTTCATCGATCTGGTGCATGAGGACGACCGTGAAACGTTTGAGTCCGCACTGCGCGAAGCGGGTGAGCAGGCCCATTGCGATATACGATTAATAGCCGGGCAACTGGAGCACTGGGTCAATATTCGAAGCTATTCGCTGGCTACTCCAGGGCACCACGTTCTGTGCCTGATAGATATTTCCATCTGGAAGCGTGAGGGCGCCGCCCTGCGCCGCGCTGCTGAGCACGACGAACTGACGGATCTGCCCAATCGGACCCTTCTGCAAAAGTTGGCCGAGAAAGTTATTCAACAGGACCGCAACCCGTTTTCGCTAGTCCTGCTGGATCTGGACGGGTTCAAGAAGGTCAACGACACCTACGGGCACGCGACCGGCGACAGCGTTTTGCTGGAGACCAAAAACCGTTTGCAGCGTCTCATGGCAGAGTCCGATATTCTGGCGCGCCTGGGGGGCGATGTATTCGTGATGCTGCTCAAGGGCAAATCGGCCGTCGACTCCCAGCTATCCCTCAAAAATGTTCTGCAGGCGATTGCGCGCCCCTATGATGCAGCGCCCCACAACGCCTACCTGGGCGTCAGCATCGGGGTGGCCGAATATCCGCTGCACGGCGACGACTATTCGACGCTGCTGAAAAATGCCGATACAGCCATGCATTTTTCAAAGAATGAAGGCCGCAACCGGGTGACCGTATTTGCGCCCAGCAAAGCAAACATCGACTTTTCTATCAAGGCCGCCATCCACAACGGAATCCAGGAAGGCGAGTTCTATATGGACTATCAGCCCCAGTTCAATATGGAGCGACGCATCATCGGAGCCGAAGCCCTGATGCGGTGGAACAACAAAACGATGGGCCGTGTAGGGCCCGATCAGTTCATTCCGATTGTGGAAGATGCCGGGCTGATGAGTTTTCTGGGTCGGTGGGCGTTGCGCTACGCCTGCCACCAGTTGAAGAAGTTTCATCAGTTTGACCCGAACTTTGTGATGTCGATCAACGTTTCGCCGGTTCAGTTCAACAGCGACAATTTTGATCTGCAGGTGATCGAGGCGATTGATGAAACTGGCGTCGACCCGAGCCGACTGGTGATGGAGATTACCGAATCCACCCTGATGGGAAGCCAGGAAAAAATAGAAAAATCGCTGGCCCGCTTGCGCGAACTGGGCGTACAGTTTTCCATCGACGACTTTGGCACCGGATTTTCCAGCCTTTCCTACCTCACCCGCCTGCCCGTATCGAGCCTGAAAATAGACAAGGCGTTTGTATTTGCGATGGAGCAGAACCCCTCCGGTTCCAGTGCCAACAAGAAGCTGATTACTGCCATGATCAACCTGGCGCATAGCATTGACCTTGAGGTGGTCGCCGAAGGAGTAGAAACCGAAACGCAATTTGCATTCCTGAAGTCTGTCGGCTGTAATCTGATTCAGGGCTATTTGTTGGGTCGGCCAACCACAGCGCTCGGCATCACCAACCTTCTAACTTCACCTGTTTCACTGGTTGCATGAAATCCACCACTGTCGACAAACTGCTGGTTGCCATGCAGAACTCCAAGGGAGTTCCGGCCAGCGAACGTTCGGTGGTTTCGGTACTGGGCGCACTCGATGCAGGCGGCGAAGGCAAACAGGAAGTCGTAAAACACATCATTGAAGATTTCGCGCTGACCCAACGCGTTCTCAAACTGGCCAACTCCTCGATGTACAGCCCTTTTGGGGCCGGTGCTTCGTCGGTCAGCGCTGCTCTCAATGTGCTTGACAATGATGCCTTGCTGCATCTGGTCTTGAGCACCTATCAGGTGCCCGAAGAAGAAATTGCGGCCGACACCAATTTGTCGCGAACACTCTTTGCCTCCGAACTGGCACGCAGTGCATTGGCCGACCGGGCCGAAGACGCATCCATTGCAACGCTGATGTTTGAAATCGGCCGCCTCATGACCAGCAAGTATTTGCCGGCTGAGATGACCGCCATCAAGCGCCGCACCGATGACGGTATGGATTTGCAGAAAGCATCGTCTGCGGTTCTGGGCATGTCGTTTCAGGAAATAGGCGTCGAACTGGCAGCGCGCTGGAATCTGCCAAACTACATTCTCTCCAGCATCGATGGCTCGGGGGATCCGGCACTGGTTGGAATTTCGAGGTTCTCAAGCCTGGCGTCCAATCTGATTTACGACGGCAAACCGGACGAAGTAGGCCCGTTGCTCGACAAACTCGACCTCCCCAGCGTGGACAAGTCCCGCATCAGCATGCTGGTGGACCAAAAGTTTGACGAGACCCGGGGCGCATCGCTCAACCCAGCAGCCGACGGCAAGGATACGCCGCTGGGACGCTTGCGTCAGGCGCTGGTGTTGGAGAAGAAACGCGTGGTTGACGATATGGCCAACTCCATGCTGCCGGCACTGGCGAAGGCGGTTGGCGCGTCGCACTGCCTGCTGTTCATGCTGACGCGCGGCGGCGAATTACGCATTCGCGCCGGTTGGGGTCGGCACATGGAAGAGTTGACCCGCCGCTTGCGCGTCAGCGCCGAGTTCAGCCCGACGGCGTTTCACCTCGCAGTTCGCAATGGCACCGAAGTCGCCATCGACGATATCAGTCGCCTGAAGGCCTCGTCGCTGCCCGAAAACTACCGCGAATACCTGCCCGACGTGTGCCGCTTTGTCATCATTCCAGTTACCACCACGCGCACCTCCGGCCTTTTGTACTGTGACTGGGAAACGCAGCGCGAACTCAGCCAACCGGTGATTGACGGCATGCGCAAGGTTCGCGATCTGTTTATTCCCTTTTTCCCCTGAATCAGGAATAACGCGCTATTCCCAAGCCCTCGGTATCAATTTGTGGCTTCTTGCCACTGAGCAAATCGGCCATCACGCGTCCGGTGCCAGCCGCCATGGTCCAGCCCAGTGTGCCGTGGCCGGTGCTCAAATGCAGATTGGACAAGCTGGTGGCGCCAATGATGGGCGTGCCGTCTGGCGTCATCGGACGCAGGCCCGTCCAGAACTCGGTCTGTGCCGGGTTGACCGCACCTTCAAACAGGTCGTTGAGGACGAACTCGAGCGTGCGCCGGCGCTGCTCCACCAGCGCCATATCGAAGCCGGATAACTGCGCCGTACCTCCAACCCGGATACGGTCGCCAAGGCGGGTAACGGCTACCTTGTGGGTCTCGTCCATGATGGTCGATTCGGGTGCACGCTGCGGATTGGAAATCGGCACCGTGATGGAATAGCCCTTGACCGGATAGACGGGAATACGAATACCCAGCGGGCGCAACAAAGCCGTCGAATAGCTGCCCATGGCAACAATATATTCGTCACCCTTTATCACCCCGGTGCTGGTCTTGACCCCAGTGATTTTTTTACCATCGTGCTGCAGCGATTCAACCGTTACGTCAAAGTGGAATTCGACGCCGAGTTCGCGTGCCTTGTCGGCCAGTGTCTGCGTAAACTTGAAGCAGTCTCCGGTCTCGTCGCCGGGCAGACGCAATGCACCGATAAACTTGTCTTTGACGGGCGCCAGACCCGGCTCGTAGCGCAAATATCCTTCCTTGTCCAACAACTGATACGGCACGCCATATTGCTTCAGGATATCTATATCGCGCTGCGCACCATCGAGTTGCTTTTGCGTGCGAAAAAGCTGCAGGGTACCAAGCGCACGGTCGTCGTAGGTTATTCCAATCTCACGTCGCAGATCGACCATGCAGTCGCGGCTATATTCAGCCAGACGCAGCATGCGCGCCTTGTTGATTTGGTAGCGCGCCTCGGTGCAATTGCGCAACATGGACAAACCCCAGCGCCACATGGCGGGATCCAGCATGGGTTTGATCACCAGTGGGCTGTGGTGCATCAGCAGCCAGTGGATAGCCTTGCGCGGCACTCCCGGCCCGGCCCAGGGGGCCGAATAGCCAGGGGATATTTCTCCGGCGTTGGCATAACTGGTCTCCAAAGCCGGGGCCGGCTGGCGATCAATTACTGTCACCTGATGCCCCGCACGCGCCAGGTAATAGGCCATTGTTGTTCCGATTACACCGCTGCCCAGAATAACCACGGCCATAACTGTTTCTCCTGTCGTTGCTGAATATGCGAATGCGGCATTGCCACGCCGGCCAAGCCTTCATTGCAAACTCCGGGCCAGCCTGTAAATATCATTACAAATCAATCACTTGGCAATATCTCTCAAAATTTGCCACACCCATTTGGAATGATATCGTTACATATTGCGGGCCAATAGTTCCAAAAAATCCTTATTAATCAATATTTAATATAGAAATATTGCAAATCCATCGAATGTAATGATAACGTTCCGCGGTAAAGAAATCGTTACATACAACTGAGGACAATAATTTCCATGCGCATTGATGTAGCCTTTGTTGACCGGGTGGGCATTGCCCAAGAAATTCTGGCCGCCTTGGCCCAGCGTCATTACAACGTGACCGCGGTCGAGGTCGACCCGCCCCACATCTATGTGGAAGTTCCCGACCTGGACGATGACAACCTGAAGCGACTTCGCACCGCGCTGGCCACCATCCGGGGCGTGCAGGGCGTGTACACGCTGGACATGCTGCCCGGCGCCCAGCGGCGGATGTATCTCGACGCGCTGCTGGCGTCGCAACCCGACCCCGTATTTGCCACCGACGCACAGGGTCGCATTGTGCTGGCCAACGATGCCGCCGCACGCGCAGCACGACGCAGCGTGGCAGAACTGGTCGGCATGAATATCGACAGCGTGATCGGACTGCGCGAACTCGGTCAGGCGCTTTCGGAACGCAGCTTTCAATTGCCAGCGGTGGAAGTGAATCTGGCGGGGGACGCCTACATGCTGGAAACCGTGCCGCTTTATGAGGCAGGCACACAGGTTGCGGGCATGGTCTGCACACTGCATGCGCCCACGCGCATGGGCGTGCACCTGAGCGGGTTGCAGAATCTGAACCACGGCGGCTTTGAGTCGATACTGGGCGATGCACCGGCACTGCATTCACTGAAGCAGCGGGCGCAGCGCATGGCGCAGGTGGACGCGCCCCTCCTCATCACAGGCGAGACGGGTACCGGCAAGGAGCTTCTGGCACACGCCTGCCACCGCGCCAGCAACCGCAGGAGCGGGCCATTCTTTGCACTCAACTGCGCCGCAATTGCAGAAAGTCTGGCCGAGAGCGAACTTTTTGGATACGCCGCCGGGGCCTTTACGGGCGCGCTGCGGGGCGGCAAGCCCGGGTTGCTCGAACTGGCCGATGGCGGGACTGTCTTTCTGGATGAAATTGGTGAGATGACGGGTTACCTGCAAGCCAAACTACTCCGATTTCTAAACGATGGATGCTTCCGGCGGGTGGGCGGTGACCGGGAACTTCAGGTCAACGTACGCATCATCAGTGCCACGCATCGGTCGTTGGAAAACATGGTGGAACTGGGCGAGTTTCGACAAGACCTCCTATTTCGTCTGAACGTGCTGCACCTGCACATGCCCGCTTTGCGCGAGCGCAGCAGCGACATCATTCCGCTCGCCAGAGCGTTGCTCGAACGGGCCTGCGCGCAGGCCGGCCATGCCGCCATGCGGCTGACCCCGGATGCATGTGCGGCACTGCTGGCCAACCCGTGGCCGGGCAACGTGCGTCAACTGCAGAACGTGTTGTTTCGCGCCGTTACGATGACCGACCGTACGGTCATTGACATGCACGATCTGGAACTGGTAGGCGCGCTCAGCCCATCCCCGGTGAGCAATCCTGAGGACGTTGATACGCTCGAAAATGCAGTGGCCGCGTTTGAGAAATCGGTGCTCGAAAAGATGCTGCCGCGCTATCCGTCTACACGCCGACTTGCACGGCGTCTGGGCACCTCGCACACCGCCATTGCATTGCGCCTCAAACGTTACGGATTAACTTCAAGCTTAACTCCAGGCTTGACTCCAGGCTCACCCACCCTGATCTCCTGAACCCGACCCAGTGCATCGAATGAACGCAACACGGTATTGACCGCCTTGCCCGAGGCGTCGGCATTCTGCTCCCTGACCCTGCGTCCCATACTGTCAAGCGTGTAAACCACGCTGCGACCTTGCGCATCGGCAGCACGGATTAATCGGTGCGCCGAATCGTATTCATATCGGTTGATGCTGCCATCAGGAAATGTCTGCTGGCTTAGTTGGCCAACCCGGTCGTACACATAGAGCGTGGTGCGTGACGCCATTGAAGGCGGTGCCACATTGACGGACGTGACCCATCCCCGAGGGCTATAGGTAAACGAGGTCACAACGCCTCTGGAATCGGTAGCTTGCAATAAGCGGCCGGCAACGTCGTAGCGGTCCATCGTGGTGGTCAGCCCCGCTGCATTGGTCGACGATTTCAAGTCCCCCCGCGTATGGCCCCACTGAACGGGCACTTCCCCCTGCAGAACAGTATCCGCGTAATACGTATGGGTTGCGATATTGCCGCCCGAATCGGTGGCCGACAACAAGCGTCCGTCGGCGTCGTACGCCATGTTCGTAACCACACCTGGGACGCCTGTGTCTGCTTGGCCAGCGGCGTTCAACGCCTGCAACACCGTTTTGCAGACTAGAGGTGAAATTGTGGATGTGGAAGTGGAAGTGGAAGTGGAAGTGGAAGCGGATATAGAAGTGGCAGCAACAACAGTCGGGGTCAGTACACAGTCAGCCGGCGTCATCGACAAAAACGGATCGGGCTGGCCATGGTAGATGGTGCTGAGGCGACTGGTATGACTCGTAACCTGCGAAGGCAAACGAAATGCCGAAAAATACGCGGTGCGTGTGACGCGAGTCCCCGATGTTGGCACGGCATCGTGGGCAGGTACGGCGACGTTGGACAGCACCGCAGCGCAGTCGGTTGCCGAGTCGAGGCCGTCTACCCGCAGGGTCTCACGGTCTGCATCGTCGTAACCAAAACAGGTCCTTTCGCCTTCAAACGAGTCGATGCTGCGCGTATTGCCGCTGCCGTCATATTGCGTGACTGCGCTACGGGCTTCGCACCCTGATCCGCCCGGCTGTGCAGCGCGGGTATTTTTTAGCCGCCCCTTAAACGACTCGAAATCGTAAGCGCGCTGTGCGCCCGAGGGGTCGGTTACCCGTGTTTGGCCGGCGCTGTACGAGAGGTGGTAAGCGGCTTGCGTTCCATTCTGTCCACTGACAGCCCGGCCCTGATCGTCGTAGGCAAAAGTCGCATAGCGCGCGCCATTTTCATCGACAATTCCGGTCAGGGCGTTCGGAAAACGCGCTGCGCCGTTGCTCCCAGGCTCGCCATATAGATAGCGGCGCACTGCTGCGTCCGGATAGGTTACAGCGATCAGGTTATTGCTTGTGTCATAACTGTATTGGTACTGACCAAGCCCGGTTGCCGTCACTGAAATCACACGCGCCGCGTTGTCATACGCGAACACCATTGAACGCCCCGAATCTGCGGCTACCTTTAACAGTTTTAGCGTGCCGGGATCGTAAAACAGTGTGAGCTTTCTGCCCGTGCGTGCGGTGATGGACGTCATGCTGCCAGTGCCGTCGTAATTTTCCACTGCATTGTCTGTGGTGACATATTGCCACCCCGTGCCGTCGGCGTTTCGCGTCAGAACATCTTTTGTGTCGGTGGATCGATATACGCCGTTGTGCATGACAAAAATATGGGTACGCCCGTCACCGCGCAATAGCTGAATTGTGCTGCCGACCTCGGACCCCGTAGCATGGTTTGCGACCGCCGTTATTGGGCGCAGCCGATGGTTGAAATTGTGTCGCCAGCCTGCGCCTGTATTGAATGCTCCGGTGGAATCGCTGTTGTAGGTGCGTACAAATGTGAGCCCGTCGGATGTGAGCCCGTTGGATGTGAGCCCGTTGGATGTGTGACCACCGGATTGCGCCGAATCGAAATCGACCTCGGTTTGATATTTATTGCCCGTGGCGGGGTTGATCGGATCTGATACGTTTGGACAGGAAGGCCCGGAATTGGAAGCTGCGTGACTGGCAATACACATCCCCAGCGTCAGGGAACCCGCTTGCTCATCCCATTTTTGACCGGGAGGGCACGCAGCCACACATTCACCGGTGGCGGAATTGGCGACGGTGCCCTCAGCGCATTCGGGCGAGCCCAGACAAGTGCCATCGGTTGAGCGATAGCCGCCCCAGACACATCCTGCCTCCAGCTCAACAATGTTGGTTCTCCAGTTTCTGGGAACCAGTTCATAGCCGGGCAAATGATAGGTCGCTACACAATAACCGGCGTGCGCATGGGTCAGTTCTGCACCATGCCACTCGAAGGTCACTCCGGGTGGCTTTTCGGTACAGTAAGTCTGAGCGCACGCCGCAGCACAGGATTCTTCTGCACTGGCGTGTCCGTGGCCCCATCCGCTGGCGGCAACGGGATGAAGAATGCCGGTGTATTGCCCGGTGGCGCCCGCCCCAGTCCAGACACCACTCCAGACCATCGGATAGTCTCTGCCGTAACACGCAGAATGCCACGACGCCGCAATGACCACTAAAACCTGGAAAACCAGCAACACCGACACAGTCGGTTTGCGTACATCATTCATAAAACTCTGCTGCCTTTAAATACCTGCAGTCAGTGTAGAAGCCCGAGCAAACCCAGTGCGACTCAACTGTTCAGCGCAGCGCCTGACGCCATGCTGGCGCGACACTAGGGCTGCATACCAAACACCCAATCACAGTAGTGTGTCGCGGAATTAAAGGATGCGAACATCTTCGTGAATCCACTCTGCCTGAGAGGCGCCTGATCCGAACGGCTGTGTACACCCACGATGCCTGCGCGTGTGTAAACCAACATCCAGTCTGCGCGTCCGGTGACCGGATCGGGATAAATCTCGCGCAGATGGTGTCTGGCAACACCAAGCCGGAAGTCATTTACAAGGACGTCCAGCGTTGGCGGCAGAGAGTGCGACTGAGCATGCGACGCGGTGCGAGGTGTGAGGTGTGGTGTGAGGTTGGGTGTGGCGTGGGGTGTGGCGTGGGGTGTGGGGTTTTGTGCGGGGCGGGGTGTGGGGTGGGGCGGGCTTGGCACGTCTGTGTTGTAGTAGGAAGCGATGGCGTTTTGATACTGCAATCCGACAAACAGCAACTGATCTTCTTTTTCCCTGCGCGTTGCGGTTTCCACGACCGTCACCAGTGAGACGGCGCCCAAAGTTGACGCCGCAATAAACAAAAGCACCGTCAGTAAAACAAACCCGGAGGCCGGGGCCAGATGTTTACCAGTTGCTGTAATGCGACCCGTCAAGAGCCACTTTACCGGAACGTGATTTGACGTCATACACATCCTTGCCGTTGATAAAAGCGCCCTGCGGCGCGCCGTAAGGTCGAATGTTCCACATCGAATGCGCAGCGGCACCCTGATCGGGAAAAAAGGGGTCCGTTGGTACCGAACGCATGAAAATCAGCGAACGTGCACCCAGCCCAGCCGAGGTCAACTGCGGCGCGCCGTTGACCAGTGCTTCCAAAGTTGGAGGGTAGCCGGACGCGCCCGTGGCCTTCTCAATCAGACCGGAATCACTGGCCTGTTTATAGGCGTCAAGTGCGCTTCGAATAATGCGCAAGGACCGACGCAATTCAAACTCTTTGGCGCGTGTGTCAATAACCGACGCCAAGGGCAATGCCACTGAGGCCGCCACACCGACCAGCGCCAATGTGATCAGCAACTCAATCAACGTAAAACCACGGCTAGGGTGCTTCATGGCGGCGAGTGCATGCGCGCTTCAACCGGCGGCGCAATATCAAAAACGCCGGCCTCGGCTTTGCCTGGATCTGCGAGGGTCACCCAGTCGGTCGAATTGCTGACGGGATCAGGCGGTATGGCACGCAAATACCGGCGTGAAACCAGATCGGCCAAGGTGTGTGGCAGGTGACCTGCATCGGCCTTGTATTTATCAATCGCATCGCGAATAGTGCTCATATTTTGCATGCGTGCTTTTTCACGCGAGGAATCCAGGGCAGAAAGATATCGGGGTGTTGCAATACTGAGTAAAAGCGCAATCAATGTAAAAACCACCAGCAACTCAATGAGGGTAAATCCATACATCCGGTTTGAACACCGGGTATTCATTGCGCAACACCGGTCCGTACGCGCATTGCTGGCGCCGGAGATTCTCCGGGTGCAGCGGCGTTGACCTCCATGCCACCCTCAGCACCGAATGCATCCGGGTCGCCGCTCACCGGATTGGAGGAACTGATATGGGTACCCGGTTCGGCAAGAATTGGACGTTCGCGAATACCGTTGTAGGTTCCCGTATAAATATCTTTTACATCGGGTGCGCGTACCGGCAAGTTGCGAATGATATGTGGCGTTATGGCCAGAATAATTTCACTGCGCGTGCTGGTGTCGTCGTTATTTCCGAAAAGCCGTCCAATAAGCGGCAGATCGCCAAGACCTGGAAGCAAATCGGAAGCATTGCGCTCATGGTCTGAAATCAGGCCGCCAAGTATTTGCGTTTCTCCATCTTTTAAGCGCAAACTCGTCGATGCATTACGGGTTCCAATCTGATAGGCCCGGCCACCATTGTTATCCGTGAATACCTTGACAATGTTGCTTACTTCAAGACTCAGCCGGATGCCTACTTCGCTATT
>Ga0007854_10000926_pt1 | contig 19033 bp, 18 predicted proteins | sample CryBogCBH12Aug08_FD_60382 | JGI IMG/M metagenome (GOLD analysis project Ga0007854, IMG submission 60382) | Freshwater microbial communities from Crystal Bog, Wisconsin, USA - CBH12Aug08 | ecosystem: Environmental > Aquatic > Freshwater > Lake | place: Crystal Bog, Wisconsin, USA | collected...
ACTTCTAAGCGGTATTTGAACATGCCGTAGGTCGCAAAAAGAACCACCAGTAAAATTCCAGGTCCGATGCCCGCTAAAAAAAGTCTTCCCAAAGACTGCTCCGCAGCAACGGCAAAAAGAATCAAAGTAATAGACGGCGGGAGTAATATACCAAGAGTACCTCCTGCAGCGACAAGACCAGCACAAAGTCTGGATGAGTAACCCCTTTGTTGCATCTCAGGAATTGCTGAGCTACCAATCGCTGAACATGTTGCAGCGCTAGATCCAGCCATCGCAGCAAATAGACCGCAAGCAATCGTTACTGCTATCCCCAGGCCTCCAGGGACTTTGGATAGCCATATATGCAGCGCTGAGTAAAGATCCTTACCCGCTCTAGATTTACCGATGGCAGCACCTTTTAAAATAAAAAGTGGTATGGTGAGTAAAGTAATGCTGGCCATTTCTTCATAAACATTTTGTGCAACTGTGTCCAAAGATGCGTGCGGCATAAAGAAAAACATGAATACTGTAGCGACAGATCCCAAGGCAAAAGCTATAGGCATTCCTGAGAATAGGACGGTAATTGTTGCCAGTCCAAAGAGTAGTCCAATTTGCAGAGTAGTCATATCAGTGTTCGTGTCTTAAAGGGGTTGTTTGTCTTAGAGCTGCATTTAAGATTTGAGCAAACAACACCAAGGCTAAAAGTGAGGTTCCGATGGCCATGCTGCTATAAGGAATCCATAGGGGAGCACCAAAGGCTGAGCCCGAGATTTGGTGGTCCTCGATCGCCTCAAGTAACAAAGTCCATGACTTCCATGAAAAGAAGCTACAAAAGAGGAACGACATCAAATCGCCTAAAAAAAGCCTCGCTCTGTCAGCCCTGGGGCTTAGCACTGCACTTAGTGCTTGGATACCAATGTGGCCTCTGGATTGTTGAACCCACGCGCAGGATAAAAATGTAGAGCCGACCAACAAGAAAATGGTCACCTCATCTTGCCAATCGCTCGGGATTTTAAATAAATACCTTGCCGTCGCCTCCCAAGACAATATCGCTCCTGCAATAGCAACAGCAAGGGTACTAAAGAAGACAATGACCTTATTGAGAGTAGCTATCAATATGTCTAAGCCCTTAAGTAATGGGTAATCTTTAGAATTCACTTCAGACATGGTCAAATCTCCATTTGCGCAGGCTTGGCGCATGGCTTTAATTTAAAACTCATTATTTGTGTTTTAGGAAACTGCTAAGGCTAATTTTAGGAAGCGATCGCACTCTGTGCTTCGACTTGAGAAATCTGTCCAAGCTGTTTCTTGGGCAATTTTCTTCCATTTTGCAATAACCGCACTGTCCATATCGTAAACTTTCGCGCCAGAAGCCTTGTAGATTTTTGCAACTTCATCGTCATCAGTTTTGGCCATAGATACGGCAAAGCTCTCGAGCTCCAAGCCCACCTCGTCAATCGCTTTTTGCTGCGAGGGAGTTAATGACTCGTAAACTGATTTTGACATGAGCAGGGGCTCAAACATATACCAAAAGCTTTTTCCACGACCTGTGGTGAGAGCCTTTGCAATTTCTTCTAGTCTGAAGGAGATCAGGCTTGTTGATGAGGTAACCGCGGCGTCTAGTGAACCCGTTTGCATTGCCGGATAAATTTCGTTGGATGGAACACTTGAAATAATTCCACCAGCACCTTTGAGCATCAAATCCATTTCTCGGCTTCCACCCCTGACTTTTAGACCTTTGACGTCCTCAGGGTTCAAAACCGGAGTGGATCTGCTTACTATTCCGCCGGCTTGCCAAATCCAGGTGACAATTTTGATGCCCTTTGCGTCCAGTAGTTTAGTGATTTCATGGCCAATCTCAGCTTTTTTCCAAGCATAGGCTTGTTCGTAGGATGTTACCAAGCAGGGCATTAAGCCGATGTTGACTTCCTGGACTTCTCCCCCCGCATATGCAAGGGGATAAACAGATAAATCAAGTGCCGCCTTTCTAAGGGCTGAGAATTGGGCTACGGTCTTCATTAAAGACGAGCCAGGATAGATTTCAAACTTTAATTCACCTTTGGTCTTTTTCTCGACTTCTTGTGCAAACTTGCGTGCTAATCTATCTCTGAAATCCCCCTTTTCCGGCGTTCCCCCAGGAAATTGATGCGATATCTTCAAAGTTTTGATATCGGCCGCAAATGCACCAAAACTTGGCATCAAAATGCTAGAAGTGGTTGCCGTGGTGGTTGCCGCACTGGCAATACCTTGTATGAGTGTTCTTCGATTGATCATTAAATGTACTCCCGTGAATAATTACGAGACTTTGCATAAAGTTGTCATATTTTCTCACGAAAAATGAACTTTTTAACTATTGGACTTTATTGATTTTTATGTTAAGGATCAAACTGAGAAAAACCCTTATTGTTAATAATGGATTTTCAAATCCAATGAAGCTGAAGTATCAATAGAACTAGTAGGCAAACTGGTTTTTTAAAAAGGTTTTATAAGTAGTGTCCGAAGACAGATTGGAGAAAAATCGTTTTCAGCAGTGGAGTTCTAATTACAATTTTTTTATAAATCTATAGTTGAGTAATGAATTAGAGATTCAATTTTTTCCTCAACGGAATCAATAAATGATTCAGATCATTATGATCAATTTCATGCATCAACAATAATAACTCTCCCAATTCCCCCTTAGGAAATCCCTCTCTTGCAAACCATGCAAGATAATTGCCGGGTAGATCACAAATTAGGCGATCTTTATATTTGCCGAATGGCATTTTGATCGTGACAAGTTTAGTTAACGATTCGGGAGACATCAAAGATTGTAAATTTTGGGGGGCAAGACAATTTGTCCACTAATTTGAATTTCATGTCGCTGAAGTGATTCGCTATTAAAAATAAGGGAGCCTTTGGCTCTTCTAGTCTTTTAGTTGCGACGCAATGCGTCTGACAATTTTCGGAGGTTCTAGATCGATGTGGAACTTAGATCTCTCCTCTTGCAAATGCAAATCGGTTGCCGTGAATCGATCGAACCTTCTCAAGTAATCAGCCCATGTCTCATAAACATAATATTCAATCACTTGTCCTGGGTGCTCTGCATCTGAAAAAAGGCTCCAAGAAAGCGCTCCTTGTTTGATTCTGGCAGTCTTGGTTTGCTTCATTATTTTTTTAAATTCTTCATATCTTAAGGGGTCAATGTGGTATTCAATCGATATCATCACTGGTCCCTCAAAATGATCTATGGCCCTTGATGGGTTGGGGCGTTCGAGGGGGCAAACGGGAGCTAGATCTTCATCATCTTGACCGGAAATAACGAGCCGCACAATATAGAACATAGAAAGCAGTCCAAATGCGGCTGCAAATAAAACGCAACTCACTACCCCAAAGTGGGTTGCTACCTTACCCCAAAAAGCGGCCCCAACGGCACTCCCGCCCATTAAACTCATTTGGTAAAAGGACATCGCTCTGGCTCGGATCCAACTTGGCAAAGAGAACTGTGCAGTCACGGTGAGAGAGTTAGCAACCGTAAACCAAGCCATCCCGTAAATAATCATCAAGGGTACAGCCTCCCAAATGCTGGGCACTAAAACCATACAAACCGAACTAATTGATAAAACCACAATTCCGTAGTTTGAGAGTTGATTGTTGTTAAGTGAGTCCCTGAACCGTGGGAGCTGAGAGCCAGCAAAAATAGCTCCCAGTCCCAGGCAAGACATCAGTAAAGTAAAGGTATTAGCGTTTCCATTAAAGTGAGACTTCGCAAGAAGCGGCAGTAGGGCAAGAACACATGAGGCTTGGAAGTAAAACAAAAAAGCACGTATCAGGATGAATCTCATACGAGTAGATTGGCTTACATATTGAATTCCAAGGCGCATGGCGCCAAAGAACCTCTCACCTGGGAGCGCCGACTCAAAATGTTGGTATTTCCACTGCAAAACCACGTAAGTTGTTACTAAGCACAAAACCATGTTAAGGCCAAATACATACTGACTGCCCAAACTGGCGATGAAAATACCTGCTATGAGTGGGCCAATAATCCTTGAGGCATTCATGGCCAGCCCGTTCAAAGTCAGTGCCGAGGCCAAGTATTCTCTATTAACCAAGTCGGGTACGATCACCGCAAAAACAGGCCATCTCATTGCAAGTCCAATGCCGTTCATGAACGTAAAAAAGAGCAGTGACTGGGCTGTAAGGAGATCAAACACCATTAACAGTGTCAAAATGGTCGCGTTTGCTGCTAACCATATTTGAGTGATAACAAAGTATTTTTTACGGTTCAATATATCTGCTAGTGCGCCGCTTGGAACCCCTAAAAGAAGAACCGGTAAATTAGATGCGGTTTGGACCAAGGCAATGAGCAGGGGAGACTCGGTCAGCGTTGTCATCATCCAAGCAGCAGCCACATCGTTCATCCACATGCAGATGTTGGAGATCAACCAGACCATCCAAAGGGTACGAAAGACTTTAAATTTAAGGGGGGACAGCCAATAGGGCAATGAGTCGAGTTTGGCTGTTAACATACAAATTGAAATCTTCTTTATCTAAACTGAAATATTAATCTACCATTATCCTACTGTCCCGACAACTAGCAATAGTCCCAGGCCATTAAATTGGGAAATAATGATTCATGACCCTTCAGCATCTGTTTGACTATGATCCAGGCCTAAATCTCTTGCCCTACGACGGTGAGGTTAATTATTATGGGCAAATCTTTGACCCACAAACCTCGGATTTCTATTTTGATAGGCTTTTTGAATCCATTCCATGGAAGCACGACGAAGCATTCATAGGCGGAAAACGAATCGTTACGGCTCGCAAAGTTGCTTGGATAGCTGATAAGAGTTTTTCTTACACTTATTCAGGGACAACTAAGGTAGCAACTGATTGGACGCCTGAACTCCTGAGTCTGAAATCTAAAGTTGAACAAATGACGGATACAAAATTCAATTCGTGTTTACTTAACCTTTATCACAACGGATCTGAAGGTATGGCTTGGCATAGTGATGATGAAGCTTCATTGGGGCCGATGACAACAATTGGTTCACTTAGTTTTGGGGCAATAAGAAAGTTTGCTTTCAAGCACAAAGTTACCAAGCAAACGTTAAGTTTGATGCTTGAACCCTCCAGCCTTTTAGTGATGAAGGGGACAACTCAGGCCCACTGGTATCACAGGCTTATTACAACTACTACAGTGACAGAGCCCAGAATTAATCTAACCTTTAGATCCATCATTAATCAGTAAATTAACCGCGTATAGCGGTGCTTGGGTTTCGCAGCCCTGGTAAATGAAACTTTTAGAAAACAAAATTCAGGTATCCTGGATGACTTTCAGATCACAGCAAGGGATTTCTTGCTCCTCGGGGGCTGGAAAAGTGAGTCCAAAGCAGATAAAGTTTCATGATTCAAGTTAATTTCACTGGCCTTTAGATTCTCACTGATCCGACTAGGAGTCACTGACTTTGGAATCGCAATCACTCGGTTCTTTCGAATAGCCCATGCAAGAGCCAATTGTGCAGCACTCAGAGCCAATTTATTAGCCAAATCCGTCAAGCCTTTGTGCCTAGCCAATTGACCCGTCCCAAGAGGAGAGTAGGCCATGGTAGAGATACCCTCGTGGTCCAAATAGTCTATCAAGTCGAACTCTACACCTCTTTCATTAAGTGCGTAATAGACTTGATTGGTCACAGATTTGGAGGCGCCAAGAGTTTTCTCGGTCTCTAGCCATTTTTTCATCTGCCCCACATCAAAGTTACTTACGCCGTGGTGCTTGATCAGTCCCCTGGCCTCTAGATCCATAAAGCCCTCAATCGTCTCTTGGATGGGGGATGAGCTTTGCCAGTGGAGTAGGTATACGTCTAAATATTCACAGCCCATTCGCTTGAGGCTGGCTTCACAGGCTTTGATGACGCCCGATTTGCTGGCGTTACTGGGTAGCACTTTAGAGACTAGAGTTAGGTGATTTCTTTTGGATGTGCCGAAGTTCTTGAGTGCTTGGCCGACTATTTTTTCACTCACGCCGTTTGCATACATTTCTGCCGTGTCAATGAGTTCATATCCAACATCCAGTGCATGTTCAACAGCATGTACTTCATCATCAAATTTAGTTGGGTTTTGGCCCATTTGCCAAGTTCCTAGGCCAATTTTTGACTTGAAATTAAATTGCATTTTTTTACTCCAGTTTGTCAATCTCTTTAATTGAAGGGAAGAGTCTCATCCAAATGAGAGCTATGATGATGGTACCTACTCCACCAATTGCAGCAGCATTCACCACTCCAAAAACTGCTGCTGTTAAGCCACTTTCAAAGCCGCCCAATTGATTTGAGGCGTTTATAAATAAAAAGTTAACGGCACTCACTCTCCCCCTCATTTTCTCTGGCGTTGCCAGTTGAACTAGAGAAGACCTGATCACCACACTCACCATGTCTGCAGCGCCCATAACGGCAAGAGCCGTCAAAGACAGCCACATCTCAGTTGAGAGTGCAAACAAAACTGTGGCTATACCAAAGACGATGACGGAGTTGAACATTTTCATGCCCACTCGACTCTTTAAAGCAAATTTGCTTAGGTAGGCAGTCATGATGAGTGCGCCCACAGCTGGGGCGCTTCTTAAAAGACCCAACCCCCAAGCTCCTGTATCTAAAATATCTTTTGCATAAATAGGGAGCAAGGTTGTTGCTCCACCAAGCAACACGGCAAACAAATCAAGGGACAAGGTACCCAGTAGCAATGGATTTTCTTTAACAAAACGAGCCCCGGCATATACACTGTCTTTGTCATGTTGTGGGTTGGACTCCGAAGCTGGATCTTTGGTTTTTTGTAATAGCTGCGAGGTATGCGAATGGTTAGGATCAACACGAATTAAACCGTTAAGGACTGCAGCACTTGCCCACAAAGCTGTCATTAAAAGGAACGGAGAGTTCTTTGAGAGCGCGTAGGCAACTCCGCCAAGCGCTGGTCCCGCCACAGCGCCCATTTGATAAATGGAGGAGCCAATTGTGGTGCCCTGCGCAATCATCCCCTTGGGAATTACGCTGGGCATTAAAGCCTGGGCAGAGGGGCCCTCAAATGCCGCGCACACTCCTAAAACACCCACACTGATAAAAATTTGGTTAACAGTTAACCATCCATAAGAAGTCCCAAGGCATAGAAAAACCGCGGTTAATGACTCTAGGATTTGACATATTTGCAGGAGTTTTTTTCTGTTGTACTTGTCAGCAGCGTGACCAATGACGAACACAAAAAGTACGCTCGGTAAAAACTGTATAAGTCCAATTAGACCTAGATCCATGGCACTGTTAGTCAGCTCATAGACTTGCCAACCCAGTGCAACAAATGCAATTTGATATGCTAACTCAGAGCACCCACTGCCTAGGAAAAAAAAGAGGAACGGCTTATGACGAAATAGGCCATAAGTGCTGGTTTGTGTCATGGGTATTGAATTGAGGGGTTAAGTTTGCTCGTTCCCATGCCGATGGGTATTTGCAAGCCCAAGCCCAAGCTCAAGCTTTTGCATATTGCTGTGCATTTGGCTATGCTTTTGGCTATGCTTTTGGGCATGCTTAGGTTTGTGCGTATACACGTCGATTTTGGATTTGGATCTCCATGGAATTATATTTTTCCTAATTTCATTCTAGGTGATAATCGACTTTTAGTCGTATTACTATTTTGAGAGATTCGAATGAACGGTGCTGAGAGCTTAATCCACACCTTGGTGGTCAACAAGGTTGATACCTGTTTTGCAAATCCAGGTACATCAGAGATGCATTTTGTGTCTGCCCTTGACCGAGTTGAGGGCGTGCGGTGTGTGCTCGGTCTGGCTGAAATTGTGGTCACTGGATGTGCGGATGGTTACGGCAGAATGCTAGGCCGTCCGGCAGCTACTTTGCTGCATTGTGGTCCAGGTTTCACCAATGCGATAGCCAATATTCATAACGCACGACGGGCGTTATCTCCAATGCTAAATATTGTGGGTGACCATGCCACCTATCACAGAGTTTATGACGCGCCTCTCACTTCAGATTTAGAGGGATTTGCCAGGTCAGCTTCTCACTGGGTCCGCTCAAGCGTGAGCGCCTCAACGGTAGGTGCGGACTGCGCTGCTGCAGTTCAAGCAGCGAATGCTCCACCAGGGAAAATTGCAACTTTGATTTTGCCTGCCGATACAGCTTGGGAAGAGGGGGGTGAGGTCGGCTCAGTGCTTCCCGTTCAACAAAGACAAATGGTCGGTTCCACCACCATCAGGGCCATTGCTGAGATCTTGAGACGCAAAGAACCGACTGTAATTATTTTATTTGGACAAGCTTTGAGTGAGGATGGACTATTAGCTGCCAATAGGGTGGCATCCATCAGCGGTGCAGCTCTTAAAACGAATGCCCAAGTCTCCAAAATGGCAAGGGGTAGGGGTCGGGTGCCTGTAGACCGTATTCCCTACGCAATAGACAATGCACTAAAAGTTTTAGAGGGTATAAAGCATGTGATTTTGGTTGGCGCAAAACCGCCAACTGCTTTTTTTGCCTACCCAAATAAACCCAGCTTAATTGCACCTAAAGATTCAACAACTGTTGTGCTTGCTCGTCCAGAGGAGGAGGCCGTGGTTGCCTTAAATATGTTGGCAGATGAGTTAGGTGCTCCCAAGCAGGTACAAATTCCTCAAAGCACAGTTATGCCTGAGCTCCTAAAGGGGGCATTTGAGCCTACCGCTTTTGCAATGACGTTTGCAAAACTCATTCCTGAGAATGCCATTATTTGCGAGGATGCAGTGACTTCAGGCAGAGGACTTTTTGCTCCCACCTTTAATGCGGCGCCTAATGATTGGCTTCAAAACACGGGAGGTGCAATTGGTCATGCATTTCCATGCGCTACTGGAGCAGCAATAGCTTGCCCTGATCGAAAAGTGATTTGCTTGCAAGCGGATGGTGCAGGAATGTATTCCGTGCAATCTTTGTGGACTCAGGTACGAGAGAATTTAAATATCGTGAACGTTGTTTTTGCAAACCGTATTTACAAAATACTTTACGGAGAGTTGATCGCTGTGGGGGCCCAACCAGGGCGCGCATCCAACGAGTTGTTTGATATCTCCAGACCAGAAATCGAGTGGACACAAATTGCCAAGGGCTTGGGAATGGAGTCGGTGAGCGTTACAACGCTTGAAGCTTTTGCTGATGTTTTTAAATCAGCTTGTCAAAAAACAGGCCCATTCCTTATTGAATTCAAGATCTGATCTGGTATCTAACTTCACCAACGAGGTACTTCGCTTGCAGGTTGTCTGGATTTGAGTTTCTTGTGGGATAGTTTTTGGGTTATTTGCTTATTTGCTTTTTTGGTTAAGCACTAAGTTTGCTTGCCATTTGGAGTAAAACTTCCTCCTCAATCTCCCTGAATTGTCCACGTTTGATACGTACAAGGTGGGATAAATCGATTTGAAGTAACTTAGCAGCATCTTCGTGGGAGAGTTGGCGAACGTTAATCAATTTTGTAATGTCTTTAACAATTTGTGATTTACGTTGCATCTCCGAAGTATCATTAACTTCAATACCTTGGTAAACATTGGAGCTCGTGATATCTAAAAGTGTGTCTAATTCCGCGTTCAAAATAATATTCCTTGTTTGACAATTCCATGGGATTAGAGTGTTAACGACTCTTTATTCCCCCTACTCAATTAGGCACCCCGGTGGGTACCTCTAATAGGTAAAACCCTTAATCATATCTCTAAAACCGAATTTACACAATAGGTTGTCTAGAGAACCCCTAAGTCTGAAGTTCAGTATGCCTTTGGTGCTTTGAGTATGCAAAAAAATAAAAGGGTGTAAGGCAAGTGTTTTTGGTGTTGTATTTTTTAGATTTGTGAGATGCAACTTGACCAAACTTGAAATTGGAGGACTGCACGCGTGACAATCAAATTCATGATCTAGTAAGTCACATTTTGGTGCGTTGGTCGGTTTTTAATCCGATTCCTCATTGAGATGCCATTTTTAACTAAAAAATCAATAAATGTCCTATAAATGTCCTATTGACAGGACAATGGAACGTATGCAACATGTGGGTCAATGAACTCGAGCCTTCCTCTACCCAAGTACCACCAGATTTATCTGGTGTTGCGTGAGCAATTGATGGAAGGATCTTTTAGGGACGGCTTACCGGGTGAGTTCTCACTCATGAATCAATTCGGAGTTGCTCGGGTTACTGTGAGAAAGGCTCTTTCTCAACTCGTAGATGAGGGGCTTATCTTGAGGGAGCCTGGTCGGGGAACAAGGCCCACACCAAACACCAAGACCAGTTTCAGGGAGGGCGCCAAAGACGGATCTCAAGTGCAGGACGTAAAACACGCCCAGCTCAGTGGTCTCCTAGAGAACCTGGTCAGCATGGGACTGAACACGAGTGTGAAAGTTTTATCGGTTCAAACGCTCACTCCTCCTGAGGAAGTTCGATCCAATCTTCAGCTATCTGAGGACGAGTTGGTTCAAAAAGCGATCCGTACACGATCCACTCAAGATGGCCCACTCTCCTACATAACGACTTGGGTTCCAGCACAGATTGCTAAGAACTTTGGAAAGCGTGAACTCCAGAAAAAGCCAATACTTTTGTTGCTCGAGGAGTCGGGTGTCAAAGTCGCCCGTGCAGAGCAAACGATCACAGCAAAACTAGCAGACGCAGTTGTTGCCAAACACTTAGATGTTCAGGTCGGCTCGGCTTTGCTTGGCGTTAAGCGACTAATTTTTGATCAATTTGATCGCCCCCTTCAATGGCTAAATGGTTTGTATAGGCCTGACCGGTACGAATACCAGATGCAGTTGTCTAGAGTAGGCAGTATCAACGCGAAGGTATGGGTTAGTAAAGAGCTTTCGGCTCGGTTTCATTAGATTTCAGTCGTTTATTAATTTTTTCTTGTTTTTCTAATTTGGAGGATTTTTTTATGCATACACCTAATAAAAATTTAACGTCAATTGTTGAAATATCGTCCAAACCCAATGAGGGCTTTAGTGTGCAAAAGAATGATTCATCCAAATCTAGACGCGAATTTTTAGCGATCTCAGCCAGTTCAGCCCTTGGAGCTTCAGCCTTATCTTTCCCGCTGATTGGAGGTGCAGAGGCGCCCCCCGTAAAGATAGGTGTTTTGCACCCAGTTACTGGTGCTAACGCATACTCCGGCCAGCAGTGCCGTATGGGCGCAGAGATGGCTATTGAGGACATCAATAAGCGAGGTGGAATCAAATCCTTAGGAGGTGCAAAGATTGAAGCCTTGTTGGGTGACGCTCAATCAAACCCCCAAGCCGGATCGGCCGAGGTTGAGAAAATGAACGAAGCTGGGGTCAGTGCAATCGTAGGTGCTTTCGCCTCCGCCATCTGTTTAGCCACAACGCAAACAGCGGCCAAATACAACTTACCTCACGTAGTAGATGTTGGCGTTGCCGATCAAATCGTCGAAAGGGGCTTAAAAAACACATTCAGATTTGGCCCAGGTTACAAAAAGTGCGCACAAATTGCAGTAGCAAATTTACACGTTCTCAACACTGCCGCAGGAAAACCCGCAAAGTCCGTCATGATCATTCATGAGGAGTCATTGTTTGGAACCGGAACAGCTAACTTACTGTCCTCAGAGCTACCAGGCTATGGTTACGATATCAAGGAAGTGATCAAGCACGCCAACCCCACTCGTGACTTCAACAACATTGTTCTTCGTATGAAGCAGGTCAATCCCGATATCGTTATTCCTGCTAACTATTACAACGAGTACGCCCTACTGGTCCGCACCATGCAGCAACAAAAGGTTGCACCTAAGGCCATTTATTCAGTTTTGGGGGGGGCAGCATCGAGTTACAAATTCCTCAAAGAGTTCCCCGAGGCAGCGAACGGAATTATTGATTGCAACCATTGGTTTAATCCCAAAGACAAGCGATCCTTGGAGCTAAAGAAAAGGGTTGAGGCCAAGGGTGCGTTTTTCAGTTATGAGGTTTTTATGACTTACACAGCAATGCATGTGTTAGCCGACGCCATAGAGCGAGCAAAGTCTACTGACAGAGCGGCCATCATCGATGCACTCTCAAAGAGCACTTTCTCTGATCACATCATGCCTTATGGTCCTACGCAATTTGTAAATGGTCAAAACATGGGCGCTCAACCCCTGATGACCCAGGTTGTGAAGGGTGACATCAAAGTAATCATCCCAAGAGACTTTAGAGAAGTTGAGCCTATTTTTCCTTTGAAAGCTTAAAGGTTTGATGGCTTTAATGTCCTAGTTATCTAGGTTTTAGAGCCATGATTATTGGCACCTTTTAATTGGGAAAATCTGTGTTTGACTCCACTATCTTTTTAGCCTCATTGCTCAACGGTATCACCATGGGCGCGGTCTACGCTTTGATCGCGCTTGGTTTAACTCTTGTATACGGCGTTCTTCACATTATCAATTTTGCACATGGTGCTTGTTTGATGATTGCTTTGTACGGCGTTTATGCTTTGTGGGCAATCTTAGGTATTGATCCCTATGCGGCCTTACCTGTCATGGTTTTAATGATGTTTGCGCTCGGATATTTACTGCAGCGCTACATCATCAACCGCGCTGGGCATTCAAAAGATGAGCGCGTGCTTCTTTTAACACTGGGTTTGTCTATCGTGTTTGAGAACCTTGCGCTGATTTGGTTTCATTCGGACACCCGAACTGTTGAGACTGCTTACAGTTTGCAGACTCTCTCCATCGGACCAGTGATGCTCTCACTACCAAAGTTTTACGCCTTTTGGGGGGCTCTAGGCGTTAGTGCATTGATGCTATCGATCATGCGCTGGACTGATCTAGGTCGAGCTATCAGAGCGGTCGCCAAAGAGAGGACCGGGGCTAAGTTAATGGGTATCGATGTGGAGCAAGTCTATGCACTCAGTTTTGGAATTGGACTTGCATGTTTAGGTGCTGCAGCATGTTTTTTGTTACCCGCTTATTACGTAAATCCAACCGTAGGTAACGGTTTTATATTTGTATCCTTTACGATCGTTGTACTTGGAGGAATGGGGAGCTTCTTGGGGGCGTTGCTCGGCGGGATATTAATAGGTGTTGTTGAGTCCTTGGGGGGGCTATATTTGGGTGAGTCTTTGGGTCAGGTGGGTATTTTTATTATCTTCATTTTCTTTCTGATTTTTAGACCCCAGGGTATGTTTGGGGGCAAGCCATGAAAGATATCAAACTCATTGTGCTATTTGTAGCGCTCACCGCCTCACTACCCTTGATTACTTCTTCAGGGGTCATGCTTAACTTTGTAGTGATGGCCTTGTATGCCACTTTACTTGCACAGTCTTGGAATATTTTGGGCGGATACAGTGGTCAATTTTCATTTGGAAACGCCGTTTTCTTTGGCACTGGGGCTTATGTCCAGGCTATCGCTCAAATGCAGTTTGGCGCAAATGCATGGGTAGCCCTTCTTTTTTGTATCGCAGCCAGTGCGCTAGTTGGATTGTTTGTAGGATCTGTGTCTTTTCGGTACGGACTTAAAGGGTCTTATTTCGCATTGGTCACGTTGGCTATGGCTGAGATTTTTAGAATTCTTTCTTTAAGTGTAAATTTTACGGGCGCAGGGGTTGGGCTTATGTTGCCCCTTAACAATACGTTCTTAGGTATGCAGTTTGTTCAAAAATCCGGCTATGTATGGCTATTGCTTGGTCTCGTTACTTGTGCTCTTTTATTGACCACGTACATCAAACACTCAAAGCTTGGCGCATACATGCAAGCTGTGAGAGACAATGAGGACGCAGGTAGAGCGCTTGGAATAAATCCCTTTAAGGTCAAGCTGGTTGCTATATTGCTTTGTGCTTCTTTGATGGGTGCTGGGGGGGGTGTTTATGTGCAGCTCTTTCAGTACATTGACCCCGGTATAGCCTATGGACCTCAGTCCTCAGTGGAAGCTCTAGTCGCAGCGATTGTGGGGGGGATTGGGACTCTTTGGGGGCCAGTTGTGGGAGCAACTGCTTTGCTTTTGATGTCAGAGCTTACTCGTAATTTGTTTGGTCAAATTCCTGGTATCAACATGGTCATTTACGGCTTTGTGTTGGTTTTTATTGTGCTGTTTGCACCGTCTGGATTAACCGGGCTTGGTGTGTCCATTAGATCACTTGTGTTTAAAAAAACCATTTCTAATTCGACGTCTGTCCCCTTGGATGATTTGGACTCCAAGCCAGGAGAGAAGTTATGAATGTTTCTACGGTCATGGATGACAATATCCTGAGCTTGAACACGATCAGCAAAACATTTGTGGGTCTAAAAGCCGTTAGTGATGTGAGTTTTAATGTCGCAAGCGGATCTTTAACTGCATTGATAGGCCCGAACGGGGCGGGTAAAACGACTCTATTTGCTTTGATCTCGGGCTTTATCAAACCAGACTCAGGCAAAGTGATTTACAAAGGCGAGGACATTACGGGGCATCCTCCTTTTGATAATGCATCGAAGGGGCTGACCAGAACGTTTCAAATTGTTCAACCCTTTGCGGGCCAAACCGTGCTTGAGAACGTGGCAGTGGGTGCACATTTGCATCACTCAAAACGCTCGCATGCGCTTGAGTATGCACAGGATGTGATTGAAAAAATGGGTCTTCAAACTCACACCCATAAACAATCTGGTGAGCTGACCATTGCTTTTAGGAAACGTTTGGAGTTAGCAAAAGCGTTGGCCACCAAACCTCAACTGATTTTGCTTGATGAAGTATTGGCTGGACTCAATCCTAGAGAAATACAGGAGATGATTCCAATCGTTAAAAGCTTAGTCAACGAGGGGATCACAGTTCTTATGATCGAGCATGTTATGCAAGCCGTTATGAATTTGGCAGAGAAAGTATTCGTTCTTGATCACGGATCATTGATTGCTGAGGGAACCCCAGTTGAGGTTACCCAAAATGAGCTGGTTATAGAGGCTTATTTAGGCAAAGGAACCGCTGCAAGACTCAAGGGATACGGAGCAAAAAGCGCGAGTCTCCCTGAATCAAACGACTCATTACGGAGTAACGGTTGATGGATATCTTACTTAGTGTGAACCAATTGAGTGCTGGTTACAGTGCTCAAGGTGATAGTTCGGGCTCCAAGCGTTCAAATGCCCCTCAAACAACCCTTGAGATACTTCGCGATGTAAGTTTAGAGATTCGCAAGGGCGAGATGGTCGCTTTGTTGGGTAGCAATGGTGCTGGCAAAACCACACTGTGCTCGGTGCTGAGTGGACTTCTTAGTCCGACAAGCGGCAACGTCTATTTTGATTCTCAAAATATAACTCACTCATCTTACCCCAGTGTGGTTGCTGCTGGATTAATCCAAGTGCCCGAGGGGCGCAAGATATTTCCAAACCTAAGTGTGCAGGAAAACCTCTTACTGGGTGCCTTTAAAAGAGCCAAGCATTCAAGACACGAAAATTTGTCCAAAGTCTATGCGACTTTCCCAAAACTTAAAGACAGGGCCACACAACTTGCTGGCTCCATGAGCGGTGGCGAGCAACAGATGCTAGCTATCGGTAGGGGGATGATGGCTGAGCCACTTTTGTTGGTGCTTGATGAGCCCTCCTTGGGGCTTTCTCCCAAGTTGGTTGAAGAGATGTTTGAGTTGATCTTAAAACTCAAGAAGTCTGGGTTGTCGATATTACTCGTTGAACAAAACGTTGGCCAGTCGCTCGAATGTGCAGATAGAGCCTATGTGCTGGAGAACGGTGCAATTCGTTTTACGGGTACCCCGGATGAGCTATTGGCCAGTGATGAACTTAGAGTTGCATATCTAGGTATTTGAGATACAAATGAAGTTGACTTTTCACCGATTAGCTCAATCTCTCAAATTCGATTTGAGGAGGACTTTGTTTGAGATGTCATGCATTTTAGTATTGTCCTCAACACCCGCCTTCAGCTGCTTTGCACAGTCCGCGCTCAATGCACCTATTGCACCTATCAAAATTATTGTTGGTGCTCCGCCCGGCGGAACAACAGACACCACTGCCAGAATAGTTGCTCACGCACTAGGTACTCAACTCTTAAGAAACGTTATCGTTGAAAACCATCCAGGGGCGGGAGGTAATTTAGCCGCTGAATGGGTGGCACAAGCCCCGGCTGATGGGAATACCTTGCTCATGTGCTTTACCTCCCACGCCATCAACGCAAGTCTGTATCCTAATCTCAACTTCAATCCGATCAAAGATTTCACCCCTATCACCTTGGTTGCAAGTTCACCCTCAGTCCTTGTCGCAAGTCCTTCACTGGGTGTTCGCAGTTTAAGTGAACTCATCACTTATGCTAAATCTCACCCTGGCAAGCTTAATTTTGCTATCGGTGCACTAGGTTCTTCACTGCATATGGCTGGTGAGGAATTCAAGATGCGCTCTGGGCTTTATATCGTGAACATTCCCTACCGGGGTACAGCGCCCGCTGTGCAAGACTTATTGGCTGGCCAGGTTGAACTTATGTTTGCGGCAGTGGGTAACGTTCAACAGCACATCAAAAGCGGGAAACTCATTGCCCTTGGAGTCACTAGCACTCGGCCCATAGACTCATTGCCTAATGTTCCCCCTATTGGACAAATCTTACCTGGCTTCGAGTCCAGTGCTTGGTTTGGTCTTTTAGGGCCAGCTGGGATGAGCACGACCGTGCAAAAGGAGCTCTGGCAGGCCACACGCCAAGTGTTAAGTCTTCCTGATGTGAGAAAAAAAATTGAAATGGAAGGGGCCACCGTAGTTGCAAGTTCGGGCCCTGAGTTTTCAAACTTCTTAAGTAGCGAAGTTATTCGCTGGAGAAAGGTGGTTGCCTACTCGGGAGCCAAGCCAGAATGATGACTCAAGATAAAAATTCCAATCTTTCAACTTTGAAAAATGAAAAACTGCAGCCTCAGTCTCTTGCGCAAAAGCTTATCGCTAAAAGTGCCGGCTTAGAACAAGTCAGTGTAGGAGATATCGTAACTTGCAAAGTTGATTTGGCAATGTTTCACGACTCCTCAGGTCCTAGAAGACTCAAACCAATGCTTGAGAGCCTAGGGGCCAAAATTTGGGACACCTCAAAAGTGGTCTTGGTTTTGGATCATTACGTACCAGCAGTAGATGCCCAGTCCACCCAAATTGTTCAACTCACCCGGGACGTGGCTAAGCAGTGGAGGCTTCCTAACGTCATTGATTCAGAGGGGATTTGTCATGTTGTGTTACCCGAGCGTGGCCATTTAAAGCCTGGAATGCTTTGTGTGGGAGGAGACTCTCACTCCCCAACAGGGGGGGCTTTTGGTGCCTACATGTTTGGGATCGGAGCAACTGAGATGCTCGGAGTGGTGGTCACGGGTGAGATTTGGGTTCAAGTTCCCAAAACGCTTTGCATGAACTGGGGCGGAACACTTCAAAAGGGTGTTAGCGCAAAAGATATGATGCTTCACATGATTGCAAAACTTGGGATGAACGGCGGGGACTATCAAGCGGTTGAGTTTTGCGGCCAAGCGGTACAAAAACTAAACATGCAAGAGCGCATGACACTCTCCAATATGAGTGCTGAGCTTGGCTCTCAGGTGGGTCTCATTGCACCGGACCAAGTCACCATTGAGTACTTAAAAAACACTCGAGCTGATTTGAGTGATGAATGGGTCAAAGAGGCTCTTGAGACATGGCACTCTGATCCAAAGAGTGAGTGCGAAGTGTTTGATTTTGATGCCAGCACACTTTCTCCTCAAGTCGCTGCGCCCCACAGTCCCGCAAATTCAAGTCCAATTGAGAGCTACGGAGAAGAGCGCTTTAATGTGGCCTACATTGGTGCATGTACAGGAGCAAAGATCGAAGACCTCAGGGCTGCTGCACAAATCTTGAAGGGACGAAAAGTCTCAAACTCTGTGAAACTCTTGGTCGCTCCCGCAAGCGCTCGAGAACAACGCATCGCACAAGAGGAAGGTACTTTGCAGGCTTTAACTGAAGCTGGAGCAACCCTACTCTCCAACAGTTGCGGTGCTTGTGCAGGGTATGGATTTGCCTTTGCTGAGCATGACCGAGTTATTTCTAGCACAGCCAGAAACTTTAAAGGCAGGATGGGGCCCTCTAGTGTTGAGGTGTTCCTAGCCTCTCCTCAAACAGTTGCGGCAAGTGCTCTTAGGGGTGAGCTTTGCGATCCAAGGGAGTACCTTGTATGAGCCCTAGCAGCAAAGTTTGGCGCTTGCCTAAAGACATTGATACCGATAATTTGGCGCCCGGGGCTTATATGAAGCTCCCCGTTGCGCAGATTGCAAAACACACACTGGAATCCATCCGAGCTGATTTCGCCGGCGGTGTGAAGCCCGGGGACGTCATTGTGGCGGGACCAAATTTTGGTATCGGATCCTCTAGAGAGCAAGCTGCAGGGGTTTTGGTTGAGTTGGGGGTTAGGGCCGTTATTGCACCCAGCTTTAGTGGTCTTTTTTTTAGGAATGCATTTAATTTAGGCCTGCTTTTACTGACCTGTGCGCAAGCCGCATTGATCAATGAGGAAGAAACTCTTCAAATAGAACAACAAATGAGTGATCTCTCCTCAAATGAGGCGTCTAGTGAAGCACATGAGGGAGTACATGAGGGAGTACATGAGGGAGCAAATAATGGAGCAGTTCATACCTTTCACATTGTCGCTCCAAGTGGGCTAAGACTTGAATGCAAACCAATTCCTGATTTTTTAATGCAAATGATTGATCACGGTGGACTCCTTAATGTTTTGAAATATAAATACAAACAAAATTAGACGCATCATACAGTTCCACTCACACAGTTCTACTCACACAAATAATCATGCAAACACATACTCAAACTCCACGCACATCTGCTCCTGAGGAAACACACGCCATTGACGCTGTGACCCTGGCTGTTCTTAAAGGTCGTTTGGAGCAAATTGCCGACGAAATGGATGCAACTCTTTACAGGAGTGCATTTAACCCCATCATTGCAGAGGCCCATGATGCTTGTCACGGTATCTATGATGCTAAAAGTGGCGACACTCTAATCCAAGGCAAATCTGGTTTGCCGATCTTTGTAGGAGCCATGTCCTTTGCGGTCAGGCTTGCTCAAAGGGTCGCCGAGGAACGTGGGGGAATGCGTGAGGGAGATACTTGGTTGTTCAATGACCCCTATGAG
>Ga0007854_10000928_pt1 | contig 19032 bp, 12 predicted proteins | sample CryBogCBH12Aug08_FD_60382 | JGI IMG/M metagenome (GOLD analysis project Ga0007854, IMG submission 60382) | Freshwater microbial communities from Crystal Bog, Wisconsin, USA - CBH12Aug08 | ecosystem: Environmental > Aquatic > Freshwater > Lake | place: Crystal Bog, Wisconsin, USA | collected...
CAAAATTCGAGAAGGAACAAGCTCCCACCGAAGATAAGCCTCAGGAGAAGGCTCCTGAACCAGCCCCAATTTCCACCAGTCTTCAGGGCAATGATGCCTCTGGACTTGGCGTTGGCAATGGCAGAGGTATGGGAGGTGGATTTGGAGGGGGCAGAGGCGGCAGCAAGTATGGATGGTATGCCGGTCAGGTGCAGTCCCAAGTGCTCTCGATACTTCGCAACCACAAAAAAACCCGCAGTTGCGTCATGGATGTTCAGGTGCGTCTCTGGTCAGATCAAATGGGCAAGATCACCAAGATATCTCTAGCCCAGTCCACGGGTGATCCTGCTCTCGATTCTGCAATCAAAAACGAGGTTTTTGCCGATATGATGCTTAGGGAACCGCCTCCCGAAGGAATGCCCATGCCGATCGTGATGAAGTTCAGCGCCCAAAGACCCAACTGACACTTCCTGAACCGATTTAATCTAAGAACATGAACCGCTTTGCAGACATACGAAGACAGTTGCTCTTCGGAGCCCTTGCCTTGGGATTGCCAGCACTTGTGATGATCCTATCCAAACAAGCAGTGGCGGCCGAATCACTTTTTGCCACTCCGGCAAATACGAACTCAGCGGCAATTTACGCCTCTGGAAATCATCCGGATCCACTTGCTTCCGATATGGCCGTATTGGGGGCCGCCGCCTCCGCCATCTCTTCGGTTCCACCCATCGCTCCTGCGATAATATCCGGTTCTTCTCCCCACGTGGCGGCGGAAACTAACACCGCCGCGCCATCGCAATCATCCTCGGATCTTTTTCATATACCCACCTCGATGGGCGTGTCTCCGACTGCAACGTCTTCCGTAGGTGCTACTGGAGACTCAAACACCTCGATTGCTTCTCCAGCAGTTTCCACCACGACTCCTTCCTCAGCATCTGTTAAGTCAACGACCGTCGGCTCAACTTCCATTCCGAATCCAAGTCAATCGTCCTCTGCTCCTTTGACCGAGAACGCCAAGCTTTCCGCTACCAATGTTACATCCACTCCGGTTTCTGCCGCAAAAAACACACCCTCCAATCCCGCAACCCAATCGACTGCCATGACATCGGGAACCACTTTGGTTTCCTCAGCAACAAAACCCGTCGCAATCTCCGCCGCCCCAATGCAAGCTGGAAATGCCAGAATTGCTAAGCCTCTCCCGGTTGACGAACCCCCGAATCTCGACCAACCTGCGGACAAAATGGCCGCCTCCGCGCCGCCACCAGTGGAACCTTCCGAGAATGTAACCCTGAATCTCATCAATCGACTCGTGCAACGTGGCATCCTCACAAAGGAAGATGCGGGTGACCTGATCAAGCAGGCAAAGGATGATGCACAGCTTGCCGCCCAGCAGGCAGCTGTCACGCAACAGGTCGCCCAGCAGGCGGCTGCAGCACAGCAGATGGCAACTGAGGCTGCCGCACCGCCTTCTTCGGACGAGGCTGTCAGCGTCTCCTATGTCCCGGAAATCGTGAAGGCTGAGATGCGCGACGAGATCAAAAGGGATGTCATTGCAGCCGCACAGAGCGAGGGATGGGCCACTCCAAACTACCCGTCCTGGATCAATAGCTTCCGACCCTTTATGGACTTCCGTTTCCGCTACGAGGGGGATTATTACCCGACGAATAACTCTACGGATCCTCTCCAAACGTTGAACTTCAATGCTATCAATACGGGGTCCCCGATCAATATTTCACAAGCCAACGGCAATCAATCCCCACCGATCGGTTACCCCACCTATAACCAGAACCAGGATCGCGATCGGCTCCGATTACGCTTCCGCTTCGGAGCCGATGTGAATCTTGGCGAGAATTTCACCTCCGGATTCAGGATCGGCACGGGTCAGAATGGTTCCCCTGTTTCGGAAAATCAGACTCTTGGTGCCACTGGAACCTATGGACAGCAGGGAGGAAATTTCAGCAGTTACGCCCTCTGGCTCGACCGCGCCTTCCTGAAATATGAACTCGGATCGGATCCCGATAAACTGCTTGCGATTACCTGTGGGCGTTTTGACAATCCATTTTTCACGCCCACAACAATCATGTGGGCCAACGATATTGGATTTGACGGTATTGCGGCACAGGCTCGCTACCAACTCTTTGATGGATTCACTCCTTTTATTACCGGCGGTCTCTTTCCTGTCTATAACACAGACCTGAATTTCTCCTCAGTTCAGCAGCCCAAGATTGCAAGTTATGACAAATATCTCTATGCGGCACAGGTTGGTTTAGATTGGAAATTGACCAAGGATTTTGCCTTCAAGGGGTCGGTCGGTTATTACTATTTCCAGAACGTTCAGGGGCAGGTATCGGCCCCTCAGGTAGCATACAGTTCTGCCGATCAATTCAGCACGGATGACAGCCGGCCTTCCTTCGCCCAGAAGGGCAATACCTACATGGAGATCCGAAATATCCAAGCAACTGCCGATAACAGCTATGGAACACAGAACCAGTACCAGTATTTTGGTCTCGCAACCCCCTTTCAGGTCTTCTCGGCAAACGCGCGATTGGAATACCGTCATTGGGAGCCTTTTGTGGTGTCTCTTTCCGGGGAGTGGGATCAAAACATGGCATGGAATGCCAATAACATCCAAAACAGTGGTCCACCGACATCCGACAATCCGTGGAATATTACGGGTCCGATTAACAACACAGGAGCCAATGGTATTTACAATGGGGGAAATGCCGCTTGGATCGTGCAGCTGAAGGTCGGATCTGGTGCACTTCAGAAACGTTGGGACTGGGACTTCGGCGTGAGCTACCGATATGTCGAGTCCGATGCCGTCATCGACGGTTTTTGCGACTCGGATTTTGGTCTAGGTGGAACGAACCTCAAGGGGTTCAGTGTGGGAGGAAATCTCGCTCTCTCCAAAAACGTATTCATCGGTGCCCGATGGATGAATGCCACGGGCATAGCTGGCCCTCAATTCCAGTCCGACATCCTGCAGATTGATATCAACGCCCGATTCTAAAAAAAGATTCATCCATGAGACGCCACTCACAATTCATCCTTTCGGCATTCTTCATTCTTATTTGTTTTCCGCTGCAGGCCGCAGACAAGGGGATGTCTGCTTTAGAGCAGAAGCTCCGTGAATCGCTGCGCAATACCATGATCCAATTGCGTGATTCCAACGCAAAACTGGCGACAGCACAGTCCGCGCAGGCTGACGACGAGACGAAGATCGCCGATTTACAGACGCAATTGGAGGCTCTGACCAAGAAATCGACATCCGAAAAGAAGGTTGCCGACCAGACAATCAATGATCTCAAGACCAAACTGACTACAGATGACCTTCAGATAGCCCATCTCTCCGAGTCACTAGGAAAATGGAAACTTGGTTATGCAAAAATGGCAGAGTATGCAAAACAGACTGAGGGCAAACGTGCTGAACTCGCCTCCAAGATCGTTCTTCTCGACCGGCGAATCGCCGATCAGCAGGTCAAGAATGCGGAAATGTACAGGCTTGGCAACGAGGTGCTGGACCGGTATGCGAAGTTTGGTTTGGGAACGGCGATTTCGGCCAGAGAACCTTTCGTCGGAATCACCAAGGTGAAATTTCAGACACTTGTGCAGGATTACGAGAACAAACTTACCGACCAAACCATCAAGCATGATGATGAAACAAGTGATAAAAAACCCAATTGAAGAGCCTCATTCCAACTCCTGAAGCTTTCCTGACACAACCAAAAATATGATCCTAAAACTGATTCCCTATCTTGCCATCAGCCTTCTTGGCTCTTCCGATCCAGCAAATGCCGCCGATCAGGCGGTCGTAGCACGGGTTGGGGAGAGTGAAGTTAGAGCCGAGGACATCAAACCCATCCTCAATGCCCTCCCCGTCCGTGAGCAACTGGCGCTGGCCCGTGATCCGGTGGCACTAAATGATTTTGTGCGCGGGTTGATTATCCAGCAACTTGTCTACAAGGAGGCTATTTCCAAGAAATGGGAACAGCAACCGCAAGTTGTCGCCCAACTAGAGAGACTTCGCCAGCAGGCTATCACCCAGTCCTACTTGCAGGCGCTAGCCACGCCGCCGCAGGACTTTCCATCTACGGCAGAACTTCAGGCCGCATACGAAACCCTAAAGAAGAACAACGCCCTGCAGGTGCCCAAGCAATACCATCTTGCCCAGATCTATGTTGCATGCCCTAAGGGGTCGGATAAATCCGTCGAGGACAAGGCCCAATCAAAACTCGATACAGCGGTGAAGGCAATCAAGGGCGGAGATTTTTCGGACGTCGCCAAGTCACAGAGCGACGACCCTGCTAGCGCCCAGCGTGGTGGGGATCTGGGATTTCTGGCTGAGACGCAGATCCAACCTGAAATAAGAACTGCCCTGACGAGCCTTTCCAAGGGTGCAGTCACCGACCCCATTCGCTTGAATGATGGCTGGCATGTGATCCGATTGATAGAGATTAAAGATCCCTACACCGCCACGCTGGACGAGGTAAAGGTGTCCCTTACAAACGAACTCCGCTCTGAGCGCGCAAAGGCTGTCAGTAAGGCATATCTCGGAAAGCTTTTGCAGCATGATCCCGTGACGCTGAACGAGATAGCAGTCTCCAAGTTGCTGAATACGAAATAAAAGGAAGTCGATCTGCGCAAACTGCGATGTGGTGATTGTCGACTGCTGCAAGGATCCGCTTTGCAAGACGAGATTCTTGGCAACAGTCGCCGTCCCTAGGGACACCTTACGCCCCGAGCTTGATAGCACTCCTACTCTAGCTATACTGATCCCTAATCCAATCCCCCACTCAAACTGAAGCAATTTTGGAGGCTCGATCAAGAGGGCTAACCCTCATGTGGTTCAACTTCCTACCCCCCCCATCACCACTTTCACAATAATGACCCCACAACCGCATTCCACTCCAACCGTAATTGTTCCTCCGGAAAATCGTTTTGCTTTCTTACTAATAGCATCCTGCTTCGGCCTGTGGGGCATGATTAATATGATGACGGACACGCTCGTGCCGGCTGTTCAGAAAATTTTTAGCATCCCGACAGCACAATCATCGCTGATTCAAGTGGTGAACTATGCCTCCTATGCCCTGCTGGCGTTTCCAGCAGCCCTACTTGTCAAGAGATTCAATTACAAAACTGGAGTGATTCTCGGACTCCTGCTCCTGTGCGCGGGAGCATCCGGCATTGTCCCGGCCGGCATGTCGAAACATTTCTCCCCGCTCCTGCTGGCGATCAGCGTTCTGGCCAGCGGACTCTCGATTCTCGAAACAAGTTGCAACCCCTATGTGCTCGCGATGGGATCCGAGGAAACAGCCGTCCGTCGTCTCAATCTCGCCCAGACCTTGAATCCGATCGGTTGCCTGCTCGGACTCTTCGTTGCGAAGGTCATAATTCTTGGCAACCTAAACCCTACCGAAGCTGCCGTGCGAAGGACATGGGATGCCGCGACGGCTTCCAAGGTGATGACTCACGAGCTTTTCTGGCTTACCCTGCCTTATGCGGTCACGGTCGCAGTCGCTTTGGCGATGACCATCTTTCTGATCGTCCGCCGCATGCCTGAGGGTCGCGATACAGAACACACTCCGCACGTCTTTCTCTCGATCAAGCGCCTCTTCGCCAATCCACGCTATATGTTCGGCGTGGTGACTCAGTTTTTTTATGTCGGGGTACAGGTCGCCATCTGGACATTCATCATCAAATACACCCGCGAGGCGGCCTTCTTTTCTATTGGTGTAGACGGCAAGGTGGTGCCAGGCATGACCGAAGCTGATGCTTGGTACAGCCTGATGGCCTCCATGGTTGTCTTCACGGTCGGTCGCATGGTCTGCACCGCACTGATGCGCAAGCTCAACCCCGCCTCGATGATGTCTGCCCTATCGGCTGCCGCAATCGCACTCACCGTGTGCGCAATCCTGCTGCCAGCCTGGCCGGGTGTCATATCCCTCGTGCTGGTATCCTCCTGCATGTCACTCATGTTCCCTACCATCTATGGGATCGCCCTGCGCGATCTCGGACCGGAAGTAAAGATTGGAGCATCCGGTCTGATCATGGCGATTCTGGGGGGTGCGGCAGGCTCCTATTCACAGGGATACCTCATCGATTTTTTTGAAAAGTCCGGTCTCCGTGCCGACATGGCTGTACGGTATTCGTTTGTCGTACCGATCATATGCCTGATCGTCGTTCTTTCATTTGCCTTGAAATACCGGGTGTTCTGCACAACCTCTCCATCCGTTCCTACAGGCAGCCATTGAGAGAGTATCGGACGCATGCTGATTGTCCCCGTGGTTGTGAGCGGGACCCATTAAGCTAGTCCAAAATGAGTGGGAGGTTACACCCGAAAGAGATAGCAACCTCCGATGAGACAGAAGAGACACAACACAGACGATATCATACGCCTGCTGCACGAGGCCGACGGCAACAGCGTTGAGACGCTCTGCAGGCAACACACGTCCTCACAAATTTTTACCGATGGAGGAAGAAATTCGGTGGGATAGAGCCTATTTAAAAGATTGATGCGACAGCTTTAATGGCGCCTGCTTCCGGATTGCTCCACTCGGGAAGCCTTGAGGGAAGCTCCACAAGCGCACACCGGTGTGTGATCCAATTAAGGGCATCAATTGAACCGGATTCCATGGCGGCGATGATCTCCGAGAAATTGCGTGGAAGCGCATTGCGACTGGCGAGGAGGGTCATTTCACGGCGGTGAAAGAGAGGGTCATTGAAAGTCACATCGCCCTGTGCAAGGCCAACATAGACAAGTCGTCCGGCGTGCCCGACATATTCCAGGGCACTTCCCATGGACGCCAGATTTCCAGTGGCATCGACCACGATGTCGGCATGGTTGCCTCCGGTAAGGGCGGAAAGTTGATCGGTAAAAGGTTGTACGGGATCGAGGGTAGTGACGGCGGGGTAAAGTCGGCGGCATGAATCAAGGCGTGACAAGGCTCTGTCGATCACAATCACTCGGCCCCCGCGAAGCAGAGCAAACTGGATTGCAGAAAGGCCAATCGGACCTGCCCCGATGACGACCACTGTTTCTCCCTTCTCAAGGAAAGTGCGGTCGATGGCATGTGCTCCGATCGCGAGGGTTTCGACTAGGGCGAGCATCTCGAAGGGAAGTGACTTGGAAGGATGTAGTTTTGCTGCTGGCAGCACAAAACTCTCCCTCATGCCTCCATCCACATGCACGCCGAGGACCTTTATATTGGCGCAGCAGTTTATGCGTCCCTTGCGACACGCATGGCAGTTTCCACAGTTTAGGTATGGCTCGACGCTACAACGATCGCCGACAGTGACGTTCGAAACTCCGGAACCGATGGCAAGCACTTCGACGCCGAGTTCATGCCCAAGAATGCGGGGATAACTGAAGAAAGGTTGCCGACCATGGAAAGCATGGTAGTCGGTGCCGCAGAGGCCCACACAGTGAACCCTGATCAGGGCTTCATTCTCTCCGGGGGGAAGGGCCTCAGGAGCCTCATGAACGGAGAGTTTTCCTGGTTCGTTAAGGATGACGGAGCGCATGAAGGAAACGGTGGTTTTGAAAAATCGAAGGTCAGGCGAAGAGGGGTTTGATGTGCCGGTCCCAGAGGTTGGATGTGACGGCCGCGCCAACCACGGCACTATGGCGCTCTAGAAGATTCGTGAACCGTGGGCCGGACTCGGCTGCGAGTTTGAAGGAGACATGGAAGAGTTGCCTCACATGGGGATTGAAGTCGGGGCTTGTCTGCTCATGGATGATCGCACGCGAGAGACGGGCGCCGTCCCAAGAGGCAACCTCAGAGGCTGGAGGTAGTTTAGTGCGGTCGATATGTAAGACTGTAGCGTAAGGGGAGGTTACTTCATCGTAGCGATCAAGGGCCTCGGCATAGATGCCTGCGGCTAGGGTTCGTCCCTCTTCCCCGGAGCCTGCAATCGCGGCGATCTCCTCAAGCCAAGTCGTGCCGGCGGTTTTGAGATGCAGGCCTGCTCCGTGCTTTTTCACCAAGCGGTTGATGACGGGGTAGATGCTGAACTTGTCACTGCCGGAGTGGACGCTGAGTTTCAGTCCCTCTGGAAGGCCGAGAGCCGGACCGGCATGTTTCAGCACGATGAGATCGTCCTCAAACTCACGGGTGAAGTCAGCGATGTTTCCCTCGTAATCCACCCCCTTGTTGAATTGGCCGGTAAATTTCGGTGCAATCGTGGCGACAGGCACACCCTCGTCCGCCAGCATGGCGAGGATAAGATAGAGTTCGGCAGGTGTCTGGGGCGCGGCAGCCTCATCGGTCGAGACCTCCACGGCGAACGAGTCTGCCGGTTTGCGGGATGCGATGTAACGATAGAGCTCCCCGGCTTCCTTCATGGCCGCAAGGAATTTCGCAGCAGCGGCAGTGATCTGTTCCCTGCCCCTCAGGATAGGGGAGGAAAGACCGGGGTAATTAAGAGGATCTCCGGCATGCTTCTTGATCAGACGCTCCACGTCGGTGGGGTCCGGTTGTTTGCCGATAGAGTCGGCGACGTCCATCGTGAAAAAGTCGGAAGCCTTCAGAAAGCGGTCGACGGTCTTCATGTTGATGTGGTCGGCATCGACGAAGTGGGGGGCCTTCCACCCGAGAGCTGCGACGGCCTCGTCCGCTTCAGCCCGCAGGGAGGAAGGTTCGGTGCCGACCAGATTATGTTCACGATTAGATTTATTCCAGACAGGGGAGACAGTAATTCCATGCCCTGCGGCGGTCTGAAGGGCGAGGAGTTGAGCCCGGCCCTGATGACCGAAACGATCGCCGAGCCCGAGTGTAAATTTAGGTAGTATCATGGTTGTAAGTAATATTGCTGTATTGGTAGTTGGTAGGTTGTCCGGCAACGATTCTAGAAGGAATCAAGAGAGGGTAAGATAATTCAGATCAAATCATGGATTAGTGCTATTCCTAGGCGGAGACTAGAATGATGTTGGAGTAGTGAGTGGTGTCGGCGGTGCGGATCAGGCCGATTGCTCCAGGGACCCGCTTCTTGAAGGAGGCTTCATGATCTTCGAAGGAGAGAGAAATCTTCCCAAGAATCTTCTTACGGGTAGCAACAACCGATTTCGGATTCACTGAGGTGAACTGCTTCGCCATGTAGGCCTGCCCCATGTCTACGGCAGGAAGGAGGGCTTCGAGCACCTGATTGACGGTCGGCAGGCCGTCGATGAGGGATATGTCAATCGTCTCGATCTGGGGCCAGAACGGGAATCCGCGGTCAGCGATGACAATGGTATTGGTGTGGCGGACACGCGCCACCAGCGAGAGGATGGCAGGATTGAGGATGCCGGATTTCAGCATGGGGTGGATTTGGAGTGGTTAGTTGTTCTCAGGGCGGCCACTGGGCCAGGTGATATTGTGGGCCGGTTTGAGTATCTCCTGCACTTTAGCAAGAAGGCTAGGATCGAGTGGATCCTCGATCTGACGGATATTCTCCAGGATACGGTCGGGACTGGCCGTTCCCACGACTGTTGTATGGATGTCGGGGTTGGCAACCGAGAACTGGAGCGCAAGTTTTGCAAGGTCTGCTCCCTGCGAAGCACAGAAGGTGGCGGCCTCGGCGCACTTCGCCCTCACTTCAGCGGGTGATGGATGCCACTCGGGAGGACCCTCCTGAGTAAGGAGACGCATGGCCAAAGGGGCGGAGTTGAAAATCCCCACCTGCTTTTCTCTGAGGTAAGGAAGAATGTCTGAAAGGGCCGTGTCGTTGAGCGCATAGTGGCAGTAGGACTGGATTTGATCGACATCAACTTGGTCCATCACCACCTTAAAGAGGCGGATGGGGAGGCAGGTGATGCCGACAAAACGAGCTTTCCCCAGGCGTTGGGCCTCGCGAAGCGCGGGGATCGTTTCCTGGACGATCTGATTGATATTCCCGAACTCCATATCATGGACTTGAATGAAATCGATGTGGTCAATTCCGAGTCGCGAGAGGCTCTCGTCGATGCTTGATGCGACGCGTGCGGCGGAAAAATCGAAGTCTTCAAGGTTCGGGCCGAAGCGGGCCACCTTGGTCGCCAGTAGATAACGGTCGCGCGACACTCCCTTAAGCGCTTTACCAAGGACTGTTTCCGCCTTCGTGTTTCCGTAATAAGGGGCTGTGTCGATCAGGTTGATGCCGTGGTCGAGGGCGGTATGGACCGCGCGGATGCCGTCCTCCTCAGCCACGCTTCGGAAGACGGATCCGAGCGATGATCCGCCAAAGGCAAGCTTGGAAACCTTGATTCCCGTGCGGCCAAGTGTGCGATATTCCATGACAGTTATTGTTCCTTGAAGGTGATTCTGAAGCCGACAGGCATCCCGGGAAGAGGAAAGGATGTAGGCTTGGTAATGACTAGAGCCTCGGGCGTCTGTTTCCACACTGGGTCTTGCGTGACGCCCATCAGGCTGATGGAGGCGATTGGTTTATCCAGTTTTCCGGAAGCGCTGCCAAGGCACTTCACAACGATATCACTCTCGGGTTCTCCAAGGCAGAAGGCGTAAAGCGTCTTTCCATCCTTCGTGGTGGTGAAGCGGATATTTTTCGAAGTCATCTTCTGCTTCCCTTCGTTGAACATTTCGCCCCTCTTCTTATCAGGAGTGGAGGATGGGGTAGGCACGGGTGGATTTTCTCCGGAGATCTTCCATGGACGGGAGCCATAAATTCCCTCCCCATTGACTGCAGTCCACTTACCAATGCCGTCGACAATCGCCAGCACATCAGGCTCCAGATCACCCTCAGGTGTCTGTACGATATTGATTAACAGGTTGCCGTTTTTGCTGACAATGTCGCACAGCATCGAAGTGACCTCCGATGCGCTCTTATATTTCTGTCCGGTCCTGTAGAACCAGTCACCAATCGAGGTGTCGGTCTGCCACGGGTATGGGCTGATGTCACCCTTAACTCCCCGCTCCAGATCCTGCACGAAACGACCGTCGGAAGCCTCCTTGCAGTTGTAGACAGCGGTCATCTTCCCGTTATTGAAGGCCTCGTTGCTGTTGTAAAAATGGGCGATCATGTTGCGCCCGACATCGCCGAATGGAAGGCCGCTGTCCGAGTAGAGCAGGTCGGGATGATACATGTCGATGAGCTCACGGATCATACCGTTCCACTCCTTTTGGTTCTCGGGATCCTTGGTGAGCCAGCCCACATCGTCAGGAGCCGCTTTCTTATGGTAGAGATCCTGATATTTCGGGTCACTCCCGTCGTATGGGACTCCTTTCTTCGGACCTTCAAGATCAGCTCCATGAGCAGGCTGGTACCAAGTGTAGCTGGCTCCGAGATGCTCGGAGACGCCAAAGTAGAGACCATTAGCCTTGGCCGCTTTCTGCCAGATGCCAACGATGTCCTTGTGAGGTCCCATCTGGACTGCATTCCATCGGTGGAGCTTGGAGTTCCATAGGAAGAAGTTGTCGTGGTGGGTTCCCATGCTCACGAAGTACTTCGCTCCAGCCTTCTTGTAGAGGGCCATGAGCGCCTCGGGGTCCCAGTTCTGTGCCTTCCATAGAGGGATGATATCCTTGTAGCCGAACTTGCTGGGATGCCCGTAGCGGCTCAAGTGATCGTCGTAGTCATCATCATTTTTTTTGGCAATCGATCCTTTCCTTGGATCCACATAGCCGGCACCGATATACAATCTTCTGGCGTACCAGTCACCGTGTCTGGGAACCGACTGGGGCCCCCAGTGAGCCCAGAAGCCGAGTTTCGCGTCGCGAAACCACTCGGGATATTGGTATTGTTTCAATGATACATCGGTCGGCTCGAATCGACCGGGAGCGACTTGGGGCAGCTCCTTTAAGGAGATTGTATTAGTGGAGTCATAGCTGTCCGCCCGGACATGTGTCAGAGAAAAGAAGGAGGCTCCTGCAGAGAGGGCAGAAGCGGTTATGACATGAACAAAGTTTCTGAAAACCCGAGGAGGGGGATGCGGTTGCATTCGTAAATAATGCCTCAGTCAAATGTGCAACGCATCATTTTAAACATACCAATTACTGGCAAAAACATACCTATTCTTGATCTAAGGACATTCGGGGTTTGGCACTTGCCTGTCAGCGAGGTGTCGTCCTTGGATGAGCGTGGCCATGTCTGGACGATCCTCGGGTCTGCATACGCAATGATCGTGGTGAATAACCAAAATGACGTTTGAAGACGGAGGAAAAATGGAAGGGTGTCGCATATCCGAGTTTGTAGGCCACTTCCTTCACTTTCCACCCGCCCGAGAGAAGCAGTCCCGCGGCATGGGTGAGTTTTTTGAGTGTCAGGCGTTTGGATGGGGGATCTTCACCCATTTCCCGGAAGACCCGGCTCAGATGTTCGGGGGTCACTCCAACCCGGCGTGCCACCTCCTCGATGGTCTTGATGATAGCGTAATCAGCATCAATCAGAGCGCTGGCGTTGTTGTAACAATCATTTCTCATCAAGCCCTTTGATCGGACCGGCACCTTCTCGGAACTCATTCGGAGAATTGCACGCAGATAATCAGTGCAGAGTTCCGTATTGATCTTGGAAAGATTGCCTCCCCGGTTGAGGAGCAGTTCGAAGACGCCGATCATAGGCTCGGGATTCCGAAGCACGGCCATCTTTCCCGGACTCATCCCCGCCGACCGAAGGAGATCGGCCCCTTCCGTCCCCACGAAATCAACAAAGTATTTGATGAGTTTTTCGCCCGTTCCTGCCCTGATTGAGTGCGGCGTGTCGGGTCCGTAGGTGAAGATCATTCCCGGTAACAAGGGGCGCTTTACGTCTCCAATCTCTATTGCGCCTGAACCGGCCACCACTAGTTCCAAGGCCATCGATGGATATCCGCTGCGTTTCAGCAGATATTCCTCACGGCACGTTTCCCGTCCCGCCATCAACAATCGGAGACCCTTGGTCCAGGCGATTGAAGTTGAGAGGAAGCAGTAACGTGACTCACTTACCTGTGAGGAAAGAGGAGGGAGTTTGAGACTGCGACCCATGGGACGACTCTGCCAGTTCTGCGCGGGATTGCAAAACCAGCCTGATCCTTATCTTCTTGCCGAACAAATTCTGGAGAACTCTAATTTCTAATTATTTGGGTAAAAGCCTTGAATAACCCCCCTCCCTATTTGCCCAGTATTTTAGCGCTACCCTTCACTTGGTAGATTCTCAAGGTCCTTTACATCAACAATATTGCTAAGAATATGCCCCCCCCAAAAAAGCACTTGCTAGCATGCCCCCTTCTCCTGTCACTTCTTTTGACATTGCAGGCAACCCAAGCATCGGAGCGTCTTTTTACCCCTCCGGAAGCCCCTTTCATTGTATTCCCGAAGGAGGGGCTTCAGAAGATTCCCCTTCCAAGTGGCAGCGTGGAAGCCGCTCAAAAGGTTGTCGATCAGGCGCGGCAACAGAGCCCCAACGTGATTCTCTTTCTTTGTCCGACGGGCAATCTTGAGGTGGGATCGGTCCCGCTTCGCCTCGGTTCCGACATGTGTCTGCAACTTTCACCCACGGCGGGCCTCGTGGCAGGAGCGAACTGCAATGCGCAATGCCTTGTCCTAATTACCAACTCCGAAAATGTCTCCATCTTTTCGAGTGGAGGGCAACCGGCTCTCCTTGATGGCGGAGGTAAAGCCATCTCAGGAATCAGCGTGAGCGATGGGATTCGCGTCAACATCGACAATCTCATGGTGATTCACTGCGCCAGAACCGGCCTTGACTACAAGGGAAACAATGCCCTTGCACCGAACGGCGCCGGGAGCGTCACACGCTGTATTATCCAGAGCAACGGCATCGGACTTCGCGTCGATCAATCAGCAGGCTTTGTCTGTCTCGACAATCGCTTTGAAAAAAACTCCACCACGGGGCTCGAAATCAACTCGCTCACCAGCATTGTTGCAGGGAACATTTTTTCGGGGAACAAAATCGCGTTGCGCAGCTCTTCCGATCGTGGCGTGGTCACGCGCAATATTTTTGAAAAAAACGACCTCGCCCTTGATTTGACCGCAAACAGCACGGACAATCTGGTTTCAGAGAATCGCAGCACTTCGGACAATCTAACCGTCAACATTGCCGGATCGGCTCAAAATCTGTTTCACAACCGTTTCGCTGGATCTGCAAATGTATCGTCTGATGCAAGAAAGATATACCTGCTGGAGAATGAAAGCCTTGTTTCGAATCCGCAGAACACAAACGTCGTATTCTTCAATCCACCGACTTTCGCAAATCCCCACACAAACTCGACAATCATTTCCGGGATGGGTCGTTACGACATCACAGTGACGGGAGGCCTGAAGGTTCCACCTCCAAAACAGACTGGTGCAGTCGCAGTCGTAAAAACGCCACCCACGAATAAGATGGTGCCGGTTATCCCAGTGGATATTGCAACGGCTCAGGATGCTCTTGATAGGGCGAAGGCAGCTCATCCGAACGATGTAGTAGTCCTGCATCTTGCCGGAGAGTTCGTCGCAAAAACACCCCAGGGACTTCAACTTTCGCCAAACACCTGCGTTATCCTAGGTGACAACAAAAACCCTGGGCGGATCATTGCAGATCTAGGGATTCCCATCGACCCTCTTTGGGACAGGGCCGCTCCCATCACCCAGGTCGTCCTGATGGCGAGTAATGGACTATGTTCCTTCTCGGGAGGAAAGATTGATGCGGGTCGACAGGCATTCCATGGCTTCAACGCTTCCAGCAACGCCTCTAGCACCGCTATTATAGAGGGGGTGAATATCACCTCGACGGCACGCGACGGAATTTACATCAAGGGTAGGAGGAGCGAAGGTCCTCTTTTCATTTACAAGTGTGATGTTTATGCCTGCGGGAATCGTTGCATCTGGCCGCACGTCTGCTCACCTGTGCACTCGATTGCCAATGTCTGCGTAGGCGGCGGCCAAGACGGAATTGATCTTGATGCCGGGTCGAAGGACTGCACCGCACTATTTAACATTTGCAGCGGCAATAGGCGGCACGGCATTTTTCTCGAGGAGGCGAGCCATAACAACATTGTCTTCGGGAACGTATTTTCCGGGAATGGAGGATCGGGTGTCCATATTTGGAACGAAGAAGTCCAGGGCAATACTGGTTCCAATTGCATTGTTGCAAACCATTGTTTCGACAATCGCAAGGGGATTAGTGCTGGTGGGCGTGCAGCCGACAAGACGGCCAGTGAAAATCTGGTTTTCAACAATGTATGCCGTGCAAATCTTGGGGATGGACTTTCAGCGGGAAACTCCCACGCGACTAACAATGCCTTCGAGCAAAGCGTTGTCGGTGAGAATATGGGCTCAGACATTCAGGTGTCCGATAGCGCGGCAAGTTTCTTTTTCAACGTAGTCACCCCAACTACAGTCTCCCAGTAGGGCTTGGAGTCGTAACCTGACTGCAGATAGTGCGATCAGCCATCACTCCGATGCGAAATCTCTAAGGGCACGAAATTCCTTCCGATTCAAACTCCTTTCTCCTGATGGTTATCGCCATTAGTTTTGTGTCTTTGAAGCAATGCCCCTCACTCCCCCATGACGAGAAAAACTTTACCCGATTTTTTTATTTTTAAAGGGATTGTTCTGCTCTTTCTCCTCTGTGCCTACATCCCATCCATCAGGGGGGCTGAAGAGGTGCGATCGTTGGCTGGTACGTGGGAAGTACATCTCGATCCAAAGGGAATCGGATTCAGCCAGGACTGGGTCGAGCTTCAAAGCCACTTTGATGAGACAATTCAGCTACCGGGCACAACTGATCAGGCGAGATTGGGAACAGCACTGCAGATACGGCCCGACATTGGCAAGGAGGGATTGTCGAGACTTCAGAGGAAAAACTCCTATATCGGTCCTGTCTGGTACCGGAGAACAATCGAAATTCCAAAACAGTGGAATGGAAAGCGAATAGTCCTTTTTCTCGAAAGGGTACTGTGGGAGAGCAGGGTGTGGTTAGATGGCAGGGAGGTCGGCAGGCAGGACTCGCTAAGCACCCCGCAACAGTTTGATCTCAGTGAGACGGCCACGCCTGGGAAACACACGCTTGTTATTCGTGTTGATAATCGGCAGTTGCATGACATTGGTCGCTCCCACGCCTACATCGAAGATACGCAGTCCATTTGGAATGGGATCGTGGGGCGAATTGAACTGGAAGCTACTCCGAAAGTCTGGATTGACGATGTTCGGATCAATTCCGATCCGGTATCACCATCGGCCGTTGTGACACTCGGCAACCTCACGGGGAAACCGGGTTCTGCCCTTCTCAATGCTGCTGTCGAAGGGAACGGGCTCAAGAGCCATGAAATCAGTCTTCCGGTTACATGGGATGCTGCGGGAGGTCATGCCATCGTAGCGCTGGATGGGGTCAAGGGAATCACGAGCTGGAGTGAGTTTCACCCAGATCTTTTCACGTTGGATCTGACGCTTCAGAATCCGCAGCTGGGCAATGTCTGCAAAAGAGTTCCCTTCGGACTCAGGAAGATTTCACACGACGGCCCTGTTCTGGTTTTGAATAACAACCCGGTATTCCTGCGCGGGACGCACGACGGTTGCTCCTTTCCGCTTACCGGTCATCCGCCAATGGACCTCGCTGAATGGAGGAGAATTTTCAAAACAGTGAAGCAGTGGGGTCTGAATCACGTGCGATTCCACTCTTACACTCCCCCGGAGGCTGCATTCCAAGCTGCCGATGTGGAGGGAGTCTACCTGCAAGCCGAACTTCCAATCTGGACTGGGGATCTTGGCAAGAGGGGTGATGGAGCTCGCGGGAAATGGGTTTATGACGAGGCGACGCGCATCCTTAAGGCCTATGGAAACCACCCCTCCTTCATCCTCATGTCAATGGGCAACGAACTTCACGGCCAATACGCCTTCATGCAGAAATTAACGGGAGATTTGCAGAAGGAGGATGCCCGCCGCCTCTACACCATGACCTCAAACCGCCTCTGGGTGGCTGATGCGCCAGAAAAATCGGGTGAATCAGGCGGTCCGCCCCGGGTGGACGATTACCTTGTGGAGCGAGCTTTGGTAAGAAATGGCGTGAAGGAAAGCCTGCGCGGTCAGGGGTTCTTTGACGGGATGCCAAAAACGGATATTGATTTCAGCAAGACACTTCAGGGGATCACTCTCCCCCTAATTACACACGAGGTCGGTCAATGGAATGTCTTCCCGAATCTTGCGGAGATTCCGAAATACACCGGTGTCCTGCGGGCCTTGAATCTTGAGGCCATCCGTGACGACCTCCGGAAGAACGGTTTGATCGACCAGGCCTCGGATTTCACCAGGGCCTCCGGTAAATTTTCCGCTGAACTTTATAAGCAGGAGCTCGAACTTGCCCTGAGGAGCCGACCTCTTTCCGGATATCAGTTGCTCGACCTGCATGACTATCCCGGTCAGGGGACGGCACATATTGGCCTGCTTGACTCCTTCTGGGATTCCAAACAGATCGCAGAGCCGACATGGTTCAGGGAATCTGCAGCGCCTGTTGTTCCGCTGCTGCGTATGCCGAAACGCGTCTACACAGCTGGGGAGACGTTTAATGCCAGACTGGAATTCGCAAATTTTTCCGAAAAGCCGATTCAGGATGTGCGTCCTGCTTGGAAAATCAGCACTGCAAACGGCCATATGATCGGCAGTGGCACACTCCCTGTTGTAACACTACCCGTCGGGGCCGGAACGAAGGCGGGTGAAATCACCTTTACATTGTCACCGACTAGCGAACCGACCAAGGCACTGGTCCGAATCATGGCGCCGGAAGCCAAGGCAACGAATTCTTGGAATATCTGGATCGTTCCTTCATCCCCCGCGACTGATGCCAAGGATGTTCTTGTAACGGGATCGCTAAAAGAGGCAGTGCTGAGACTCAGGGATGGAGGCAAGGTCCTCTATACCCCGTCAAAGGCAGCAATCCGCAGGCGTCAGGAAACGGCATTCCTTCCCTCCTTTTGGAGTCCGGTCTATTTCACTAATCAACCCGGTACCATGGGACTGCTTATCCAAGAAAAACATCCGGCGCTGGCCCACTTTCCCACGGACGATCACACTGACTGGCAGTGGTGGAGTATTCTTTCGCCTTCTCCCGGAGCAGTAGTCATGGATCAGGTGAAGATCGGCACACCAATCGTACAGGTTATCGACTCCTTCGCCCGCAATCAGAAGCTCGGATTAATTTTTGAGGCTCGGCTCGGCTCGGGGCATCTTGTTGTCTGTTCCGCTGATCTTTCCGGAAGTGCTCTGGAGGATCCGATGCGCCGCCAACTCCGTTCCAGTCTTGTAGAGTACTTGAGAAAACCAATGCCGCAGAACCTTCCCAAACTTTCTGAGGCCGAATTAAAACTCCTCTTCCGGGAAGAAAATGACCCCAGATCATCTTCAGGAGGAGTATGGGCGAAAGATCTGGAGCCTCCGCCTGAGAAAAAGTGAATTCCCCGTGGCAATTGGCATGAGCAAATAAGGTGTGGATAAATTTGATGGACGAAATAAATTAATTCTCATTCCAAATGAAAATTCCCCTCTGCCTCCCTGCTCTTCTCTTTTTGGCCGTGCCACTCTCGTTTTGTTTCGCCGAGTCGTCTGCCAACACTAACGCTGTATCCGCTCCGATTCCTCCCGATCAGGCATCTTTGAAGGCGGAGGCTAACAGGGTGATGAATGAGAAGTATGAAGCTTGGAAGGCCACCCTTTCACCCTCCCAACGGCAGTGGGAGGAGGTGCTTGATGCCAATCTCGGATCATTCTACCTGCCCGGTCGCATTGGTGATGTGCTTAAGAAGCACCCTGATGCATGGGATTATGTGGAGGATGACCCTAAACTTCCACGTGTGCTGCTGATTGGAGATTCCGTCTCGCGAGGATACACAATGGCAGTCCGGGCGGCACTTGCAGGCAAGGCGAATGTCCACCGTGCTCCGGAAAACTGCGGGCCGTCATCCAACGGAGTGAAAAAACTGCAGATCTATCTGGGTGACGGGAAGTGGGATGTAATCCACTTCAACTTCGGCATCCATGACCGCAACACTGCTCCGGCCCTTTACACATCTAATCTCGAACAGATTGTTGCAGGATTGCAGAAGACAGGAGCCAAGCTGATCTGGGCTCGCACAACGCCGGCGGCCAGTCCCACAAATAATGAACACTACACTGC
>Ga0007854_10000934_pt1 | contig 18985 bp, 19 predicted proteins | sample CryBogCBH12Aug08_FD_60382 | JGI IMG/M metagenome (GOLD analysis project Ga0007854, IMG submission 60382) | Freshwater microbial communities from Crystal Bog, Wisconsin, USA - CBH12Aug08 | ecosystem: Environmental > Aquatic > Freshwater > Lake | place: Crystal Bog, Wisconsin, USA | collected...
CCGAGTCACTGGGGTCCGATCGCTTCTGGGACACCGAATGCGAGATACTCATTCCCGCTGCGCTGGAACAACAGATTACGGCGGCCAATGCCAACCGGATCCGGGCCCGCATGATCATCGAAGGCGCCAACGGACCCACCACCCCAGAGGCCGACGACATTCTTCAGGAACGCAATATTCTGGTCCTGCCCGACGTGATCGCCAACGCCGGGGGTGTGACGGTGAGTTATTTTGAGTGGGTTCAGGACTTTTCCAGTTTCTTCTGGACCGAAGATGAAATCAATGCACGTCTGGTGCGCATCATGACGGAAGCTTTCGACGTCGTCTGGAACACCGCCCAGCAACACGGCGTGAGTTTGCGCACCGCTACCTTTATTGTCGGCTGCCAGCGCATATTGCATGCACGTGAACTGCGCGGGCTTTACCCGTAAAAACGCCGGGGCACGTGGCTCTGTATCGCTATACGCCTCAATGTTCGGATCAGTGCAGCCGCTGATTGACCGCATCGGGCAAGGCAAGCGGCAGCACCGCGATGCCTTCGTCCTGCAGCGCCTGCACCTGCGACGGGCTTGCCTGTCCCCGGATCGAGCGCTCGTCAATTTCGCCGTAATGCATTTTGCGCGCCTCTTCGGTAAAGCGCATTCCCACATCTTCGCTGGTGGCCATAATTTTGCGTGACAAATCAAGCCAGGCAGCCTGCAGGCCAACCAGAGCGTCGTCGTTCGGCACCGCAACAGCGGTTTCTGTTTGTGTGTGGTTGCCCAGATTGAGACGCGGTGCACTCAGCAACTTTTCCACCGCGTTGTTGCCGCACATCGGGCAAACCAGCAGACCTTGATCGCGTTGCGCCTGAAACTCGGCCTCGGAGGCCAGCCAGGCCTCAAAGCGATGACCTTGCGCACATTGCAAATCAAGAACCTTCATACAAGACCCTTTAATACCCCCTGAAACCCTTATTTCGGATCAGTTTCCCAGGCCAATGGCCATACGCCATTCAGCACATTATGCAACCACAAGGCGCCGCTGAGCGTCTTGGCGTCGGTCACCAGCCCTTGCTGGCACCATTGCAACAACTCCGCAGGTGTCGCGCTGAAGACGTCGAGAAACTCCCCCGCATCGAGCTTGCGTTCACCGGCGGTCAGTCCGCGCGCAAACCATATATCGATAAATTCGGTCGAATAGGCAATGCACGGATGAATCTGGCCGGCCCTTGCCCATTCCCGCGCCTGAAAACCTGTTTCTTCGTGCAATTCGCGGCGCGCGCAATCCGCAACGCTTTCTTGTGGATCGAGCTTACCGGCAGGAAATTCGATCATGACCTGCCCCACCGGATACCGGAACTGACGCTCCAGCACCACACGCGTCTGCGCCCCTTCTTCCAGCAACGCAATGATCATCACCGCACCCGGATGGCGCACATATTCCCGAATCGACTCGGTACCATCCGGCAGTCGGACGGTGTCCCGAAAGGCATGCAGGAATCGCCCCTTGAGCAATTCCTCAGAGCCGATGCATGTTTCTATCAGGTGTGCGTCAGTTGCCATCCGTGCGACTCAGGCGCACCCTTGCAAAGAAGGGTCAGGTTCCCAGCATCTGCTGGATAGCGTGCGAACACAGGGCCATCAGGCCTCCGGGCAACAGGCCAAGCACCAGCACCAGCGCGCCGTTGATGCAAAGCACCACGCGAACATCGCTGCCTGCAACCACGGTACTGGCCGTAATCGGGGCATCGAAATACATCACCTTCACAACGCGCAGGTAATAGAACGCACCAATCAACGACATCGCTACGGCAAATACTGCCAGCGACAACGATGCCGTGTCACCGGGCATGATCAAGGCCTGCAACACCGACAGCTTGGCATAGAAACCGACCATCGGCGGAATACCGGCCAGCGAGAACATGCATACCGCCATCACGCCTGCGTACAGCGGGCTGCGCTGATTGAGGCCGGCAAAATCCGCAATTTCTTCGCTCTCAAAACCTTCACGCGACAAGAGCAGCAAGACACCAAAAGTACCCAACGTGGTCAACACATACGAAACCACATAAAACATGGACGAACTGTATGCGTTGGCGGTGGCTATCGGCTGTCCGCTAACCACCCCGGCCAGCAAACCGATCAGCACAAAACCCATCTGGGAGATGGTGGAAAAAGCCAGCATGCGCTTGATGTTGGTCTGCCCGATAGCGGCCAGATTACCAATCAGCAACGACGCAATGGCCAGCAGCATCAGCATCTGTTGCCAGTCGTTGGCCAGTGGCAAGAGGCCTTCAACCAACAGACGAATCGTCATGGCAAACGCGGCCAGCTTGGGAGCGCCACCAATCATCAGCGTGACCGCCGTCGGGGCGCCCTGATAGACGTCGGGAATCCACATGTGGAAAGGCACCACGCCAAGCTTAAAACCCAGACCGGCAACGATAAACACGAGGCCGAAAATCAGCACTTGGTGACGCAACTGACCACTGGAAACAGCCTTGAAAACGGCCGTGATGTCGAGCGTGCCGGTTGCGCCATACAGCATCGACATGCCATAAAGCAGGAAACCGGAGGCCATCGCGCCCAGCACAAAATACTTGATAGCCGCTTCGGTAGCCACGGCGTTATCGCGACGCAAAGCAACCAGCGCGTAGGCAGACAGCGTCAGCAACTCCAGACCGAGATACAGGACCAGGAAGTTGTTGCCGGAAATCATGACAAACATGCCCAGCAGTGAGAACAGGTTCAACGTGAATATTTCACCGCCACGCAGCATTCCGCGTTGACCTGCGTAGGGCCGCCCATACACCAGCGTAACCATCACGGCGATGGCGGCAAAGCACTTGAGCCAGTTGCCCATGGCGTCGCTGACAACCATGTTTCCAAAACCGTAGTAGGTTGCGCCTTCGCTTGCGTAAGCCGCTTCCAGCGCCGCAACCACCGCAAGGGTTGCCAGCGTCATGCCGTAAGTGGCGCCGCGCAAGGGGGTTTTTACACCCAAATCCATCAGCGCGATGACGCAGGCCATCACGATCAGAATCATCTCGGGATAGGCTGTGATCCAGCTGAGTTTGTCAATCATTTTTCATCTCTCATTTCAGCGTGATCAGTTCAACTTTGAGACGGCAACCTGCTTGAGCAGTTGCGCCACGGAGGCATCCATCACGTCGGTGAATGGCTTGGGATAGACACCCATGTACAAAACGGCACCGGCAAGCAGCGCCAGCATCAGAAACTCGCGTGCGTTGATGTCCAGCAGTTCCTTGACGTGGTCGTTACCGATAGCGCCAAGATAAACGCGTTTGAACATCCACAGCGTGTAAGCGGCCCCGAATATCAGCGCACTGGCAGCAATCAGGCCAATCCAGAAATTGAATTTGACGCCACCCAAAATCACCATCCACTCGCCCACAAATCCGGCAGTTCCCGGCAGGCCGCAATTGGCCATCGAAAACAGCAGCGCGAAGGCCGCAAACTTGGGCATGGTATTGACCACGCCGCCGTAATCCGCAATCTGGCGGGAGTGCACGCGGTCGTACAAAACGCCGATGCACAGGAACATGGCGCCCGATACAAAACCGTGTGCAATCATCTGCACCAAGCCGCCCGACATGCCAATCTGGTTGAACATAAAGAAGCCCAGCGTCACAAAGCCCATGTGTGCCACCGACGAATAGGCGACCAGTTTCTTCATGTCCTGCTGCACCATCGCTACCAGACCCACATAGACCACAGCAATCAGTGAAAGCGCAATCATCATGCCTGCCCACTCGTGGGACGCATCGGGAACGATGGGCATCGAGAAGCGCAGGAAACCGTAAGCACCGAGCTTCAGCATGATCGCGGCCAGCACGGCAGAACCGCCCGTTGGCGCTTCCACGTGCACATCGGGCAACCACGTGTGGACCGGCCACATCGGCACCTTGACGGCAAACGCTGCAAAGAATGCAAAGAACAGCAGCGTCTGGGCCGTCTTACCCAACGGCAGCGCGTACCAGGTGCTCAACTCGAAACTGCCATTGGACTGCGTGTACAGATAGATAAGCGCCACCAGCATCAACAGCGAACCGAGCAACGTGTAGAGGAAGAACTTAAATGCTGCGTAAATCTTGTTCGGGCCGCCCCAGATACCAATGATCAGATACATCGGAATCAGCGTGGCTTCGAAGAAGACATAAAACAGCATGCCGTCCAGTGCACAGAACACCCCGATCATCAGCCCGCTGAGAATCAGGAAAGCGCCCATGTACTGATTGACGCGGCTGGTAATAGCTTCCCATCCGGCAATCACGACCACCAGATTAATAAAGGCGGTCAGCAGCACAAACCAGAACGAAATTCCATCCAGTCCCAGATGGTAGTTAATGTGGAAGCGCTCTATCCAAGGAGCGTTTTCCACAAACTGCATCGCAGCGGAGGTGGTATCAAACTGGCCATACAGGGGCAAAGTGATCAGAAAACTGACCAGTGCACCAATAAAGGCAACCCAACGCGACGCCTTGGCTTGCTCATCATTACCAAGTGCCAGCAGCACCACACCAAACGCGATCGGTGTCCAGATCGCCAGGCTCAACATTCCCATGTTCCGATACTCCTACTTGAGCCAGACGAAATAAGTCATGAGGACAAAAATGCCCAGAATCATGACCAACGCATAGTGGTACAGATACCCCGTCTGGAGTCTGCGCGCACCGCCGGCAAACCAGGCAACCAGTCGCCAAGATCCATTGACAACACCGTTGTCGATAATGGCCTGATCGCCGCCTTTCCACAACCCGGTGCCCAGCGCACGCGCGCTACGGGCCAGAATATTTTCATTGATCCAGTCAAGGTAATACTTGTTTTCCAGCAAGGTATAGATCGGCATCACCTTGCGCTGAATAGCGTCTGGCAACGACGGCTTGACCATATACAGGAAATAGGCACTCGCAACGCCGGCAATAGCCAGCCAGAGCGGCAAACTGGTGAGTGCATGCAACGCCATTTCGGTCGACCCGTGGAATGCGTTCTTCAACTCTTCCATGCCCGCGTGGCGCTCAAGGTCGACAAAAATCGCACCCTTGAAGAAGTCGCCAAACAGCATCGGTTCGATCGTTGAGAAGCCGATCAGCGCAGACGGAATAGCCAGCAACACCAGCGGAACCCAAACCACCCAGGGCGATTCATGCGGCACGTGCGCATGGTGGTGATCGTCGTGGTGATCATCGTGATGTGCATCGGGATTCTGGTCAAAACGCTCTTTACCGTGGAACACCAGGAAATACATCCGGAACGAATAGAAGGCGGTCACAAAGACACCGGCCAGCACCGCGAAGGACGCAAACCCTGCCCCTGGCAAATGGCTTTCGGCAACCACTTCAATAATGCTGTCTTTGGAATAGAAACCGGAGAAGAACGGCGTGCCTATCAGGGCCAACGAACCTACCAGCGACGTAATCCACGTAATAGGCATGTATTTGCGCAGGCCACCCATCCAGCGAATATCCTGATTGTGGTGCACGCCCATGATGACCGAACCCGCTCCAAGGAATAGCAAAGCCTTGAAGAATGCGTGCGTCATCAGGTGGAACACCGCCACCGAATAGGCAGAGGCACCCAGCGCAACCGTCATATAACCCAATTGCGACAGTGTCGAATAGGCCACCACGCGCTTGATATCGTTCTGGATAATGCCCAAAAAGCCCATGAACAGCGCGGTAATCGCACCAATCACCAGCACAAAATTCAGCGCCACATCGCTCAGTTCAAACAGCGGAGACATGCGGCTGACCATAAATATACCGGCCGTCACCATCGTCGCAGCGTGAATCAGGGCAGAAATAGGGGTCGGACCTTCCATGGAATCCGGCAGCCAGACGTGCAACGGAAACTGTGCCGATTTACCCATCGCACCGATGAACAGGCAGATGCAAATCACGGTCACCAGATTCCAGTCGGTGCCCGGCAATTGCAACTGGGCAAGCGCACCAGACTGCGAGAACACTTCGGAATAGCTCAGAGTGCCGCCAAATGCCACGATCAGGCCTATGCCCAGAATGAAACCAAAGTCGCCCACCCGATTCACCAGAAACGCCTTCATGTTGGCGAAAATGGCGGTCGGTTTGTTGAACCAGAATCCGATCAGCAGGTACGACACCAGTCCCACAGCCTCCCAACCGAAGAACAGTTGCAGCAGGTTGTTGCTCATCACCAACATCAGCATCGAGAAGGTAAACAGCGAGATATAGGCAAAGAAGCGGTTATAGCCATCGTCCTCGTGCATATAGCCCACCGTATACAGGTGCACCATCAGCGAGACAAAGGTAACCACGCACATCATCATGGCGGTCAGGCCGTCAATCAGGAAGCCGATTTCCATCTTGATGGAGCCAACCTGCATCCATGTGTAGAGCGTTTCGTTGAAATGCGCGCCGTCCAGCACACTCAGCAATGTGCTCACCGAAAGGACAAATGCAACCAGCACGCCCAGAATGGTTGCGCTGTGGCTGGCGTTGCGGCCAATGACGTTGCCGCCAAACTTGGTTCCCAGCACCCCGGCCAGGACAGAACCCACCAGCGGGGCCAATGGCACCCAGACCAGGGTCGAAGCGCTAAGGGTTTGACTCATGTTATTTAGCCCTTGAGCGAATTGAGGTCGTCGACGTTGATGCTGGACCGGTTACGGAACAACAACACCAGAATTGCCAGACCAATGGCCGACTCGGCAGCCGCCACTGTGAGTATGAAAAACACAAAGATCTGACCCTGCATGTCATGCAGATAATAGGAAAACGCGACAAAGTTGGTATTGACCGCCAGCAACATCAGCTCGATTGCCATGAGCAAAATGATCAGGTTCTTGCGGTTAAGGAATATTCCCACCACGGACAATGCAAACAGCATGGCCCCCAGTGAAAGAAAGTGGCCCAATGTGAGTGTCATGCTTTTGGTTCCCCTGCAGGTTGGCTAACCGGCTCCACTGCGGCCTGTGTGGCCGCCATCTTGACAACGCGCATACGGTCACGCGACCGCACCCGTACCTGTTCGCCCGGATCAACATACTTGCTGTCTTTGCGAGCACGCAATGTCAACGCAATAGCGGCGATCATGGCGACCAGCAAAATGGCTGCTGCAACTTCCAGCGGATAGACATATTGTGTAAACAAGACCTTGCCCAGTTCTTGCGTATTGGGCAATTGCGGGGCTGCGTCGGCAACCACCGGTACGTCAACCGCCCGGAAGCCACCCATCAGCACAGCCGCCATTTCCAGCGCAATGACCACGCCAAGCAGTGCCGCCAGCGGGAAATGTTTCCAGAATCCGTGGCGCAGGTTCTCGACGTTAATGTCCAGCATCATCACCACAAACAGGAACAACACCATCACCGCGCCCACATAAACCAGCACCAGCGCGATGGACAGGAACTCGGCCTTGAGCAGCATCCAGATCATGGACGCCTGAAAAAACGCCAGCACCAAAAACAGCACCGCGTGTACTGGATTGCGCGCCGTTACGACCCGGAAGGCCGAAAACAGCAATAGCGCCGAAAACACGTAGAAAAGAAAGGTAGTAACACTCATGATTCTGATTCTTTCTTTTGTGTGATCAACGGTACTTGGCATCGGCCTGCTTGGCCGCTGCTATCTGTTTCTCATACCGGTCACCCACTGCCAGGAGCATGTCCTTTGTGAAATAGAGGTCGCCGCGCTTCTCGCCGTGGTATTCAAAAATATGTGTTTCCACAATCGAATCCACAGGGCAGCTTTCTTCACAAAAGCCACAGAAAATGCATTTGGTCAGATCGATGTCGTAGCGCGACGTACGGCGTGTACCGTCTGCGCGCTGGGTCGATTCGATGGTAATGGCCATCGCCGGGCATACTGCTTCGCACAGTTTGCAGGCGATGCAGCGCTCTTCACCGTTTTCATAACGGCGCAGGGCGTGCAGACCCCGAAAACGCGGGGACAACGGTGTTTTTTCCTCGGGAAACAAAACCGTAACCTTGCGGCGAAACGTATAGCGACCTGTCAGGGCGAGGCCCTTGAACAGTTCCAGCATCAGGAAACTTTGCAGGAAATCCTTGATGGAGAACGCGCCAGGCATACGTGCAACAGAATTTGTAGACATGGTTAGTTGCTTCACTTCCAGATGTTGAAGGGGGTTTGCATCCACACACCCACCACCACCAGCCATACCAGCGTGACCGGTATAAAGACTTTCCAGCCCAGACGCATGACCTGGTCATAGCGATAACGCGGGAAAGTAGCGCGGATCCAGATAAACAGGCTCACCACGGCGCAGGTTTTAATGCCCAGCCAAATCCAGCCTGGAATGAAGTCGAGCGCTGCCACTGGCGACAACCAGCCACCAAAGAACATGACCGACGTCAGGATGGACACCAGCCACATATTGGCGTATTCCGCCAGGTAGAACATGGCGTAAGACATGCCCGAATATTCCACCATGTGACCAGCCACAATTTCGGCCTCGCCTTCCACCACGTCAAACGGATGGCGATTGGTTTCTGCCAGACCGGATATGAAATAGATCACGCATACCGGCAGCAACGGCAACCAGTTCCACGACAGAAAGCCCAGCCCCTGATCGAAAAACAGGCCCTTTGCCTGCCCCAGCACAATCTGCGTCATGTTCATGCTGCCGGTCACCATCAATACGATCACCAGGCAAAAGCCCATCGCAATTTCGTAGCTGACCATCTGCGCCGATGCACGCAACGCGCCCAGAAAGGCGTATTTGGAATTGGAAGCCCAGCCCGAAATAACCACGCCATACACTTCGATAGAGGCTATGGCCATCACAAACAGCAACCCGGCGTTGATGTTGGCAAGGGCCACATCGGGTCCGAATGGAACCACCACCCAAGCCGCCATGGCCGGCATGATGGTCAGGATCGGGCCGATGAAAAACAATTCCTTGCTCGCGTTGGCGGGCATCAGAACTTCTTTGGTCAGCAGTTTAAGCGCATCAGCAATCGGTTGCAGCAGACCCCACGGACCCACCCGGTTAGGGCCGATACGTACCTGAATCCAGCCCAGATATTTACGCTCCCAGAGCGTCAGGTAGGCAACGGCGCCCATCAGGGGCAAGACCACCACCACAATTTTGATGAGCGTCCAGATGATGGGCCAGACGATTGCGCTCCACCAGCTATCGGCCAGCAGTGAGGCGCCGGCGTTGAAAATCGCATCGATCATGCTGTTGCCCCTGCTGCAGATGACTGCTGTGCTGCACCGAGTGCGTCCGCTGTGCTCTGCAGTGCAGGAGCGCGGCGCACGATGCTGTCAAGTTGGTAAATAGCTGCCACAACCGGTTCGGCTACCACGGCAGGCGCTGCCAGCGGCACTTGGGTTTCATTGCCCAGACGCGCCTGCGGCACGAATTCCGGTACGCTGCCCTGCTCCTTGTGCATTGCGGCCAGCACGTCGGAGCTGGACTCAAACTCGAAGCCCGGCAGCTTGAGCAGATTGGCCAGAACACGCAGCACTTTCCAGGCCGGTCGTGCTTCGCCAAGCGGCTTGACGACAGCATAAAAACTCTGCACCCGACCTTCGGCGTTGACAAAAGTGCCCGGCGTTTCGGTAAACGGTGCAATAGGCAACAGCACGTCGCTGAATTCCATATTGGCCTTGAACGGGCTCAGCGTCACCACCATTTCTGCACGGCCCAGTGCCTCAGCGGCAGCGTTGCCTGCCGCGCTGTCTGCCACCGGCTCGGTATTCAACAGCAAGGCCGCCTTGAGGCCCCCAGCCAGCATCTGACCGGCATTCAGTCCGCCCGCATCCGGCAATGCACCGGCAATCTGGGCGCCCACCGTGTTTGCGGCTTCTGTGAGGTAACCCACGCTGGCGCCGGTCTGTTGTGCAATCCAGTTTGCCACCTGCAACAGGCTCGATGCCTGCGCGTGGTGCGCAGCAGCGTTGCCCAGCAAAATAGCCTTGCGCTCACCGCTGAGCAGCGACTTGGCAATTTGCTGCGCGACCGCTGTGGCTGTTCCCTTGCCGGGCGCGGTAACTGTGGAACCGCCCTGATCGGCCTTGGCTGCGTTGACAGCCTCGGCAACCGCAGCCGCAATGTCCAGCAGCGACTGCAGCCACTGCGATGCGCCCACATCGATCTGGTTGGCGACAGGCATCGCCCATTTAGCGGCCCCTGTACCCACCACATTCACGCTGCAGCCCAGCTTGGTAGCCTGGCGAATGCGCAATGCAAACAGCGGATGGTCTTTGCGCAGGTTGGAACCGACCACCAACACGCGCTGCAGTTGCGACAGAGCGGCGATGGAACTTCCAAGATAACGCGCCTTGCCTGCGGGCTCAAACTCGGCGTTGCGCAGACGGTAATCAATGTTCTTGCTGCCCAGACCGCGCACCAGCGATCCGGCCAGGAACAGTTCTTCGAGCGTGCTGTGCGGGCTGACCAACGCGCCAATGGCCTGCGCGCCATGTTCGGTGCGGATCTGCTGCAAGCCGTTGGCCACGTATTCGAGCGCCGTCTGCCAGTCGACCGACTTCCACTCGCCGCCCTGCTTGATCATGGGCGTGGTGAGGCGCTCGTCGCTGTTCAGTGCTTCGTAAGAAAAGCGATCGCGGTCGGCCAGCCAGCATTCGTTGACGGCATCATTCTCGAAAGGCAACACGCGCAGAACGCGGTTGTTTTTAACCTGAATCACCAGATTGGCGCCGGTGGAATCGTGCGGACTTACCGATTTACGGCGCGACATTTCCCACGTACGGGCGCTGTAACGGAACGGCTTGCTGGTGAGAGCACCCACCGGGCAGATATCAATCATGTTGCCCGAGACTTCGGAGTCGACGGTAGCACCCACGAAGGTTTCAATTTCTGCGTGCTCGCCCCGGTGCGACATGCCGAGTTCCATCACGCCCGCTATTTCCTGTCCGAAACGTACACAGCGCGTGCAGTGTATGCAGCGGCTCATTTCTTCCATGGAGACCAGCGGGCCGACATCCTTGTGGAACACCACGCGTTTTTCTTCTTCGTAACGCGACTTGGATGCGCCATAGCCCACCGCCAGATCCTGCAACTGGCACTCGCCGCCCTGATCGCAAATGGGACAGTCCAGCGGGTGGTTGATCAGCAGAAACTCCATCACCGATTGCTGGGCCTTGAGGGCCTTGTCGGATTTGGTGCGCACGATCATGCCCTGCGTGACCGGCGTCGCACAGGCCGGCATCGGCTTGGGCATTTTCTCAACGTCGACCAGACACATACGGCAGCTCGCCGCAATACTCAGCTTTTTGTGATAGCAGAAATGGGGAATGTAAGTGCCCGCCTTGTCAGCTGCATGCATGACCATGCTGCCTTCAGCGATTTCCACCTTCTTGCCGTCGAGTTCGATTTCAATCATGGACTTCTCGCTCAAACGTAGGCCGGGACCATGCAGGTCTTGTGCGCAACGTGGTACTCAAATTCGTGCCGGAAATGTTTGATCATGGCGCGTACCGGCATGGCTGCCGCATCGCCCAGCGCACAGATGGTGCGACCCTGAATATTCTCGGCAACGTTGTCCAGCAAATCCATGTCGCTGGGTCGGCCCTGACCGGTTTCAATACGGTCCACCATGCGCGACAGCCAGCCCGTGCCTTCACGGCAGGGCGTACATTGTCCACACGACTCATGCATGTAGAAATAGCTCAATCGTTGCAAAGCCTTGACCATGCAGCGCGAGTCGTCCATCACGATGACGGCGCCCGATCCCAGCATGGATCCAGCCTTGGCAATCGAGTCGTAATCCATGGTGCAGTCCATGATCACCGACGCCGGCAATACGGGCGACGAAGATCCGCCCGGAATAACGGCCTTCAACTTGCGACCTGTGCGCACACCGCCAGCGAGTTCCAGCAACTTGGAAAACGGCGTTCCCATCGGGATTTCATAATTGCCCGGACGCTCCACATCGCCGCTCACCGAATAGATTTTGGTTCCGCCGTTGTTGGGCTTGCCGCATTCCAGATACGCCTGACCACCATTGCGAATAATCCACGGTACAGCCGCAAATGTTTCGGTGTTATTGATGGTTGTGGGCTTGCCGTACAAGCCAAAACTGGCCGGGAACGGGGGCTTGAAGCGGGGCTGGCCCTTCTTGCCTTCAAGCGACTCCAGCAACGCTGTTTCCTCACCGCAGATGTAGGCGCCAAAGCCGTGCGCCGCATGCAACTGAAAGCTGAAGTTGCTGCCCAGAATCTTGTCGCCCAGCAACCCTGCTGCGCGCGCTTCTTCCAGCGCCGCCTCAAACCGGTCGTAAGCGGCAAAAATCTCGCCGTGAATATAGTTGTAGCCTACGCTGATGCCCATCGCATAGGCCGCAATCGCCATGCCTTCAATCACGATATGCGGATTGAATTGCAGAATGTCGCGGTCTTTGCAGGTTCCGGGCTCGCCCTCGTCAGAGTTGCAAACCAGATATTTCTGGCCTGGGAACTGGCGGGGCATGAAGCTCCATTTCAGACCGGTGGGAAAGCCAGCACCGCCGCGTCCACGCAGCGACGATTCCTTCACCGTGGCAATCACCTGATCCTGCGTCAGGCCTTCGCCGCCGTCCTTGCCCAGAATCTTGCGCAGAGCCTGATAGCCGCCCCGCGCCTCGTAGTCCTTCAGACTCCAGTTGCTGCCATTCAGACCAGCGTAAATCTGCGGGCTGATGTGGCGGTCGTGAAAACAGGTTTCCACGCCACTTGCGGCAAATTGTTGAATCACATCATTGGCGCGCATTACTTGCCCTCCGCTGCACGAATTCCGTCCACCAGCTGATCGAGCTTTTCGTCCGACATGAAACTGCACATCGAGCGGTCGTTGACCAGCAGCACCGGCGCGTCAGCACAGGCGCCCAGACATTCGCTTTGCTGCAGCGTGAACAGCCCGTCCGGTGTGGTCTCGCCCATCGAAACGCCCAGCTTTTTCTCCAGATGGTGCAAAGCCTGCTGTCCGTTGCGCAACTGGCACGGCAAATTGGTACACACGTTGAGCTTGTACTTGCCCACCGGATGCTGGTTGTACATGTTGTAAAACGTGGTTACTTCATGCACAGCCATCGGCGGCATGCCCAGATAGGCGGCCACCTCGCGTTCGCTGTCGGGACTAACATGCCCCAATTCCTGCTGGACAATGGCCAGGCAGGCCATAACGGCAGACTGCTTCTGTTCGGCCGGATACTTGGCCACTTCCCGGGCAAAGCGCGCCTTGGTCTGATCAGAGATCATCGGTCAATCTCTCCAAAAACAATGTCCATGGTGCCAATGATGGACACCGCATCGGCAATCATGTGACCGCGTGCCATTTCATCGAGCCCAGCCAGGTGGACGTAGCCTGGCGGTCGTATCTTCAGTCGATAAGGTTTGTTGGCACCATCGCTGACGATGTAAATACCAAACTCGCCCTTGGGATGCTCCACCGCTGCATAGGCTTCGCCTTCCGGTACACGGAAGCCTTCGCTGAACAGTTTGAAGTGGTGAATCAACTCTTCCATGCTGGTCTTCATGCCTTCACGTGAAGGCGGCGCAACCTTGTGGTTGTCGGTAATCACCGGCCCCGGATTGGCCCTCAGCCAGTCCACGCACTGCTTGATGATCAGGTTGGACTGCTTCATCTCTTCCATGCGCACCAGATAACGGTCGTAGACATCGCCGGTCTCGCCCACTGCGATGTCGAAATCGAGCTCGGCGTAAACGTCGTACGGTTGCTTCTTGCGCAAATCCCACTCGATGCCCGACCCGCGCAGCATCGGGCCGGTAAAGCCCATATTCAGCGCGCGCTCAGGGGTCACCACGCCAATATTCACCGTACGCTGTTTCCAGATCCGGTTTTCTGTCAGGAGCGTGTGGTACTCCTCCATGCAGGTCGGGAAACGCTGCGTGAAGTCGTCGATAAAGTCGAGCAAAGAACCCTTGCGGTTGCGATTCAGAACTTCCACACCCTTGGCATTGCGCACCTTGCTGGCTTCAAACTGCGGCATGGTGTCGGGCAAGTCGCGGTAGACACCGCCCGGGCGGAAATAGGCGGCATGCATCCGCGCACCGCTGGCCGCTTCATACATGTCGAACAGATCTTCACGCTCGCGGAAGGTATAGATCAGGATCGTGGAGCTACCAAGGTCGTTTCCGTGCGAGCCCAGCCACATCAAGTGATTGAGCAGGCGCGTAATCTCGGCGTACATCACGCGAATGTATTGCGCACGCTTAGGCACTTCGATGCCCAGCAGCTTTTCAATGGCCAGACAGTAAGCGTGTTCGCTGCACATCATGGACACGTAATCCAGACGGTCCATGTAGGGCAACGACTGGATATAGGTCTTGCTTTCAGCCAGCTTTTCAGTTGCGCGGTGCAACAAGCCGATGTGCGGGTCAGCGCGCTGGATAACCTCGCCATCCAACTCGAGCACCAGACGCAACACGCCGTGTGCCGCCGGGTGCTGTGGACCAAAGTTCAGGGTGTAATTCTTGATTTCAGCCATGCCGTATGCTGCTTATTGCAGGCCCCCGTAGTTTTCTTCACGAATCACGCGCGGAGTGTTTTCCCGCAGCTCGATGGTGACCGGCTGATACACCACACGCGCCTGTTCTTCGTCGTAACGCATCTCGACGTGCCCGTGGGTCGGAAAATCCTTGCGCATCGGGTGGCCGATAAAACCGTAGTCGGTGAGAATGCGGCGCAGGTCTTGGTGACCATCAAACACAATGCCAAACAGATCGAAGGCTTCGCGTTCAAACCAGTTGGCCGAATTCCAGACGCTGGTAACCGACGCAACGATAGGCATTTCATCGTTTTCAACCGCCACTTTCAGACGCAGGCGCTGATTGAGTTGCACCGACAGCAGGTGACTCACAACGCAGAAGCGCTTGCCGCCTTCGGCAGCACTTTCATATTCGGAATAGTCGACGCCACAGAGGTCGATCAACTGCTCAAATTTGCAACCGGGCGCATCACGCAACAGCAGCGCGGCGGCGTAATAGTCTGACGGGGCAACCCAGAGGGTTACTTCACCCAGAGCCACCGATATGCGCTTGACCTTGTCACCCAGCGCAGCCTGTACGGCATCGCGGGTTGTTTCAGGACTTACGGAATAAGTAGTCATGGGCTTCCTTTAAGCGCGCGCAATGGTTTCAGTGCGGCGAATCTTTTGCTGCAACTGCAAAATGCCATACACCAGCGCCTCGGCGGTTGGCGGGCAACCCGGCACATAAACGTCGACCGGAACCACACGGTCGCAGCCACGCACCACCGAATAACTGTAGTGGTAATAGCCGCCGCCATTGGCGCACGAACCCATGCTGATCACCCAGCGCGGTTCGGACATCTGGTCGTACACCTTGCGCAGCGCCGGGGCCATCTTGTTGCACAAAGTACCTGCAACAATCATCAGGTCCGACTGACGCGGGCTGGCACGAAATACTTCAGAACCAAATCGACTCAGGTCGTAGCGCGCCGCGGCCGCATGCATCATTTCCACCGCACAGCAAGCCAGACCGAATGTCATGGGCCAAACCGAACCGGTCTTGGCCCAATTCATCACCGAGTCATAGCTGGTAGTGACAAAGCCTTCTTTGAATACACCTTCAATCATTGCTTCACTCCCAGTCGAGGGCGCCTTTTTTCCACATATACACAAAGCCGATGGTCAGCACGACCACAAACTCCAGACCAATCAGAAAGCCGAAAAATCCGGTATCGCGCAGCGAAACGGCCCACGGAAACAGGAAAGCCGTTTCCAGGTCGAACAGGATAAACAGGATTGCAACGAGGTAATAGCGCACGTCAAACTTCATGCGCGCGTCTTCAAACGCTTCAAAGCCACACTCGTAAGGGGAGTTTTTGGCAGCATCAGGACGGTTGGGGCCCAGAATGTATCCGAGCACCTGGGGCACTACGCCGACCCCGACGCCAACCATGATGAACAAAATAACGGGCAAATATTGATCGAGGTTCATCGTGTCATCTGATCACCGGTTATGGCCTGCCCGCTTGCACGGGACGACCGTTTTTTTATCTTTGGTGCCGTCGGCGAGACTCGAACTCGCACAGCTTTCGCCACTACCCCCTCAAGATAGCGTGTCTACCAATTTCACCACGACGGCTCTTCTACACCGGAAGTTGCATGAGGAGGGCTTGGCCCGGTCGCTCATCCGGTGGCAGCGAGTTTACCCTGAATTCCCCCCAGATTACGAGGGCATCGGGCATTTACTTGGCTGGTATTTGCGCTGCGCCAGAAGCTGGCACAACGGGCGGCGCAACTTGCACGGAACTGACAGGCGCAGGTGCCACGGCGGACTCCAAAACGCTGCCAGATGTGCTGGGGCGAAGGTTGCCAAAATAGGCCAGTGCCAGCGTGCAGGCAAAAAACACGGTCGCCAAAACTGCAGTGCTGCGCGAGAGGAAATTGGCACTTCCACTGGCACCAAACAAGCTGCCGGAACTGCCGCTACCAAACGCAGCGCCCATATCAGCGCCCTTGCCATGCTGGACCAGAATCAGTCCAATCATGACCAGCGCCGAAATCATCTGCAATGTCAAGATTATTGAAATAACTACGTTCATGCTTTACTCCTGAATCTGTGGCGTCAACGACACCGTAAAAGCCGCCGGCAATTGACGCAATGTCATCCGGCCGCTGCAATGATTGATAAAAAATCGGGGGCTTTAAGCGACGCGCCACCCACCAAGCCACCATCCACATCGGGCTGGGACAACAACTGCGCCGCATTGGCTGCATTCATGCTGCCGCCATACAGGATGTGAACCCGATCGGCATTGGGCGTTGCCGCACGCAACTGCGCGCGCAGCACGGCGTGCACCTGCTGTGCCATTTCGGGGCTGGCAGTTTTGCCGGTACCGATGGCCCACACGGGCTCGTAGGCCACCACAATTTCGCTGATGCAATGCCCGTTGGTGTGAATGACCGCGGCCAGCTGACGCTTGACCACGTCTTCGGTGGCACCGGCTTCGTGCTCGGCCAGCGTCTCACCCACACACACAATCGGGGTGATACCGGCCGCCAGCGCCTTCTGGGCCTTGGCCGCCACCAGGGCATCGGTTTCTCCGTGATACTGGCGCCGCTCCGAATGGCCAACGATCACCAGACGGCAACCCAAGTCCTGCAACATTTCGGCAGAAACCTCGCCGGTGTATGCGCCTGCTGCGTGTGCCGAAACATCCTGTGCGCCCAGTTCCAGCGCGGTGCCCTGCACCAGCGCACGGGCTTGCGCCAAATACACCGCAGGCACACAGACCGCGGCGCGGCAGGCCCACGATGCGCCACCCGACGCACCACCCGACGCACCACCCGACAAAGATGCCGACGCTGACACCAGCGCCTGCAACAGCGCCGCGTTCGACGCCGTGTTCCCGTTCATCTTCCAGTTGCCCGCAATCAGTTTCTTTTTCATGCGCTCTCCCAGTTCAAAACAATTTTCCCGATATGGCCATTGGCTTCCATCAGGGTGTGGGCTGCAGCAGCACCGCTGCCACCCGGTTGTTGCGGATCGATAGCTGCAAACACGCTGTGCACCACCGGTCGAATGCGCTTTTGCGCCAACAGCGGCCACACCTCGCGCAGGCAAGCCTGGGCAATAGCCTGCTTGAACGCCACCGGACGCGCACGCAATGTAGAACCCGTTAGCGTCAGCCGCTTGCGCAGCACCAGGCCTGCATTGAATTCGGCTTGCACACCACCCTGCACCGCGATAATGACCAGTCGTCCGTCTTCGGCCAGACAGTTCACTTCGCGCGCCACGTAGGGGCCTGCGACCATGTCCAGAATGACGTCGACTCCGCGACCGTCCGTCAGGCGCAGCACTTCGGCCGCAAAATCCTGCGTGCGGTAATTGATGACCTGATCTGCGCCCAGCGCTTTGATGGCCGCACATTTTTCGTCGCTGCCAGCCGTTGCAAACACGGTTGCACCACGGGCCTTGGCCAACTGAATGGCGGTCACGCCAATACCGCTGGAGCCGCCCTGCACTAACAGCGTTTCACCGGCAGCCAGACGGCCCCGGTCAAACACGTTGCTCCAGACCGTAAAAAAAGTCTCCGGCAGACTGGCCGCCTCGACATCGCTCAGCCCCGCCGGAACCGGCAGGCATTGCACCACCGGCGCCACACAGTACTGCGCGTAGCCGCCACCGGCCACCAGCGCACACACCCGATCGCCAATAGACAAGCCCGCCACCTGCAAAGCCTGCGCATCGCCCGAAACAATCACACCCGCCACTTCCAGGCCCGGAATATCAGAAGCCCCGGCAGGTGGCGGGTATTTCCCCGCCCGCTGCAATACATCGGGCCGATTGATTCCACTGGCGCGCACAGCAATGCACAGCTCACCAGCCGCCGGCTGCGGCACCGCACGCTCTGCGAGTTGCAGAACCTGCGGTCCACCGAAACCGGCCACTTCAATGACCTTCATTGCATTCATGACGGGATAGTGCTCACGAGAGTAAACGCTTCGACAACAAGCCTCAGGTTCAGCCCTGATCTCCAGTCTCGGTTGCGCGTTCCAGCAAAGCCTTCATGGACAGCTTGATACGGCCTTTTTCGTCCGTCTCCAGCACCTTGACCTTGACGATCTGGCCTTCCGAGAGGTAATCGCTCACCTTCTCGACGCGCTCGTGCGCGATCTGGCTGATGTGCAGCAATCCGTCTTTACCCGGCAGCAGGTTGACCAGCGCACCGAAATCGAGCAACTTGGTAATAGGGCCTTCGTAGACCTTGCCAATTTCCACTTCGGCCGTGATCTGTTCGATGCGGCGCTTGGCTTCTTCCGCCTTGGCTGGATCGCTCGAAGCGATGGTGATGGTGCCATCTTCCTCAATATTGATCTGGGTGCCGGTTTCTTCTGTCAGCGCACGAATCACTGCGCCGCCCTTGCCGATCACGTCGCGGATCTTTTCCGGATTGATCTTCATCGTGAACAGACGCGGCGCAAAGTTGGACACTTCGGTCTTCGCTTCGGCCATGGCTTCCTGCATCTTGCCCAGAATGTGCATGCGCGCTTC
>Ga0007854_10000935_pt1 | contig 18977 bp, 5 predicted proteins | sample CryBogCBH12Aug08_FD_60382 | JGI IMG/M metagenome (GOLD analysis project Ga0007854, IMG submission 60382) | Freshwater microbial communities from Crystal Bog, Wisconsin, USA - CBH12Aug08 | ecosystem: Environmental > Aquatic > Freshwater > Lake | place: Crystal Bog, Wisconsin, USA | collected...
GGGGTTCCCGCCGAGCTTGATTGTGGGGATGACCACCTCGATGGTGGTGCCGCGCCCGATTTCACTTATGACCGTCAATTGCCCGCCCATCTTCCGGGCGCGGTCGCGCAGGCTGCGCAGCCCAAGGTGCTGCCCGAGCGTTCCGGCCAGGACGGCGGACTGGTCAAAGCCGACCCCATCATCGCACACGGCCAGGCGGACGGATTCATCCGAGTAACACAAATTGGTTCGGATGGTTTTGGCCTGGGCATGTTTCAGGGCGTTGTTGATGGCCTCCTGGCCGATGCGGAACAAATGGTTGTTGACGGTCGGCGGCAAGGTTCTGACGATACCGCTGGTGTTGGTGATGATTTCGGTGCCGTTGATTCCGTCGTTCATCTGCCGGGCAATTTCCGCCAAAGCCGTCGCCAAATCCGCATTGGCAAGCAGTGGCGACTGTAGATTCAACAGGCTGTGCCGCAGTTCCGCGTGGGTGAAACGAACCATGTTGCGGGCCAGCTCCAGAAAACCGTGGGCTTCGGCGGGCTTCGACTCCAGCAGGGAGGCCACCCCGTTCAACTGCATCATAATGCCGCTCAGGCCCTGCTCCAGCCCGTCATGAATTTCCCCCGCCAGCCGCTGCCGTTCGGCCAGGGTGGCGGCGACTTGGGTTTTCTTTTCCAATTCCGCCATCGCAATTTCCAAATCGCGGGTGCGCTCAACGACCCGGCGGCGCAGCATATGCACCCAAACCAGCGTCCCCAACAGCACCAGCAGCAGGCCCAACACCACCCCGGCGGTGTGTTTCCAATTCCACCAAGGGGGCCGTTGCAGCAGAACCACGTCGGCGGAGTTGCGCAGGAGCAGATTGAAGGCGGCAATCATGGGCTCATTTTCCAGGGAAAGTTTGGCCCCGGGTGATTCCACCCGTTCCGCAAAACAAACCCCGGCAATCCGCACCAGACTGCCGGCGGGAAGGGTCGCCAGATGTCCCCGGTCTTTGGCGAGCGAGGCGCGAAACGCCCGGTTGGCCGCCTCCAGATTCAGGATGGTGTCGCCGCTCGAAAGCCGCTGCTGCCCCAGCACCATGGCCTTTAACTGCACATAGGTGCCATCCCGTTTGCCTTGCACAATTTCACCCATGGAACAGGGAATCGGCAATGGCACGGCAACGGCCTGCTGTTTCCGGAGCAGGGCTTCGGTCAAAATCGGGGAATACGCCCCGCTTTGCGGAAAACCGACCGCCTCAACCTGATCGCCTTCGCTGACCGCCGCCGAGTCGGGGCCGCGCACCGCGATTCCTCCCGAAGCGTCTTGCAGAAACACCAACCCGGCCCGCCGGTAAGTCACGACTCCAGCCACCTTCAACCGGTGGATCTCCTGGAAACTGTTGTTAAACCGATTCACACTGGCAACCGAAATGGAGGGAATGATGAAGGGGTCTGGCGGCGGCGGCTCCCGAACTTCGATAAATGCCGACGACGGCACAAGCAATTGCAGTTCATTTTCCTGAATCCAGGAGGCCACGCCCCGAATCCGCACCAGGGCGTTCACATAGCCTGACAGCGCGCCAACCGCCGACTGGCCCACCCGGAAAGTGACCACCCCGCCTTTGGTCAGCAGCCGCACCGCCCCGTCGTCGGCAACCGACTGGACAATCCCATCGGCCTGAATCCAGTCGCCATCCCCCCGCTGCAATTTCTCATATTCCTCGGGGTGAACCACCGGCTTGGGCAGTTGCCCCATTCCCAGAATGAACATGGAAACGGGTTCAAAAGCCTTTCCGTTCCGATGGCCGGTAAATTCCACCGCCTGGCCCACGCGCAATGTCGGCAACATCAGGCTGCCCTTGGGTAATTCAATGAAAATCCCCGCCGTCTCATCCTGAACCACCGTGCAGTCTTTTTCGGATATCTGGCCGGCAAAGGTCACCACGCCACGAATTTGCAGGGCGTCACCCTGTTCCCGCCAGCTTCCGGTCTGGGAAATAATTTCCCCAATTCTGGTCACCTCCGATCCACCTTCGCCCGGGGGGGGAACGACCGGAACGGGAAAATCCGCGTGGGCCACCGGCTCCGCGCCCGCCGCCCGGCACCGGGCGTTCCGCAGCACCGGATGCCCGCCTTCCCAGGCGAGAAACCCCACCAATTCCACCGGTTCCCCCGGATTGACGGGAAAAGCATCCTCGACTTGGGCGAGCAGCAAGGGATGCCGCAGCCCCAGTTTTAACCAGCAGGGCATTTGGTAACCGGGAAAGTCCACCACGATGCTGTTCAGATTGAGCCCTTGGCGAAAGTGCCACATCACTTTCCCCCTCAAATCCACTCCCAAGCTTGCAAAGGGCGCGTGTTGATCCAAGGAATTGCGAAACATAATCCCCGCCATGGCCTGTGGGGCATCTCCCTCCAGACTGTTCATTCTGGCGGCCATTTCTCCATCACCAGCGAGGGAATCATACAAATACTCCAGTTGATCCCACTTTCGCCGGATTCCCGGCCCGCCACCGGTTACCGTTGCCGTTGAGCCATCAAACCGGGTGCTGCCGACGGGCGTGGAACTGTTGATCCGCGCCATGTGCGCCGAGGCCGCAAGGCCCACGACGTGATCAAACTTGGCCGTGGCCAGGGTGTTGGTGGTGGCCGAGGCGACGGACAAACCAATCAAGACGGAATTGCTCATCGAGATTTCCACCGGGGGGGCCGCCCGAACCCAGTCAACGCCGTTGCTGGAAACATAGCCATAGAAACCGGGCGCGCCTTGAATCAGCAGTTCCCCCTGATGCTGCCGCACCACGGTGCCCCGCACCATGATGCTGCGCCCCCAGGCCAGGCTCGGGTCGGTTGGTTCCAGATTGCAAATCGGCGTGGCGGCCCTCGAAGACCAATAGCCCGCCCCCTGCCCAATCACGGAGACATACAGCGGTGAAGGACAGTGAACCATACCGGCCCCCCGCCCGCCTTTGGCGGCGATTGCCTCCTCGAACACTCCGCGCACCCTGACGCGCAAGTTTTCCCAGTGGGGCGGGGCATCCGGCGGCCAGTTTTGCACCAACACCGTCAACCGCTGCTGGTTTTCAACCAATTCCAACCGGAGCCGGTTGTCGGCTTCCGCCACGAAATCCACGGTGCCCTCCACTTCCACCCAGCAAAAACCGGGCGTTCCGGGCGGCAACTCGGCGGAATTGATTGGCTGGGCGACCGGCAATTTGCCCGGGCCAAGCGGGGTCAGCTTGGGATTGCCAAGCGTCAGAATCGAGGCGGAGGCACGCTGGGGTGTCAGCGGTTCCACGCTGCGCGCCGGATAGTTGGTGAAATATTCCCAGAAAATGCCGTTGGTGCGACCACTCAGGCCGGCCGAAAACCGGTGATCCATAGCCTGCACCCAAGGCGAAAGGCAGCTTCCATCAATCACGGATTGACTGATGCCCGGTCCTTCCCAAGCAACGGCCAAATTGTCTGGGCCCGACCCCTGTTCATGCAACGCCTCGATGTAGTAGGCTTTTCCCGCCTCGAGCCGGATTGGCTTCGATTGTTGCGAAGGCAATCGCGACCAATCTCTTTCCCGGACGTAAAGGCCGGGGCCAATGCCGGCAATCCGCCGGGCGGCGGCGGGGTCGGAACTTTGGCTCAACCACAAATCCGAGGAGTTGTCGCTGGCAATCCAAAAGGTGTATTCACCCGTTACCGGCGGGTGGAGATAACCCCGCATGCGCACGGCATAATCGAACCCCAACCCGGATCTGGCCTCAAACAGCTTTCGCCACTCTACGGTCGAAGGCCGGTTGGGATAATCGGGGTAGGTGGGCACAAACGGCGCAGCGTTGTCGCCTTCAAGCAAAAGCCGCTGCCCCGGCTGGAGCGCCATCCCTGTCAAATCCAGGTTCACGGCCAGCGCCCCCGTGCCATCCTGCAAGCCCAGCAGGTTGCGATTGGTGTCCACCAAGGTGACTACGCCCTCCAGTCGGAGCGAATAGCCACGCCGCATCTCCTCGCTGGAAAGGGAACTCCACTGGGCGGCATTCGTGAGCGGCAACAGATGGGGAACCGGAGCGGGCCGCATGACCGTATCCATCCCGACCGCTGAATCCGCAGCCGCCGACAGGGACATCAGTGCGCAGCCGGCCATGCACAGCGCTCGGCCGAACGCGGTCGCAATCATCTCGGCACTGGCAGTCATTGTTGAATCAATTGAATTGTCGTTCTTTTTGCCGCCGGATTCAATCGTTTCCCTCGGCCCGGGGCACCGTCAACGCAGCTTCCGAACTGCGGCCACCATCCATTTGCGGCTTGTCTTGAACCGGATCAAAGTCACGCTGTCCGTCCAGTTCCAATCGCAGGCAGTCATACATCACGCTTTTCTGCATGTTGCCGCCCGCTTCCTGGCTCAGCGTCAGCACATTGCGGCCGGGTTTCAACCCAGCAGCGTTGAAGGGGATGTCGCGGAGATGATACTGTCCGTGGATGCCGGCGCGGATCATGGCGTTGTCGGCCCCGGTGAGGTAACGGTCAATGACCGTGCCATTGACCCGGATGGCGAGTTTGGCGTTTTGGGCCGAGGCGAGCGCGAGGCGCAGGGTGGCCGTGCCGCTTACCGGCCCCGGCGGCAGGTCGAATTCCACCTTCCAAGTCGTGCCCGTCCATTGGCCATCCTTTTGGACATTTACCTGCGCATAATTCCAATCCGTGCGCTCCCGGCTCTGGCCAATGATGAAATCCACATCCCGGGGAAATTCCACCGGGTATTGTTGCCAAAGCCCCCACTGGCGGAAATCATCACCATGCCGGAATTCCTTGGCCGTGCGATCCGGGGTTCCAATCTGCCACAGCATCCGGCCATGTCGCTGCGCCTGCCAGGACAAATTGCCGAGTTCGGTCGTCCCGCCCGCCCGAACCGTCACCCCGTCATGGCGAAACTCCTCCAACACGCCCCGGACAAAGGCATACAGCGTGTAGTTGCCCGCGCGCACTTGCGGAATCTTGAACGTTCCATCCGCGGCGGCATGAACCCAGAATTGGTAGCCCTTGGACTGTTGCTGCCAGTCTGGTGATGGTGCGGCCAACCCCACCCAGGCTCCGTTCATCGTCAGGCTGGAATCCTGCAAATCTTGGAGCACAATCCGCCCCTTGACCGTGCCGCGCTCCGGTTCCAGTGGATAAAGCGGATGGCGAACCCAGGGCAACGGCCAGGTGGCACGCTCCTTGGCCGCCATATTTTGGGCGTCGGCCCACAGCGCATCGGGCGAGCCTCCGAAATTCACATAAAGCATCCACGGGCCGTAAAGTTTGCTCCAATCCTCTCCCGCCGCGACCTTGATCCCGGAGGCACCATAATGCCCGCACGTCAGGACTTTGAACAACAGGCGTCCAAAGTGGGCGGTGTTGTGCTGTTTGGTGGGGCCGCCGTTCTGCGCCTCATTGCTGCCCTGCAAAATCCACGCGCCCAACTGCGATTGCGTTCCGCTCCAACCATGCACAAAATGATCCCCGGCATCCACAAACCACTGATATTTGTCAGTGATTTCACCCCGGAACGGCCCGGCGGTGAACATCATGGATTCCTTCGGCCCCAGAATCCGAACCGGCGTGTCGCTGGGGGGCATCACCCGGCGGCGCGGCTCATCCACATTGATAAAGTCGAACAGATTGTCTTTCAACCGCAACACCCAGCGGGATTGGTCGAGTTGGCCGGCGGGGCCGTCCGGGGAATGCCTGAAAACGACAAAACAATGACAACCGCTCTCACCCCGGCGCAGGAGGAAATGCTGTTCCACCGCGAAGGGGGAGCGCCGGAGATCAGGCTTCTGCTCCACGCTAACTTCCGCCAGATTGCCGCCGTTGGCGGCGGGATTCGTCACCACCCGGAACCGGGCATTATGAAGATGATTGTCGCCCCCAGATTGCCAGTCCAAATAACCCGCCTCGGCCAGCAGCGATTTGCCGCGATAGTGCAGCGAAAGCAAATAACCGTTGTCCTTTTGGATCTCCAACCCCACCACGCCATTGTCGAGCCAGACGCTGCCTCCCTGGTCGCTGAGGGTGACCGGCGGCAATTCCGGTGGTTCCCCGCCCAATGCCGACAATTGCGCCGCCACCAGCATGGCGAAGGCGGCCAGGCCAGCCAACCACCCGGTCGAAGCCCTCCCGGCTACGGGCGGGTTGCCGCCGTTCATTTGTCGGTTCACGGCTTGAAAGCTCATGGCGAAACCAAACACTTGGAAAGGCCGGCCCCAACCGCGTTCATGGCCGGCTTGGCCCCCCGGGATTCAAACCTTCAATTTGCGCATCGCAAGTGATGAGCACGGGGCCTTTTTTTGCGCGGATGGTGGAGCCGGCAAATTGGATTCCCGCCGCGTGATAGATTTTCATCCCGGTTTCCGCAGAAATGCTGACATTGGTCAGACTCAGCCCGGTGATCGGGGCCTCGGGCAGGCCGCGGATTGTTCCCGCCGTGGCGCAGTTGGTTGCGGTGAGATTGCAGATGATGACATCCTTAAACCACGGCGTGAACGCGTCCACCGGCTCCGCCGTTTCCGTCGCCGGGTCTTTGGGCGCGTCATGTTCGGGATACCAGTCAATGAGGTAAATCGGGTTTTTTACCGCATTCATGGTCAGGTTTTCGTAAAGGACATGTTGCAACCGCCCGCCCTTCCCGCGTCTCGTTTTTATCCGTATGCCCGAATCGGTTCCATCAAACGTGCAATGGCTCACCGTCAGATTGGCCAGGCCGCCGACAGTGCCGCTGCCCACGGACATTCCGTGCCCATGCAGAAACCGGCAATCCGTGACCAGATAGTCCTTGTTCCCGGGCGAACGGTCTTGGGTCGGCTTGATGGCGATGTTGTCGTCGCCGGTGTCAATGGTGCATTGCGTGATGTAATAGTTCCAGCCGGACGGGTCAATGCCGTCCGTGTTGGGCGCATTGGCGGGCGCATGGATGACGATGCTGCGAACCGTCACGTCCGTGCAATTTTGCGGCACCAAGTGGAACATCGGCGAATTTTGCAGCGTCACGCCCGCCACTTCCACACGCTGACAATGGGAAAACACAATCAGGTTGGGCCGACGACGCATTCCCGGATCTGCGCGGAACGCCGCCCACCACGACTGCCCCTGGCCGTCAATTGTGCCCTCGCCGCTGATGCTGAGGTCGTGCGCATCCTTGGCAGTAATCGCGTTCAGATAACCGGCGGCTCCGGCGGGGTAGTGGGCGCGGTCATCGCTAATCAATATGACCGCACCTTTCGCCAGTTGCAAATTGATGCGGCTGGCCAGCGCAATGGGGCCGGTCAGAAATTTCCCCGGCGGAACCAAAACCGTTCCGCCTCCGGCCTTGGTGGCCGCTGCCACCGTCCGCTGGAAGGCGTCCGTGGCAAGCGTCTTGCCGTCGCCCACCGCGCCGAAATCCACGATGGCAAAGGTCGCATTGGGAATCACCGGCAACGGGACAACCTGGGCGGCACCATGGCCGGTCACCAGGAAGGCCGCGGCCAGGCAGGCCCAAGTCTGGTCAGCGTTCATAAACAGTTCAGTGATTTCCCAACGGCATCCGTTTCCATCCGGCCAAGCCTCACACGCCCCCCCGGCGCTGTTCGGAGATTTCGGGCAGGGCCGACAAGGTGATTTTTTTGACCGCATGGAGCGTGACCGGCCCAAGCAGACCGGAATCCGGCAAAACATCGTGCTTGGTATAAAACTTCCACGTGGCGAAGGCAATGCGTTGGGACGGTCGGGGTTTGTTTTCGCGCAGCCACGCGGGCCACTCCTTGAGGCACATTCCGCGATTGGCGATTTTCACCCATTCGCAGTCGTCGGGCAATTGTTCGTCGCCAATCAGCCGGTTGGCCCACAGATTGGTCACTTGGATTTCGATGTGATTTAGGCCCGGCTGCAACGCCGGGGTGATGCAGACGCGAAACGGCGGCTTCCAAAGAACCCCCAAATCGACATTGTTAATTTTCACCCGGGCGAGGTTCTTAACCTGGCCGAGGTCGAGATAAATGTCATGCGTTGGGGCCAGGTCGGCGGCGGCCATCTCGCAATCCCGGGTATAGGCCGCCGTGCCGGAGAAATATCGGACTCCGGCATCCGCATGCCGCGATAATGACCCAAGCTGATCCAGCCGGATGGCCGCTGGCGCGCCCAGCTTGGGGGGAAAACTAACCTTCCAGCCGACATTCAGGCTGACCGGTGCCGGCAGACTGGCGACACTGGCATGGAGATGGCGCCCCCGGGCAGTTTTGATTTCATAGTTTCCGGCGGCCCAAGCGTTGAGAATGAGACGGTCATTTCTGGCCGCCAACTGGAAAATCGGGATTGATTTCCCGGAAACGGATTCCTGCGTCAACGGTTGCCCGGTCACGGCAACAGCGTGGTCGGAAACCACCGCCTGGCGAAAAATGACAAACACGGATTCAGCCGGTTCGAGCCGGAGAGAAACGGTGATGAGGCTGCCGTCGTCCTGAAAAACCGGCGCTGGCTCCATCCCGCCGGTTTCTGCTTGCCAGAGTTCGGGAATCTTTCCGGTGACGCGGAACTGGCACTCAACCATGGTTGCCGACCCGCTCTGATTGGAGACAAAATAGATGTCGGCCGTATCAGCGACCCGGTGTTTGTAAGCAATGTCGGCCTGCGCATCAGAACTGGCAAAGGCAAAGTCGCGGGGGACATGCAGGTCGGCCAAGATTTGTTCGATGGATCTGCCCCAGAATACCTTCCCCTGGCCCGCCCCAGCCCCCCAAAGATCCGCCGCAATCCGGCGGACGGTCTCGTCACAACCCGGATAGTTGCCGAGGCTGGGAGAGCGTTCCGGGGCCGGCCCGACCAAGGTGGCTCCGGCCCGGATTAGTTCTGAAAGCTTGCCGGCAACGACTGGGGTCAGGTAACGGGCTTCGGGAAGGGCCAGCAAACGGAAGGTCAGCCCGTTGGGCAGCACCATGCGACCGTCCTGCACCCGAATCGTGAGAAGCGCCGCCACGCCAATGAATTCAAAATCGTATCCGCGTGGAATGGGCGGCAACGTGCCGGATTTGCCCCAGCGCGATTGCGCCTCGGCGTCTTCCCCCGTGAAGCAGAGAATATCCGCCACCGGAACCCCGGTTTGAAGCAGGTATTGGCAACGGGTGATATATTCAATCCAAGCCCGCCCCTGTTCCCACCAGGTCACCGTGCGCGAGAAATGCAGTCCCCACGGCCCCATGGTCATGCCGGGGGCCTTGTCTACCCAAGGCTGGAGGGTGAAGTCATGAAAGAAAAAGCAATTGATGCCTTCGCAAAATTGCCAGTCCCCCAGCGCCTTCATCGAATTCGGATCCTGGGTGAAGCGATCCGCGCCAAACCCGCTGGTGAATGCTTCGGCCCCGACCACCGAGCGGCCATTGAGATGGGCGGCGGATATGACCAGGCGGTTTCTGGCATTGCTTTTTTGATAGGCGCCCCCGGTCCAGAATTCCCCCATCGGCAGGTCGGCGGCGGCACTGCAATCGAGGATTGAATAAGGTCCGACATACGCCTCAAAGGCCGCCTTCAGGCCGCGCTGATGGCATAGCTCGACAAAATAGCCGTAATAGTTGTCGGCAAACAAATCCGCAATGGTGCGCCGCACATCCCAGAGAAACCGTTCCGTGGCCTCGTGGGAGTCAACAATGCGCCCCGTAAGGGCTGGCAAATAAGCCGTCAAATCATAGCCCCGCCGCTGGCGGAATTCCTCGGGGAAACGCGGCGTCCAATTCTGCGAGCCGACCTCATAACTGTCAATCAGCAGCGTCGTGAAGGTTTTCGCCACCAGCGGCCCCAGGTGCTGGAGCATGGCGGCAACCAGGTGGTCGAAATGGACAGCGAGGGCTTCCCGACTCATTTTATCAACCTCCAACCCGTAACCAGTCGGCATTTCCGGGTGAGTGTTCGGACGGCCATTGGGCGCGTAACCAAAACGAAAAATTGTCCAATCCCCGGCCGGAACATCCCATTCCATCCGTCCGTCGCTTTTGACCGACGACGAAAGGTCAACCACTTGATCCCGCGGGTAAACCGCCCCTGGGGGACAGGGTTCCGCCCAAACCGGGTCAAATTTGTCCAAGGGGACAAACCCGGCCTTGGCCGGCCAGTTGGGCAGGCGATGCCCGCCCAAATCAATGCTGGTCAGGTGCAACGGGGCGTCATCGGTCGGGCTGCCGCCAAAGGAAAGGCGATAATGGCTGGCCGTGGTCTCAGGAATCCCCAGGCCGATCTGCCCCTTGCCGGTGAAATTGGTTCGGGCGACCGTCCTGAATTCCTTGCCGTCATTTGAAATCTGCACCTCACAGATATATTCGCCATGGCCGGCAGCGTATTCGAGAAAGAGCGAACTGGCGGTGAAAGGCTTGGAAAAATGAAGCCCAACCGATTGCATCCTGGAATCACTGGGCGACGGCAAGGCAATGCCGGAGTGGTCAAGCTGGGAAAATTCGACCGGCCCTTTGCCTGAATCGATGGAGATGGTTGGGTTGGCCTCGCGCAGCGTGACGCACTCGGCCGCCGGCGTCTTGCAGGCCAGCAAGGCAATGTCGCGGTAATAATCGCCGTAATCACGCAGCCTGGCCTTCGGCACCTCCTGATTGAACTTGGCCGGGCCCTTGACCCGCAATTCCGACCAGACCACTTTCTGCATGCCGTGGTTGGGCTGAATCCATGAACCGCCGCTGGATGACCAACCGGAGCAGTTGTGCATGCCCACTTCCAAGCCCAGACGCTCCGCCTCCTGCGTGGCAAACCGCATCGCGTCAAACCACTCCGGCGTCAGGTATTTGACCGAACCGGTCGGGATTTGATAGGAGATGTTAAAGATATGGGCACCGCCCAGCCCAACCCGACTCATTGCTTCCAGGTCGGCGGTGATGCCTTCCTTGGTGACATTGCCATCCATCCAATGCCACCAACAGCGCGGTTTGGCGGTGGCGGGCGGCGATTGGAATCCCCCGGCCAGCAGGTCGGCCGACGGGGAACCGGAACCATTCCCGGCAGCTTCCGGCAACGGACTGCCGTATTCGGTCGCCAGCAAATGATTGGCGGCAATCAGCCCGGCCGAACCCAGAACCCCTCTGCGGATGAATTCCCGGCGCCGTATTGGTTCTCCCTTCATGGTCTAAGTGCCCCTTTCAACAAAAATCAGCGCCGGTCTGACTGACGGCTCCCAGTGTTTGGTCGGCCGGAATTTCGACATGGCTGGTCATTGGGAATAGGATGGTTCCCGGGCTGGTCGCGGCAGCGCCAGACGGCGGTTCTTGCCCGGCTGGCCACCGGGGCCGGCGGGATGGGGCGATGTTATCGGAACACGGCATATTGCAGGCGGGCCAAATCCGCAGTGGTCTTCACCGGAACAATACTGGATTGCTTGGCCCCCTGTTCAATCGGAAGCGACTGCCATTTCCAGTGTTCAACGTGGCCGTCGGCAAAGGAGAACTGCCCGCCATTATGCCGGCCCGTCGGAGATTCCCGCCATTCCCGCGTGTCGGTGGTCATGGCAAAGAATCCGTCGTCAATCGAACTGATGCTTTGATCCACGAAAGAAATCGCCTCCGACGGGCCGGGATTTTGAATCTGGTTCATTTTTGAATAATCCGTATACGGGCTTAATAATCCCACCCCGCCGGGAAGCCAGGGGTCACCGACGTCCCCCATCCGTCCCATGATGGAATAATTGCGCACCAGGCGCACCCCACTGAGATTTGCCCCCAAATCACTGGGATTGGGTCCCATCTGGGAGGCGGGGCATTGATAGATGCTCGGGCTGGAGTTGTAGGGATAAAGCAACCCCTGCTGGAGGGCCAGCACATTGGTCGCGCCGGACATGGTGGCCACATTGCCAATGGTGGCATTGATCCAGGAGTTGGAACTGCTGACCCAGTTGTTCACCATGGAATCGTTGTTGTCCACACTGTAAGTTATCCAAGCCAAATCAAGCTGTTTGAGATTGCTGAGGCAGTGGGTGGACTTGGCCTTGTTTTTGGCCGCCGACAGGGCCGGCAGGAGCATCGCCGCCAGAATGGCAATAATCGCGATGACCACCAGCAATTCTATCAGCGTGAAACCAAGGAACCCCGCGCGGGGCGGGCGACGGTTTGAATTCAGTGTGGGATACTTCATAAAGGTTTGACGGTTCCATTCCCGCGCGCCGTCAGGCGCGCGGGAACAGAAGCACCGGTCACGGATGATACGTCAGCCGGAAAAAGACATTCCCGGAGGTTCCGACTGGCACCGTGATGTTGGTCACCGAACTACTGCCCGGATAAGTAAACCAAGAGTTGGAGGCAGTCAGGCCAACCGAGTTCGTCTGGAGCCACCAACCCAGATGGTCGCCCGGCCAGGAGAAGCTCAAGTTGGTGCCGCTGTGGACGACGTTCATGAACACCCGGGCGGTCGAAACAGCCGCCTGCGTGGTCACCGGCACCGTCAGGCTGACCACGGAGCTATCGGTGGCATTGGTGTAGTCAACCGTCAGATGGGCGGTTCCGATGGTCGCCCCCGGGGTAATGACGCCGCGGGCATCCACGGTAAAGATGCCATCGTTGTCCGAGGCAAATCCGATGCCAGGCAGGGTGGTGACAATGCCGCCCAAGGTGCCGTCGGTGAAATTGGCCAACACCTGGAGGCTGTAAGGCGCACCATTGATGGCCAGTGCCGGCACCGCAGACGGAAGGTAAACATTGGTGGCCGTCAAGCCATCCAGCGGTTCCACAATCTGGAAACCCGTCAACCGCAGGCGCGGGATGGTGTTCGGATAGGTGGCACCAGTAATGACGTTGGTGGCACACGCGGCAAAGTTCACCACCAGCGTCGAATTGGTGATATTTTTAAAATGGATGACATTGCCCGGATCAATGGCCGTAATGGCGAGGGGAGCGGCCGGCGTGGGCAAAACCGTGTCAATGGCCTCGTAATAACCCGTCCCGTCATTCCCGGGGATCAAAGCCGAGCCATAGTTCGCCCGCACAAAGCTCTGGCTGCCGCAGGTGAACTGGGCGGCCCGGTAGGAACCGTCATCCTGCACATACACATAAACATCATAATGCGCGTAAGGCACATTGCTGACGATGATAAACCCGGCATTGGCCGTGGTGGGCTGGGTGCTGTCATTCAGCCCATTGTCAAAGTAGGTGTCAAACAACTGGCTTTCATTGGTGGTCGGGGCCGCTGAATTGACGATGCCGGCGGCCGTGGGGGCGGCAAATACGGCCACCACATTCGAGACGACATTGCCGCCGGAATCCAGCACCGCATTGGTCAGCCCGATGCTGTTGGTCGGGAACGTCCGGCCATTGGGAATGACGAAATTGTTCCAATAAGGCAGGCGCACACCCAAGCCGGTCACATTGGGGGCATTCACCTCGCCACCGGGAACCCCCGCGAGCGCCGTGAAGGACATGGCGTGGCCGGAGGGCGGCAGCGCATCGGTCAGTTTCATGCTGATGCCCGGATTGCCCACCGGGATGAAATATTGGGCCAGGCCCGCCGGATTGAAGTTGACGCTTAACCCGCCATAGCTGCCGTTGAGGGCGAAGGTTCCAACATTGACTGGCGTCACCAAGTTGTTGGAGACCGTGACAATGGCCGGGGAGAGCGTGGAAATGCCCGCGCCTTTGAAGGTGGTCACTTCCACATTGGTATAGACAGGATCGTTGAACGCCGCAAACAGGTGTCCGAGCGTGAAATCAACGACTCCATTCTTGCCCACAAACAAATTCGTCCGGTTCAGCACCAGACTCAAATTGGTGGGGGCCAGCACGGTGACGGAATTGGTTGCATGCAGCACCCCCCAGGATCCGCTGAAACTGGCGATTAGATTGGTCGTGCCAGCCTGTTGTCCGGGCGAAACCACCCCAAAGGCGGCGGAAACGGTGAAGATGTTGGTGTTGCCGGAGGCATAGGCCATGCCCGTCGCCGACGTGACATCGTTGGAGGTGCCATCATTGTATTGCGCAACCACCGACGACGAATAATTGAAGACGCCACCGACCAGGAGATTGGTCGCCGCCGCACTCAGAAACACGATGTTGGTGGGCGAGGCTTGAATCGGCACAACCTTCACAATTTGAAAGCCGGCCTGCTTGAAGCGGGGATTGGCATCCCCGCCGCTCACGGGACTCACCCATCTTCCCAAGTCATCGGTCTGGCTGCTGGTGGACAGTGCGCCAAAGTAAACCCGGGTGTGTGAATTGGTCAACCCGGTGAACACGCCATAATTGCCCCCGTTGATGCTGTCCCAACTCGTGCCGCCCGACGGAATCGAGGTGGTGGTGGCGCGGATATACCCGCCATTGGTGGCGTTCGCCGTGGTGAGCGTCGGTATTTGGGTGTAAGCGACGTCATTGCTCTGGCTCCGGCTGTAGATGCGCTGAATGCCGACCGGGGTGTTGGTAATAATCCAGAACCCGCCGCGGGTTTTGGTCGGACCCGTTCCGGCTTCCGCCGTCATGGTGTAACAATAGATGTTGTAATTGGTGTAGGGAATATTCGTGAAATCAATGAACCCCATGTTGTAACCGGCGGAAAATCCACGCGAACAATCAATGACGTCACTCTGCATCTTGGCATCCCCGCCGGCCGCCGACGTGTTGCGGTCGGTGTAGCCGTCACCGCCCGTATGAACCGTTACCTGTAGATTGGGGACAACCGCCCCGGCCGAGTTGGTGATGCCCACCCCCGCCGTGGGGAGCGTGACATCCGCCGTTCCGGTTCCGCCGTTCAGGTAATTGCCAATCATGTTCCAATAGTTGGTCCGCACCCCGGGGGCCCCGGCCAGGTCGTTAATCGGATCCATCACATTGTGATCTGCTGCGGTCGTTCCCGCCAGGATGTCAATGCTGATGATTTCCTGGGCCTGGACGGCCAGCGCGGCACTGCCCAACAGCAGGGCGGCAATGAGGGTGCTGACGCCCCAGCGCAGCCCGCGTTGGGTTTCAGTTGTTGTCGGATGGTTATCGTTGTTTTTCATATTTTATCACATTCATTTGGTTTGGTGTGGGGGGAGATTTCTGGCGACTTTCCGGTCGATTCAGACTGGCTCAAGTCATCGAACAAAATGCTCGGCTGATGGCTTCATTGGACCTTGCCGACTGTCAGGCGGATTCCGCCGGACAGCACGTCCGGCCACTCAACCCAAAACAGTTGGCTTAAAATTTTTATTTGTTTGTGTTATGCATCCTTAACTGTCCCACTATTATTGTCAATATGCCGGAAGTCATAGCCAGCCCGGCGGGCGGCTTCGCCCGCCAGGCATGGTTCAATGGTTCGCATTGGTGTTGCTCAATATATAGAATTTTTGCGGCCCGGCGGGGGTCGCCACATTGGTGCCGGTGAAGGTGAAGTTGCCGCCGGCGGACAGCACATTGGTCGCCACGGTCTTCCATTGGTTCAACGGCAGCGCCACATTGGTGCTGGCGAGGAGGTAGTAGGCATCGTTGGCCTGCCCGTTGGTTCCGTTGATGGTGATGTTTCCACCATTCAGGCTGAAGCTGGTGATGCCCGGAACATGGGTGAAAATCCCCGGCCCCGAGTTAGTGGAGGTCACCACCAGGTTGACATTGCCGCCACTGACGACATTGGAAGCCGTGCAGCCACTGGCCAGACCGGCTCCGGTAAGGACGGGCGTGGCGTTGGGAGCACCGCTAATCGTGCCGCTGTTCACCTGGATCAAGCGGTAAGTGCCGGCCCCCAAGGCGGTGCCGGTGGCATTGCTGACCGTGAGGGAATTGTTGTTAAGCGTCAGCGCCCCCTGGGAAAGGAACAGCGCGGGATGACTCGTGTCCCCGGTCAATCCAGCCGGCGCAAAGGTCAGGCTGATGGCTTGGGATCCCAAATTGACGGACGTCCCCCCCCGGATGACGGCGGCATTGGTTCCAACGGCGGTGCCCGTCCCGCTGGCGTTCAAGGTGCTGCCGCCGGGCCAAGTATAGGTTGAACTGGCAGACACGTCGAAGGTTGCCCCGCCCGCAATGGAAATGCGCGGCGTGCTGGGCAACGTCATCCCCGAGGCCAGTTGCAGTGTGCCCCCGCTGAGAATGGTATTGCCGCTATATGTGGGTGTGCCGGGAACTCCCCCGCTGAAACTGGTGAAAATGACCGTGCCTTTGCCGGCCAGCGTCAGGTTGTAAGGCCCGGAAATCTGGCAACCACCACCGCTAAAGGTCAGGGTTTGCCCCGCCGCCAGATTCCACGTTTGATCCGCGCCCAATGCCAAGGTGCCCTCGTATGCCAAACTGACGGTGGCCGACGACATGTCAATGCCATTGGCCCCCAGCGTCAGGGTGCTGCCGGTGCCGAGATCCACATTGCCGCCGGGGTTGAGAATCGAAATGCCCGCCCAACTGAGATTGCCGCCAAGCCCATTGGCGTCGGCGGTGGTTCGCACACTGTCCCACTCCGCGTTGGTGCTGCTCCCGGGCACCACCCCGCCCGCCCAGTCGGCCGCACTGGTAAGCGACTGGTTGACCGTGGTTCGTTCGATGCCCGCCAGATGGTTGACCGTCAGCGTCGCCGCCGTGGAATTGATGGTGGAACTGTTGCAGGCAACGCTCACCACACAACGATACTTGCTGCCACTGTCGCCCAACGCCGTGACGGGGGTCGTATATGTGCCGGTCGTGCCGCCGGTGCCGGTGGCGACATTGTTCCACGTGCTGCCGCCATCCGTGCTGACCTGCCACTGATACGTTGGCCCTGAACCCGTCGCCGTCACGGTGAAAACCGCCGCCGAGCCGACCTGAACGGTTTGGTCGCTTGGATTCGCGGCAAGGCCTGCGGTGCTGCAAACCACCGTCAGCGACGCCGCCGTGGAATTCACGCTCGAACTGTTGCAGGCGACACTGGCAACACAACGGAACTGCTTGCCGCTGTCACTCGTCACCGTGGCGGTCGTGGTGTAACTGCTGGTGGTGCCGCCCGTGCCGGTCGTAACATTGCTCCAAGTGCTGCCGCCATTGTTGCTCACCTGCCATTGATAAGTCGGACTCGACCCGGTGGCCGTCACGGCAAAGGTGGCTGGCGAGCCTACTTGAACCGTCTGGTCGGTGGGATTGGCGGCAAGGCCTGCGGTGGTGCAAACCACCGTCAGCGACGCCGCCGTGGAATTTACGCTCGAACTGTCGCAGGCGACACTGGCAACACAACGGAACTGCTTGCCGCTGTCACTCGTCACCGTGGCGACCGTGGTGTAACTGCTGGTGGTGCCGCCCGTGCCGGTCGTGACATTGCTCCACGTGCCGCCGCCATTCGTGCTGACCTGCCATTGATAGGTCGGGCTGGATCCCGTCGCCGTCACGGTGAAGGTGGCCGGTTGTCCGACTTGGACCGTTTGGTCAGCGGGGTTGGCGGCAAGGCCCGCAGTGGTGCAAAGAACCGTCAGGGTCGCCGCCGAGGACATGGCAGTTGAGCCGCCACCGCAGGCGACGTTTAAGACACAGCGGTATTCCTTGCCGCTGTCACTCATCACCGTGGCCGGAGTGGTGTAACTGCCGGTCGTGCCGCCCGAACCGGTGCTGACATTGCTCCAAGTGCCGCCGCCATCGGTGCTGACCTGCCATTGATAGGTCGGACTGGAATTCGCCGTCGGGGTCACGCTGAAAGTCGCCACCGAACCGGCCGGCACCGACTGGCTGACAGCATCGGCCGAAAGGCCCGCCGGCACACACAGGGCGTAGGACGGATTCCAAGACCAGGTGCTCATCACATTGGACAGCGTGATGACGGACGCCTGGGCGGCGGTCATGGGTTCCTCGGTGAGGGTCCAACCGGTGGCTGGCCCGGCCCGCTGGGACAGGTCATAAGCCGAGCCGTCAAGGTTCATGGTGTTATACTCGCCATAACGGGCCGAGGCGGTGCCATTGCCCATGTTGCTAATCCAGCCCACCGGAGTGATGCTGCCATCCATCTTGCAATTCAGGTAGTAGGTGCTGGCATTGGCATACCACGGCCGGCCCAGATACCAACTGTGGGTGGAATCCGCCGGGCCGGTAATGGTACAATTATCAAGGATGAATCCATAGGCATCGGTTGGCCGGTTGTTCGCTGTGGCGATGTAGCCGCCGGCCCGGGCACCCCGTTCGACGCAAACCAGGTTGCACCCCTCGAACCAGGCCGTGGCATCGCCACAAATGTAATCCACCGTCCCGGCAATGGTGCAATTAATGAAATACCACGGCCCGCACCCGTCCGGACATGCGCTGCGCCCGGCCAGATACATGGTGTCCTGAGTGGAAAGAATATAACAATTCTTGAATTGAATCCAGCCGGCACCAAAGTGTCCCCCTCCTTGCGGTTCCTGGCCATTCACCGCATTGGCCTGCGCACTGTTAATCGGCAGGCTGTTCTGCACCGTCAGATTCTGAAACGAAACATTGGTCGCATAAATCGTCAGCGTCGAGGCTTCCGGACTGCCGCTGCTGGAGCTGATCGCATCCCAGATTACTGTGTTCGTCGGCGAGATGCCTTGGCCGATAAACTCAATGTTGGGGGTATAATACGGAATGGACACATGCTCGTTATAGCTTCCTGGCATGATGTCAATTTCCACATGGTTGGTGTTGGGATTGTGCAGCGAACTCACCGCCGCCTGCACCGTCGTAAAGTTACCGGATCCGTCGGCGGCCACGGTAATGACGGTCCTCCCACCCGACCCGATGGCAAAGGCCGTGGGACTGGACGTGGCACTGTTGCAGTTGGCATCAGCCGCCACCGCTGCGGTGACCGTGTAATTGCCCACCGCTGTTGGCCGGATGGAACTCGGCCCGTAGCTGGTGCCACTGGCTCCGGCATATGTGAAGGTCACCGCCCCGGTCGAAACCGGCAAGGTGGTGGCACTGTTCGGCCCCTGGGGCGAACCGTTGTAGGCGTAGGTTCCCACCGTCACGGTCACCGCTGGCGTCGCCTTGTTCACCGTCACCCCCACCGACATGGTGGCGGAGTTGTAATCCGCCGTGTCCGTTGGCGTGAACGTCACCGACACGTTGGTGATCCCCGCGTTGGGTG
>Ga0007854_10000939_pt1 | contig 18944 bp, 10 predicted proteins | sample CryBogCBH12Aug08_FD_60382 | JGI IMG/M metagenome (GOLD analysis project Ga0007854, IMG submission 60382) | Freshwater microbial communities from Crystal Bog, Wisconsin, USA - CBH12Aug08 | ecosystem: Environmental > Aquatic > Freshwater > Lake | place: Crystal Bog, Wisconsin, USA | collected...
ATAGGGCGACCCACACCAGCGATGGGTCGCCGCCCTCGGCCTCCGGTGGTATGAGGGCGTTGCGGCGGCCTTTTTTGCGCGACTCGGGCGTGCTCTGGCACCGCCGGGGCGGGGGCATGGGTAGGTAGCCCGCGTTGGAAGAGGAGGGCGTGGCCTTGCGCAGCAGCACCGGGTCGGTGTGGTGCCTGCGGAACGGGTGGGTGGACGGCTGCGGCGGCGGCGGCGGGTCGGATAGGAACGTGACACTGGTTTCCGCGGCGGAGGGACGAGAGGGGGATGCGAGCGAGGAGGGCGAACACATGTGCAGCTCTACTTTTACGGTCCGGGTATCTCACTCTGGGGGTTGCGCTGCCGCTCTAGATTTAAATAACGCCTTTGTCTACTGCGGAACCGGGTTTTGGGCCGGGGATTCGTCGGGCGCGCCTCCTCCCTCCTTGGGATTGGCGGGCATGTCCATGCATCCGATGGAGATGGGCGTGGTGAACGGCAGCACCGCCTTGTGCAGGGCCGACGGCGTCGTGAGACGGCTGTTGATGGCGAACAGGGCCGCGACGAGCTTCTGCTTTTTCTCTTGTGCGGTGAGGGTGGGGGTGGTGGTGGTTGACCCCCCCTCGGCGGGGTTGGGATGGATGGAGGAAGGCGCCCCGAACGCCCGGCGCAGGCATAGAACCACGGCCTGGGAGCAGAACATGCTGGCGGGAGGGCCGTCGCCCTTGTCCTCCTCGACGCTTGCGTTGACGGCGGGGTCCGCGATGTCCTGCACCATGGTCGACTGGCTCGATGCGATCATGCACGCGAGGAGGTCCTGGTAGTTGTACTGCACGCGGCCGTCGACGCACTGTTTCAGGAAGCCCCTGGCGCGCCTCAGCTCGGCGGGTTCGAGGTCCACCAGCAGCGCGGTATGCGTGGCGTCGCTGTAGCACGAGGCCGTGAGCGGGTTCTTCGAGAAGGCCTCGAACATGAAGGACGTGTAGTAGTAGGAGGCCTGGTCCTGGTCGTGCTCCTCTTCCTCATCCTCGTCCTGGCCCAGCGGGATCATGTCCACGTGCACCACGGGCCCGCTCACGGAGCTCACCACGGACTCGAGGAAGGTCGTGCTCTGGCGCTTGAAGACGAGAAGCATATCTTGAGTAGTGACGGGAGGAGGGGAGGGGAGGCGCGTTCGTAACCCGATGCAATATTATTTTATATAGACCCTGCCGGACCCGCTCGAGGGCCACGATAAAATGGAGCGGCCCATAACCCGTTACGTGGGGCCCTTGCACGACTACCGCCTGCAACAGCACATATGGACACCACGATGGAGATGCGGGCCATCATGGCGCTGCTCCTGCCTTGCCCGCCGATCCCCATCATGGCCCTCAACGAGAGCCTCGGGCAGATGGTCCAGTCCAGCTCGCACGACGTGTACGGGATCTGCATGGACATCGCGGCGCGGCGCAACGACCCCGCGGACAACCGCCGGCGCGAGCAGGACCAGACCGTGTGCTCGGACCGGCTCAAGGCCGAGATGAGGGCGATCCTCGCCGACGCCGCGGGCGCCAGCGAGCAGGACTTCGACGCCCTCGGCCACCGCATGTACGAGGCCATGTGCGCCTTCACGACCGCGTACCAGCTGAGCTACACCCCTCTCGGCACGCGCACCTCGTTCGCGTACCCTCCGCTCGGGTGGATCGACGAGGGCGTGCGCATGCGCGTGCGCGAGTGGCTCGCCGGGCGCGAGATCCTTCAGGGCAAGAACCCCGCCGCGACCGCCGCGGACCACGCCTGGAAGAGCGTCGCGAGGCTTTACTGCGAATGCGCGGTGCTGGTGCTCGAGTTCGAGGAGCCGGGGGACGGCGACGAGCACGGGGAAAAAATAACTGCGATCACCAAGGAGGGAGAGGGAGAAGAGGTACTCGTTGATCGTTCGAAGTCGTTCCTCGTCCTTTGACAGGCCCGGGGAGACGACCCAGGTCACATGGTGTGAGGGGGGTTGGCCAGATGAGGTCCTAAAAATCGTAATATACATGATGAATGCCGAGACAGAAAATCGACGGCTGGGAGCAGAACGGAGCCCTTCGGCCGCATCAGCGCGAGGGCTTGACGAACGGCGGGGCTCTACGTCTGGATGCAGCGGCGTCGTCGTCCATCGTCGTCATTGTTGTGTGCACGCCATGCCTCGGCCCCACTCCGTGATGCGCCGACGGCGGGCGGCCGCATTAAATATCCGCCTCCCCGCGCCTGTGCGGCACATGCGGTTCGGTTTTTTGTTGATTTTTTTTCCGGGGCAGTATCCACCATCCCATATGACGCGCCCGGCCTTTTGACCACCATCGCTCCTCCCACCCTCCTCCGCGCATACACATATGCAGGTGCCCAACAGCTGGGTCACGCAGAAGCGGTCCAAGACCAACCGTCCGAGCCAGTCGAGCAAGGGCGGCCCCCCCATGACGGCGGCGCCCCTGGGCACCGACCCCGCGGGGTCGGGCGCGCCAGGCCCCGGAGCCGTGGTGCGGAAGAAGGCGCGCAACCAGCACGAGCACCAGGAGCCGGTGCCGCTGCGCGAGCTCGCGCGGTCCATCTCGCAATCGATAATCGACACGGTGCCCAGCCGCGTCGACGACAACGTGCTGGACCTCAGCACGGTCCTGAGCGGCGTCGCGTACCGGGAGATCCTGCAGAACCTGTTCGGGGACGGCGAGGCCATGCCGGCCAACGTGCCGGTGGTGTCCAAGGCGTACGAGGAGGCGTTCCTGCGCGAGTGCATCGGGCCCAACGAGCGCCCGTGCGTGATGGGCGCCGAGTGCGAGGGCCACCACCTCAGCAAGGCGCACCGGTTCACCCTGACGGAGTTCCTGCTGCCGGGGCAGGACCGCACCGAGCCCCAGATGTGCGTCCTGTGCTGCCGCAAGCACACCCAGAAGCTGTTCTACGACCTGCTGTACAGCCCGCCGGGCACGCACATCGGCATCATCCAGCGGTACGGGGTGGTGGTGGGGGTGCCCGGCGAGTACGCGTCGTCGGCGACCCTCATCGTGCCCGCGACCGGCCTCATGCACGCGATGCCGTTCCCGTCGGTGGCCCACTGCCGCGCCAACTACAGCGTCGTGGTGCGGAACACGACGCGGTTCGTGGTCCAGGCCAAGGGCCTGGATTTTCACACGCCCTCGCACGACGAACCATCGGCCGCCTGAAGGAGGAGGGCGCGCCGGCGTGCGAGGGCGAGGACCTGGTTCCCCCTGCTGGGGTGTTTTCATCATCATTATTATTATCGCCAACAACTACATCATCGTCATGCAAGGACCGCATCGACCAGCTGCACGCGCGGCTCCCGTCGTGCCCGTGGGTGCGGCCGCTCATCGACGCGCACCTCCTGGCGTCGGCCGCGGACCCCCTGTCGCCTCCGCCGCTGCTGGTCCTGGACGCGCGCGACGCGTTCCACTACCACAACCTGCCGGACCTCGTGCCGTACCTGCGGCGCTTCCTCACGAGCAACGCGTGGGAGGAGGACATCCTCGGGACGCTCATGTCACCCTTCTGCCTGCACATCAACCGCACCGTCAAGCCGCACCACCTCGCGCCGTCGACGGTGCTCACGCGGTGCGCGGCCATCAACCTGCTGCACGGGCTGCTGCTGGGGCTGTACCCGTTCAACGTGCGCCAGCCCGGGTACGACCAGCGCGTCCAGCTGGTGCGGTGGGTGCGCAACGACGGGCTGTGCGCGCCGCCGCGGTCGTCGGCGGCCTTCATCCAGGCCCACGAGTCGCTGCTGGAGCTCGCCACCATCGAGTACCTGGCCAACGTCGTGAGCGACTTCTGCCCCGTCGAGCAGGAGCTCCTGATCAAGGCCCCCCAGTGCCGCTTCGTCATCAACAACCTGTGCGACGGGTTCCGGTCGGAGCTCATGGCCGAATCGGGCAATGACGGCGCGCCTCTCCTCCTGTCCCGGCTCGAGGAGCGCGCCGCCCAGGTCCTGTCGTCGGTCCAGCGGCAGCTCAAGCTGTGCAACAACCGCCCGTGCAAGCGGACCGCGGTGCGCGCCCAGTCGCGGCGCATTGACCCGGACCTCCTGCGGGCCATCATGGCCATGCCCGTCATACGCACGACGTCGCCCAACCTCGTGGCGCAGATCCAGCTGCTGCGGCCGGACCTGACGTTTCCCCAGATCCAGGTGGTCGAGTTCGTGTGGGCGAACCTCGGGATCCACGCGCTCCCGGACAACCTGTTCCGGCTCCAGTCCGAGGCCCTCGAGCGCTTCGGGTCGTGCGAGAACCTCCAGTCGTCGCTGGTCACGCTCCACGTGTGCGTGCTGTGCGCCATGGCCCACAAGACGTGCGTCCTGCAGCACAAGTGCTCCTACAACTGCGCCACGCGCACGTTCCACTGCACCGGCTGCGGCAGCCTCATGCAGCCCGTCCGCATGCTGGGCCGCGTGCTGCGCGTGCGCCAGGCCTGCTACACCCTCTGCCTCACTTGCCTGAGGCCGACCCGCTGGGACAAGGTGCCCATGCCCGAGCGCTGCCACCGGTGCACGACGGCGCCGCCCGCCGAGCCCCGCCGGTGCTGCGCGTGCGACAGCCGGAACATCGCGTCCGTGCGCCAGATCGTCGACTGCGAGCGGCTGCAGATGGTCGGCATGCCCCTCTGCCACCGCCACTCCCGGTGCTGCCCCGCGACCCAGTCGGTCGTCTACGACACCAAGGGCTTCCAGGAGGACATGCTCCTCGCGGCGGCGACGCGGTCCTTCCCGGGGGCGGGCGGCGGCAAAAAGTCCGGTCGCCACAAAAAAAAATGAAAAAAAACCCACGTCCCGCAAACGTCGCCCTCCCCCTCTGCTGGCGATAACATACAACCAATGGTCCTGAGCACTCTGAAGGGCAACTCCCTCGCGCCGTACCTGCCGAAGTTCATCTGGTACCCGAGATCGTACCAGTCCGTGGAGCACTACCTCGAGGAGCAGTTCCCCATCTGCCTGTCGAACCAGTGGCTGCACCGGTACTACACCCAGCAGTGGGTTCCGGAGGACGAGGTGTGGTCGGCCCCGCCGTACCCGCCCTTCTTCCACCTGATCGCCAAGCATTTCCGGACGGAGGTGGAGAACGTCGTGAACAATATCACCCTGGTGATGACCCTGGGCACCCTGGACGAACTGCTGAGCTCGGACCCGGACGGGATCAGGGCGGCCTTCGACAACATGCACACGCGGTTCGACGTCCGCTACACCAGCATCATGTCGGTGATGCAGTGCACCGAGATCCCGTCCTACAACTCGTGGAAGGACGAGCACCTTTGGCCGGGATACACCTACCACATGAACTCGGATTGGAAACCCGTGACCACGTTCTGTAGCCTTCAGAAGTATCCCGACGCCTCCGGAGCGGCCAAGTCGGCGATCCTCGTGGCGCGCAGCGACCTCCCGTGCCCGAAGCTGGAGATCTACCAGACGTTTGAGAAGGTGATGATCAAGCACTGGCTCGGGAAGCTGCTGCCGCTCATCTACGACGAGACCCGCTTCGACATGGACGTGCAGGTCTCGGAGTCGGTGCCGGAGCTGTCGATCGTGGTGTGGCTGAGGGTCATATGCCGGCATTGCGACCCGAAGGTCTTCATGGAGCTGCTCGTCGAGGAGGAGCTCGAGCAGCAACAGCGGGACTCGATGGCACAGGAAAAGAAGAGGAAGAGGAAGACCAGGGCCGCCAGGCGCGACCTCGCCAGCTTCACCAAGGAGATCATCAACTCCGCCACGGCCCTGCCCGTGCCTGCGGTGCGCCCTCCGTCGCCGGCGGCCGTGCGCCTCCCTACTCCGATGCCCTCCCCGCGGCGGGTGGCGTTGCTGCTGGACGAGGATTTCCTTATGATGGACGAGGAGGGGAAGGAGGGCCGCATCTCGCTGACCATGGCGTTCTTCTGGGACATCGTGACCGTGGCGTTTGCCATCTTCATCGGCTTCGCCGCCTCCAACAGCGGCGCCTGGTCCTTTGGCGCCTAGGATAGGGACCCACATGTCTACCACCACCATCTACACCCCTCACGCCCCGAAAGAATGTTCTGCCCTCCCCATGCGCGGCTATATGCACGCGGGGAATGCCGTCTGCACTGGTGGTTCCGTGCAATGACGATGATGAATAAATGGCTTTTGTGCCTATTCCCGTGCCTTGTGTCGATCTTTGCGGTCCAGGTCAATATAGACGTGATTGCGTCCCAGGAGTCGAACCAGGCCAACGACCTGTCCGAACTGACCCTGGACTCGCTGAACGCGGCGGCGGCCAAGTTTAACCTGACCATCAACGCCACTGTGCTGAACAAGGCGCTCGTGTTCTTCAACGCGTCGTTCCTCTCGGGGTGCATCCCGGGCTACGTGCGGTTCATGGACGGGCCCTACTGCGTCACATGCAACTGCACACTGCAGCGGTGGGTCGCGCGAGGTGGGGGAGGGGTCTCGTTTAATCTTCTCCCGTTCAACGAGACGGTGGTCGGTGTGTGATAACAACAACAACTAAACCTTGGACGCGATGTCGGGCTGCTTGACCGAGTCGACGCGCGTCGCGCGCACCACCTCCCGGTGCAGCGAGACGCGGATCGAGCGCAGGGGAATGGGCAGCCCCAAGCTCCCGAGCTCCAGGTCGAGGGTCCGCAGCGCGCGGTGCGGCGAGCCGGTGTGCATCGAGTTGTAGATGGACGCGTGGATCTCGATGGCCTGGTCCGGGGCCAGGCCCCCGTCCAACGAGCGGCGCGCCCCGCCCGTGGGCGCGTCGGTGATGCTGACGATGATGACCTGGCTGGGGTCGACGCCGGCCGCAGCGGCCACGGCCGCGATGTAGGCGGCCTGGAGCTCCGCGAACTGGGACGCGTTGATGGGCAGCGTGATCTCGGCGTGCACGACCTGGACCAGCTCGCAGCGGTACCCGGGGTTGCACACGCACGAGGCGAGGTCCGAGGACCCGGCCTGCGAGTTGGTGTTGACGGGGCACACGATCTCGGTGGTGGTGTTGGTGCAGTAGTTGTTGGTGGGGCACTTGGGGCACAGCGCGGCCGAGGGCACGTTGGTCGCCAGCGAGTAGGACCCCAGCGGGCACGTGGTGATGACCGCCCCGCCCGGACAGTAGTACCCGGAGGTGCACGCGCTGCACTGGGACTGGAGGCTGAACCCGGTCCCGTAGCCCACGGTTCCGGAGACGCAGTAGGCGAGGCTGGCGCCGCCCGAGCAGATCCCGCCCATGGGGCAGGTGGCGCACTGGGACTGGGACACGAGCGCGGGGGTCGTCGAGTAGGTGCCCGGGTCGCAGGGCTGGCACACCGTGAGGCCCGCCGCGACGCTGTAGTATCCAGGGGCGCACTGCTGGCACGTGGCGACGGTGGCGGCGCTGACGGCCGTCGAGAAGGTGCCCGCGACGCAGAGGGTGCAGTCGGGGGCGGTGCGGGGCGACCAGGACCCCGGGGTGCACGCCGTGCAGATGGAAGCGGCCGTGTGCGAGTAGCTGCCGGCAGTGCAGTTGCTGCAGTCGACGACCCCCGAGCGGTTCGCAAACGTCCCCGCGACGCAGCTGGTGCACACCGACGCCGTGGTGTGGGACCAGCTGCCCGGCGAGCACAGGGCGCACACCGAGGCGGTGTTCTGGCCCGAGAAGCTCCCGGACGCGCAGTTGACGCAGGTGGACGCCGACGAGCCCGAAGCGTACAGACCCGGCGTGCAGCTGGTGCAGGTCGAGGCGGTGCTGAGGGACCAGGCCCCGGGCGAGCACGCCGTGCACACCGAGGCGACGTCGGCAGAGAAGCTGCCGGCCCCGCACGTGACGCACGTGGACGCCGCCGACCCGCTGGCGTAGTAGCCCGCCGTGCAGCTGGTGCAGGTCGAGGCGTCCGCGACGGCCCAGGTGCCCGGGGTGCAGGTGGTGCAGGCGGAGGCCGAGTCGGCAGACCACGACCCGGCAGCGCACGTCGAGCACACCGACGAGCCGTCCGCGGACCAGGTGCCGGCCACGCAGGTCGTGCACACGGAGGCCGTGTTGGAGGACCAGGTGCCCGCGGCGCACGTGGCGCACACGGTCTGGCTGATGGCCGAGGTGTAGGTCCCCGAGTTGCAGATCTGGCACGTGACGGACCCGCCGCCGCCGCTGTAGGTCCCGACCCCGCACCCCGTGCAGGTCGCCGAGGAGGTGGCGGCCGTCGACAGGGAGATGGTCCCCGACGGGCACTGGGTGCACGCGTCCGTGCCGAGGTGGTCCTTGTAGGTGCCGGCGATGCAGGCGCTGCAGGGGCCCCCGTCGGGCCCGGTGTAGCCCAGCTGGCACGTGCAGTTGGTCGTCGTGAACGAGTAGGGGTACGAGTAGGTGTTGGACGGGCACGCGTTCTGCAGGCCCGTGAAGCACCACGAGACCTCGGGGCACACCGTGCAGGCCGAGTCGTGGATCCCGTAGTACCCGCTGACGCAGGTGCACTGGGCCGAGTTGGTGGCGCCCGGGGGCGTGGCGGCGTCGGCCGTGCACGCGGTCTCGGTGGCGCCGCCCGTGCAGTAGAAGCCCACGTCGCACTGGGCGCAGTTGGGCGCGATCCCAAAGTACCCGGCCACGCACGCGCACTGGGTGATGTCGGCGGCGCCCACCCCCGAGTACGAGTGCGCGGGGCAGGTGCCCACGTGCCCCAGGGCGCAGTACTCGCCGGCGGGGCAGGGCATGCACGCGGACGAGCCGGCCGTCGAGTAGGTGCCGTTGGGGCAGACCACGGCGTCGGTGCCCCCGGCGCAGTAGTAGTTGACCGGGCAGATGGCGCACGACGTGAAGGGCGTGCCGTAGTACCCGGGTCTGCAGTAGCACTCGCCCATGGACGCCGCGCCCGAGGGCGACAGCGTGTTGAGCGGGCACAGGTTGGCGACCGCGGCGCCGCACCAGTAGTTGGCGATGCACGTGACGCACGGGAGGTTGGCCATGGTCTGGTTGATGATGAGCTGCGGGTCCGAGATGAGCGCGGCCCCGGACGACGCCGTCAGGCGCACCAGCATCGTCGTGGTGAGGTTGGACGACGCGGTCCACACGAGCTGCGACCACGACGGCTGGATGGCCGCGTCGATGGACGCTTTGGCCGTCATGGAGGCCCACGACGTGCCGCCGTTGAGCGAGTACTGCGCGGCGATGGTGCCCTTGGCCCACACCGACAGCTGGTACGGCTGCGGCACGGGGAACACCGTCGCCGAGTGCTGGATGTAGGCCCCCGACGCGATGCTGAGGACCACGCGCGGGTACTGCTCGACGTAGGCGGCCGAGAACCGGTGCGGCACGGCGAGGCCCGATTGGAGCTGGAGCGACCCCAGCGCCGAGTAGGTCCACTGCCCGAGGTCCGCGAGGTAGATGTGCGAGAGCCAGACGGTGGCCGACAGGGCCGAGTTGGGCATAGTGGCCGTGAACCGCAGGGTCATGGACGTGGAGGTGGCGGTAAAGTAGGACGTGGCGGCATCCATCCACGACTGGGAGACGTTGGTGGTGGTGAACAGCGTGGTGCTGGGCTCCACCCACGTCGCGGTGAGGCCCGCCGCGCACTGGAGGCCCGTGCACACGGCCTTGAAGCGCAGGGCGTAGACGTGCCCGGAGACCACCGTGAAGACGGACTGGACGAGGCTGGTGGGCCGGTCGGCGGTCGAGTTCAGCATGAGCCCGATGGCCGACTCGCCCTGCACGTCCCACACGGACGGCGGCACCACCAGCCCGCCGACGGTCGACGCCTCGATGCGGCCCAGGCCGTACCAGGACGTGTTGCCGAGCTTAACGGGCGTGGCCGCGGGGCACGTGGTGAGGCCGCACGTCGCGAGGGCGATGCTGGTGTTGGTGCATGGGTTGGCGCAGGCGGTGCAGGCGGAGGAGCCCGAGGCCGACATGGTGCCCGCGGGGCAGATGGTTGGCGTCTGACTGTTGACAGTGCAGTAGTAGCCCTGCACGCAGGGGGTGCACACCCCGCTGACGTTGTAGTAGCCCAGGGCACATGCACAGCCCCCGTTGTAGTATGTGTATGTTGCGGGGCATTGCTGGCATTGGCCCGCGATGAGGAAGTATCCCGTGACACAGCTGCAGTTACCTATGGAGGTAGAACCAGCCGGAGATACGCTGTTGGATGGACAGGCATATGTGACCCCGTTGATGCAGTAGTTGTTGGCCTTGCAGTTGTAGCATTTCCCGTACGGGAAATTCTGCGACGATGGGCATGAATTGCAGAATTGGTATTGGCTCTGTGTTGTGCACGAGCCTTGCAACAATGACAACAGCCCAGCACCTGGTAAACCCAGGGCCTGGATTGCAGAATACGTCAATATGGTTTTGACATATCCAGTGCTCCTGTTGATGTAGCGGAAATATCCATCACCCTGCGTGAAGTAAAGTAATGAGTTGTCGCCGCTGAAAATAACACCCTGCCCTGCTGCGAACGGTCCCATTGATACCGACCCCCCGGTGCCATCCGTGTCTCCTGAGAAGCCGCTCCCGTAGGTCGCAAAATTGCCAGTGGCGATGTTGAGTACTGAAATCGTGTTTAAAGACTGTATATTCGCTGCGAGGTATTTGCCATCGCTCGATATTGCGATCTGATTTGATGTTCCATAGGTGCCAGGAAAATATTTGATGGCAGACTGGGCCCCCGTATTAAGATTTACGGTTATGACACCGCCTGCCTGAGAAACCCAGGCAGTCACGCCATCGGGCGCCACCGCTATAGCCACGGACGAGAATGGCATGGATGTCAGCGTATGGACCTGCAGCGTCGCCATATCAAACGTCCTCACAGCCGATCCGTCCACGATAGCAAACTTGGTATTGCTACCAGGGATATACGTGATCGCGAAGTAATTCGAACTTCCAAACCGCGCGTTGGTTCCCACCCCGTCTGTAGACCCACACGATCCTAGACTTCCTGCGATCACCGTCTTGGCATAATTTGTGAGGTTGACTTTGTAAAGCATGCAGTTTCCCGACAGAAGAGCGTACGACCCGTCTGGAGGTACCCCGATATTCAGCGTGCTGTAAACGGTGTTGATGGTAGTGGGGACACCCGCAACACCATTGGACACTCCAATGGAGTACAGCTTGGCGGCGCTCAAGAATAGCAATCGGTCACATCCAAGGCCGAACCCTTGCAGAAAAGCAGACCCATTGTTACATACCGTAGCCACCCCGTCTCCCATGCAGTACGCGTTGGCAGGGCATGGACTGCACACGCCTTGCACCGACTGAAGCCCGGCGATACACAAACACTGGGACGCGTTCACACTCCCAGCAGGGGATGTCGAGTTGCTCGTGCAGGAATTCATGGTTAGTTGATCTGGGCAGTATGAGTTGGACGGGCACTGTACACAAGCCCCTTGGTACAACAAGAATCCCGGAAGACACGTGCATTGCGAGACTGAGACGCTCCCGGCTGGAGATGTGGAGTTACCGGGGCAGGAGACACTGGCGGTAGAATTGGGGCAATAAGCATTGGCGGCACAGGTGGTGCATGCGGAAACCCCCGCCGACGAGATTTTCCCTGAAGCACATGCTGTGGACGTTCCATTCACGCAAAAGGAACCAGCAGGGCAGACAATGCATACGCCGCCGTTCATGGCGTATCCCGTGTTGCACGTGCAGCTGCTGGCGTTCACAGGGGACACCGAGTGCGATGGGCAGGTGGCTTTGACGTTGTTGATGCAATACGCTCCGACCGGGCATCCCGCACATACCCCGGCAGGTGAATACTGGGACGAGGGGCACGCGCCGCAGGCGTACGTGTCAGACGTGGTGGCACAGGGGCTGGGTGCCATCGCAAGCATCGCGGCGGTCCCGCCAGTGGAGAGGATGGTGGTGACGGCGAGGGTGCCCGTGTTGATGGCGCGTATGTGGCCGTTCTGCTGGGCGCAGTAGATGTACATCCCGTCGTTGGAGTACACGCACGCGCTGTTGTTCCCGAAGAGCTGGAACGTGGCGGTGGTCCGCGACCCATCAGCCGACCCGGCGGTGCCCGAGCCGACGTTGGTGACGGTCAGTGACGCGAGGTCCACCAGCGCCACCTGGTTGCTGGCGAACCCCGGGATCGCGAGCGTCGAGTTATCCGGGGAAAGCCCGAACCCGCTGTACTGGTAGTTGGTCGAGGTCCCGAGTGTCACGAGCGAGGTGATGGTCTTGGTGGACATGGACATCGACTTGACCACGTTCGAGCGATCCGTGAAGTAATACACCCCTCTGCTAATATCCAGGCACCCGCCCTGGGGCGTGCCGCTGAGCGAGGCGAATATCGACACCGCGCGCGTGTTGTCGTTGTACGTCCATAGCAGCGTGTTGTACCCGTCCAGCAGGTAATACACGGCCCCGTTCCCCGAGTACGACACGCCGCTGATGATGCCGATGTTCGCGGAGGTGCCTACGCCCGCGGAGGCGCCGCAGCCATTACCCACGGCCGTGATCACCGTGCGGTTCTGGACCCAAATCTTCCTCAGGAGGCAGTTATGCTGGTCGCCCATAAGCGCAAAGGAGCCATCGGGTGACATCCCGATGCCCGCCGGCCAGTAGAAGGACGCGGCGGTGCCTACGCCGTTGGCCGACCCCGTCGAGCCGCTACCGGCGACGTTCAGGAGCGACCCGCCCACTCCGCCGGACGCGCCGAGGGAATAGATGATATTATTGTTGGCGTCGGCCAGGAACAGGTCGTCGCACCCCTGAAGGAAACCCGTGCCGTAAAAGTTGCCCGGATTGCAGACGGGCGGGGGCGTGGGGGTGGTGGTCGGTGGGATAGTGGTGGTGGGAACGGGGGTCGAGGTAGTGGGCGGCGGCTCGGTCGTCGTATCGATGGGGGTGGTGGTGGTCGCGTCCTGCCCGCACGCCACTGTAGAAAACATAACTAAAAGCGCTAGCCGCGAAACGTATCGTTTTCGCATCCTGTTGCGCGTGTTCACAGCACGCTCCAATATTTATATACCGCGCCCCTCGGGCTCAGCAGCTCAGATGTGCTATGTCAAGCACGATCGAGTCCAGCTGCAGCGACGCCCACGACGGGGCCGCCACGGCCACGGGGTCGAGCGGCTCGATGAGATCCGCGTTGTAGAAGGTCCCGTTGTTGCACGCGCACCCCAGGATGGAGTTGGTGCCGCTCCCGGACGCCGAGTTGGGCGGGCACGCGAGGCATGAGGACGGCGCGGGCGCGCCGGGGTTCGGCTCGAAGGTGTTGGTGCCGCACTGGGTGCAGGTGGGGGCGCCCTGGCCCGACCAAGTCCCCGCATTGCACTTCTGGCACGAGAGGTGGGTCGTGGACGCGTTGACGTTGGACGCGGTCCCGTTGGAGCACGGGGTGCACGTCGAGGTGTTGCCCTCGGCAAAGGTGCCCACCGGGCACGCCTCGGAGATGATCTCCCTGTCGGTATCGGAGCTAATGTTCTGGGCCTGAGGGAGCGACGCGTTGGCGAGCGCCGCATCGAGCTGGTCGCCGGTTGGGGCCGACTGGGCGCCCACTATCTTGGTGTTGATGACGATCTGGGCCATTGCCACGGGCATGGGAGTGATTACCACCATGGCGGCGAGGAGCACGGAAAGCAAGCGCAGCGGCGATCTGGAGGAGATCAATGAAGATTTCAGGAACGAGCCAACGCACGCAGCACATGGTATCAGGTATGGTAAGGCACGGACCATTCGCGCGACAAGGGGGTTGGCACGCCTCGCCACTTGGGTTTCCCTGCCTGTATTTTTCTTTATATACCGCCCACGAAGGGATGATTTCGGCGAAAGGGTCAACCGCTAGCGGTTCTTCCGGGTGCTGGATGAAGATGGTGTTGAGGAACCGGTCACCACCACATCCAGCATGGCGGGCTGCACGACCCTCCCGATCGTGAGGTGCCCCAGCAGCCTGCGTCCCGCCTCCTCGTCCTCCCTCGACAGCCTGGCCTCGGCGTTCTTCAGGCTCACGCTTCCGCCCATCCCGCTCACGGCCGATCCCACGCCCCTCGCGAGCGTCACCCCATAATAGGCCCCGAAGCCCACGGCCACGACCCCGACGGCCGCGCCCGCGCCGCCGGCGATCACGCCGATGGATGACGACGAGGATGTATCCGCGGCCGGGGCGGGCGTCGTGGTGGGCACTGGCGGCGCTCCGGACGTCGTGGGCTGCGGCGGGCACGTCTGGCCGCCGTCCAGGCTGCCCCACGGGCACGGCTGGCACAGGGAGGCCCTCGCCAGCAGCGGCTGGAACGTAAGGTCCGGGCACGCCACGCAGGACCGGCCGTCGGTCGGCGACAGGTAGAACCCGGCCAGGCATAAGCACTGGGTCGCGTTGGACGCGAGGAGGCCCTGGGCGACGCCCATGTTGGCGCCGCACGGGAGGGCGGCCACCGACCCCCGCGGGCAGTAGTACCCCCCGTCCGGGCACGGCCTCGGCGCGGATAGCCCCGCCGCGGGGCAGAGGTACCCCGGGGGGCACACGGAGTAGTTGGCGACGCCCGGCGCGCAGAAGGACCCGGACGGGCAGGTGGCGCCCTGGGCCGCGCCCGGCGCGCAGAACTGGCCCGGGGGGCAGAGGGCCGGACCCGACGCGCCCTGGGCGCACACGGCGCCCGCGGGGCACGGGATGCCCGCCGACGACATGGCCGGGCAGTACAGCCCGGCGGTGCAGGGGATGATGTCCTGCACGGACCCCGACGCGCACTGGTACCCCGCCCGGCACGGGATGGGCGCCGACGACGTGGCCGGGCAGCGGTACCCGCCCGGGCATAGGACCGGGAGGTAGCTGGCGAGGGGCGTGCTGTTCCCGCCCGCATTTAAAGTGGCGTTGGTCCCGGGGCAGTAGTTGCCTGCGGTGCAGTTGATGGGCACCGACGACCCGTACGGGCAGAAGAAGCCCGCGGGGCATGAGGCCGGGGCGGGCGACTGGCCGCCGGCGCCGGGCCCCGGGCAGTAGTACCCGATGGGGCACACGGACGCGGCCTGGGCGTTGCACACGTACCCGGCGGGGCACGGGTGCGCGGCGCCGCCGGGGCAGTACTCGGTCGACTGGCACGGGACGCACACCGAGAAGTTGGCCGCGAGCTTGAACCCCGTGCCGCAGGCGCAGTCGGAGAAGTTGGCGGACCGGGGGTAGCTGGTCGCGCCGATGGGGCACGACACGCACAGCCCGCCGCCCTGCTGGTAGTTGAAGTAGTAGTAGTTGGCCACACAGTAGCAGGCGGCGGCGCTGGGCGCGCCGGGGTCCGACGTGCTGGCGGTCGGGCAGAGGGCCGAGATCGCCGACGACGCGGGGCAGTAGGACCCCGCGGGGCACGCGGTCGGGTTGGACGCGCCCGACGTGCAGTAGGACCCCGCGGGGCACGGGGTCGGGGCGCCGCTCCCGGTCGGGCAGTAGCTGGCCGCGGGGCACGCGAGCTGCGACGTGGCCTCCTGCGGGCAGTAGTAGCCCATGAAGCAGGCGGTGCGCGTGCCCGAGCCGACCGGGCAGAAGGTCCCCGCCTCGCACGAGATGGGCTGGGACGCGCCCAGCGGGCAGTAGAACCCCACGGTGCACGTGGTCGGGCCTAGCGCGCCGGCCCCGCAGTAGGACCCCGCGGGGCAGGGCACCGGCTGGTACGCGCCGACGGGGCAGTAGGCGCCCGCGGGGCAGACGGCGCACTGGCCCGACGACGTGTTGAGGAAGGTGTAGAGGGTGAGGCCCGCCACGCTGACCGTGCCGCACACGCAGTCGGTGACGGAGGTGGTCCCGACGCCCGTGGTGGTGGACCCGCTGGGGCACTGGAGGCAGGACGAGGCGCCCCGGTAGTACCCGACGCTGCACTGGGGGGTGCCGGTCGACCCGCCGACCACGTGCCCGTACTGGTCGTACGACTGGGGCGCGCAGTAGACGGACGGGTCGCAGGGCGTGGGCGCCGACTGGCCCGGCCCGCACCAGAAGCCCATGGGGCAGACGATGGGCGTGACCGTGCCGAACGGGCAGTAGGCCCCGGCCACGCACGGGCTGCACCCGACCTGGGCGGCCTGCATGAAGAGGGTGGCGGCGCACTGGCACCGCACGAGCCCGGGCGCGTCGAAGGAGGTGGTCGAGTTGGCCGGGCAGGGCGTGCACACGTCCACCCGGAGGTAGCGGTCGGTCTGGCCCACGACGATGGACCCCGGCACCTGGACGTTCCAGTCGAGGTACAGCCCGGCCTCGGACGCCGAGTACGGGAGGCCCGGGGTCGCGAAGAAGCGCGGCGCGAGCAGCGACGGGTCCAGCAGGTCGAACCACCCGCCGCTCGAGCCGCCCGCCGACAGCTGCCACAGCTGGACCCCGTCCGAGTAGATGACGGCGCCCGCGTAGGCGACGCCGATGGGGGTGGTGGGCGTGAGCATTGAGTCCATGAGGGTCCAGTTGGCCGGCAGCGGGACCGAGCCGTTGCTTGGGCCGAGGGGGTAGCCGGTCCCGTCCGCGCCCCGGGACGTCGAGGCCCCGGCGCCCATGAGGCCCCAGTTATCCGACGACAGGAACGAGATGTTGTTGGTGCTGCCGGACACGGCCAGCACCACGTAGTTGGACAGCGAGAGCGCCGACGCGGGGATGAACCCCAGCGCCGTGGCCCCGGGGGAGAAGGGCGAGACCAGGGGCCGGCTCACGTTGGTGAGGGGGTTGATCCCCCACAGCTGCGACGCGCCGGCCACCATAATGAGCCCGTCGGGCATCAGCAGCATCGCGTACGACCCGCCGATGCCCCCCAGCACCGTGTAGGTGAAGCCCGGGGTCACGACCCGCACCGCGTCGCAGCCCTGGTCGGCCACGTACAGCGCGGGGGGCTTGGATTGGGCCACAAACACCGCGTCCACGATGCGCGTGAAGGAGGGGCTGAGGCCCGCGGCGCAGCCGGCCGCCGCCCCGGACCCCAGCACCGTGCGGGCGCCGCTCGTGCTGTTCACGTAGAGCGCGGCGGTGGCGTTGGCGAGGCCCCGAACCGGCCACGCGGTGCTGAATGCGCCGGCGGCGTGCGGCTCGAAGAAGGAGCCGTTGGCGCACGTGAGGCCCACGCCCGCGGCGCCCCCCTTGCACACGCTCCAGCGGCTGCACGGGTTGGCGAAGCCGTTCCCCTGGCAGTAGAAGTTGGCCGGGCAGAGGGCGCACGTGTTGTTGACTATGTACCGGGACGAGGGGCACCGCACGCACTGGTTCCCCTGCTGCGTCGCAAAGTAGGGGCACGCGCACTGCTGGAAGGACGTGCTGCCGTAGCCGGCGGTGGTGAACTGCAGCGCGGGGTCGGCGCCCGGCACCAGCGACGACGGGCAGGGGGTGGGCGCCGACGCGTTCAGCGCGCAGTAGCTGTTGAGCGGGCAGATGGCGCACGACGGGAAACCGTAGTACCCTACGTCGCAGAGGCAGCCCGACCGGTTGCGCACGCCGCCGGCCGCGGTGTGGGCGTTGGGCCCGCACCCGACCGGGAACGTGGACACCGACGGGCAGGTGGTGGCGGCCTGCGCCCCGCACTGGCCGTAGCAGGCGCGGCCGTTGGTGGTGTTCTCATCGTAAAAGAGCGTCGCGCCGCTGCCGCTGCGGGTGCAGGACGTGGCGGCGGACGGCCGGTGCGGGGTCATCAGCAGCAGGAGGAAGAGCGGGGGCGCGGCCATCGCGAGGCCGCCCAGGATTGGGGATGTGGTTCTCATAGCAGTTGTCAGTCGGAGCTTCATATGTCAGCGGACGACGGCTCACGGTCCGTCCTTCGCCGCACGGATTCGCCGGCGCCGGCGCCGCAAACGTTTTATATACAGCCCTACACACACGTCTGATCCTTGGCGCGGCCCTAATCAATCGCGCGCGCTGTGCTCATCTCCTAAACCTTTTCGACTTACCGACACCGTCCCTAAACTGCCCTAGATACTCAAACAAATTTTCGAGCTTCCGAAGCTCAGGGCTGTCGTCGCTCTTGGCGTCCCAAAGCAGCCGGCCGTAGGTGAAATGGGTCCACTCTTGGCCGTCCTCGTTCACCAGATGGCAGTCGAGATCCAGAACGCGATGCTCCGGGTTGGCGTCGTGCTCGTCGATCTCCTTGGGCCACTCCTTCTTCGTGAATTTGGCCTTCTGCACCTTGAGCCCGAAACGCCTGGCCGTCGAAGCGAAGAACGGCCCAAAGGAGCACTTGAGATCGTAATCCGGCATAAAATCGCCCGACATGGGTTCATCCTCTGAATATCGGGCCCTCTTCTGCGGCTTGGCCGAGCGCTTGAAATGAACACAGTTCGCACATCGACAGAAGGGCGCGTCCAATGGAAAAGAATTACCCAATCGCATCCTCTTCTTGAGCTTATTCACATTGAAATCCTTCCAAAATAATTTTAGCTTGAGTTTCTCGTTCTCGGAGCGAAGCTCAAGGATCTCGCGCTCAAAGAGCGGCTTGCTCGCCTGCTCGAGCAGCGACTCCTCCATTTCGGCGGACGGGTTTTAATTTTCTCGGGCCCGGCCTTCGGCCGCCCGCCCCCACCGGGCCCGCCACCACGTCGCCCGGGCCGGGTTCTACAGCTTTTGGGGACAACACAAGAATGGCCGACTTCCGCGCTCTTGCTGCCGCCATTGTCGATGGCGGCTACCGTCCCGCCGATTTCGTGGGATTGGACCGTGCACAGACCAGCGTCCGAATCCGCGCCGGCACCGCGGCGCACACGAATCTCATTACGAGCTTCTACCAAGCACACCATCTCGTTGGAGCGATCCATGCCGATGATGGCGGTGATGCCGCGCCGCCTCCTCTCCTCTGGGGAGACCTCGTCAACATGGTTGCGGCAGCAGCCCACCACACACACCATGGGGTGGTGAATCATTCATTCATTCCATCATGCAGGACGGGTAAAGCCCGCGTGTGGGCCAAAGGGGACCCACTCCGTTCGACCCGAACCGCGAAGCGCTGTGCGCGTGATACCAGAAACTCGGGTGGAATAAAAGCCAGTAGCGCCCCGGAGCCAGCCGCAACAGGATGGCCCCCGTAGATGTCGCGCGCCTGGCCCTGCTCTTTATCT
>Ga0007854_10000941_pt1 | contig 18931 bp, 16 predicted proteins | sample CryBogCBH12Aug08_FD_60382 | JGI IMG/M metagenome (GOLD analysis project Ga0007854, IMG submission 60382) | Freshwater microbial communities from Crystal Bog, Wisconsin, USA - CBH12Aug08 | ecosystem: Environmental > Aquatic > Freshwater > Lake | place: Crystal Bog, Wisconsin, USA | collected...
GTGCATCGACTGTGCGGTCTGCATCCCCGAGTGCCCTGCCAACGCGATTTTTGCGGAAGAAGATGTCCCCCAGGGCCAAGAGCACATGGTTGCTTTGAATGCAGAGCTCTCCCAAATTGGTTGGCCCAGCATCACCAAGAGAAAAGCACCTTTGCCCGACGCTGACGACTGGAAAGACAAAGAAGGCAAGCTCTCTGAGTTGATTCGCTGATACAGCAGCACCCAGAGACCTGATCAAGGCCTACTCCTTTGAACAGCGCTCAACCCAAGCCACAAACCCCCATCGCTTTGGGAGACCAAGCCCCAAGCATCAAGTGCGATGTCTTGATCGTGGGCGCAGGTCCTGCGGGTCTCTTTTTGGTCTTTGAATTGGGGCTCTTGGGAATTCACGCCCAAGTCGTAGATGCACTCCCCCACGCTGGCGGTCAAGCCGCAGAGCTCTTTGGGGACAAATTGATCTATGACATACCAGGCACTTTGGCTTGCACAGGACGTGAGCTCACCGAGAGACTCTTGCTGCAGTGCAAACCCTTTAACCCCCAATTTCACTTGGGTCAATTGGTTCAAACGCTGGATCCCCTAGGAGATCACTTCAAAGTTGAAACCGATTCGGGCACTCGCTTTGTCGCGCGTGCCGTGGTCCTTGCCAGTGGCGTTGGAGCCTTCTTGCATCGCCCCTTGCTGGCCAATGGTCTGGTACCATTTCTCAAAACCCACATCCATAACGGCCCTCTCTACACGATCAAATTGAATTGGAAATCGAGCCTGACTTCAAATTTGGCGCATGTTTGGGTGGTGGGTGGCACACAAGAGGCAGTCGATGATGCACTTGAGCTCTACGAGTGGGGCAAAACCTTGGAACACCAAAAGCTTCAAGTCACACTCATTCACCGACGCGAAACTTTAGATGCGAGCGAGACCAGCACCAAGGCGCTGCAAGCTGCCATCCATCACAGTGCCAACAGCCTCGATCCATGCACCTTGCGATTTGTGCATGGTCAAATCCTTCACGCCCATGCTCACCCCAAAGACCCAAAAATCCTTGAGCGAGTGGAATGGATCGACTCTGAAGGGGTCACTCAACAAAGCCATTGCGAGGCCATCATCGTTGATTTGGGACTCTCCCCCCAACTCGGCCCCATTGCCACTTGGGGTTTGGAGATGCAAAAGAAACAACTGCCTGTGAACCAAGAGGACTATGCCACTTCAACACCTGGGATTTTTGCGATCGGTGACATCATCACTTATCCGGGTAAAAAGAAGCTCATTGTGAGCGGCTTTCACGAGGCCACTCTAGCGGCTTATGGGATCGCAAAAAGAGTACTCAACAAGGACAAAATTCCCTTTGAGTACACCTCTGCTTCAGCACTGCTGCACTCGCGCTTAGGGCTCACTGAGCCCCTCAGTGACTCAAAAGTACACTGAAACTCAAGTCTTGATGAGCATCGGCAAAGGTGCAAAACCATGGTTCAAGGGCCCATGTCCTTGCCCCTTGGGGTCACCGGTCTGAACGTGAGCACCGTGCTCAATGGCCTTCAAGATGTAGGCCCGTGCAAGCTCAATGGCAGCAGCCAAGCTCTCTCCACGAGCGCAGAACGTCGCAATGGCGGAGGACAAAGTGCACCCTGTACCGTGGACATTCCTTGAGTCAATGCGTTTGGATTTGAGCACAAAAGGTTCACCTTTTGAAGCCCACACGTCCACCACCCACTCGCCCTCAAGATGTCCGCCTTTGAGCAACGCGCTTGGGGTGCCAAGATTCAAAAGATCCTGGGCTGCAGGGATCAGCTCAGATTCTTTTTGAATTGGACGACCCAACAAAACTTCTGCCTCGTCCAAGTTGGGCGTGATGAGCAGAACTTTGGGGAAAAGCTCCTCAATGAGCAACTTGACCGTCTCCTCATCAATCAAGCGGTCTCCGCTGGTGGCCACCATGACAGGGTCCAAAATCACATTCTTCCACCCATAGTGATCGATCGCCCAAGCCACCACTTCGACCACTTCGGGTGTGTGAAGCATGCCAATTTTGACGGCATCCACGCCAATGTCCTCAGCAACCGATTGAATTTGTGACTTTAAAAACGAGGCGGGTAGCGCATGAATGCCCTGAACACCTTGGGTATTTTGCGCTGTGATGGCGGTGATGGCCGTCATGGCAAAGCCCCCCAAAGCGCTGATGGTCTTGATATCGGCTTGAATGCCTGCCCCACCCCCGCTGTCAGATCCTGCGATGCTTAAGACTCTGGGGTAATGGGCAAAGTTTGAAGTGGTCATGCAATCAAATTAAAAGAGATAAGGGAGGTCAAAAATTCAATCCGCAGGCCTCTGGTTTGAGTCCAGGTCGGGGAGCCATGCATTTACAAACATGTAAGGAAAACCACAGATTGATGATCAATGGTTTTTTATTTCATCAAAAAACGATGTGCACTGCAATTTCCTTACTGAGCAGTAGCTGCTTTGAAAATTCCTTCAGCCCACTTGTTTAGGCTAACTCCACTCTTGGCAGCTTTTTTAATTGCCGCCGCATGTATTTTAGGATCAACTCTAAGCATTAATCGGCCTGAAACGGGTTTATCCGGTTTCTGATTTAATTTTTCACAGTCTTTGATGTATGAGTCAATAGATTTATGAAAAGCTTTTTCAAACTGTGTGACGGATTCGCCATGAAATACGATGATGTCGTCGATGTCTAAAACTCGACCGACTATTATCTTATCCTCTGCGTCAAACTCCATACTTACCCTATAGCCTTTGTATTCCATTACATTTGCAATCATGGCTTGATCTCCAATTTATCCAAAAAATCTCTAACGCTTTTAACTCTGTATCGCAATGAATCACGATTGGGGTGGGGTCGATGGACATTGAGTCGTATTGAATTCATCTCAATCGTTATTGCCGAGCCTCCAGAACTGACAACCGTACAACCAATGGCAATTAAAAATGATTCGATTTGATCCCAAGGAATTGAGCCCTGTAGTGGATCCTTATAAATCAAAAGTAATGTTTTTTTATGTTTGCTATTCACCATTAAATGATATCACTTTTTTTAAAATATGCAATCACAATAAAATGACCTTGAACTTCCCTTTAAGCTCATTGCTTCCCCATATTTTCAAACCTTGTCTATAAGAGCATGATGGACAAAACTTGTTAGACGGTCTGATTTTTCTTGATTGACGTATTGATTTATATTGATATTTGGCTAGCCTGAATTCTGTTTATCCCCAGGAAAAAATGGCATCTTGTTTTAGATGATTTTTGGGGATTCTGGGCTATTTCGTTTTACCCAAGCCCTGTTGGACGCATTGCACTAAACTAGAAGGCTTATGACCCAACCACAAACAGTCATTTTGGGAGCTGGCCTCATGGGCCGACTGATGGCGCTCGCACTCATTGAGCGAGGTCACAGGATTGATCTCTATGAAGCCCAGGGAGCCGACGGCCAAGGCGCAGCAGCCAAGGTGGCAGCTGCCATGCTCGCGCCTTTGGCGGAATCAGCCATCACCGAGTTGAATGTGGTCAAAATGGGCCAACACAGCTTGAAGCGCTGGCCCCAAATCCTAGGGAAATTAAATCAACCCGTTTTCTTTCAACAAGCGGGCACCGTGATCGTTTGGCATCGCTCCGATGCACCAGAGGCCAGAAGGTTTCAAGGGCACATGCAAAAAACGCATGCCCTCTTACCAACCCTCTCGCCCGCACAAATGCTTGACTCTGTAGGCATTGAGGCCTTGGAGAGAGAGCTCGTGCCCAAGTTCAGCTCAGGACTTTATTTGCCCCACGAGGGCCAACTCGACAACCGAGAGCTGCTCACGGCCATGTTGCACGAGCTCGAACAAGCCCAGGCCCGCGGTCAACTCACGCTGCACTGGCACTCAGCCCAAGAGCTCTCAAGCCTTGAGGCATGGCTGCATCAAAAACACAAGGATGAGCCTTGGATCATCGACTGCACCGGTATGGGGGCCAAAACACACTGGTCTCAACTCAGAGGGGTCAGGGGTGAGGTGCTGCGACTGCACGCACCCGATGTCCATTTGAGTCGACCGGTTCGCCTCATTCACCCCAAATACCCAATCTACATCGCCCCTAAAGAGAACCAAATCTTTGTGGTTGGTGCCACGGAGGTGGAGAGTGAGGACCGCTCTGAGGTGAGTGTGCGCTCAAGTCTTGAACTCATGTCTGCCGCTTATAGCGTTCACCCTGGATTTGCTGAGGCAAGGGTTCTAGAGATCAACACTCAACTCAGGCCAACCTTGCCCGACAATTTGCCTCAAATCCAAATTGGCGCCTCAAAGGTCATTAAAATCAATGGTCTTTATCGACATGGTTTTTTGATCTCGCCCGCTGTGCTTGACTGCGCTCTTGAATGGATGGATCACCAACGCACAGATTTGGCCCAGGAGCTGGGACTGAGTGTGATTCGGTCTTGAGCGGGCTTGCTTTTTTTCTATGATGAATCCCTTCTTCTTCTCATGCTGAGCATCACCATCAATCAACTGCCCTTTGAATTGCCCCCAGGCTCCACCTTGCAAGACGCGGTGGATCTCTTTGGCGCAAAACCCCCATTTGCAGCGGCTTTGAATTTGAACTTCATCCCCAAAACCCAATACGCCCAAACACCTCTCAAGAGCACAGACGAGATCGAATTGATCTCTCCCATCACTGGCGGATGAGCCTCAAACCTTTGAGCAGTCAACCACAATCCAAAGCACCTCCCCCACATCATTGATGAGCACCCACAACCCCAAACCATTGCACCCCTGCGATGCATCGCAGCCCAACACATCCATGGTCCTTTACGGAGAGTCCTTTGGCTCGCGCATGATGCTGGGCACCTCTCGATACCCTTCCCCCCAAATTCTCAAAGAATGCATTGAAAGCACTCGCCCAGCCTTTCTCACAGTCTCCCTCAGGCGACAACTTCCCTCCACCCAACAAACGCCTGCCTCGAATGTGTTTTGGGATTTGCTCAAAAGCGCCGGCACACCACTGCTCCCCAACACGGCAGGTTGCCACAGCCTAGAGGAAGTGATTGCAACCGCAGAGATGGCACGCGAAGTGTTTGAGACCGATTGGATCAAACTCGAGTTGATTGGGGACGACTACACCTTGCAACCCGATACCTTGCAGTTGCCCCTGGCAGCCCAAACCCTGATTCAAAAAGGCTTCAAAGTGCTGCCCTATTGCACCGAAGACTTGATTTTGTGCAGAAAATTGGTTGATGTTGGATGCCAAGCCGTGATGCCTTGGGCAGCTCCCATCGGCACGGGCAAGGGCCCCATGAACCCATACGCCCTTCGCATGCTCAGAGAACACTTGGACGTTCCCATGATTGTAGATGCAGGACTGGGACTGCCCTCACATGCGGCCCAAGTCATGGAATGGGGCTTTGATGGCGTCTTGCTCAACACCGCTGTCGCTTTGTCTCAAAATCCTCTTCTGATGGCCAAAGCGTTTGATCAGGCGGTCAAAGCTGGTCGCATGGCCCATGAGGCAGGAGCCATTGAAGCGCAAGATACTCCGCAAGCAAGCACCCCAGTGCTGGGTACTCCGTTTTGGCATCAATCGTGATGAGATCCAAGGACACCAATTCAAACCCTGGAGTTGATTCTTGGGTTAGCGTCTTGGTCAAGCTACACCAGGCGCTCTTGACGAGCGCAAAGGGTGCTGAGCTGATTTGGCCTTTGCCAGACCCCTTGAGCACAGCGCTCACTCCTGCAGAGCTTTTGCTCGTGCAGGAGATGAAGCAAGCATTCAAGTCGCAAGATCGCTCAAGCCTTCTGGCCACCTTAGAACGCTCAGCGAGGGCCTTGGCTTATGAGCCTTTGGATGCTCAACTCATTGCTCGTGTTTGGGAGCTTCAATCGGATCGTGAAGGTGAGTTTGACGCGTTCAAATGGCCCGCTCACCTTGCTGACTTTGAATCGGCATGGGCGTCATTGACCCCTTCACCAGGACCGACCTGGACACCGTCTTTCGTTTCCCCCAACTTAGGGCTCTACGCCGTGCTCCCCAACGCACAATGGATTGAACGAGTGGCTCAAACTGGGGTGCCAACTGTGCAGCTTCGCTTCAAATCTGATGACACGAAAGCCATTGAACAAGAAATCAAGGCCTCGGTCAAGGCTGTTGAAGGCACTGCAACCCAACTCTTCATCAACGACCATTGGCAATTGGCCATCGACGCTGGAGCGCATGGCGTGCACCTGGGCCAAGAGGATCTACAAGCGTTGGAGGCTCACGGTATGGAGCAAATCAAACACGCAGGTTTGCATCTTGGGCTCAGCACACATGGATACAGCGAAATGATGACCGCGCATCGCTTCAGACCCAGCTACATGGCACTGGGCGCTGTGTTTCCAACCACTTTGAAACAAATGAAAACCTTGCCCCAAGGTTTGGGCAGACTGCGCCAGTACGCCCAACTCATGCGAAGCTACTCTTTGGTGGGCATTGGCGGCGTTGACGATCACACCATGCCCATGGTCTTGGCCTCAGGTGTCGGCTCCGTTGCTGTGGTGCGCGCCATCACGGCATCCCCCGCACCCGAATCAGAGGTCAAACGGCTCATGAAACTCTTTTGAGACAGCATGCGCCACTGTAACCCATGACTTACCTTCACAAAAAGCTTTGAACTGAACACCTCCATTGATTTATCTTCATAAAATTCTGCCCCTCTTGCTGCTTCCCTTGGCTTGGGTGAGTTACCTGTGCGTGGCAAGCTTGATCACAAAGCGAAAAACTCCCCTGGTGCTCGCGCTGATCATTTTGTGGCTCTCCAGCATTCCTTACACCTCCGATGCATTGATGCGATGGGTGGAGCAAGGGGCCACCAAAACCCCAGCCTCAGAGCTACCCAACGCCGATTTCATCGTGGTGCTCAGTGGCATGCTGCACGCGGTTCCAACGACAGTCTTAAAAGGGGCACAACCCGCAGCTGAAGTCGAGTGGAGTGACCCCGATCGCTTCCTCTCCAGCATCAATGTGTACAAAGTGCAAAGTGCCTCACACCCTGTGAAGATGGTTTTCACAGGTGGAGTGATCCCCTGGTGGCCGCAAAGTCCATCAGAGGGTCACTACTTGGCTCAACAAGCTCAACAAATGGGTGTACCCCCATCTCAAATTTTGATCACCCCTGATGTCAACGACACCGCCCAAGAAGCGCTGGCCGTCAAAACTTTGATCGTGAACAACTTCAAAAGTTCAACGCCTCCCACCACTTTGCTCATCACCTCGGCCTTTCACATGCCAAGGGCTGTCGCACTGTTTCAAAAGGCTGGAATTGACGTGATCGCCTACCCGGTTGACTTCAAAGTCTATTTAAAGGACGCAACGGTGATGGACTTCATCCCAGATGCAGAGGCACTCGCGCACACACAACTCGGACTGCGAGAGCTCATGGGCCGCGGAGCTTACTCACTCTCAACGCTCAGAGCTTGGCTCAACTGAGAACGAAACCCCAAACCTTGGAGTGCAGCACAGAAGTTTATGAAGTGGTGTTCAAAGCCACTTGAATGGAGCGAGTTGCAACATCCTCAAGCCAGCCCAAATCCACGTGCTGATGGGCTTCGCAGATGAACCAAGGCTCTCTGGAGTCAGGCTCCAACATCAAACCATGCTCAATGAGTTGCCAAGCAAAGCGTCGATACAACTCGCTGTTGGTTTTTTTCCAGTCACGATAAGTGGTGGGGACGTGGGGCGTGAAATGAACCCCAAACATTGCACCAGGTCCCGCAAAGGCGTGTTCAATACCCGCTTGGGTAAAGACTCGGCCCAAAACTCCTTGTATGTTTTGACCGACTTGATCACAGGTTTTGAGCGCATCGGTGTTGGCCAAAATTCCAAGTGTCGCGTGAGCTGCACTCAGAGCCACCAAATTGGCAGTGTAAGTACCGCCATGCACCACGCCACCCGCATGAGAGCCCACAACGTTCATCACATCGGCGCGTCCACCAAAGGCGGCCACTGGATAGCCATTTCCCATGGCTTTGGCGAAGGTCGTGAGATCTGCATGGATGCCATATAAAGATTGAGCGCCACCTTTGGCCACTCGAAAGCCTGATTTGACCTCATCGATGATGAGCAAGGAGCCGTTTTGATTGCACAACTCGCGCAAACGCGCCAACCACTTGGGCGTTGCAGCAATGGAACCGGCGTTACCAATGATGGGCTCAAGCACCACACAAGCCAAGGTATCTCCCCTTGTTTTGAAGACCTGCTCCAAAGCCGCCTCGTCGTTCAATCCAATGATGTCAACCAAGTCACGGGTTTTGGGCGGAATGCCTGCACCAAATGGAATCACATTGGGTGCATTCACATCCCCCAAGTTCCAGTGTTCGATGTCTGACTTCCACATCATCTCGTCGTAGAGCCCATGAAATCCGCCCTCTACGATCACGATGCGTTCGCGCTTGGTAAATCCACGAGCCGTTCGAACCGCCCCCATCACGGCCTCGGTTCCAGAATTGGCAAACCTCACTTTTTCGATTTGAGGGCAAAGTCCCTTGATTTGCTCAACGACCTCGGTATCGAGTTCGGTTGCAAAACCTGAGAGTGTTCCTCGCTTTTGAATTTGGTCGACCACCGCTTGATCAACCCTTTTGTCTCGGTACCCCAAAATGATGGGCCCATATCCAAGCCTAAAGTCTACGAAGGTGCGCCCATCACAGTCTGTCAAACAACAACCCTCTGCGCTATCGATGAACAAGGTCTTGTCGTCTCCCCAGTAACGATAGTTTTCAGCCACCCCTTGTGGCATGTGTTGATGGGCTTGCGCCATGATGGAGGGCTGACGCAGGATGGGGGCGCTTGTGTTGCCCCTTACCTTGGGATGAGATGAAGCCTCAAGGGGTTTTGCTTCAACCGTAGCTTGGACGCTCTCTCCCATGGGCGGGCGCAACATAAACCCAACACGCTCCTCGAGCAACTTGACCACATGCAGCTCTGCAGCTTGCTCGCCATATTTGTCCACAGCTTCTTGAAAAAGTGACTTGGCCATTTCACCCATTTTCAAAGAGTAGCCCTGCGACTTGGCGATGTCATTGATGAGCGTCAAATCTTTCACACAGAGAGCCAAAGAGAAACTGGGGTCATAGTGACCTGCAAAAATGGAAGGCACATCATGTTCAGCCACCCATGAGTTTCCAGCACTGGACTTGATCGCCTCCCAAACCGTGTGCAAAGGCACACCAGCCTTGGCGCCCAACATCAAGCCCTCGCCAATGGTGGCAGCACTCACAAACCAAAGCAGATTGGTGAGCAATTTGACTGTGGCCCCATTTCCAGGTTGGCCCACGTAAAAAATCTTCTCTCCGATGACATTGAACAGTGGTAAGCAACGCTGATAAGCGGCTTCATCACCCCCCACAAAGATTGACAAGCGGCCCAAGGCCGCAAAGTCCACTGCATTGGTGACTGGCGCCTCTAAGAAGTTCACGCCCATGGCTTTGGCCTTGGCCACGATTTGTTTGACCAAGTCGGGCGCAGACGTTGAGGTGTCAATCACCACTGAACCCGCTTTCACACAATCGATCAACCCTGGGCCAGTGGAGCCAAGCATCACCTCTCTGACCTGCACAGGACCAGGCAGGGAAGCAAATATCACATCTGCACCTTGCACCGCCTCTTGGATTGATTGGGCAACCTTTGCCCCTAATGCGGCTAAATTTTGGGTTTTCTCAATGGAGCGATCCATGACAGTGACGTTATGTCCCGCCTTGATCAAATTGGCAGCCATGGGGTTGCCCATGTTGCCTACACCAATGAATGCGATTTGCGTGGGGTGACTCATGAAAGACTCAATCTGAAAAATGAATGTAGAAATAAAAAGAAATTGGTTTGATTGAATTCATTTTACAAATGAAAAAGCCCCTGAAACCTATTGGGCCGGGGGCTATGCAAAATGCTCATTGAAATGGAATTATCGTTTTTTGAAACTCAAAAATTTCTTACCAGTGTCCGAATTTGGAACATATTCAAAACCATTGTCGGAGAGCATTTTAAGACTTTCTTCAAAGCTGTATGTCCGGTACGTCACGGTTTGTTCCATCACCTTGTTTGGGCCGTCGTTCAGATAGTAGTGCTTGATAAAACCTCTTTCGCGAGGGAGGATCTTTTGTGAATAAATCATTCCATTGGAGATGGGGCGTTCGTAATCATGATGAGGCCCTTGAATGCCAAGTAGTAGCTGCCCTCCACTTTGAACATGTTTTGAGAGTTGGCGAAGACCTTCTTCGTTTGGGGCGTCCTCAGGAATGTGACTCACCATGAAAGGCTCTTTGTCACCATCGATCACAAAATACCAAACGCCACCATATGAAAAAGCCAAATCAAATTGCTTTTGAAGGTCGAAATGAACGACGTTTTGCTCCGACAACTCAATGGATGGAAATTTTCCAAGGCGTTTTTGGGCGATGTCCAACATCGCTTGTGTCAAATCCACGCCTGTGATTTTGATCTGAGCATCTCTTTTTGCCAGTTCTTCTAAAATCAAACCTGTACCACAACCAATTTCCAAAACGCAATCAAATGGTTTGTGATTGACCAAACTGTCAACAATACCCTTGTAGTCATAGTAACCAGAGGTCATGATGACATCGTAGTGACCTGACATGTTGGTGTAATCCATGAATACTCCGTTTAATTTTTTTTAAATGCACTGGTGAAATCAATTGACCACTCAAAAACCAAAAAAAATCGGTCAAAAATAGGTAGCAAGTCATTCACAAATGTGAAATTTCTTTATCACATTTTGACAATTTCATTGTAATACAAGAATATTGGCATTCAATTGAGCATTCATGAAGTGAAGCAACCAATGGGTCATGCCTTTGCACATTTCAGCCTTTAATGGATTGTCCTTTGCCGTTTTTGATATCGATCACAGTAGACAGACTGAAAACGCAAATCAGTCCATCATGACGAATTGCAATAAACATGTTCACCCCTAGGATTAACCCTGAAAACCAATTGCATCCTTGTCAATTTGATCTTAAAAACACAGCAACTCAATGGATTACAACCATAAAATTCGTCATCAATCAACAACTAACGTCTATTGATCAAACTCAAGACCTGAATCAAAAAGATTCACAAAAGTAAAATTTCAATTATTTTCACACCTAATGTTGATATATTTATAGGCTTGCAATCCCATTCACAAAAGGAGTAAGAAATGGGCTACCAAACCACCCACGATGAAGCACATCAAAGTGTTGCCGAACAGATATTCACCAATCCATTGAGTGACAATTTCAAGAGATGGGCCAGACTCATCAATGCATTCATTTTCGTCTCTTGTATCTCTTTGGCACTTGAAACGATTGATGCCTATGCGGACACGTATGGTGGCTTGTTTTGGGCCATTGAGCTCATTTCAGTATTTTTCTTTACCCTGGATTACCTTGGTAATTTGTATTTCGCAAAAAACAGGCTCAAGTACTTTTTCAGCTTTTGGGGTTTGGTTGATCTGATCTCCATCCTACCGACTCTATTGCTGCTATTGAATGCCAACGCAGTGAGAGGAGCCAAGGTATTTCGTGTACTCAGAATGGTTAGAGTATTGCGAGTCTTGAAAATGGCCAAATCAGCTGTCCAGGAAATGACTGGAAGCGTCAAACCCGTCAATCCCCTAAAGACCAACCTCAGAATTTACTTTATCGCATTGTTTTCGGTGTTGATGATTTCCAGCAGCTTGATGTTCTTTGTTGAGGGTGACTTGTATTCACCTGATAACATGGCCGCCGGACAAGCTGCACTTGATGAAGCCCTCAAAGCAAATCCATTGCCTGCAGGCTCGCCCCCAGAAGCATCTGTATACGCTCCTGTCGACTCGGTGAGCGGAAATGCAATCCCCGCAGACAAGCATTTTTTCACCTCTATTCCAGCCTCAATGTGGTGGTGTATCGTAACCCTTACGACCACAGGTTATGGCGACATGTTCCCAGTGACATTTGGCGGAAGAATAGTTGCCGCGTGCACCATGTTACTTGGATTGGTGCTTTTTGGTTTATTGATGAACATCATCGGAAAATCTCTGATGGTCTTCTTGTTTGGTGAGAGCATGACCGAAGAGAATAAGGACGCAAGCAAAGAACACGCGCTTTCAATGCTAATTTCATTGAAAATTTTAGATGCAGATAAAGGCGCTAAGTTGTTGGCTCTTTCTGAAGAAGAGTTAAAATCAAAACTCAATCAACTTTAATTTAAGTCTGCAACATCGTTGTATCTAAAATATAACCATGTTGTTAAACGGCATAAATTTTTACTAAAATCTAATTTCCCCCCAACTGAGAAACTTTATGAATAAAACTGAATTGATCGATCACATTGCTCACGACGCAGATATCTCCAAGGCTGCTGCTTCTCGAGCCCTCGCCTCCTTCATTGAAAATGTAGGCAAAACACTGACCAAAGGACAATCCGTTACTTTGGTGGGTTTTGGTACCTTTAGCCAAAAGAAACGCGCAGCTCGTGCAGGCAGGAACCCTTCAACTGGAGCAGCAATCAAAATTGCAGCCTCTAAAGTGGTCAAATTTAGTGCTGGAAAAACTTTGAAAGACAGAGTCAACAAGCGTTGATTTAAGTTCATTCATGACAAAAAACCAGTTCAAAACGAACTGGTTTTTTTATTGATAAAAAGCTTTTTAAAATTCAGCTCAATTCCAAACGAATCAGAGAAATTACACTTTGATTTCAATTGATAGAAAATTCTCTTTTTTTTTGCTATAATAGACCTCTATTCCCTGATAGCTCAGTTGGTAGAGCGACGGACTGTTAATCCGCAGGTCCCTGGTTCGAGTCCAGGTCGGGGAGCCAGACTTTTAGGTGTCCATTCCAAACAAATGATTCAAAATTTATCCTAACATTAATATTTCCTTATCTCCATAATAAGATATTTTTTAAAGATTTTTCCGGTAAATTATTTAGCAAGTAAATTTGAATACGCGGCGAGTTAAACACTAATTTCAATTCATAAATGGAAAGTTAGGCTGACTATTGAAATAAATTAGGGAACGTCTAAAACTGCAAGTGGGATCTGCTGTGAAAGCCAAAATTTATCCTGCTCTCCGTTTATCACCAAAATAGGCATCAAGGATTCTGGCAAAGTTAAGCTAGCTCTTTGCATTGGATGGTTTATCATGATCTCTGCTTTGATCACAACAGGGTCAACATGTGCTTGAAATTGAACCGGAACTTTCAAGAAGGCCAATTCATTACTCATTAACAACCGAATCTTGTTTGCCGAAGGAAATTGCCATTTGATCACGTTGAATCTAAAGCCTTGGGACGTTGATAACATACTTTTTTCATTCAAATCTTTTTGGACAATTTGAATAGATTTTTGAAACTTTTCATCTGACAAAGTAATAAAAAATTTTAAGAATTCTTCATGGCTTAATTGGGGAGCCAAAATCTTTCTCATGACAAGTGAGACATTTATTTCAAAATTTAAAACTACAGAAGAACTTGTCTCTCTGTAAATGGATAAAGTATTAGTGTGTGGTTGAGTGCCTATATCTCCTGCAAATGTTGAGTGTGTAAAAAGAGCAAAAATGAATAAGCTCCTTTTTATAAAAAATCTCAACATTACATCCCACCCAGATAAGGATTATTTTTAAAATTTGAAGCCTTGTAAAAATAAGGTATGTTGTTGACATTACCCGCCCAAGCACCATTCAATAAAACATGGAGAACAAAACTAGGGATGTTTCCATTCCCGGGCCAAGTCGCGGTATGAGCATGATAGTGATACCCAAGCCCATCGTGATTATGTCCACCAAAATTATCCAAGGCCAAACTTGCGCCCTGAAGGTTTGAATCATTTACCCCTAAACCAAACCTATATTGACCAAATAAAGCGATGCCGTCATATCCAAATCCAATGAGGGGGGGATGAGACATGCCAACATAGTCTAAGTCACCATAGACAGATGTTCCATATTGAGTTCCCGAGACGTATCCGTCGGCATGGCAATGAGGCCCTCCTCCGCCTTGTCCAACGTGGCAACCACTCGCAGAGAGCTCAGCCATGCTTTGAGAAGGTACCAAAGTATTATTCATAACTGGAAAAATTACAGAGCCATCAATCAAAATTCCATTATCAGCAGTACTAGCATAGTTATAGACCGTCACATTGCTATCTGATGGTGTGACACCAGTATCACTCAGCAAGGAGGGATTAAATTTATTTTGAAAAACCGATGACACAGTCCCGTAGTCTCTCATGGGTATAGCGGTTACAAAATTATCCAAATTGGAATATCTTGTAACGAATCCATTGCTATAACCTCCTGAACCACCAGCTCCAGGTGGACGATTGATATCGATCAATCCATTGGGTGAAGCTTGATTTCCGTAATGAACAATGACCATCATGGGGTGATACTGTCCTGAAGAGTCCGCTTCGTTAGTGAAATAAACATATGGCACCAAGCGTTGACCAGGTACTCCGTCTGCTACATCATCACTTACCAATGTGTAGGACAATGTTGCATCTCTATAAGCCCTATAAATTAATGGGTTATAGCGTAAACTAAAATTATTAGATTTCGCTGTATCAATAATTGTATTCAGCATGCTGTCAGCATAGAACTTCGTTCCAGAGTCATTGCCTACAACGCTAACCTGATTTTTATAAATCGATCGCAATGTGTTGTAAACCGACTGAGGCGCAGACTTAGATTCAAGGATTGAAGAATTGATCTTGACAATGAAAGGAGCAGGAGAATTCGAAACGTATGCGGTAGATGAGGGATTGAAGTCCTTTGGAATTCCAAAGTCAAAGGGAGCGTTAAAAATAAAAAGAGGAGTAGCGTCCGAAGCAGAGGAAACCAGGGAATAGACTCCACCACTTTGTTTAATATAAAAGTTACTTGCCTTGAAATTTGAATCTGCAACATAGACTTCGGTATAAGAAGTTTGCGCTAGGGATGAAACTGGTGAACTGTTTAAGCTATGGATGAATCTATTTCTTGACTGAACCAAATGTGTAACGGGATCATAGGAAAAAGTGATGTAACCGTTAAACTTCGAGCTGGTCAAACCAAAGTTATTTGTAAAAAGCAGAGTATTGTTGCTTGAGTCGTAATCCATTGAATCATTAGGATTCATGTGTGAGTCAAACCGAAAATTTCCGTCTGCTGAGCTCACAGCTTGGAAAATTGAGTACAAATAATTTTGAGTTGAAGATGAAGTTGTCAAATTCGAACTGATCAAAGAATAACCTTGATTCGTACCAAAAGATTCGTCTTTACTAATTGGAGCTGACGAAAGTGATAAAAAATTAGATGTATTACTAGGTGTAATTGTATCGGCGATGAGATAGCGAGAGCGATTGTTCAAAGTAAAAGCTTGAACCAAAGATGAGGTTAGTTTGAATTTGGAATTAATTACATTGCTAAAGGTCGCAGGGGTATTGAACAAATTAGTGTTAACCCATGGATAGGACGATCCTATGGAAACAACTTTACCAACTGTGCAAATTACGTTGTAGTAAAGATTAGAGCCCACACTAACGATGGGAATGGACAATTGATTCAATGTATTGTTGTAATTGTCTTCTGTGGAAGTTGGAGAATAGCTACCCACGGATAACACTTCCGCAACAGTCACGATCGCATTTGTGTAAACCGTAGAACCCACGGTAACCATTGGGAGTGTCAACTGATTATTCATCGGGTTGTATGAATCTGCTGCGATTGCCTGACCAATGCTTAAGATAAGAGCCAGCAAAAAACAGGTTAAATTTGAATTCATTAACCATTGAAACATGATGATGACTCCTGTGTCGCTGTACACATTATCAGAATGAGGTTAACAATTTTTATGAAGCCACTAAGGCGAACTTATATTCCATTCGTCTGCAATCTCACCATTAGTCCTAGAGGGACTTGTATCTTTAGGCAACCATGAATGAATGTATTGGGATTTAACTCCTCCTGGGCTGACAGTTAGTCGCAGGTGGCCCGAACTGCCTAAGATGGTTCCAGATAAATAATTGTAACTACTTGCAATAGATTTATAGTTTGAATAATTTATTGCTGAAGGTTGCGGAACCTCTTGATAAACAATTCCGTCAAGAAATTGTCGTGCGTATAAATGATCATGTCCGTGAAATACCGCAGTTACCTTGTATTTAACAAGCAAATTATGTATTGGCATTTGCAAATTTGGGCGATGAGTTGCAAAAGAATTGGCTCCGTTAATGTCTAAACCGCCCCACTCATAATATGGTGCAGCTTCAACACCTCCTCGCATTGCAGACAACAAACCACCAACTAAATTATGCAGAAAAATAAATTTAAACTTGGCATTACTTTTAGATAAAGTATCTGATAACCAATTGTATTGTGAGATACCCAAAGTCATGGCCCATGGGTCAGAGGAACCAGAAGTGGGCGTATTCCAAAATGGATCTAACACAATAAATTGTGCATCACCCCAAGTCCAAGAATACCAAGAGGCTCTTTGTCCTGTAAATATATTTTGGTAACTATCTCCGCTAAAAAAATTATTTGGCGTTGGATTCAAAAAGTAATTTAGTCTTGCAGATGTTGACCAAATCGAGATATTTTGAGATGTACCGTCGTTTAACCAACCTAACTCACCATCATGATTCCCATTAACAAGAAACAAGGGAATCGAACCAGTTATTAGTCCATAATTATTTCTCTCATACAAATATCGGCGAAAGACAGTACTTGAATCAGTTGCACGAACAGCGTTTGCACTTAGAGGCACTGAATACTTCTCGGTCATAAAAGTGTCGCCTAGATCAATATGAAAATCAGGTCGATCTTTGGAAATATTAGCAAGCGTTAAATAATATTGACTCAAATCCGAATTTTCATCTAAGTGAGAATCAGCCTGTACGGTGAAAGTAAATGTTTGACCGCTTGGCCTTGCTGTGTGAAATGTCTGTTCCGCCGATATATGCTCATGCCCAAGTGCATCAATTTGAACAACCTGATAGTAATATTGGGTATTCGAATTTAATGAATTGACAAGACATTTAAAGGGTTGATGGGGAATACTGCTAAAAGTGCTTGTTTTATTTGTATATTGATTGGATTGATTTCCATATTGAAGATAAAAGCTAGCTCCATCAGTCCCGCTCAAAAAACTTAAAGTTACAGATTGATCTGAAATGCCACCCAATAAAATACTTGCTTGAAGTGGAAATAGATTCAAAGAAGATTTAGTAAAATAATCATAAAGTTCTATCGGTTGACCTTGGTTGCAGTTTATTGGGAATACTGAGCAAAAGAATGAGTTAGTACTTCCAACATCAAGTATCTTGCCGCCACTTAACGGGCCCATGACATAAACTTCATTTCCTGAAATTCCTAGGTAATTACCTGTGCTTGAATAATACCGGTATTCATATGGATCTTGAAAAGAATTGACTGCGTGGGCTGGAAAATAATATGGGTAAGCCATTTCGGCCCAATTCATTAAAGATTCTGAATCAACGCGGTTATTTAAAGTTGCATTATTGATAGTTTGATTAATGTTAAATCTTGAATTGGGAATTTGAGAATGCGATATGACTGTATCAATAGACACAATCGAATTAACCGGATCTGGCAAAACCACAAAAGATTGCTGGCTCGAATTATTTGAACACCCTTCCAAAAAAAGCAAACATAAAATTAAAACGAATCTTTGCGAAGTAACTGTTACGAACATGATCATTTCCGTTGCTTCATTGAATGGTATAACTGAATACTGGCTGACCACTCTGCTTTCCTGGCCCTTCATCAACTTGCAAATAGGTTCTTACATATTCAACTTTGACACGATCTGGCGATACACTTACCCTGGTATAACCTGAATTGGGAAATCGTTCACCAATTAAATAAGCATCACTGTTATACAAGGCGTAAAAAGGATCTGCAGGCTCTGATAAGGTCTGATAAGTTACTCCATCTAAATTTTGATGAACCCAAATATGATCATGACCTTGAAAGAAAATGGTAACCTTGTTGTTGACCAATAAATTATGGATTGGATTTGCCCAGCCTTGTCTATTTTGAGTAAATAGGTATGCTCCAGTATTATCTTGGCCTCCCCATTCCCATAAATTTGCTATGTCGACACCGCCGCGACCAGTCCCCATAATATGGTGCGCAAAAACAAACTTATATTTTGCTTTACTCTGTTCAAGAGTACTTTTTAGCCATTGATATTGCTGGATTCCATGAGTTACATCCCACATATTACTTCTTTTAGCAGAACCACCAAATACATTGTCTACTGGTACGGGGGATTCCCAATAAGGATCAATGACACAAAATAAAGCATCACCCCAAGTCCAAGAGAAATAGTTTTTAAGTAATCCGATGAAGGGAATTACTTCTGTGTTACCAGAATAAAATGAGTCACTAGATGGCTGAATGTAATAAAGATTCCTAGCATTTTGAGCCCACACAGCAACATTATTTGATGTTCCATCTAATAGGTATCTAGCTGCTTGCTCGTGGTTTCCATTGGTCAGAAAAACAGGAGATGAAGCACCAACAATACCTAAAAAAGGACGCTGCAGTGTATATCTAGCAGCAACTTCGGCTTGAGTAATAGTGCTAGAGTCCAAAGTATCAACACTGAAATCATCGCCACTGGTCATATAAAAATCCGGATGATCGTTGCTAGCTGTTGTTAAAGTCCTTGAATAAAGGTTGGGGTCAAATTGAGTTTTAAAACGCTCGGGATGTGAGTCTCCTTGAATGTCAAAGATAAAACTACTTCCAGGAGGCCGAGCTGTATGAAAAGAATACTCTCCCATTGATACAAAAACTTTACTACCTGTCAATTGAACAAATAGCTGATAAAAATAAGTTGTATCGGGAAGTAAATTGGTTAAATAAATATTAGTAGGTTGGCTTGCAACAAGCGCAAAAGTTGGGGACTGGAGATTTGGTTTTTGGCT
>Ga0007854_10000942_pt1 | contig 18920 bp, 22 predicted proteins | sample CryBogCBH12Aug08_FD_60382 | JGI IMG/M metagenome (GOLD analysis project Ga0007854, IMG submission 60382) | Freshwater microbial communities from Crystal Bog, Wisconsin, USA - CBH12Aug08 | ecosystem: Environmental > Aquatic > Freshwater > Lake | place: Crystal Bog, Wisconsin, USA | collected...
CAGAGCGTCCTCACCTCGGCGGACGGCTACTTGTCGCACATCCGCTCGTACTTCTTGTGCAGCACCGCGGCGTGCAAGAAGGGTCGGGCCAAACTGCTCGTCAACGCCCGCTCCTCGATGAAGGACCTGGGGGCGCTGTCGACGAGGGCCTCCTCGGCACGGGTGCAGGCGAAGTTCTCGACGCCGCTCAAGTTGTTCGTCACCGACGTACGCCTCTTGAAGGCGTCGTACAACGAGTTCTTCACGACCACCTCCAAGGTCACGCTGTCGGGGCTGGTCGGCAATATCTTCTACCTGACCTCCGACGTGGCCTCCGACGTCAACGTGCTGCGGGCGGCGGAGAAGGGTCACGTCGTCACCTTCTCGCTGTGGGTCGAGGGCGAGGCCGCGACCCTGGTGGCCATGCAGACCGATGCGGCGGCCCTGCAGTCCTCGTCGGCCACCATCTCGATCGGCATCTACGCGAACCAGCTGCTGGAGGCCGAGGCCCACGCCCTGCTCGCTCACGCCCACGGGCCCAACGCCGCCTTCAACAAGTTGCTCGACACCTTCGCCAACAATCAGCTGCGCATCTCCCAGAGCGAGATCCTGTACCTCCAGGGCAAGAAGGCGCCCCTGACCGAGGCGCAGGTCGCCAACTTGAACGTCAAGGTGTCCAAGGAGTTCTCCACCTTGATCACGACTGAGACCAAGCTCGTCAAGAAGAAGTAGCGCCCAGCGAAGGAAATGACATGACCCAGGCCCTGCTCGTAATGGACCTGCAGAACGGGATCGTCGCGCGAGTGGCGGACCAGGCCGACCGGCTCCTCGAGACCCTGGAGACGGTGATCTCCGCGGCGCGCGACCATCAGGTGCCCGTCATCTTCGTCCGGGTGGCCTTTCGCCCCGGCGCCCCCGAGATCAGCGCGCGGAATAAGGGCTTCTCAGCACTCAAGGACTCCTCGCCCATGGACGAGGGGGCCGAGGCGACGCAGATCCACCCGCGGCTGGCGCGGCGCCCCGACGACATCCTCGTGACGAAACGCCGCGTCAGCGCCTTCGCCGGTTCGGACCTCGACGTCATCTTGCGATCGCTCGAGGTGGACCACCTCGTCGTGACCGGCGTGGCCACCAGCGGGGTCGTCCTGTCGACCACGCGCCAGGCGGCCGACTTGGATTACCGCCTCACCATCCTCGCCGACGGCTGCGCCGACGCCGACCCCGAGGTCCATCGCCTGCTCCTCGACAAGGTCTTGCCCCGCCAGGCCGACGTCGTGACCTCGCACGAGTGGATGGCGGCCCTCGCGTGAGCTCGCTGGGCCACCGAGTGATCTGCCTCGACACGGTGATGATCGACTTCGCCCTCATCGTCGACGCGCTGCCGCCCCGGGGCGGCGACGCCTTGTCGAGCGCGCGATTGGTGACGGCGGGCGGCGGCTACAACATGATGAGCGCGGCTCGACGCCAGGGCCTCGACGTCGTCTACGCCGGTCAGTTGGGGCACGGCCGTTTCGCCGACATCGCCGCCGCCGTCCTGGCCGACGAGGGGATCTCGCTGGCGGTCGCGGCGCAGGGCACCCGCGACCTCGGCGTCTGCGTGGTGCTGGTGGAGGCGACGGGGGAGCGGACCTTCATCACCTCGCCGGGTGCGGAACTCAGCCTTCGCCCCGAGGAGCTCGCCGCCGTGGCGGTCGTGCCCGGCGACGTCGTCTACGTCTCGGGCTACAACGTCGTCTATCCCGAACTGGCGCCGACGGTGACCCACTGGTTGAGCACGCTGGCGCCCGAGGTCGTGGTGGCCTTCGATCCGGGTCCGCGCGCGGCGGACATCGACCACGGCGTCATGGCTCACGTGATGGGGCGAACCGACTGGCTCCTGTGTAACGCCGCCGAGGCGCGGCACATGAGTTCGGAGTCCGAGGCCTGGCGCTGCGCGCAGGTGCTGCACGACCGTTGGGGATTCGACCGAGTCGTCGTACGCGACGGAGCGCAGGGTTGCTCGATCGCGAGCGACGACGGGGTGTGGGACGTGCCGGGCTTCGAGACGAAGGTGGTGGACACGAACGGAGCGGGCGACGTCCACAACGGCGTGGTCATCGCGGAACTCGGGCGGGGCAGCTCCTTCGAGGAGGCGACGCTGCGGGCCAACGCCGCCGCGGCCATCGCCATCGCCAGTTTCGGGCCGGCCACCTGCCCCGAACGCGGCGAGGTGGACAGCTTGCTGTCGCGCCACCCCCGTCAGGCGACGCGTCGCGAGGGCTGACTAGAAGTAGTTCTCGCCGAGCTCTTCGCTCCACGCGGGCGCGCGCACTTCTCCACGCGGCACGCTCCAGCGAAAGACCGGCTTGATGTCGAGCACCGGAGTTCCGTCGATGCCGTCGAGTCCGCGCACGCGCAGCGTGCGGTCGCCGACCTCGTCCAGCTCGACCGTGGTCAAGAGGATGCGGTTCGGGCGGTCCTTGTTGCGCTGGGCGAAGACGCCGACGTCGGGCCAGTTCTCGTTGCCACGCGGGTGGCGGTGCCAGGGCGCCGGCGGGACGTCCTCGGCCCAGTCGGCGAAGAAGACGATCTCCACGTGGGAGAAGTCGCCGAGGCCCCGCAGGGCCTCGCTGGGTACGTCCTCGGCCAACTCGATGGTCGAGACGACGTCGTCCCAATTGTCGTCCAGCGCCTCGCTGCGCTCGTTGCGGATGTAGGCCACTGCTCGCATGGGGAGGTTCATGGAACCATCGTAGTGAACGCGCCGGAGGCGCCGGAGGGAACCAAGTAGGGTGGTTCGCGCATGAGGAGCGGGGATGAGATGGGCGAATTGACCTTCACGTACGGCACGATGGCAGCGGGAAAGTCGACCCTGGCCCTGCAATTGTGCTGGCAGCTGCGCCAGACCCGCTCCGACGTGGCGCTGTGGACCTTCGGCGACCGCAGCGACCAGGGCATGGTGACCAGCCGCATCGGCATCGAGGCGCACGCCGACGCCATCGCCCCGGGCGAGGACCTCGCCATCCACGTGCGACGCCTCCTCGACGAGGGCGACAACATCCTGGTCATCGACGAGGCGCAGTTCGCCAGCGTCGAGCAGGTCGACCAGCTGGCGGAACTCGTCGACGAAGAAGGACTCGACGTCCACGCCTTCGGCTTGTCGGCCGACTTCTTGTTGAACGTCTTCCCCGGGTCCGCCCGACTCTTCGCCATCGCGGACCGTTCGCAGGAGCTCCCCCTCGCCACCACCTGTTGGTGCGGTCAAAAGGGGCGCTGCAACGCACGCGTCATCAACGGGGTCATCACTCGCGAGGGCTCGCAGTTCCTCACCGGCGACGTGAGCCACGGCGTCATCCACTACCAGGTGCTCTGCCGCAAGCACTACCGCCTCGGCGAGCTCGGTCCCGCGAACGACTAGAAGAAGGCGGTGCAGAGCTCGTAGATCTCGCGCGGCACCTGGCGCTGGCCGTTGGCCACGTCGGTGAGAGGCGCGAGGACGACCTCGTTGCCCCGCACCACGGGAATGACCCCGAAGGTGCCCCGGGCCACCGCCTCGTAGGCCGCCGCGCCGACGCGCGTGGCCCAGATGCGGTCGTAGGCGGTCGGGCTGCCGCCGCGCTGGAGGTGACCGAGGACCGTGGTGCGCACTTCGAATCCGCCGTGGGCGTCGATCTGCGACGCCAGGAACTGTCCGACGCCCCGCGTGGCCAGGCGCACGCCGCCGATGCCCTCGGTGGGCACGCCGTTGAGCTCCGTTCCGCCCAGGGTCTCGAGGTTGATGCCCTCGGCGACGACGACGATGGAGAAGCCGTAGCCGGTGGCCCGGCGCATCACCAAGTGGTCGATGATCTGGTCCATGGTGAGGGGGAACTCGGGGATGACGATCAGGTCCGCTCCGCCGGCGAGTCCGCCCATGGCCGCGACCCAGCCTGTGGCGCGACCCATGGTCTCGACCACCATGACGCGGTGATGCGAGGCGGCGGTCGTGTAGAGACGGTCCAGCGATTCGCAGACGATCGACACGGCGGTGTCGAAGCCGATGCAGTAGTCGGTGCCCAAGAGGTCGTTGTCGAGGGTCTTGGGGACGCCCACGACCCTGGCGCCGTGGTCGGCCAGCCAGTTCGAGATCCGTTGCGTGCCGTCGCCGCCGATGGCGACGAGCGCGTCGAGGTGGGCGTCCATCGCGTCAAGGACGCGCTGGCGGCCGCCCTCGGGCTTGTCGAGGTTGTAGCGCGCGGTGCCCAAGAGGGTGCCACCCTGGGCCAAGACGTTGTTGAAATCGCTCTTTTCTAGCCTGCGACCAGCGTATTCATCGGCGAGGCCGGCCCAGCCGTTGGCGATGCCGACGACTTCGTGTCCGTCGCGGATCGCCAACTGGCCGATCGCGCGGATCGCCGCATTGAGTCCGGGGGCGTCGCCGCCAGCGGTCAGAACACCAATTCGCATCAGTTCTCCACCTCGTCGTTTACAGCCCCCGACGAATACTTTAGGTGAAGTGCCCCTTTTGGGCCCTCTCGCGACTCGCGCCGCGGGCAGATGTCGGCTATCTGCCCGCGCAGAGGTGAACGCCGCGCATCTCGGTGTCACTCAAAGTTCATCTGGATTTCGCATTGCCGACGAGTGGGCGTCGCATTTCCCCCGGGGCGTCACACGAGGCCTCCGTAGACTTTTGACAAGGAAATTCGCGACGTCGACCAGTGGTCGCGTCGCCGAGACGGGAGTTGCGCATGCTGGAGAACGTGGCGGTCGAGTCCACTGCGGAGACCTCGGTCATCCCCACGCCGACGGTGCTCGACACCAAGGTGGCCATGTCCCTGCGTGACGTGGCGGTGGCCTTCAACGGCCGCACCGCGGTGCGCGACGCGACCTTCGACGTCGCCCAAAACCGGGTGACCAGCCTCATCGGCCCCTCGGGTTCGGGCAAGACCACCCTGCTGCGCGCGCTCAACCGGCTGCACGACCGGACCGCGTCGGCCAAGGTCACCGGCGAGATCCTCCTCGAGGGCACCGACGTCTACCGCGGCGACATCACCCTGACCGAGCTGCGCTCGCGCGTCGGCATGGTCTTCCAGCGCCCGAACCCTTTTCCGACCATGTCGATCCACGACAACGTGGTGTCCGGACTGAAGTTCGGCGGGGTCAAGAAGAAGGCGGTCCTCGACGAGGCGCTCGAGTCCTCGCTGCGCGCGGCCGCGCTGTGGGACGAAGTCGAGAACCGCTTGAAGGACAACGCGTCGAGCCTCTCGGGCGGACAGCAGCAGCGTCTGTGCATCGCGCGGGCGCTGGCCATGAACCCCGAGGTCCTGTTGATGGACGAGCCGACGTCGGCGCTGGACCCGGTGGCGACCTTGCGCATCGAGGAACTGATGAGCACGCTCAAGGAGCGGGTCACGATCATCATCGTCACCCACAACATGCAACAGGCCGCTCGCATCTCCGACGACTGCGCCTTCTTGCTGATGGGCGAGGACCGGGCGGGCGAACTCATCGAGTTCTCGTCGACCCAGAAGATCTTCCACGACCCCGCTGACCCGCGCACGCACGACTACATCTCCGGCCGCTTCGGCTGAGCCCCTGGGCTAACCTCGCGGGCGTGGACCTGCAGCTTCGCGGCATCGAACGGCACGAAGTGGCGGCCGCGGTCGCCTTGATCGAGGAGTCGACGCTGACCCCCGGGGTCGAGGACCCTTCTCGACTGGACGAGTACTGGGAGGCCGTCCTCGAGACCCGCCGTCGTCGGGGCGAAGTCCTGGTGGCCCTGGTCGACGCCGAGGTGGTGGGGATGTGCCACGTCATCGTCTTCCAACACTTCCAACACAGCGCGGGCTGGTGCTGTGAGCTCGAGACCGTGTACGTGCGATCGGACCTGCGCTCGCGCGGGATCGGCGGGGCGATGCTGGCCTGGGCGGAGGATTTCGCCCGCGCTCGAGGGTGCTACCGGGTGCAACTGGCGAGCCGCAATCCTCGTCTCGAGGCCCATCGTTTCTACCGCGAGCGCGGCTACGAACAGAATTCGCAGGGCTTCAAGAAGCTCCTAGTCGACGAGGACCTCGCGCAGGTCCCCGTCGTCGACGTCGAAGACGAAGCCGCGCACCTCGGTGGTGTCGACGAAGGGGCTGGCGCGTAGGGCCGCGACCGTCGCGCGCACGTCGGCGTCGACATCGCGGTAGGCACCGAGGCGAAAGGGCGCCCGGGCCCCGAACTCGACCTCGAGCTGGCCCTGGAGCTGCTCCTCATCGAAGGTCTCGAGTCCGCAGCGCGAGTGGTGGATGACCATGATGGACCGGGTCCCGAGCAGGCGCTGGCTGAGCAGGAGCGAGCGCACCGCGTCGTCGGTGGCGATGCCGCCGGCGTTGCGGATCAGGTGGACCTCGCCGAGGTCGAGTCCCAGGGCGCCGAAGAGGTCGAGACGCGAGTCCATGCAGGTGAGCACCGCTAGGTGCAGGCGCGGCGTGGTCGACAACTCGCGGTGTCCGTGTCCGGCCACGTAGGCGCGATTGTGTTCTAAGAGGTCGTCGATGGCGCTGATGGCCCATATCCTAGGAGACGGTCCACAAATGGAAAGCGGGGTCCGCCATGCAGCACTCTCACGAGGTTCGAAGTGAACTGCGCGCGCCCGCCCTCGAACTGCGCACGCTCATCCCCGAGGTGATGCGGGCCCACGGCGAGCTCTCGCGCGCGGCCATGTCGCCCGGCGAGCTCGACAGCGCGACCAAGGAGCTCGTGGCCATCGCCATCGCCATCACCCGCGAGTGCGATGGCTGCATCGTCTCGCACACCCGTTCGGCGGTGCGCGCCGGAGTGACGCGCAAGGGCCTCGCCGAAGCTATCGGCGTGGCCATCTCGATGAACGGCGGGCCCGGAACGGTGTGGGGGCCGCGTGCTCTTCGAGCCTACGACGAGGCCGTCGCCGACATCTTGAAGGACGAGGCGGGCCACTAGGAGGGCACGTTGTCGATACGGCACGGCAGACTGGGGGAGTGAGCGAACTCTCCGACTTCGAACGCGCGTCGCGCCTGAGCGCCCTGCGCAACCTGATTGACCTCATGCGTCCCGCGGTCCAAGCCGACGGGGGGGACCTCGTTCTGGTGCGCGCCGACGTCGAGTCCGGCGTCGTCGAGGTGCAGTTGTCGGGCGCCTGTTCGAGTTGCGCCATCTCGTCGGACACGCTGCAAGGCGGCGTGACCAGGATTCTCACCGACCGCCTGAAGTGGGTGACCGAGGTCATCGGCGGCGTCGACGAGAGCATGGACCTGGCCGAGTCGGCCTCGCTGGGTGTCGGCGGCTACGTGCCGCGCTACCGCGAACTCTAAGTTCCTGCTCTTTTCCGTCGCATCTCGTCGGCGCCCCATTACTATTTAGTTAGGTGAACTAAATGAATGATGAACGTGACGAGATTCCCGCCCGACTGCGCCGCGCGGTGGCACGGCTGAACCGGCGCCTTCGCTACTCCGGGACCGGTCGCCTCTCGCCCGCCCAAGTGTCGATCCTCGCCTTGCTCGACAAGAACGAGAGCCTGACCCTGGGCGAGCTCGCCCAGCTCGAGCAGGTCCGACCCCCCTCCATCACGCCGCTGGTGCGCAGCCTCGAAGGCGATGGTCTCATCTCCTGCGTGAAGGACGACCAAGACCGCCGGGCGACGCGCGTGCGCATCCTGGCGCTGGGGCGCCGGGAGCTCGAGGCCGATCGCCAGCGACGCAACGCCTATCTCGAGGAGCACTTGGCGAGCCTCGCGCCCGCGCAGCGCGCCCGCGCCGCCGAGCTCGTCGCCTTCCTCGAGGGATTGGTGGACGAGTCGTGAACGCCCGCGCCTACTCGCATCGCACCTTCGCCGCCCTCGCGGTGAGGAACTTCCGTCTCTACTTCTTCGGCCAACTGGTCTCGGTGTCGGGCACCTGGATGCAGTCGGTCGCCCTGGGCTGGCTCGTCCTGCAGACGACCGGCTCCTCGATCGACCTGGGCTACGTGATCGCCCTGCAGTTCGTGCCCATGCTCCTCGCGGGGCCCTACGGCGGGGTCGTGGCCGATCGGCGTCGAAAGAGGGACATCCTCTACGTCACCCAGGGGGTCTCGGGCCTCCTCGCCCTCGCCCTGGGCCTCGCGGTCACGCTGGACCAGGTCTCCATGCCCTTCCTCTACGTCACCGCCGCGCTCTTGGGTGTCGTCAACCTCTTCGACAATCCGGCGCGCCAGTCCTTCGTCCAAGAGATGGTCGGTCCCGAGCTCATCGCGAACGCGGTGACGCTCAACAGCGTCTTGATGAACGCGGGGCGCCTGATCGGTCCCGGCGTGGCCGCCGCCTTCATCGCCGTCTTCGGTTCGGCGGTGTGCTTCTACGCCAACGCGGTGTCCTATCTGGCGGTCCTCGTCGCCCTGGTGGCGATGCGGTCGGCCGACTTCCAGCCCATGCGCACCGTGACGCGCGAGAAGGGCCAGGTCCGCCTCGGCCTTCGCTACGTCAAGAGCCAGCCCCATCTGCGCGAGGTCCTCGTGGCCATGGCCGCCGTCGGCACCTTCGCCTACAACTTCACGGTGACCCTGCCGCTGTTGGCGCGCATCACCTTCCACGCCCACAGCGCGTCGGACTACGGCGTCCTGACCGCGGCCATGGGCCTGGGCGCCGTGGTCGGCGGTCTGGTCATGGCCTACCGGGCGCGTCCCACGACGGCGCTCCTCGCGGGACTCTCCCTGGCCTTCGCGGTGGCGCTGCTCCTGGTGGGGGCGATGCCGTCATTCACCTGGGACGCGGTCGTGCTGATCCCCACCGGCGCCATCTCCCTTGCCTTCATCTCGACGGCGAACTCCTTCGTGCAGACCAACTCGACCCAGGAGATGCGCGGACGGGTGATGAGCCTCTTCGCCCTCGCCTTCCTCGGCACGACGCCGATCGGCTCGCTGCTGGTGGGGGTGGTGGTCGACCACTCCAACCCCCGCGTGGGGGTGTGGATGGGCGCGGTGGTGGCCCTGGGCACCGGGGCCTACCTGGTGCGCGCCGCCGCGGCGCGCCGCAACGCCCCCCAGGGCGTCGCCGCGTATCGCTGACCGGCATTTGTGCCGCCGGTCGGCATCGGCGAGAATGAACATTCGCGACCGGGAAAGTTGAACCGTGCCTCAGACGATTCGTCAGACCATTGCCTCGACGAGGGAGTCGTGGGCCCGTTCGGCCGCCACGGTCGTCCCCGCGTGGATCGCCGCGCGCCCGCCCGAACCGGGCAAGTGGCGCGTCGCCTTCTTGGTGTACCGCGGCAACCCCCAGTGCGGCGGCCAGGGCGTCTACACCCGTCACCTCAGCCGCGAGCTCGTTCGCCTCGGTCACAGCGTCGAGGTCTTCTCCGGACCGCCCTGGCCCGAACTCGACGACGGGGTGGGCTTCACGCCGGTGCCCGGACTCGACCTCTACCGCGACCCCGATCCCTTCCGCTGGCCGTCGCCGCGCGAGTTCCGCTCGACGGCGGACCTGGGGGAGTTCCTCATCATGCGCGCGGGAGGCTTCGGAGAGCCCTGGGCCTTCGCGCGCCGGGTGCGAGGCCTCCTGCGCTCTCGACGCGGCGACTTCGACATCATCCACGACGACCAGTGCATGGGTCGCGACATCGCGAAGCTCCACCGCGAGGGTTGGCCGCTGCTCGAGACCCTGCACCACCCCATCACCGTGGACCGGGCGATCGCCCTCGACCACGCGACGTCGCGCTGGCAGCGTTACTCCACGCGACGCTGGTACGGCTTCTTGCGCATGCAGGTGGAGGTGCTTCGCGACCTGCCGGCGGTGCTGACGGTCTCGCACAACTCTAAGGCCGACATCAACGCCCAGATGGGGGTCGCCCTCGAGCGCCTCACCGTGGTGCCCGTCGGCGTGGACCACGACGTCTTTCGCCCCTACGACGACGTCGCCAAGAAGCCCGGACGACTGATGGTGACGACGAGTTCCGACGTGGCCATGAAGGGGCTGGTGCCCCTGCTCGAGGCGGTCGCCAAATTGCGCACCGAGCGCGAGGTCGAGGTCGTGGTGATCGGCCGACCCAAGCCCGAGGGCCGCGTCGCGCGCTGCATCGAGCGCCTGTCGCTGGGCGACGTCGTCACCACGGTGTCGGGCGTCAGCGACGAGGAGCTGGCGCGCCTCTACGGCGAGGCCGAGGTCGCGGTCGTGCCCAGTCTCTACGAGGGCTTCTCGCTGCCGGCGATCGAGGCCATGAGTTGCGCGGTGCCGGTCGTCGCCACCACCGGCGGCGCGCTGCCCGAGGTCGTCGGAGCGAGCGGCGTGGCGGCCCTCCTGGTGGAGCCCAATGACCCCGACGCCCTGGCCGCGGCCATTCGCACCCTGCTCGACGACCCGGCGTTGCGCGCACGCTTGGGCGCCGCCGGACGCCAGCGGGTGGTGGAGCGCTTCACCTGGGAAGTGACCGCGCGGGGCACCGCCGCCTGCTACGACGCCATCTTGCGCGGCGAGCCCCTGCCCGCCTCGGTGGCCTTCGACTGATGCTGACCGCCCGCTACGAGCTCCTCGGGGTCGGGGCCGGCGACGCGGTCTTGGACCTGGGCTGCGGATTCGGCCGCCACGCCTTCGAAGCGGCGCGGCGCGGGGCGCGCGTGGTGGCGGTGGACGCCGGGCGCGACGAAGTGGAACAGGTCCGTGCGACCTTCGCGGCCATGATCGACGCCGCCGAGCTCGACGACGCCGCGCCGGCGGCCGCGGTGCAGGGCGACGCGCTGGCGCTGCCCTTTCGCGACGGCGCCTTCGATCGCGTGATCTGTTCGGAGGTCCTCGAGCACATCGAGAACGACCTCGGGGCCGTGGCCGAACTCGCGCGCGTCCTGCGCCCGGGCGGGACGATGGCGGTGACCGTCCCGCGCGAGGGGCCCGAGAAGGTCAACTGGATGCTCTCGGACGCCTATCACGAGGTTCCCGGGGGGCACATCCGCATCTACTCGCGCCGGGTCCTCGAGGAGCGACTGAGCGCGGCGGGGCTGCGCGTGGTGACGCACCACTACGCCCACGGCCTGCACAGCCCCTACTGGTGGCTCAAGTGCCTGGTGGGGACGAGCAACGAGACGAACTGGCTGGTGCGCCAGTACCACCGCCTCCTGGTGTGGGACATCGTGCGACATCCCCGGCTCACGCGACGCCTCGACGCGCTACTGAACCCCCTCATCGGCAAGTCCCTGGTGCTCTACGCGGAGAAGCCGGCGTGAGGTCGACCGGCGTCCTCGCGGGCGTGCCCGGCGTCTTGAGCGACGAGGAGGTCGCCGCGACCGCCGCGTGGGTGGCCGACGTGCAGCTGCCCTCGGGGCTCATCCCCTGGTTCGAGGGGGCCCACGCGGACCCCTGGAACCACGTCGAGTGCGCCATGGCGCTCACCGCGGCCGGTCACGTCGACGCCGCCAACGCCGCCTACGACTGGTTGGCCCGGCACCAGTTGGGCGACGGGAGCTGGTTCAACTACTACGTCGGCGAGGCGGTGAAGGACCCCCGCCTCGACGTCAACGTCTGCGCCTACGTGGCCGCCGGCGTCTACCACCACCTCATCGCCACCGGCGACGTCGACGCGGCCGCCCAGAGATGGCCCATGGTGGAGCGCGCCATGGACTTCGTGGTGGGCCGCCAGCGCGGCGACGGGGCGATCACCTGGTCGCTCGACCGCGCGGGGCGCCCCGAGTCCTACGCCCTGCTCACCGGGTCGTCGTCCATCTTCCACTCCCTGCGCTGCGCGGTGGCACTCGCGGAACGGCTCGACCACCACCGTCCGGCCTGGGAGCTCGCGGCGGGACGCCTCGGCCACGCCCTCGTCCACCACTCCGAGAGCTTCGCCCCCAAGGACGAGTTCGCCATGGACTGGTACTACCCGGTCCTGTCGGGCGCGGTGACGGGCGAGGCCGCGGCTCGTCGCCTCGACGCGGGCTGGTCGCGCTACGTCATGGACGACTACGGGGTCCGCTGCGTGTCGAGCAACGACTGGGTGACCGCGGCCGAGACCGCCGAGACGGTGCTGGCCCTGGACGCCGCGGGGCGCCGCGACCCGGCCCTCGAACTGCTCGCGCGCACGCGACGCCACCGCCGCGAGGACGGCTCCTACCTCACGGGCATCGTCTACCCCCAGCGGGTGACCTTCCCCGGGGACGAGGTCAGCTCCTACACCGCGGCCGCCATCTTGCTCGCCGTCGACGCGCTGAGCGACTCCTCGGCCGCGGCCGGCCTCTTTCGCCCGGGCGCGCTGGTCGACACCCTGGACTGGCCCGAGTCGGGCTGTCCCTTCGCCGCCTCCTAGAGACGCACCAGGCGCCGCAGCGAGCCGCAGGCGCTCACCTCGGCGAAGCGGCCACTGGCCAGCGCGTCCAGGTAGATCTCGTAGGGCGGGCGACCGCCGTCGGCCGGGTCGGGGAAGACGTCGTGGATCAACAAGGTGCCCCCGCGCACCAGACGCGGCGTCCAGGCGCGGTAGTCGCCCCAGGCCACCTCGTCGCCGTGGCCCCCGTCGATGAGGAGCAGGTCGAGGGGCTGGGCGAAGTGCTCAGCGATGACCAGCGAGGGCCCGACCAGGCCGATGACGGTGCCCTCTAAGGCGGCGTCGGCCACCGTGCGTTGCCAGTGGGGCAGGGTGTTGAGGCGCCCGTCGGCCGGATCGACCAGGTCCTCGTCGAAATGCTCCCAGCCCCGCTGGTTCTCCTCGGAACCGTGGTGGTGGTCGAGGGAGTAGAGGACCGCGCCGCGGGCCTCGGCGGCGGCGCCCAAGTACACGGCGGAGCGTCCGCACCACGCCCCGACCTCGAGCCACGTGCCGCCACGCGCCTGGTCGAGGCCGGCGCCGGTCAGGGCGCGCCCCTCCTCGGGGGGCATGAAGCCCCGCACCGAGTCGGCGAGTAAGAGGAGCTCGTCGACGCGGCTCACGAAGTGGCGAGGGAGACGAAGGTGTAGACGCCCAGGACGAGGAAGATCAGTCCGCCCCCGAGCCGGATGCGCGCGAGGGGGATGACGCGCTGGAGCGACTGACCCACGTAGGAGCCGAGGAAGGCCACCGCCACCAGCGCCGCGGAGCAGGCCAGGAAGACCTCGACGGGTTGATGGAGCTTGGCCTCGAAATTGGCGGCTTGGATCTGGGTGAGGTCACCGAACTCGCCCAAGAAGATCACCGTGAAGGCGGTGAGCGCCTCCCGGGTCCAGCTCGCGCGGCGCTCGGCCTCGCCGCGGCGCGCGCCCGACTCCTCCTCGGCCTTCTCCTTCACCAGCAACAAGTAGGCCGCGCCGCCGAGGAAGGCCAACCCCACCACCACGTCCTTGACCTGGTGGGGCAGCAGGGTGAGCAGCCCTCCCGCGCCGACCGCGATGCCCATCTGGACGATGAAGCCTGCGCTGGCCCCCAGCGCCACCGCCAGGGGCCGCGCCCTCGTCGACATGACCACCGTGGCGATCATGGACTTGTCCGGCAATTCCAGCACCACGATGAGGGCGAAGACCCCCAAGAAGGCGCTGACGCTCACCGGTGGCCTAGAACTGCTCGCGCAGGGCGCTGGCGAAGGCGAGTCCCACGCGCATGCGCTCGAGGTACTGCTCGACGGTGCGCTGGTCGCCCTCGATGGGGTGGCCGGTGTGGAACTCCTCGACCGTCGCGGCGAAGTCCGCGTCGGTGATGAAGGTCGGCAGGCCCACCGTGGTGCGCACGACCAGGCTCGGCGGGAAGGCGGCGACGGCCTCGTCCCAGCGAGCGGTCAGCTCGCGCCAGACCTGCGACCCCGTCACCGGGTTCATCGTCAAGAGTCCGACCAGCAGCGGCGCGTCCTGGTTGCGGAACTCGCCGAAGCAGCGCCCGAGCAGGTCGCGCGAGACCGCGAGGTCGGGGAAGTCGCTCAGGGCGAACATGTAGCGCTGCTGCTCTTGCGGGTTGGCCGGGTTGAGGTAGCGGTCGAGGAAGACCTCGTAGTCGCCGGGTCGGTTCTGTTGGGCCACGACCCGCAAGATGGCACGGGCGATGTCGCCGTCGAGGTCGCCGCCCTCGTAGCGGCGCAGGGCCTCCGCGATCACCTCGGGGTCCTTGGCGACGAGCCCCAAGGTCGTGATGAGCACCGCGCGCAGCTGCGGCGCGAGGTCGCCCTCGCCGGGGCGGGCGTCCCAGCCCACCCGCGCCAACTGGGGACCGAAGAGCTCGCGCACCTGGGCCACCAGGGTGTCGTGCGCGGCGCCGGTGAGCACCCGGTTCGCCAGCGAGACGGCGCTCGCCACCGAGCTCCAGGGATTGGGCTCGTCGTGCTCGCCGAGTCCGCGGGCCGTGGTCATCAGGTCGTTCCAGGTGATGCGCCCGGCCAGGAGCAGGGCCACGGCGTCGGCGACCAGGGTGGCGCGCTCGAGCTCCTCGAGCTCGTTGATGTGCGGGCTCAGTTGCGCCAGTTCACTCGCGCCGTAGCGGGTGCGAAAGACCCCCGAGCCGCCCGCGTTCACGACGACCGGGCTCGGGTCGCTGACCGTCACGGGGGAGTCGCCCACCAGGTGGCGATGCGACGCGCCGCCGGTGAGGGAGCGGGTGAGGACCGGGACCCGCCACGACGAGCCGATGGCGCTGTCGCCGCGGGCGGGCCCGTAGGCGAAGGGCTCCTGGCTCAGCTGTCCGTTCTCGAAGGTGATGAGGGGGTGGCCGCCCTGGAGGATCCAGGTGTTCATGATGTCGCGCACCGGCTCGCCCGAGGCGCCCTCGAGGGCGTCCCAGAGGTCGGTGGTCACGGTGTTGGCGTAGGAGTGCTTCTTCAGGTACGCCCGGATGCCGTCGCGGAAGGTATCGGGTCCGAGGTACTGCTCGAGCATGCGCAGTACCGAGCCGCCCTTTTCGTAGGTCAGGATGTCGAACATGCCGCGGGTGTCGTCGGGCGAGACGACCTCGTACTCGATGGGCCGGGTCGAGTGCAGGCCGTCGATCTGCATCGCCGCGTCGCGGTCGATGCCGAAGCTGACCCACATCTTGAGTTCGGGCTTGAAGGAGTCGGTGCACAGCGTCGACATGAAGGTGGCGAAGGCCTCGTTGAGCCAGATCCCCTCCCACCACTCCATGGTCACCAGGTCGCCGAACCACATGTGGGCGATCTCGTGGGCGATGACGTCGGCCACGCGCTGGACCTCGAGCATCGAAGCGGTGGCCGGGTCGATCAACAGGGCCGACTCGCGGTAGGTGACGCAGCCGAGGTTCTCCATGGCGCCGAAGGCGAAGTCCGGGATGGCCACCATGTCGAGCTTGTCGCCGGGGTAGGGGATCGCGAAGTAGTCGCTGAAGAAGCGCAGCGCGAAGGCTCCCGTGTCGAGCGCCAGTTCGGTGAGGTGCCCCTTGCCGAGGGGGTAGACGATCCGCAGCGGCACGCCGTCGACGTCGCGCGCGGGGGTCTCTTCGAAGGCGCCCACGATGAAGGCCACCAGGTAGGTGGACATCTTCATGGTCGGGGCGAAGGTGACCGTGCGCCAGCCGTTGCCCAAGTCGGTCGAGGAGGTCTCGGGGGAGTTGGAGTAGGCCGCCAGCTGCGTGGGCACGGTGAGGTTCACCTGGAAGGTGGCCTTGAAGGACGGCTCGTCGAAGCAGGGGAAGGCCCGGCGCGCGTCGGAGTGCTCGAACTGGGTCGTGGCGATGGTGTGGCTCTGGCCGTTCGCGTCGGTGTAGGTCGAGCGGTAGAAGCCCACCAGCAGGTCGTTGAGGACGCCGGTGAAGGCGATCTCCACGGTCGCCGGCCCGGTGGGCAGGGACTCGGCGAAGTCGAAGGCGGCCGTCTGGTACTGGGCGTCGTGGCGCGGATCGGCCGAACGGTAGGCGACGCCGGCGCTGGTCAGAGTGGCGGCGCCGACCTCGAGGTCCAGGGCGTGCAGGACGAGGACGGGGGTGGGGACGAGCACGTCGACGTCGATCTCGACGCGCCCGGCGAAGGTCGCGGCCTCCAGGTCGGGGGTCAAGAAGATGCGGTAGGCCGAAGGGACGATGTCGCGGCCGAGGCGGTAGGGATTGGCGGTTGAAGTCATAGCCCCTCAGCCTATGACGAAATCTTCTACGCTCGCAGGGTGACGAATTCGCCCACGCCCGTGTCCCTGCGCGTCAAACCCGGGCCCCATCGCCTCGCGGTGACCGGCATCGGCAACGCCATGTTGGACATCATCACCCAGGATTCGCGCGAGGTGTACCGCGACCTGGGCCTCACCAAGGCGGCCATGTCCCTCATCGAGGAGCACCAGCTCGAGACCTTCTACAACGCCATGGGGCCGACCATCCAGATGTCGGGGGGCTCGGTGGCCAATTCCATCGCCGGGGTCGCCGCCCTGGGGGGCACCTGCGGCTACATCGGCAAGGTCGCCGACGACGAGTTCGGCGAGCGCTTCACGCACGACCTGCGGTCCCTGGGCGTGGAACTGGACCTGGCGCTCGCCAGCCCCGACGAAGGGGCGACGGGACGCTGCCACGTCTTCATCACCGACGACGCCCAGCGCACCATGGCCACCTACTTGGGCGCCTCCAACCAGCTGCGCCCCTCGGACGTGCGCGAGGACCTCATCGCGCGTTCCGAGATCACCTACGTCGAGGGCTACCTCTTCGACCTGGCGCCGGCCAAGCAGGCCATCGCCAAGGTCGTGGATTTCGCCCACCTGCACGATTCCATGGTCGCGCTGTCCCTCTCGGACAGCTTCTGCGTCGACCGGCACCGCCGGGACTTCCTGGAGCTCGTCACCAGCGAGGTCGACGTCCTCTTGGCCAACGAGCACGAGATCCTGTCGCTGTTCCAGGTGAGCAGCCTCCCGGCGGCCTACTCCGCCATCGAGGACCTCGGTCTGCTGGCCGTGGTGACCCGCGGCCCCCGCGGCGCCGACGTCGCCTTCGGCGACGGCGTCGTCAGCGTCCCGGCCCACGAGGTCGAGCACGTGGTCGACCAGAACGGCGCGGGCGACATGTTCGCCTCGGGCTTCCTCTACGGCCTGGCGCTGGGCGCCGATCCGGTGGAGGCCGCCGAGCTCGGGAGCCTGTGCGCCGGCGAGATCATCACGCACCTCGGCGCGCGCCCCGAGAGCGACCTCGAGCACCTCGCCATCGAGGCCGGTCTCCTCTAGAGGCCGAGCCGGTCGAGCTCGGCGTCGAGCTCCTTGGTGCGCCGCGTCTCCCAGCGCACCCAGGTCACCGTGATGGGGACGCAGGCGAGCAGCATGAGGGCGTCGCCGCCGATCCACATGATGGCCCCGCCGAGGTGCACGTTCGACAGCAGCCACTGCGGTGACGAGCCCGTGGGCGCCATGGCCGCGTAGGCGGGGAAGGGCAGGGTGCTCGACATCATCAGCGCCAGGCCGGTGAAGGTGTCGACGGGCACCGCCGCCATCACGTAGACCAGGCGCAGGCCCGGATGGATGGTGCGACCGCGCTCGAGTCCGAAGGCGACGCGAAAGAAGAGGTAGCCGGTGACGAGGAAGGCGATCTGCTCGAGGTGGTGCACCCACATGTGGCGCATCATCTCGTTGGCCAGGCCCGTGAGGTGCGTGAGCGGGATGACCACGAAGTAAGTGGCGAAGCCGAAGAGCGGGTGGGTGACGACGGCGGCGAGGCGCCCGTCGAGCGCGCGGCGCGCCCGCGCGCCGCCGGCCGCGTAGACCAGGTCGAGGGGGGCGGAGAGCGCGAAGAGGGGCGCGGCGACCATGATGAGCGCGAGGTGCTCGATCATGTGGGCGCTGAAGTAGACCATGTCGTAGACCCCGAGCACCGACTCGGTGGCCAGGAAGGTCACGGCGATGCCCGCCACGAAGGCCGCGGCGCGCGCGCGGGACCAGTCGGGGACCCGGCGCACCCCCCAGAAGTAGAGCGCGAGGGCGAGGGCCATGGCGAGCAGTGGCGCCAGGCCCGGCTGCCACTGGTTCAGGTGGTGCCACGAGAACGGTGGCGTCATGTCCATGGGCACGGTGCCAGTCTAGGGAGGGGTCGAAGCCGGTCGCGGGGAGCGAACTAGTGTGGCCCCGTGGCATCCAAGTACTTCTCGCGTCGGGCCCTGGGGCTGCACCTGGCGCTCGTCATGTGGCTGGCCATGTGCATCTTCGCCGCCTGGTGGCAGGTCACCCGGGCCTTCGCCGGCAATTCGCTCAGCTACCTCTACGCCGTGGAGTGGCCCTGCTTCGCCATCTTGGGCTTCGTCGGCTGGTGGGCGCTGCTGCACAACGAGAAGCCCAGCAAGTGGCAGGAGGAGGCTCGCCTCGAGTACGAGGAGCGCATGCGCGCCGAAGCCGCCGCCGCGCGCCAGGTCGATTCGATCGAGGCCAGCGAGGACCCCGAGCTCGCCGCCTACAACGACCACTTGGCCGACCTGGCCAAGACCACGAGGAAGAAGTTCTGGAGCCACTGATGGACGCCGCGTTCCGCCGCTACCGCATCATGTCCTTCGTGACGGGAACGACGCTGCTGTCGCTCTTCGTCACCCTGGCCCTGCACCACCTGGCGCCGCACTTCTGGCAGAGCATCAAGCCCCTGGTGGTGCTCGACGGCGTGGCCCACGGGACGATCCTCTACCCGATCTACCTGATCTTCTCCTTCCACCTGGTCCTCAAGGCGCGCCTGCCCTTTTGGTACCTCATCGTGATGCTGCTGGCCGGGTTCGTTCCGGGGGTGGCCTTCGCCGTGGAGTGGTGGTTGGCGCGGCGCCTCTACCCGCAGGGGCTGCCCTGGCGCGCGGGGGCGACGTCGAGGTAGCCGGAATCGACCCGCGGCGTAACGCCCGGGTGCAACGATGACACGACAAGGCCGCGACGATTCCCCGAGGGGAGACGACGCAGCGGGTGGTGGCGAAACGGGCAGCGGCTTAGCCGCGACCGCAGTTCGGCTTCTTGCCGTGGTTGGCCTTCTTCTTTGCGCGTAGCTTGCGCTTCACAGTCCGCTTCGACATAGGTGACAATGTTAGTAGGTCCCAGCCGGTCCGAGCCAAACGAGGAGACGAGATGACGAACCCGAGCTCCTCGCAGGGTCAGCTGATGATCG
>Ga0007854_10000943_pt1 | contig 18889 bp, 15 predicted proteins | sample CryBogCBH12Aug08_FD_60382 | JGI IMG/M metagenome (GOLD analysis project Ga0007854, IMG submission 60382) | Freshwater microbial communities from Crystal Bog, Wisconsin, USA - CBH12Aug08 | ecosystem: Environmental > Aquatic > Freshwater > Lake | place: Crystal Bog, Wisconsin, USA | collected...
CCGCCGGAGTTACGATCCAAATCAATGTTTTCGTATAATCCTCGCGCATACCAGTCACCCTGTTCCGACACGCACTGCGGTCCCCAGTGCGCCCAGATGCCGAACTTGGCGTCTTGGAACCATTCTGGGCACTGATAATGGCTCAATGAATCCCAAGTGGGTTGGAATGGCCCTTTGATGGAATCTTCGCCCAAAGAAGATTTTTGCGCCTCGCCAGCCCAAACCCCGGAAGGTAGCAGTAGAGAAAGCTGGATTATTAGGATTATAACGAGCCGCCGGTGGATGAACGGTGAGTAGTAGGATTTCATAGAATAAAAGCTTATAGGGGTTATGATGTTATTTTTTATCCGGTTAGTTACTTCAATAGAACGAGGTATAGTTGCCATACCATTGCCATTGCATTTTGGACTTAGGAACGATCTCCGTATGACCATCGGCATAGGTTGTGTTGATGGACACGTTGACGCCATTGAAAAAATGACCGCCGTTGTTGATGGTATTCATAATGCCGTTCACATTCGTGTTCCACCCATTCGCACAATTCTTATCCGAAATGATCGGGTTCACGCTGGCGCAATTGTCAGTAGTCTTGCGTGGCCACCCGTCAGGCAAACGCGCCGTTCCTGTGTTGGTGGCAGGGAAGTAGGTCGTGCCGCTGGAAATGCGCGGCACCCACCATGCGTGATCAATCCTACAGAAACCTGGATAACCTACCTGAAAATACGCCTGCATATCGGCGATGGAGTTCAGGCCATGTCCTAAATTCTGCTGCGACCAAGTGTCGGCAGCGGTGAACTGGCTGGGGCGAACCGGACAGAACCACATCGGCACGTTCAGACCGTAGGGTTGCAAACTGCTCGGCATATTGGTCGCCACATCCCACGGGTTACCACCAACACCGTTGTTCAAGGGAAAAGACGGCAGCCATTCCCGGTTGTCCACCGTGTAAACGTTGGCGACGATGCCCCACTGACGGAAATTAGAACTACAACTGGTGCATTGAGCCTTAAATTTTGCCTGCGCCAACGTTGGCAACAACATCGCCGCCAGAATGGCGATGATGGCGATCACCACCAGCAACTCAATCAACGTAAAGGCTGATCGGATACGAGGCATTTTTCAAATGATAATTCGAATGATTATTTAACGCAAGGATTTGTGTAATCTAATACTCAAAAAGCCATTACCATGATAGATATCGAGGCAATTATATGGAATTCGAGAGAAACCGCTGGCATCAGAACTGGATACCACCGGCAAGGGCTTTGAGAACGAAGTGAAGAAGCGTTAAGTGTGAAGGAACTTTTTTTTTCACTCTCCGCTTAACAACAGTTTTGGAGGACAAAAATACGGAAAGAAGGACTATTTCAAATCATTCAGCATTTGCTTGGCGGTGTCAACCCGGTCGCCGGTGAGATTCAAGTCCAAGGACTGTTGCAGATTGGCTTTGCTTTCAGTCCGCTTGTTCAGCCGGTATTGAGCGGTTCCCAAATAATAAAACCATTCGGCATCGTTGGTCATGGTGTCAGCAATGGATTTGAGCTGGCTCGCCGCGCGACCATACTCGCTGCGTTGAAGCAGTATGATGCCAAAAGCCTTGGTCAAAGCGGCGTCGTCTGGATAAATTCCCCGAGCTTTGTTAGCAAAGGAATACAACCGGTCGGTTTTGGCCTTATCCGGGTCAGCGGCGTAAAGCAAAACCAACTGTCTTTGAGCAGGAATGAAATCGGGATAACTGGCTAGAATTTTTTCCGCAATCGTAGCCGCTGTCGCGGTTTCGCCTTGAGCGGCACTGATCACGGAAGAAACCGTGAGAGCCAGCACATCATCCGGTTTGGCTTTCAAATATTCCGCAACTCGCGCGCTGGCCGCCAACGCCAATGTGGGATTGTCGGCGAGCTGCATCCATTCCAGCATCTGCCGGGCTGCCTCGGACTGCGATGCCGGAAGGTTAAGCGTTAGCGCACTTTGTAATGCGGTTTTTGCATCAGAAATTAAACCAATCCGAACGGCAGCTTGGGCAAAATCGAAAAGCACCGGGGCGCTGTCTGACTGGCTTTGGGCAACCTGCTGGAGCAAATTGGCGGCAAGCTTATAATCCCCGACCCGCCCGGCCAGATTGCCGTAAAGCCGGCAGAGATCGTTATTGTCCGGTGCCAATTTGTAGGCAGTTTTGGCGATTTCATAAGCGCGCTGGGCATTCGTTGGGGCGTAAAGCCGGGCCAGATTCAACAGAATGTCCAGATTTTGCGGATTAATCTTCAAAATGGCTTCGTTGGCGACAATGGCTTTATTAGAATTGCCAGCGCGCTGATAAATGATGGCAAGCCGGTTCAAGGCAGCCAAATCATCGGTTTTTTCCACAACTCGTTTTTCCAGCAGCGTCAGAACCGAGGCGTCGGCAGTGGCGGGATTAATCGCCAAAATAGACAAGGCGCTCTGACATTCATCACGGCCAGAAAAAGGTTTCCCGGTATGCAACGCGGCCTGTAACGCGGTTTGCGCGCCCGCTTCATCGCCAGTCATATAGCAAGTCATGCCTAAATGATATTGAACCTCCGGTTCCGTGGTAAGCAAGGCGGCACTTTCCCGTAAAAGATTCAAAGCGGTGATATAAGTGCCACGCTTGAAACAAATCCAGCCCAAAGTATCAGCTGCCGAGGGATCGTAAGGCAGCAGTTCCCGAGCGTGCAGGGCCAAATCGTAGGCACGATCCAGCCGGTTGAGAAATTCAGAATATAAATAAGCCAGGTTGTTGAGCGCCGCGCTAAAGCCCGGATTAATCTGTAACACTTTTTCGTAGGTCGCCGCCGTGTTGGTGTAATTTTTTTGCTCGTTGTAAATCAACGCTGTCAACATCAGCGCCGAAAGATTTTGGGGATCCTTCGCCAGCGCAGCATCCAACTGGGCGAGCGCCTGCGAATATTTTCCGGTGTCATGGTAAAGTTGCGCGAGCAGCAGCCGGGCACCCTGCCGTTCCGGTGCCAACGCAATGGCCTTCTGCAACGCGACCTCGGACTGCTCATTGTCGCCGGCCGTCAAAAAAACCTTGGCCTGCAACAACTGCAATTCCACCGGCCGGGAAATTTTGCCGACCGTCACGGGATTGTCCATCACCGCTTGCAGGCGTTGTCGCGCCGCGCCGAACTGTTTATCCGCCAAATCCAAATCCACCAACTGCTCCAGCGCCGACAGGTTATCCGGCTCAAGTTCCAACACGCGGTTGAACGCTTTCCGCGCCCCAACGGCATTGGTCAACTGAACATAGGCCGACCCCATCAACATCGGAATCTGCGCGTTTTGCGGCATTGATTTTTCCAGCGGCTCGTAAAGCGCCAGCGCATCACCAACTCGTCCCTGCATGCGATAGGCGTCCGCAAGCAACAACTTGGCCTGAACCTGCTGCGGCTGTTTTTGGAGTTGCGCTTCGAGGGCGGCAATGGCCGGCGACGGGTTCTGGCTTTTGATCTGCAATTGTGCCATCAGGAGAACCGCCTCGGTGAAATTGGGATTAAGCGCCACCGCCCGCGCAGCGCAGTTCAGACTTTTGGTAAAATCATTCAGTGCGTAGTTGGCGACAGCCATCTGGTATTGCACCAGCGGCGATTTCGGATAAACCTTCGCCATCTTTTCCAAGTTCGTCACCGCCAGTCCCGGTTGGCTTTGCGCGAGCTTCAACTGGCAACTAAAGAGCATGGCTTCATAATTATCGGTGTCCTGCATCAGCACCTTGTCAAGCCAGCCGGCGGCTTCGTCGAATTTCTTTTCCGATGCCGCCACCTGCGCCAACGCCAGAATTCCCGGCACATAATCCGGCGCCTGCTTCACCATCTCCTCCAGCATCTTTCGCCCACCGGCCGCGTCTCCCGTTTGAATTTTGAAACGGGCAAATTGCATTCGCTGCGGCGACCGCATCGGTGCCGTTTCCGCCGCTGCTTTGAAATATTTTTCAGCCGACGGCAAATCCTTTTGCGCCCAATACCATGAAGCCAAAGTGCTGTTGGCTACGCTGGATTTTGGATCTAAAATTTGGGCGCGCTTGGCAGCCTCACCGGCCGCTGAAAGGTCGTGCTCACGAAACGCCAAATTAGCCAGCGCCACCTGATAAGTCACCCGGTCACTGTTAGCAGCCAGATTCTGGAGTCGTTTCCGGACGGCGGCGATTTCATCCGGCAGAACGGCGGTTTCCGCAAGCAACATCGGCGCGTCATCATCCTGCGGCTTTCGGTCCATAACATAATTGGCGATGTCCCGCGCCTCCGCATACTGGCCGGCAGCGGAGTAAATAAAGCCCAGCTTAACTCGCAGTTCCAGATTGTTGGTGTCCATCAGGCTGCCGTTGCCAAGAAAAAAAGCGGCGCGCCGAAACCGACCTTCCGCAAAGTAAATCAGCCCAAGCCGCGCGTAGGCGGCACTGTTTTTGGGATCCTTGCGGAGAACGTTCAGGTATTCGATTTCCGCCCAGTCATATTGCTGAGCGGCATAGAACTTGTCCGCCATTTGCTGATGCTTTTCCGCTTTGGGCGAACACCCATTGCCGCCGAGTGCCAACAGCAGCATCAGAACCGACAATAGCAGGAAACTGGATGATTTTATCACGGTCACTTTTTTGCAGGGATTGGCTGGCACGAAATTCGTGGTCGTTCGTTTCGTTGCAGAAAATACAATAGCAGAAAAAACGGCACCAGCGACAAGACGAAAAACAGCGGGCCACCACGATGATGAATCGGCGAGTGAATCATTTCCGGACTGATGTGAACACACAGTTCGCCGATGACAAACACGCGAAAACCGTTGCGGATGACGGCCAGCGGAATCACCACCAAACATAACACCGCGCGCTTCCATGGTCGGCGCAAAAGTAGTTGACCGGCAATAATACTGGTGATGAGTAAAACCAGCGTGGAGTGGATGCCGCTGCACTCCGGAGCTACCTGCAGGCTGATTCCCGGCAACTGGATGACCAAACCACGGCGCAGCATCGGAGTGCCAGCCCAGTCCAGCATCCAGCTAGCCGCGACCACGGAACCATGTTGCAGCCAGTTATCCAATCCGTCGCGAATAAAAACTGGAATGGGAATCATGAAAATTAGCAGCGCAAACGGAAAGGCCAGCATCCGCATCAGGCGGGCACCCAAAATCCAAAAGCTGGCGCCGGTCAAAAACAGAAGAAACCCCAGCATGGCCACCGCGAACCGATCCACCATCTCTGCCGGTGGCATAATCCAATACCAAGCGACGCTACCAACACCGGCAGCGAAAAACACGGCAGCGGGTATCCAAGCAGGAGCCACGTTGACGGCGGGAAGTTTTTTTACCCGTTGCGTCGCCAGATAGAGGCTGACCACTGGGATGAGTGGGATGTAGGAATATAAAGTATCCGCAATGGCAAAGCGTAACAAACCCCACAACGGCAAGCAGAAGCCCAATAGCAGCACGACTGCCGCCAGCGCGAACTTTCGCAGTGGCGGCGAAACCCACGCCGGTATTTTCACTATATCAGGCATATATTAATTACGAGGCAAAGGAATTATCCACTCCAGCGATGGAAATTCAACCGTTAATAACCGAAGGAAATGGAAAAACCCATCTGGTTGCTCTGAACTGCATAACCGGCTTGGGAAGACAGGTGATCGCTGTATTGATAAAATGTCGAGATGGTTCCGTGCTTAAAAAAAGAATGGCTTAAATTCGCGTTGAAGGAATAAGTGTCATCTGAGCGGTTGACCGAAATCCCGGCGGCGGTGGATGTGAATTTCATAGTTCCATAACTTCCGCCAAGGCCAAGTTGGAAGGTTTTCAATAGTCGCTGGCTTAAATTGATCCCGAAGGTGGTGTTCTCCGTGTTTTCATTTTGAAACAACGACGGGGACAAAGTTCGGTTCGCGCTCACCGAAATTTGGGTGTAATCAAAAGGCTGATATTGGATGCTCCCGCCAAAAATAGGCGTCATCAGATTGGCGGCAGGAGAAATATGAACCAACGTAAAATTGGTGCCGTTGAGGCTCACCGCCGTCTGGCCGGGTGCCCCCAAATACTGCATGTTTTCAATACCGCCATTGAGCGCAAAACTAATTTTTCTCGTTGCGCGACAGTTGATATTGGCCTGTAGATTTTCATAAGACTGATTATACCCGGAATCCACGTCCACATAGCCCGCAGTAGCGCTGACGCCGGTGTTCAGCCACGGCCAGAACCGGTAATTCAACCCCTCGGTGGTGGACCAATCTCGGGAATTTTGGTAACCGCTGGCAAACCGGAGATTTTGGTTCACCGAAAAATCGGCGGACATTTTGTCGTTGAGGATACGGGAGGCAGACAATCCAGTAGAGCAGCTTGTCTGTTCAGTCTGCGTAGCGGTTTCCGAGGATGGCGCGGCGCTGAAGCCGAACCCTTGAGATAGACGAAACGTCCAGTCTTCGAAGTGCGTTCCGCTCCCGCATGATAAACTCACGTTATGATCCACGTTATTGTGAAACTGACTGTTTGAGTAAAGCCGCAATGTCGGAGTGTAAGAAATCGTCCAAACTTTCCCTGCCGCCGTCAATCCAAGGGAAATCTCTTGAACGATGGAGCTTTGTGAGTTGTTGGTAGCCAACTGAAAACCACTACCATAACTAAACTGGTAAGAAGCATGCGGATGAAAAACAACGGAACCCCAGCGAAACGGTGGCTTATCTCCAAGAAAAGGAATCGCTGATTCCGATACCGGAAAAACCTGCATTGGGCTAGATTCACCCACCGGCGTGGGCAACGAAAAATTCGGCGGTGAATAAAGCACGCCTTGAGCTGGAGCAGCGTGATCCGTCACCAAAAAATAAACAAACGCCATGATTCCCCACTGACTAAATGGCGAAGAATTAGGTTTCATGGCGTGTAAAAAAACCGGGCGGCCTTTTCACGTTCGCCGCCCAGACCATGATGTTGCCGAAATGATGGTTGGTTTCAATATGTTTATTTAGCCGTTTTGAAAGGATTAGCTTACCGCTTCTCGCCAGCGCCTTTTTCAAGCCACGGCCAGAAAAAAAAACGGGCATAGACGTAGGCAATCTCCTCGCCAATCACATCCCGCACACCTTCACTGAACCGCCACCAATATTGCGGATCGTAATCGGGACTGGGAATCGCTATCACGCCAACTATCACGCTGCCGCCAAACGCTTCTTCATACAATAACCGGGAACGGCGCGCGTGCGGGCCAAGGGTAACCAGATTGATGGCTTTCACCGGCAGATGATGCGACTCCAGCCACGCCTTGACTGCCAGGGCCGAACTATAAGTCCGGTCGCGGCGCACATACCAACACGGCGCGGCATTGACCAGACTCTCCGGCACGCCCAACTTTTTCAAATCTGACGCTGCCCAATTGGCGTAAGTCGTTTTTTCCCGCGACAGCCGCTCTCGCACCACGCCGCCGCTGGTAAGTATCATTTGATACTGGCCGGATTGAAATTCTGCAACCGCGTATTTCAGCGTTTCCGGTGGAACCCAGCCTTCCACCACCAAGAATTCACCTTGAACCTTTTCGGTGATGGCTAAAAACGGATAGCCTTCCACTCCGGCCAAAAAGGTCAGCAGCAGAATGCCGATGCCACCGGCCAGCCAACCGCGCAAAGATAATCCCCAGCGTTCGCGGCGGGTCAGCAGCCCAAAAAACTTCCTTGATGAATTAGCCGCCATATCAATTTTTTCGATCGTTGCCATCGGAATCGTTTCTTAATTTGATCAATCCAAATTTTTCGTAATTTCGCGGACGTTTCCGTTCGTGCCGATAGGCGCGATATTTTTCCAGTTCGGCGGTTAAACTCATTTCCCACTCGGCGCAGCCTTCGATCCGCTTCATATCCGCGCGTGAAAAAATCCTTCGCCGCCACATTTTCAACCATGCCCAGCCGTAACGCAGCCACAGCCGGGAAATTTTCTCGTGCCGCCAGTGATGTAACAAATATGCCTTGGCTCGGCCATTTTTCTTGGCGGTGTCCAAATAATTTAGGCGCTGCAGCCGGTTTTCATCGCAGCGGTGTTCCACCACCGCCTCCGGCGCGCGACCAAACCGGAAACCCGCCCGTTCCAGTTGCCAGGAAAATAAACTGTCATCGCCAAAGCCCAACGCGCCCGGCCCCAACTCCGGATCGAAACACGGCACGCGCTCCAACACGCGCCGGTGGAAGGCCATGTTCGCGCCAACCATTTCCGTCAACCAGCCATCTTCCAGTCCCTCTGTGATGGCCAAACACGCCCGCAACCGCCGCGTCAACCAAGGCCGTTCCAATTGTGGCGCCAATTTCACCGCCCCCACCAAAAAATCGCAGCTACCATCTGTCAACCGGTGGTGAACTTGTTCCAGCCAGTCTGGTTCCGGCCGCACATCGTCATCCGTGAAAACAATCAAGTCGCCTTGCGCAACGGCTAATCCCCGATTCCGCGCCCGCACCTGCCCTTTTTTCGGTTCATGGCATGCAATGCATTTCATGTTGGGCAGCGTCGCCGATTCGACAAATTCCGCCGTGCCATCCGTGCAGGCGTTTTCCACCAGCAGCAATTCAGTTTCGCACGGCACGCGAACATTTTTCATCGCCGCCACCAGCTGACGCAGCGACGCAAGATGATTATGGGTGCAAATGATGATGGAAATTTTCATGCGACTTGCCACCGGCGTCCGCCATTTCGTCGGCAGCGAATAGCTTCTTCATAAGATTGCTCCATCAATTTGCCGATGCGCTCAATATTATATTCCGACAACACCCGCGCCCGCGCTTTGCGACCCAATTCCTGCCGCAAGTCCGAGTCTGCCAGCAACCGGCACACGGCTTCCACGATGCCAGCCACGTCGCCGGGATTTATCAGCAGCCCCGCCCTGCCCTCGTCCAACTGCTGCGCCATACCACCGGCAGCACTGCCCACCACGCCGCGACCAGCCGCCATGGCTTCCAGACACGCGTTCGGAAAATTTTCCCAGCGGCTCGGCAACACGGTGATGTCCATCTGGCGAAAAACTTCGTCCATGCGCGACGGCTCCACCGCGCCCAAAAAGCGGATGCGTTCTTTTACCGGCATCAGCATCGCTTCCAGATATTCGCGCATTCCCACGCCAGCCACCGGCGACTCGATGGATTTGCCGGCGAACAAAAAATTGGTGTCAGGAAAGCGCTGCAAAATTTTCGGAATGGCGTGCGCCAGTTCCACCACGCCTTTGCGCTGTTCCAAGCGCCCGACAAAACCGACGGTGCGGGTTTGCGTCGCCACCGGCACCGCCAGCAGTTTTGGCGACGGCACGAATGGATACGGCACTTCCAGTATCCGTGCCCGATCCAGATGCCACATTTGCGCGGTGACATCGGCAATGCCACGACACGGCGCGCTAATAACATCTGCCTGCAACAAATGCGCCAGCTCCATCCGAGATAAGTCAAAAGTCTGCCAGCGCTTCAACTTGAGCAGCGGTTGCAAAGCGGCTTTGATTTTATTTTTGCCGAGTTGCCAGAATGTTGGTGGTGGCGAATTGAGTTGGCCGATGAAAGTTGCCGACATATGCAATTTCACCACCAACGGAATTTCAGGAACCAGCTTTTTAGCCGGCGCAGCCTCGGCGAGATATTCTGGCCCTTCCAAAACATCAAACGGTTTTTCCGCGTGACGACTCGCAAATGCCGCACCTGCCCACTTGGGAAATGCCAACCGGTCTTCAAAAGTCAGCGGACATTTCATGCGGTGGGTCAGATAACCGTCATCCACCGGTTCACCGGACTGCGGACTGGCGGTGAACACTTCCACGTCATGCCCGCACGCCATCAACGTTCTTGCCGCTTGACCGATATAGGTCGCGATGCCACCGATGAGCATATCCGGTGGTGCCTCAAAGCTGATGAAGGCAATCCTCATGTTGCAAAACCATCAAAGCCATTGCCAAAAACTAGCGTGCAAACTGCGCCGCCAGCCAAAAACCTTGCCATTAAACCGGCGGATTTCGCCAGTCTGTAACCATCGCACCAAATTCAGCTCATGCGCCACCCGCCGCACCATATCCACGCCGTGCGCGGTGTAATTCTGCACGGCCACCGCGTGAGGCAAACCAATGTGAGGTTGCGGGCCGAACGCCAGTTTTTTTTGCCAGCCCAGCGCCTCAAATCGCTTCAAGTGCGCCACGGTGGCCAAGTCTTTGCCATAGTCCATTTTGAAAATCAAATTGTCCCAATTGACGCGCTGAAGGCGCCGGCTCCATTTTTCTGTGGCTTCCTCGCGAGAACGGTAGTGCATGAAATGAATTTCCACCTCACCACCGAGCAAGGCACTGGGATAATTTCCTATTCGTTTTTTTTCCAACATCACCGCCTCGTAACGGGAATGCTCGATCCATTTGAGTGGCTGCGCCAAAAAACCCCGCAAATCTTTTTGCTCCAGCATCCGGATAAAACACGGTGTCATTAGATACAACCCGACAAACGGTGTGCGGTAAGGCAGTTTCAATCGCCGGTAGATTTCGCCGCCCCAGCAGTCGTTGGCGATGATACTGAAATCACACGGTGTCAGCGCCGCCCGCAAAGCGGTGCGCGCGAGATTGCGACGAATGCGTTGAAGGACATTGGATGGCGGTGAATCGGACATTCAGTGCGGTTTTGAGTTGTCGGGAGCAGAGCTATTTTAGCCCGGCGTAGATTTGCTCGTAACGGTGGAGGAAATTCGGCAGACCAAATTCCGCCTCAACTTTGGCGCGGGCCGCCTGCCCCATTTTTTTTGCCGCTTCCGGTGCGGAAAGGATTTGCACAATCGCTTCGCCTAATTCACCGGCATTGCCGGTGTCAAACAAAAGACCGGTCTTGCCGTGCTCCACTTCTTCCGGAATTCCCCCCACGCGCGATGCCACCACCGGCACACCGCACCCCATCGCTTCCAGCACGGTGTAAGGCAGATTATCCGCCAACGACGGAGCCACAAAAACATCCGCCGCCGAATAATATTGCGCTACATCCACCGGGTTGACGAATCCGATGGGGCGGATGTTTGGCAGGTTCGGAATCATCCCGCCGCCCACCGCCAGCACGATTAAGTCGGGGAATTTCGGAATCACCACTTCAGCCAGCGCCCGCGCTAAAATATGCCCGCCTTTGCGTTCATCCGCCTGCCAGCCGTTGTGATGCGCGACAAAAAGCAGGATTTTTTTGTCCACCGGCAAACCGAGTGATTGGCGCGCGGCCGCCACCGGACGGAAGCGTTCGAGATCAATGCCGTTGTGAATCATTTCCACCCGGAACCGGGCAAGCTCGGTGGTCAAAACCCGCTGCCGCATCCAATCGCTCACACAAACGAAAACGGTTTTTTCCGGCAAGCGCGCGTGAATGCGGCGCTTCTCCAACCGCCAGCGGTAATATTTATGGCGGATCAAGGTGTAACGCTGAAACCGGCCAATGAGCGGACACTGAAAACAGGTTTTGAACTCTCCGCAGTTCCAGCATTCCAGCATCATGTTGCCGATGGGACGCGGATCGTGCGGTGTCATCACCACCGGAAATTCCGCCGCCACCTCCGCCAGAAACGAATATGGCAGATCGCTGTAATAACAATGGAGATGGACGACGTCTGGTTGAAACTCGCGCAAGGCAGCCATCTGCTCGGCGGCGTCCAGTTTTTTCCCTTCAGGATAATATCTCACTTCATGGCGCCCCGCCAAGCCGCGCTGGAGATCACGCGCACAGCGTGTCGCGCCAGCGGTCCACACTTCATTGACGATGGCGATGCGCATGAAAATTAGCGAACCACTTCCGCGTAAACTTGTTCGTAATTTTTCACAAAAGCTGGTAAACTGAACATGTTCGCCACTCGCTCGCGACCGGCGCGCCCCATGTCTCGCGCCTGTGAATCATTCGCCAGTATTTGATTCAATTTTTCTCCAAGTTCCTGCCATGAATCGTTTCGCTTCCCCGGTTGGCCGGGCGTGAATAGCAAACCGGTTTTGCCTTCAGCCACTTCTTCCGGAATGCCGCCGACGCGTGATGCAACCACCGGCACTTCACAGCCCATCGCTTCCAAAATGGTGTAGGGCAGATTGTCCACCAGCGATGGAGCCACAAAAACATCGGCAGCAGAATAATATTTCGGCAAATGTTCCTGGCCGATGAAGCCCAATCCGCGGACGTTGGGAATATTGGGAATCATACCACCGCCGACCGCCAGCACGAGCAAGTCGGGAAATTTCGGCAGCACGATTTCCGTCAGCGCCTGTGCCAACACATCGGCACCTTTGTGCTCATCTAAAATCCAGCCCTTGTGATGCGCAAGGAACAGGAGGATTTTTTTATCCTCCGGCAAACCCAGTAGCTTGCGTGCATCCGGCACGCGCCGGTAATGTTCCATGTCAATCCCATTGTGAATCCGATCCACGCGAAACCGGCCGATTTCAGTAGTGATGATGCGCTCGCGCATCCAGTCGCTCACGCAGACAAACCGGGTCGCCGGCGGCAGGCGGGCGTGAATACGGCGCTTTGCCAGACGCAGGCGATAATATTTATGCTGGAAAAAGGTGAACCGTTTCAACTGCCCTACCATCGGACAGCGGAAACAGGTTTTGAATTCAGTGCAATTCCAACACTTTAAATGCATCGTGCCAATGGGACGCGGATCATGCGGCGTCATTACCACCGGGAATTCCGCCGCCACCTCGGCGAGAAAAGAATAAGGTAAATCACTGTAATAAGAATGCAGGTGGACGACTTCCGGTTTGAATGCACGCAACGCCGCCATTTGCTCGGCGTCGTCCAGACTGGTGGCATCCGGAAAATATCGCACTTCATGGCGGACAGCCAGGCCGCGTTGTAGATCACGCGCACAGCGCGTCGCGCCGGCGGTCCATTTTTCACTGACAATGGCAATGCGCATTTGGGGCTATGGTTTTTCCACCGGCAGCTTGTTTGAACTACCGAAAATATTCTTGATTCGACGGACGGTGGCAGCAAAAAAATTGATTTGCAACAAACTTCGCTTGGTGCGGAACCAGGCAATTTCAAACGCCGCATTTGGCACCATGTTTTGCGCGTGGTCACAAACTTCCCGCCAAAACTCCGGGCTAGGTTGAAAGTTCGCCCAAGTGAAATATTTCGACCAAAAATACATCGCCTCCCGCAAGGCATACCGCCGCATGGCGATTGGAATTTGCACTCGCAAACAAATATGCGCCATAACCGAAAAATCCTCCAAGGCAGCCACCGAATGCTTCGTGGTATCGCGCACGGAACAACCATGCGCCCGAAAGAAATTCAGAGGCTCAGCCACATACGCAACATCGGATTGCAGCAACACTCGCGCCCACGTCCACCAGTCACCGGCGCGGCGGAATTTTTCCGCGCCTTGAACGGCTTCCACAAAAACATCGCGGCGCACCACCACGCCGCTGGCGTTGGGAATGATGTTGCGCACGATCAGATAACGAGCAATTTCATCCTTTCCGTTGTTGACGTGGCTACGACTCCAACGGTCGGTTTCAAAAACTTCCGTCCAATAATCCAGCTTCCGCAGAAATTTACCGTTCTCATCCACGCTGGACGACTGACAGTAAGCTAGACCTACCTGCGGATTTTTTTGCAGTTCTGCCACGAGTGTTGCCAACAGACGTGGGTCGGCATAATCATCTGATTCGGCAATCCAGAGATATTTTCCAACCGCCAGTGCCACGCCTTTCTGCCATTGAATGAACGGGCAGCCGGTATTTTTTTCGTTAAAAAAAACCCGCATTGGAACTTTTGCGGCGTAAGATTGAATAAAGTCACGGCTGTTGTCAGGCGATGCATCGTCCAACACAATCAATTCATAATCCTTGAAAGTCTGCGCCAGAATGCTGTCCAACCGCTGCGGCAAAAACCGTGCGTGTTTGTAATTTGGAACGATGATGCTGACTAGGGGTGGCATTGGGGAGTCTAATTATATTGTTCACGCTTCCGGCGAAACCAAAGCAGCTTTGCAATTTGCGGATGAAGTTTCAACCATGCCCGCAAGCAAGGCCTGATAATTTGAGCGCTTCGGTTAGCCCAAGCCAATCGGAGTAATTGATAATCCTTAAAACCTAGTGAACTTTCGAATAGTCTAGCTGCACCAAGATTGAAATTTTCTTGTTTTAGTTTTTTATCCGGTAAAAAAAATCCGGAATATACCGCCAGCTCAAATTCCCCAGCGAACATTCCAATGCGATCGTTGGTTTTACTGGCCGCGTGAAGCCGAACCAGCGCCAGCGTATTTGGGGCTGGTGAATAATCAAAAATAGCTCCTGCGGCAGCACAGCGCAGGAAAAAATACCAATCTTCCATGGCATGCATTCCCTCGCGAAAGAATCCTGCGCGTTCAATGACTGCTCGCCGGATCAAAGGACAATGAATGCCCATAATATTTCCGTGAAGTAATTTTTCCAGCGGCTGACGAGGATCCTGCCACACTTTTGCCATCCAAGGCTCGTTAGCACCGGAAATCGTGTAACGGCGTTCGCTGGAATTATCCTCTAGAAAATATTGCATATCGCCATAAACTATGCCGGTCTGTGGATGGTCATCAAGAAAGGAGACCTGCCAAGATAGTTTTTCCGGTTCCAATAGATCATCTGCGTCGAGAAACTGAATAAATTCTCCGCGGGCGGTGGCCAACCCGCAGTTGCGGGCGCTAGAAATACCCCCGTTGGACTTTTCAATATAGTGAAAACGAGTATCCTTGTTAATCCATACGCCCGCCACTTCAGCCGTATTATCCGGAGACCCATCATTTACAATAATACATTCCCAATCTTGGAATGACTGTGCCAGCAAACTATTTAAAGCCTCAGGTAAAAATTGCGCCTGCTTGTAGCAGGGAACAATGATACTAATTTTTGGTTTTACAGACATTTCAAACAATAAAACCCCGGTAAATTCTCAGCTATATTTACGTTGTCGGCTATATCAATCATCAAACCAGCAACAAATATTACTATTCTCAAGACTTTTGGCGATCAATTCTTGCCTTCTCAAGAATAGAAATAAATTTTTCTTGGATAAAATCAGGATTAAAATCGTTAGCTGCGGCATCCCCTGCAGCGAGTGTCAAACGATCTTGTTCACTTCGTGAAGCTGCCAGCGATTCAAGCGCATGAAGAATTGCTTCCGGTGACGGATCTGTTATACACAATGCAGCCTTGCGTTTTCGTGCCCACTGAACTGCTGAGCAGTATTCGGGTCCCCATATCACCAGGGGTTTATTGAGTTGCGCCATTTCTACTAGCTTAGATGGAAAGCTGGTTTTCATACGTCGCTCCATCTGGCATTCAAATGACATCGCAACTAATGAAGCATCATAACTTGCTATACGTTCGAAAAACTCATTACGAGGAATAAGGCCATGATAAACACCGCTATCACGAAATCGCGCCGCCATGCCCGGCTTCCACCAAGGCTCAGGACCAAAAACTTCAAGTCGCACATTAACACTATTCAAACACGCCTCGGCAGCAGACTCAATCATTGGACCGTATTCATATAGATTGCCAAAATAAACCACCCGAAATTGTTTGTGGCCGGTCTGTTTCCTAGTAATATTGTTTGCTTTTTCTGAAATGGGATAGAGAATTTGAGAGTTAAGCAGACCCCCAAGTTCGCGATGCATTCCTTCTGATACCGACAACACACTATGACTGTTTCGACATATCGAACGTAGTTGACGCGCAACCCAAAACCGCGCCAAATGAGCAACTTCGGCCTTGTCTGGCCACCAGTCATGGCAAAATATTATTAGCGGTATCCGCCAACGCTTGGCAGCCTGAGCAGCCGCCAAATAATCCCATCCATGCGCAATGCTAAGAATAACATCGGGATTATATTGGCATATAATAGAATCAATCTCACTTTTACAATGTTTCGGCGGGCTAAGGCTTTCCACAATACGCATTGCCTCGCGAAACCGCCCACGCCGAAGACGTCGATAAAGTCGTGATTTGAGAGTATTCCTTGTGGGACTAAAGACCTGCCATTCTAGCCGCACATCATCAAAATGGCGCTTCAGTGTAAGCGAACTGCCAAGTGAAAGCTCTTCTGGAACCACCGAAGAGATTAATAATATTTTTATTTTAGAAGCGGAAGTAATCATTTCTACTGTGAATAGATCACCGGAGTAAAACATCTTTTACGAGACGAAACATCGTTCGCCAAATTTGAATACAGAAATACCAAACAAATAATGGCAAAGCCGCCACCAGCAAGAAGAGAAACTGACACAGCAGAAATAAATGTCCAAAACCAAATCGGCGTTTAGTGCCACCTTGAGATATAGATTTCCAGTGAAGTTTTAATACCACCACAAGCAACCGACCGCAGAATCCAATTAAACGATTATATAATTTTTCAATACCACCAACTTTAAATCCTATTGGCAAACCATTCAGTGTATCTGACACATGATTCTCTAATGCTATTAATTCACGCCTTATTTTTTCAATTTTCCCTTGGTATACAACTTTTGCAAAGTGACCGTAAGTATCTTTTACATCCTTAGATGCAAAACCTTCATGAGTTACAATCGCCTGCATTTGCTCAAAACCAAACATGTGCTGCTGGTCAACATTAAGCTGAGTATACATTCCAGCACCATGCTTTCGATATACGCCCATGAACCGATTTAATACAGTCCCAACGCCTCCTTGAGATAACAAGTGTGACCACCTGACCGAATCCGCCTTATTCAATCTGTCAGAAAAACCTTTTAGCCCTTTTCTCCGATACATTACTGTAAGGGTTTGAAGTAAAAAAGGATTCAGGAAGTTCTGATAGGTAATATTAATATAAGGCTGGCCGCCAAAATGAGCCTCATTTGGGTCATAACTTATTTGCTGTGTTTCTTCCTCTAACACCATATATCGGTGAGCGCAAATCATACAGCTTGATTCTTTTTCTAACCATTCGACTTGGATTTTCAGTTTTTGTGAATCCAACCAATAGTCATCTCCTTCCAGAAAAGCTATGTATTTCCCACAACAAACATTGTCTACATCAGTAGAATTCTTTGTGGGCCCCAAATTATGCTCCGGCAACAAGGCGCGAATGACATTTGGATATTTTCTAGCATAATCAATAACTATATGTCTGGTTTTGTCTGTGGAACAATCTTCACCAATGATTAATTCAACTGTAAAATCCGCCTCCTGCATCAACACGCTTTCAATCGCTTTGGTGATAAATTTTTCATGATTATAGGTGATCATTGCCACGCTCACCATGGGGTTTTCGCGAGAGGACTGTTCGGAAACGCGAGGCATAGGCATTTGAAAAATATCCAAAAAAATTAAAACTTAAACGGTTTGCCGCAAAGCCGCTCGGACGCTGGTGGATTCTGACAAGGCTTTGCGGATAATTCCACAAATTATTTCTATGGTCGCAACATCCACCGTCTGGCCGGTGGGCAATAGGAAAATGCGGGAGGCAACCCGTTCAGTTTCCGGCAACAGCAAGGCGGCGTTGGGTTGCAACGAGCGATAAGGCTCCATCCGGTGACAGCCCGGCCAGAAATATTTTCGTGCCAACACATTTTCCGCATGTAACACTGACACTAATTCATCGCGGTTTAATGATGATTTTTCCGGATCCACTTCCACAACGATGTAATGATAGTTGTTGTGTTCAGCGGGATTATACTGAATCGCAGAAATGCCAGCCAATCCATATAGCAGCCGGACATAAGCTTCATAATTCCGGCGGTTAGTGGCGATTAAGTCATCAATAATTTCCAAAGAAGTCAGTCCCATAGCTGCGCAGACTTCGGTCATCTTGCCATTGACGCCAAGATAACCGACATTGTCAAAACCTTTAAATCCGAAATTTCGCATCAACCGTATCTTCTCAGCCAGCAGATCGTTATTAGTTACAATTGCGCCGCCTTCAAAACTATTCAGAAATTTGGTGGCGTGGAAACTAAAGACTTCACATTCACCAAAGCTACCCGCCATGGTTCCGTTACGGGAACAGCCGAATGCGTGAGCCGCGTCGAACATTATCTTTAAGCGGTGTTTCCGTCCGATGGCTTCAAGCACATTGGTGTCGCAAGGGCGACCCCAGACATGCACACCTAAAATACCGGTAGTGCGTGGGGTAATCAACCGCTCCACTGTTTCAGGGTTGATGTTACAAGTATGCGGATCCATGTCGGCAAATACCGGAGCGATTTCTTGCCATTGCAGAGCGTGCGCGGTGGCGACAAATGTATAGGAAGGCACAATCACTTCGCCTTTGAGTTCCAAGGCGCGGATGGCAATCTCCAATGCCACTGTGGCATTACACATAGCAATGCAATGTTTTACCCCGACATAATTGGCAATTTTCGCCTCAAATTCTTTCACCAATGGGCCATCATTAGATAACCAACGGCGATCAAGCATACCATTTATGCGCCGCAGCAATTGCTCTCGATTCCCAATGTTAGGTCTACCAACATGGAGCGGTTCGGCAAAAGCTGGATCACCGGCCCCGAACACGGCCAACTTTTTATCAAGAATCACTTTTTCCCTCCTAGCGAATTGTATTGATCGGAGGTAAGCCCCATCACCAGAACATCTACAAATTTGCCTTGCTTAAAGGCATGCTGCTTGAGGCGACCTTCCATTACGAAACCACATTTTTCATAGGCTTTGATGGCATTGGCGTTGGTGGCGAGCATTTCGATATGAATACGGTTCAAGTTCAAATCCAGAAATGCATGTGCCAACAATTGGCGGATGGCCTCGTAACCGTAGCCCTTTTTACGAAACTCACTACTGCCGATGAACAGGTGCATCGAGGCATTACGGCTAACCCAATTGATATCGCGTAGATAAATGTTGCCGACATGTTCTCCTCCCGGCAAAAGACAAATCGCCAGATTGACGCTGTTGCGCGAAAAAGCCACTCGCTCG
>Ga0007854_10000944_pt1 | contig 18885 bp, 17 predicted proteins | sample CryBogCBH12Aug08_FD_60382 | JGI IMG/M metagenome (GOLD analysis project Ga0007854, IMG submission 60382) | Freshwater microbial communities from Crystal Bog, Wisconsin, USA - CBH12Aug08 | ecosystem: Environmental > Aquatic > Freshwater > Lake | place: Crystal Bog, Wisconsin, USA | collected...
AAACCGGGCGTCTGGCAGTGTTGAACGTGGAATATTTTCCGGTGGTGCGACACTGGTATGTAGTGCACCGCCAAAATAAACGCCTGTCCACAGTGGCACAGGCGTTCAAAACGTTCTTGTTAACTGAGGCAGAACAATTGGCGGCACCGTCAGAGAATCTTAAAACAAGACAGCCACAACGTTAACCTAAGCAGGTTTTGGGACGTCCAATATCGCAAAGTTCTTGAGGTTGGACAGTGAAATAAGATGGGCATGAATTCGTCCCAACTCACCGTTTCTGGCTAGTTTCAAAAGCTGTTCATCATTGAGAGCATTGAGCAGAGCTTCATCCACAATCAACACGCCATTAACTGTAAACTCCTCACCATTTCCCAGTTTGATTGAGATAGTGTTCTCTTTAAGAACATTAAGTTTTTGCAGATTTTCTACAAACGCGCGGGTACGGACAAAGTCAGTTTGATAATCTTGCATGAACTGAATCATGTTGTTCATGAATGGGCTTGGTGCGCTGGTATCATCGAACAGACGAACCCCCTTGCCCTCGTTATTAAATTCAGGGCACTCTTCGTCGATGCACACCACAAGTTGTTCCGGAGCAGAGTCTGAAAATATGAAAGGGTATCGCCTTACATAAGCAGGGATGTAGCGGGCGTTCCATCTACCTTCCTTGTTAACGTAAAGATTTTGTCCTGTTCGAAAACCAAGCAGTGCAACCGACATTAAACTTCCGTCGGGAGCTTTAATAAAGACAATCGGATACTCCTTGGATGCTTCTATATATTCGCTTCCTGTTAACAAAACAGACTGAATATTTGCTGCAAAATTCAGGTTTTCAAAGTTCTTTAACGAATAGTTAAGATGCCTGACTTTATCTAACACTGCCACTTTTTTATAAAACAATAACTCGGCCATCTAAATTTTCTCCATAGGTTAACAACTCATGATGAATTGCCTGAAATATTCGTTCAGGCTACCGTAATTTACGGACTTCTCATCAAACTAATTTAAAACGATTGTTATTTTACGATGGCGTTTAACTCACCTTTGAGGTATCGGATTGCCATGGCATCCAGCGAGATAGGCTTAATTTTTGCGGCTTGTCCGGCACAGCCAAAAGCTTCGTAACGGGCCTTGCAGATTTCCTTCATCGCCTTGGTGGTCGCACCAAGAAACTTGCGCGGATCAAAATCTTTTGGATTTTGAGCCAAGTAGCGGCGGGTTGCACCTGTGGAAGCCATGCGCAGGTCAGTATCGATATTAATCTTGCGTACGCCATGCTTGATGCCTTCAACGATCTCCTCAACCGGCACGCCGTAAGTCTGGCCCATGTCACCGCCAAATTCATTGATGATCTTCAGCCAGTCCTGGGGAACAGACGACGAACCGTGCATGACCAAATGGGTATTCGGAATGCGGGCATGAATTTCCTTGATGCGTCCGATCGCAAGTGTGTCTCCGGTGGGAGGTCGGGTAAATTTGTACGCGCCATGCGAAGTGCCGATCGCGATAGCCAGCGCATCCACCCCGGTCTGACGTACGAATTGCGCTGCTTCTTCGGGGTCGGTCAGCAGTTGGTCATGAGTTAATACACCCTCAGCGCCGTGGCCATCTTCTTTTTCGCCCATACCACTTTCGAGCGAACCCAGACAACCCAGCTCACCTTCAACCGAAACTCCTACGGAATGCGAAATTTCTACCACGCGGCGAGTTACATCCACGTTGTATTCGAAAGAAGAAGGGGTTTTTGCATCTTCTTTAAGCGAACCGTCCATCATGACACTTGAAAAACCGCTACGGATTGCGTTGACACATACTCCTGGCGATGCGCCATGATCCTGGTGCATTACCACAGGAATGTGCGGGTAAGCCTCCACAGCCGCCGCGATCAGGTGGCGCAGAAAGGCTTCGCCTGCATATTTGCGCGCACCAGCCGATCCTTGCATGATTACCGGGCTATTGGTTTCGTCGGCTGCTTCCATAATAGCCTTAACCTGTTCCAGATTGTTGACGTTGAATGCAGGAAGGCCATAACCATTTTCTGCAGCATGATCCAGTAATTGACGTAATGATACGAGAGCCATAATTTTTCTCCTTCAACAAAAATGTTTAATTAAAATCAGGCTTAAATCCTGATTCATCTAAACTTCAATAACATCTTCCAGCTTTTAATGTGCGCAAACCTGCAATTGTCTAACTTTTATGGTCACCCACACGTACAATTTTTAGTGTGTTTGTATGACCACTTTTACCAATGGCTTCTCCTACAGTCAGAACCATAAGATCTCCCTCTTTGACCAATCCCAGTGTTACCAACTCATCTTCTGCTTCAAGCAAAGTGACGGAGGGATCCTTGAACTTTGGGTTAAAAGCGATAGGATGAACTCCGCTGAAAAGAGTAACTTTTGTTAAGGTCGTTTTAGTGGGGGTCAAAGCAAAAATGGGCACATTCACATTCATCCGGGACATCCACAATGCAGTTGATCCGGATTGTGTCAGAGCAACAATTGCTTTCACCTTAAAGTGAGAAGCTGCATACAGGGCAGACATGGCAATGGACTGATCAATCCGACTAAATTTGCGCAGCATTTGGCTGTGATCCAAATCGCTATCTTCAATTTCTTTCTCAGCTTGTAAACAGATACGTGCCATGGCTTGAATGGTTTCAACCGGGTATTCGCCAACTGCCGTTTCTGCCGAAAGCATTACTGCATCCGTCCCATCCAATACTGCGTTAGCCACATCTGATACTTCCGCCCGCGTTGGAATTGGGTTGGCAATCATGGATTCCATCATTTGTGTGGCAGTAATCACCAGTTTGTTTTTGGCCCGTGCCATTTTGATCATGCGTTTTTGCAAACCTGGAACCGCAGCATCACCCACTTCAACTGATAAATCCCCGCGCGCAACCATGATGGCGTCGGATGCGTCAATAACCTGTCCCAACACTTCAATGGCTTCAGCTCGCTCAATTTTGGCCATCAGCAAACTTTTGCCACCGGCTTTTTGCATGAGTTCGCGTGCCAGCTTCATATCACTTGCGGAACGGGGGAAAGAAACTGCAAGAAAATCCGCTTTGATTAAGGCCGCCGTCTTGATGTCTTCCTTGTCTTTGTCAGTCAGAGCAGGAGCGGTCAGGCCGCCGCCTTTACGGTTGATCCCTTTGTTATTGGAGAGAACGCCACCGCGGACGACTTTACAAATAATCTCAGGCCCCTTGACTTCTATGACATCAAACTCAAGCATGCCGTCATTCAGTAATAGTACACTGCCAGGACTGACGTCATTGGGCAGCTCTTTGTAATCCAGACCTACGCGTTCCTGATTTCCGAGGCCATCGAGCGAAGCATCGAGAATAAAAATATCTCCTTTGCTGAGGATGATCTTGTCATTCTCAAATTTTCGTACGCGAATCTTCGGCCCCTGCAGGTCGGCTAGAATACCGACTGTGCGACCGCAAGCTGCGGCGGCAGCTCGCACTTTTTCAGCCCTGGCCATGTGATCTGCTGCTGAGCCGTGGGAAAAATTCATGCGAACCACGTCTACACCGGCACGGATCATGTCCTCCAAAACTTTAGGCTCGCTGGATGCGGGACCCAAAGTGGCCACTATTTTTGTTCTACGAAGCATATGATCCTTCTTTATTGGCGAGTCTGTAACAATAATTATTGGTTAAATCAGCTATGGTAGAAGCTACAGAGTCTCTGTTGCAAACTGATTAACCCGCTGCTCGCTGCTCAAGAATCTCGACGGCAGGTAATGTTTTCCCTTCGAGGAATTCCAGAAACGCACCACCGGCAGTAGAAATGTAAGAAACTTTGTCGTAAATGTCGTACTTTTGAATTGCGGCAATCGTATCGCCACCGCCGGCCAGAGTAAACGCTTTGGTGCTGGCTATCGCCATGGCGATGGTTTTGGTACCGGCTCCAAATTGGTCAAATTCAAACACACCAACCGGGCCGTTCCAGACAACCGTACCCGCTTTCATTATGATGTCGGCAAGTTCTTGAGCTGACTTGGGACCAATGTCGAAAATCATGTCATCGTCAGCCACGTCATCGGCATTTTTTTGTACCGCAGGCTCATTGGCATCAAATTTTTTGCCACACACCACATCCACGGCAATCGGAATCGTCGCACCACGGGCTGACATTTTTTTCATCAGTGCTTGCGCGGTTGGAACCAGATCATCTTCACACAACGACTTGCCGACATTTTTGCCTGCCGCCTTGAGAAACGTATTGGCAATGCCACCGCCCACAACCAGTTGCTCGCATTTTTCAGACAGCGATTCCAGCACGGTCAGCTTGGTGGATACCTTGGAGCCACCTACAATCGCCACCATTGGACGAGCCGGGTTAAGCAGCGCTTTGGTCAATGCTTCGAGTTCTTCCGTGAGCAAAATACCGGCTGCAGCAACCGGGGCAAACTTTGCCACGCCATGGGTTGAAGCTTCCGCACGGTGAGCCGTACCAAATGCGTCCATCACAAACACGTCGCACAGTGCCGCGTATTTCTGCGCGGTTTCATCAACATTCTTTTTTTCGCCTTTGTTGAAACGGCAGTTTTCCAGTAATACCAATTCACCCTCGGCAACTTCAAAACCACCATTGACCCAATCCTTGATCAAGCGCACGGGTCTGTCCAATTTCGCGGCAACCACATCCGCAACGGGTTTAAGTGAGTTTTCTTCGGAATAAATACCTTCTTCCGGCCTGCCCAAATGGGAAGTCACCATCACGCGTGCACCGGCTTGCAGTGCCGCATTAATGGTTGCCATTGAGGCTGTGATACGTGCATCGGAAGTGACCTTGCCATCTTTGACAGGAACGTTAAGATCTGAACGAATCAGGACGCGTTTGCCCTTGAGATTCAGATCGGTCATTTTGATAACGGACATATTTTCTCTCCTGAAGTGTAGGGTGGGCACGGCTCTTGTGCCCACGCGGAAAATCTGCACTTGTGGGCACAAGAGCGCGCCCACCCTGCATATTATTCTGCGATATGTGTTACTAAACGCATCAGATTGCAGGTATAGCCGTATTCATTGTCGTACCATGCGACAATTTTAACGAAGGTCGGGTCAAGAGCGATACCCGCCTCGGCGTCAAACACGGACGGAGTCGTTGCACCGCGAAAATCGGTAGCAACCACTTTTTCATCCGTGTAGCCAAGTACGCCTTTCAACGCGCCTTCAGAGGCGGCTTTCATTGCCTTGCAAATATCGTCGTAAGTAGCTTCTTTATTAAGCTCAACTGTCAAGTCAACTACGGACACATCCGAAGTGGGAACGCGGAAGGCCATTCCGGTAAGCTTCTTGTTCAGTTCGGGAATAATCTTCCCTACAGCTTTGGCAGCTCCAGTGGAAGACGGAATGATGTTTTCCAGAATACCACGACCACCGCGCCAATCCTTGTTAGAGGGGCCGTCCACAGTTTTCTGGGTCGCGGTAGCAGCATGTACGGTGGTCATCAAACCGCGTTTGATACCCCAATTGTCATTTAACACTTTGGCGACCGGAGCAAGGGCGTTCGTGGTGCAAGAAGCTGCGGAAACAATTTTTTCTCCGGCATATTTTGCATGGTTCACACCGTACACGAACATCGGTGTATCGTCTTTGCTCGGGGCGGACTGAACCACTTTTTTTGCGCCTGCGGCAAGGTGCTTTTCGCAAGTTTCAGTCGTCAGGAATAAACCAGTGCAATCAATAACGATATCGGCACCCACTTCATTCCATTTCAATTCGGCAGGGTCTTTGACTGCTGACAGGCGAATCTTTTTACCATTGACCACAAGCGTGTGTCCTTCAACGGCAACCTCGCCCTTAAAACGGCCATGCACTGAATCGTATTTGAGCATGTAAGCCAGATAATCCGGTTCCAGCAAATCGTTAATCCCAACGATTTCAATTTCAGGGAAATCCTTTGCCGCAGCCCGCAACACCATACGTCCGATACGTCCAAAACCATTGATACCGACTTTAATTGTCATTTTATTTTCCTTTAGATAAAGATACTTAGCCGAGCACTTTCTTCACGGTCGCAACTACATTGTCAACCGTAAAGCCAAAGTGTTTAAACAATTCTCCTGCCGGGGCTGACTCACCGAAGCAATCCATTCCCACCACCGCGCCTTCCAGTCCGACGTATTTATGCCACAAGCCGGTTACCCCGGCTTCAACTGCCACGCGCTTGACACCCTGGGTCAATACACTGTCTTTATAAGCTTGATCCTGACGGTCAAAAGCGTTGGTCGAAGGCATCGAGACTACGCGCACATTTACGCCTTCTGCTGCCAGCACAGCCTGCGCTTTGATTGCCAAGTCAACTTCCGAGCCGGTGGCAATAATGATCGCTTGAGCTTTGCCATTGGCTGCATCAGAGAGCACATAGCCCCCCTTGCGAATGTCAGCTATTTGATCGGCATTGCGTTTTTGGAAATTCAGGTTTTGACGACTGAAAATCAGCGAAGACGGGCCAGTCTTTCTTTCTACGGCAGAAACCCACGACACGATTGATTCAACTGTATCGCACGGACGCCATACATCCATGTTCGGAATAAACCGGAGGGTAGTCGTCTGCTCGACCGGCTGGTGAGTCGGACCGTCTTCACCCAAGCCAATAGAGTCGTGGGTGAACACATAAATCACGCGTTGCTTCATCAGTGCGGACATGCGCAAGGCATTACGCGCATATTCCGAAAACATCAGGAAAGTGCCGCCGAATGGTAACAAGCCGCCATGCAGTGCCATACCGTTCATGATGTGCGACATACCAAACTCACGCACCCCATAGCTGATGTAGTTGCCCGGTTTGGTGCCGGACACATGGTGTGCGCCGGTCCAGTTAGTCAGATTGGAACCCGTCAGATCGGCGGACCCCCCAAGGAACTCTGGAAGAGCCGGAACCAGTGCGTTGATGGCGTTTTGCGATGCCTTGCGGGTGGCAATGGTCTCGCCCTTTTCATTGATTTGTGCAATTGCTTTGGCGGCATGTTCAGCCCAGTTTGCAGGCAGATCACCTTTCATGCGGCGCTCGAATTCGGCAGCTTCGGCCGGATAGGCCGCCCGATATTCGGCAAATTTATTGTTCCACAGTTTTTCCAGACCTTCGCCCTTGGTTCGGGCATCCCATGCTTCGTAAACATGCTGGGGGATTTCAAACGGGGGATAGTTCCAGCCAATATGAGCGCGGGTCGCCGCAATTTCTGCATCGCCCAAAGCCGCACCGTGCACATCGTGGGTGCCTTCCTTATTCGGTGAACCGGCACCGATGATGGTCTTGCAGCAGATCAGCGATGGTTTATCTGTAACTGCTTTGGCGGCGATGATTGCTGCATTCAGCGCTTCCGGATCATGCCCTTCCACATCGGCAATCACATGCCAGCCGTAGGCTTCGAAACGTTTGGGAGTATTGTCGGTAAACCAGCCACCAACATGACCATCAATTGAAATGTCGTTGTCGTCCCAGAAAGCGATCAGCTTGCCCAAACCCCACGTGCCGGCGAGCGCACACGCTTCATGCGAGATGCCTTCCATCATGCAGCCGTCACCCATGAATACATAGGTATGGTGATTAACAATTTCATGGCCGGGGCGATTGAATTCGTTCGCCAGCAATTTTTCCGCCATAGCGAAACCAACCGCATTAGTAATGCCTTGGCCGAGCGGGCCGGTTGTGGTTTCCACACCGACGGTATAACCATATTCCGGGTGGCCCGGCGTTTTGGAATGCATCTGGCGGAAACGCTTGATTTCCTCCATGGGCAGATCATAGCCGGTCAGGTGCAGCAAGGCGTAAATAAGCATGGAACCGTGGCCGTTGGATTGCACAAAACGGTCTCGGTCAGCCCATTTCGGGTTGGACGGATTATGGCGCAGATGATGATTCCATAGCACCTCGGCAATTTCTGCCATCCCCATCGGGGCGCCCGGATGCCCGGAATTGGCTTTTTGAACTGCATCCATGGCCAAGGCGCGAATTGCACCGGTGGTGTCATTAAATTTCGGGGGTCTTACATTACGCGTAGTAGCCATTTCTCACAGATCTCCTGAACATCACTGGAATGAATTGAATTATTATGTATTCTAATAGTAAGAATCAGATTATGCCGTACCCTTTTGTTTTGAGCAACAGAACCTTAAATCTGTTAAAAATACCTTTCATTTCTAGTCAGGATTACTTTCTAGCCAAAGGATTGGGAATGGGTTCTGCAATTTTGGTTAGCGTATTTCGATCTCTGTGATGAAATGGCTCGGCCTTTCCCTTGATCATCAACACCGTATCTTCATCATATGACCAAGTACTGTCCGGATTAATGGTTACCTTAATTCTAAATTCGATTGTTTTGAATGCATAATCGAGAAAAGGCGAAGAGCGAATTCCAAAGTGCTCGGAGCCATGAGTGGCAACTAATTCAAACTCTTTTGCCTCAGCATCTGCCTCGCCCGAAGCCATAACGGTTTGGCCACGAGGAATGGTCAGTGTATGTATGACAGACTTTGTGGCAGGTTCCCATAACCAGTAGCCAACCTGTTCGTGATAAGTTTTAACCTGATCCGGCTTGACCACATGAGTGTGATAACGCAGACCATAGAGCAGTTGGGGACCGTTGGTCTGAGGATCGATCGGTTGAAGTTCAATATGTTCAACAAATACTTGCTGCTTCGGACCTTCAGCTTTGGGTTTAACGTCCAAGCCGCGAAAGCCTTCCCAAATGCCCGCCATCCCGCTCAGGGGACCAAGATTTTTTAGCGTATCAATATCAATATTTGAAGGCTCGGTATAAATGTCTTCGGGAAAATCTGTCATGGGCAACCTTTCAGCGTTGTTAGCTTAACAAATCCGCTAAATCAGTGGATAGGGGTCAGTTCAGACAATCAGAATGGTTGATCCGGTCGTTTTGCGCGCCTCAAGATCACGGTGGGCTTGGGCTGCATCTTTCAATGGATAGGTCTGATTAACATGTATTTTAACTTTGCCCGAGCAAACCACGCTAAAAAGATCTGCCGCATTTTCTTCCAATAAGGGTCTGGTAGCCACAAATGTGCCGAGTGTAGGACGAGTAACCAGCAACGAGCCCTTTTGTGCCAAAAGTGACAGGTCCAGTGGCGGAACCGGGCCCGAGGAGGAGCCAAACAACACCATGACTCCTCTCGGCTGCAGGCAGTCCAGCGATTTCATGAAAGTATCCTTGCCAACCGAATCATAAACTACGGGTAGTTTTTTACCGTTGGTAATTTCGAGCACGCGCGCATGGAAATCCTCCCGTGTATACACTATCGGATGGTGGCAGCCGTTCGCTTTTGCCAAAGCGGCTTTCTCATCGCTGGATACCGTACCAATCACCGTCGCACCCAAAGCCGCGGCCCACTGGCATACGATTAATCCGACGCCACCGGCTGCAGCATGTATGAGGATCGTGTCACCCGGGCCAACTTTGTAGATGTCGCGGATGAGATAGCGTGCTGTCATACCCTGAAGCATCATCGCCGCCGCAGTATGATCGTCGATGGTATCCGGCAATTTGACCACCCGATCCGCCGTGATAAGCCTTGTTTCTGCATAGGCTCCAATCACCATAGCATAAGCGACCCTGTCTCCCGGTTTAAGATTTTCAACGCCTGCCCCGACGGAATCGATGGTTCCTGTTGCCTCCATGCCGGGAATAAAAGGCAAAGGTAAGGGGTAAAGACCAGTGCGTTGATACACATCAATGTAGTTAAGTCCCACAGCAGTTTGCGTCAGTTTAATCTGTCCTGGGCCGGGGGCACCGATTTGGACCGGATTCCATTGCAGCATTTCTGGGCCGCCAGTTTGTTGGACTTCAATTACGTGGGGCATAAAGTAAATCCTTCCGGAAAAAATATTTGGTGATTAATATTAACATCGAATTCGAGCTATAAACTGGGTGACAATAGCCCACCGCTATTACATGCACACCGACGGTGTTAATCCTCTTCTAAAAGTTTTTTGGCAAATTTGATATTGAGTTGCTTGAGTTTGCGGTACAGATGGGTACGCTCCAGTCCCACATTGTGGGCTACTCGTACCATATTTCCGTTTTCTTTCTGCATATGATAATTAAAGTACAAGGTATCAAAATGGTCACGTGCTTCCCGCAGAGGGAGATCAAGCGGGAGGGTAAACTTCGGCTCTACATTGGAAGTATGGCCTTGTGCCAAAGTTCTGGCTAGCGGCGTTCCCTGCTGGATTGCTTTAGCGACTGTATCAAGTAACTTTTGTAAAGATACAGGTTTTTCAAGAAAATCAATCGCACCGATACGAGTTGCTTCAACGGCGGTTTCTATGGTGCCATGCCCGGACATCATAATCACCGGCATCGTCAGCAATCCCTCTGCGACCCATTCTTTGAGCAGCGTCACACCATCAGTATCTGGCATCCAGATATCCAGCAACACAAGATCGGGTGCCTGCCGATTTCGAAACTCGCGTGCTTCCGCTGCATCGGCGGCAACAGTGACTTGATAGCCCTCGTCATACAGAATTTCCGAAAGTAGCTCTCTTATTCCGATTTCGTCATCCACAACTAAAATTCTTTTGGCGGCCATTATGCGACCTCCAGTGATAATGGTAAGGAGACTTTCATACAGGTACCCCCTTCGGTAAGGTTTTCGATGGCAATTTTGCCGCCATGCTCTTCGACGATTTTTTTGACAATAGCCAGCCCCAAACCGGTTCCTTTGGCTTTGGTTGTAACGTATGGTTCAAAGGCGCGAGCCAACAACACCTCTGGAAAACCTTTGCCGTTGTCCTGTACGTGTATGGTTATTAATTTGTCTTCGTTATCCGTGCTTAAGATGATTTGCGGATTGATTACATCCTGCAATTCATCTTGCGCGTTTTGCAGGAGATTATGGATCACCTGGCGCAAACGAGTTGGGTCTCCCTTGACCCAGGAGTGAGTGGCAATTAACCTTAGTGTGATCGGGCTACTGTTGGCCTCGTACAGACCCAGAACTTCACGCAACAATTGGTGCAAATCCAGAGGCGCGAGTTTGGGAGCGGGAGCACGCGCATAATCGGAAAACTCCATTACCATATTCTTCATTGCGGATACTTGGCTGACAATCGTTTGCGTGGCACGCTGCAAAAAACGTGCATCGATCTCGTTTAACTTGCCACTTAATTTGTGTTGCAAGCGTTCGGCTGAAAGTTGAATAGGCATGAGGGGGTTCTTTATTTCATGTGCCAAGCGACGCGCCACTTCGCCCCAAGCTGCCTGGCGCTCTGCCTGCAAGAGATGCGTGATATCGTCGAACACCACCACAAAGCCATTTTCAACCGCCGTTTCCAGACGGGTGCCACGCATCAACAGCATTTGATTGCCATTCTTGCTGAGTCGCTCGATTTGTCGTTGCCACTCAGTGTTAGAAGTTTCTTCGAATGACTGTATTACTGCCTCACAGAAAGGACGCAACAATGGATAGCGGGTGGCAATTTCAGACAAGGGAATACCCTGCATGTCGGCCAGCGGGGCATCCAATATTTGCATGGCGCTGCTATTGAGAGTGCGTAGCAAGAATTTATCATCGACTACCAATACCCCGGAAGAAAGATGTGCAAGCACACTTTCCAGATAAGCCTTGGCATTTTTCACCTGGAGCTGCTGGCGTTCGCTCATGCTTTTCGCATCGGCAAGCTGGGAGGTCATCTGATTGAACAGGCCGGTCAGTGCACCAAGCTCGTCACTACTTTGTACCGGGTGCTGTTGGGTAAAGTCACCTTGCGCAACAGCCCGCGTTCCTTCGGCTAATGCGGCAAGCGGCTCACTCAGCCGATTGCTGATGAAAAAAGCGGCAGACACCGCACTCAGCAGTACGATCAACAAAGAAAGCGTCAGCGTAATACCGTACAAGCGCTTGAGTCCAAGGCGGGAAATAGATAATTGCTTGTAGTCGCGCGAGACTGACTGCACCATCTCCGCGTTGTCGGAAAGCTCTTTGGGAACCGGTTGCATGATTTGCAGAATCCGGGTTTCATGGGATTGGTTGCCTGGTTTGACCATTACCAGCACGCGCAAAATCAGACTGTTGTCAGGCTGAGTATCGATCATGCTGTATTCGTCCAGTTTACGTACCTCTCGAAGCATTGCCGCGTCAGGTTTGTCGGGTGACGATTTATGAATGCTGCTTGCAAAAGTCAGCAGTTTGCCATTATTGCCGAACAAGGCAGCATCCTGCGCTGTGCCTTCCTGGACAAGGCGAATGAGAGTCTCTGCGTGCTGTGCGGGAGGCTGTTCCGTGAGCACAAGAGCGATAAATTGCCCCTTTTTGGTCAATTCGACAAGTCCTTTGTCAAGTGCACTTCGTCCAAGACTGAGGCCTCCTTCAAGCGCCTTTTCCACTTTCACATCAAACCATGACTCGATGCTCTTGCTCAAAAACTGAACTGATACGGCGTAGACCAGCAATCCCGGTAAAACCGCAATAAGAGTAAAAAAAACGGCAAGTCGCAAGGTGAGTTTTGCACCAAATACCCGAGCCTTGATCTTGCCCCGTAATTGCCAAAGTTGATAACCCACCAATAGGGTGAGGGACAATGCAAGCGAACCCGCCAATGCAAGCAAGTTGTAGTAATTACGTGAAAAAAGATCCGTATTGGCACTGGCACGCGCCAGCAGGTAAAGCAGCAGACCGCCCAGAAATGTACTGAAAAAGGCCAGATATTTCACAGCCTATTTGTCCTTGCTGCGTGAGTCAAAATCAGGATGCACGATCCAACGATACCAATCTGAATCCATGTTCCAGTCGTTTCCGGTGAGCGCATTGACTTGCAGCGGCTTGGGCAACTGAGTTACATCCAATCTCAGGCGAACGGCTGCGACATAACTATTATCTTTTTTGGGCAGAAAGTCCGGAAGATAACCGCTGGGCCGGAATATTTCGGCAGGTATCGGCAAAGAAGACTGATGTTCAATAAGGTGTAAGGCATCATCCAGACTGGCAAAGTTCTGAAAAAGTGCTCCGCGCGCAATACGGTACTGACGGGTAAGTGCATTGTAGGATAATTTGATCGTCTGTTCATTTTGCGTAACAGTTTCCTCCAGCCAATACCAGCGTGGGTGGGTCAGTGTAAATTCACTTATGAAATACAGAGAGATTCCCTGTTCCAAAGCCTGCTCAACAACAAATTTCAGTCTGATGTCAAAATCGGCAGATAGATGGAAACTGTCGCCGGAATAATGCAATTCCGCCTTGCGCACTTCAATGCCTTCGGCATGGGTGGCCGATATCGACAACCACAAGATTACCGGCACAAATAACTGTAAGACTTTATGCAGGCTTGTGCAGTAACGCATAAAAAAAACCGTCATGCAGGTCATTGGGTAGAAGTTGGCCTTCATTTAAATACTGTTCGGGCAAAGGCAACTGCCGGGCATCAGCATGATGCTGCAAAAATTCGTTGATGACATGCTGGTTTTCCCGGGCAAAGACTGAACAGGTTACATAGAGCAATTTACCATCTCTTGCCAGCAACTGCCACAGCGCAGTGAGAATTTGCAGTTGCTGCCGGGCAAAACCACCAATGTCTTCCGCACGACGTAGCCACTTGATGTCGGGATGGCGGCGCACGACACCGGAGGCAGAGCATGGTACATCTGCAAGGATGCGCTGATACGCGGTGCCATCCCACCAATTTTGCGGTTGCGCGGCATCTCCTGTTTGCAATTGAGCGACCAATTCCAGCCGCTGCAAATTCTCCCGCACCCGCTCCAGACGTTGCTCATCGTTGTCCAGCGCAACAAGATTAATTTCTGCCAACTCCAGCAAATGGGTACTTTTCCCACCGGGGGCAGAGCAGGCATCCAGTACCCGCATTCCGTCGTGCACATCGAGCAAGGTCGCCGCCAATTGTGCACCGGCATCTTGTACCGATACCAGTCCGTCAGCAAATCCCGGCAAATGAGCTACTTGTACGGGATAGTGAAGGAGCACAGCATCCGGTGCAATCAGGCTGGCAGGTATATCATTTAGCGAAAGCAGGTTCAGATACTCGGCAGGGGTCGAGCGTCGAGCGTTCACACGTAGTGTCATCGGCGGATGCAGGTTGCCTGTCAGCAGAATGGCTTCGGCTCGCTCTCCATATTGTTCCTTGACGGCATCGATCCACCATTGTGGATAAGAGTAACGGCTTGTTTCACTTTTCGCAGCAATAGCCAAAAGCATCTCTTGTTTGCGCAGAAAATTACGCAACACCGCATTGACTAATCCGCTTGCTCCCTCATTCACTTTGCGGGCGGCTCGCACTGCGTGATCTACCACCGCATGGGAAGCAGCCTTGGTATAGTGCAGCTGATACAGAGCGATGAGAAGCAGGTAGCGTATCTTTTCATCCTGCAAGGGTTTGTTCAATAATTGATCGAGTAAGTTTGTAAGTTGCCCATAGAAACGTAACGTGCCGTAACTCAAATCCTGTAATGCGCCCCGGTCTTGCGGCGACAATCCCGGTAACGCTTGCAAAGCGGCATTCAATACTTGGTTCAAGTTGCGCCCATCCATGACCCGGCAGACCACTTGGGCGGCAGTTTGTTGTATGGTATGCATGTCAGGTAGGAGTAGTAAACTGGTCACCGGGTTGTACAGAAAAGCCTTGCAAAAACTGGGAAACAGGCAGTGCCTTGGCGCCTGGGCGTTGAAGCACCTCTAGACATAGTGCACCTGTGCCGCACGCCACGAAAATCCCGCACTTATCTATTGCCAGTATGGTACCGGGGTGTCCATGCAAATCCGTGCGTACACTGGCCTGCCATATTTTGATGGGCGTACTATTCAAGATGGAAGCAGCAGCAGGAAAAGGGTTGTAAGCGCGTACTGCAAGGGCAATTTCGGCGGTGTGACGAGACCAGTCTATTTGTCCTTCGGCTTTACTCAATTTATTGGCATAGGTGGCCAGCGCGGAATCTTGCGCAGTTGGTATCAACTGCTTTTGTTCCAGTAAGCGCAGTGCCTTGACAATGGCCTCTGCACCCAAGCTTGCAAGCTTGTCATGGAGTGTTTCAGCGTTGTCATATGCATTAATCGGACAGGCTTTTTTTAACAGCATATCGCCGGTATCCAGCCCAGCATCCATTTGCATGACGGTAATCCCGGTTTCGAGATCGCCTGCCAAAATGGCACGCTGGATAGGTGCCGCGCCGCGCCAGCGCGGTAGCAATGAAGCATGGATGTTCAGACAGCCGTGTTGCGGCAAGGAAAGTACTGCCTGCGGCAAAATTAATCCATAAGCCGCAACCACCATCACGTCCGCGCCATAAGCAGCCAGTTGTTGCTGGATCTCGGTATTTTTCAGCGATAGGGGTTGCAACACGGGCAACTGATGCTGCAAGGCCAATTGTTTGACCGGACTGGGAGTCAGTTGTAACCCTCGCCCGGAGGGACGATCTGGTTGGGTCAATACGGCGACTAAATTAAATTCTTGCGACAATAAAGCTTCCAATGCGGCCGCTGCAAAATGCGGGGTTCCGGCAAAAATAATTTTCAAGTGTGTGTCCGTTACATAGTTTCGCGCTGAAGTTTTTTCATCTTGGCGCGAATCCGGGATTGTTTGAGTTGCGAAAGGTATTCGACAAATACCTTGCCTTTGAGGTGGTCCATTTCGTGTTGAATACACGTCGCCAGCAAACCTTCCGCCTGCAGCGTGAAAGATGCGCCCTGAGCGTCGAGAGCACGCACGGCTATCCGTTCGGCTCGGGTAACATTGTCATAGATTCCGGGAACCGACAGGCACCCTTCCTCGCGCTCAATTTCGCCCGTGTGCTCAAGAATTTCCGGATTGATCAGTACCAGCAGATGATCACGAGTTTCGGAAATATCGATCACGATCAACTGCTCGCGCACGTCTACCTGCGTCGCAGCCAGCCCTATTCCCGGTGCTGCATACATGGTTTCTGCCATGTCACTAATCAGCTTGCGAGTGGCTGGCGTGACAGTTTGTACGGGTTTGGCAATGGTATGCAGCCGCTTGTCCGGATAATGTAATATTTTAAGAATTGCCATAAATGCTTGCTAATTTAAAAGACTGGATGCAAAATTTAAGTAGTCGGGCTAGCATTGTGCTGCGCTTGCATCTTCTCTGCCGGGGTCCCCATGCATAATATGCATAAGATTATTATATCGCTGATTTGCTGTTTGTTGCCTGCCTTCGCCCTAGCCGGGGCAGCTGAAGTCCGTGATAACGCTCCGGATAGCCATGTTGTGGTCAAGGGCGATACGCTGTGGGACATCTCTGCCAAGTTTTTCAAGGATCCGTGGAAATGGCCTGAAATATGGGGGTTGAACAAGGATACCATTAAGGATCCTCACTGGATTTATCCCGGTGATGTAATTTTGCTGGATCGTATGACGGGTTCATTACGGGTGAGTAAAAATGGGGCGGCAGCCTCAACTGGCGGGGCAACTTCCGGCACAGAAATCATCAAATTATCGCCCAAGGCGATTCGGGAAGATAGTGAGCACGGGTCGATCCCAAATATTCCGCTCGCCGATATTGCACCCTTCTTGAGCCAACCTCTCGTAATAGATACTGAAAACTTGCCTGGTGCTCTAACTTTGCTCGGAACATATGAGCAACATGTTATTTTGGGCAGCAACGATGTGGCTTATGTGAAAGGTCTTACGGAGGATAAAGGCATCCACTGGCAAATTTATCGTCCCGGAAAAACATTTATAGACCCGGAAACCAAGGCTGTATTGGGTTACGAAGCGATCTACCTCGGAGACGCCGATGTCGAAAAATTTGCGGACATAAGCACTATCAGAATTATTCGTGCTGTTCAGGAAATCGGCAAGGGTGATCGCCTGATCCAGCCTTCCGGGATATTGACCAGTAATTATGTACCGCACGCGCCTGAAAAGCCGATTGATGCGCGAGTCATATCAATTTACGGAGGGGTTTCTCAGGGGGGGCAAAACACTGTCATTACTCTTAACAAGGGCTCCCGTGACGGATTGGAAAACGGTCATGTACTGGCAATTTATCGCCAAGGTGAAACCCTGACGGAAAAGAGCAAAGGTTTCTTTGCAAAGGACGTGAAGTACAATTTACCGAATACTCGATACGCTCTGCTGTTTGTGTTCCGAACGTTCGAAAAAGTTTCTTACGCACTGGTGCTACAGACCTCTTTACCTGTTTCCCTGCTGGATAAAGTCCAAAATCCCTGAACATTAATCCCAAAACACCGATGATAGACGCCGAGCTTGCGTCCTGGCTTGCCCTGAACCAGATATCCGGATTGGGCAATGAAGGACAGCGCCGCTTGCTACAAGCATTCGGCAATCCTGCAAATATCTTTGCCACCCCAGTCAACGAACTGAGGCAAATTGTCAAACCTGTAGTGGCGAACCTGATTGCGCAGGGCGTCAACGTAGAGGCACTAGGTACGATTGCCGTTTGGCTGGAAAATCCGGCCAATTTCGTGGTTACGCTGGCCGATCCCGAGTATCCTCAAGCCCTGCTTAATATTTCCGATCCACCCTTGTTGTTGTATGTGAAAGGGCGGCGTGAGTTGCTTAACCAACCGATGCTTGCACTCGTGGGTAGCCGCAATGCTTCCGCTCAGGGACTGAAAAATGCAGAAGCGTTTGCACAAGCTGTCAGTGAGGCAGGGTTGTGTATCGCCAGTGGCATGGCTCACGGCATTGATGCGGCCGCCCATCGGGGCGGTTTGCGTGGTATCGGCTCAAGCGTCGGAGTGGTCGGCACCGGCCTGGATAAAGTTTATCCCGCAGCCAACAGGGAATTGGCCCATCAATTGGCTGAAGAGGGCGCGCTGATTTCTGAATTTCCGCTGGGTACACCGCCGTTGGCGGCCAACTTCCCGCGCCGTAACCGGATTATTAGCGGCCTCAGTCTGGGTTGTCTGGTGGTCGAGGCGTCATTGCAAAGTGGCTCGCTCATTACCGCACGTATGGCACTGGAACAGGGGCGCGAGGTATTTGCCATTCCCGGTTCCATCCATTCACCTCAAGCCAAAGGTTGCCATTACTTAATCAAACAGGGGGCAAAACTGGTTGAATGTGCACAGGATATTCTTGAGGAGTTGGGATATTTTCCCCAAGCCGAAAAGGCTTCCACAACTCTGCCCGAGGAGCATTGTTTGTTCGAACATTTGGGCTTCGATCCGGTGGATATGGACAGCTTGTGCCAGCGGAGTGGCTTGACGATTGAAGCGCTATCAGCCATTCTGTTACAGCTTGAGCTGGAAGGGCGCGTAGCCGTTGTGCCAGGTGGATTATACCAACGTATTAATTAATATGATTTTTTCGGAGTGCCATGTTTGATATTTTGATGTTTTTGTTTGAAAGTTATTTTTACGCCGGCAGCTACCCTGATTCCGATAAGCTCTCCCTCAAGCTAAGTGCCGCAGGGTTTGAGGACGAAGATATTCACCGTGCGCTGGATTGGTTGTCCGGCTTGAAGCAATTGAATGAGGGCGATTATCCCGAGGCCATTAACCAAAGTGGACCACGATGTTATGCCGAGCTGGAAATAAAACGAATCAGTTTGGAAGCGCTGCGTTTTCTTGCATTCTGGGAAAGCAACAAAATGATTTCGCCCGTTGAGCGGGAAATGATACTGGATCGGGCAATTGTACTGGGCCGTGAAAATCTGTCACTCGACAAGGTCAAGCTGATCGCGCTACTGGTGCTCTGGAACCAGCATGAAGAACTCGACCCCATGATAGTCGAAGATCTGCTTACTCCGGCTGATTCCGGCCGATTACATTAACCTCTAATAATTTTATTTTTAGAGGCGTCCTTGGAGTAGCTGTTATGAATAATTTATGGATTACTACTTATGGCAAGCAATTTACTGATCGTTGAATCTCCGGCCAAGGCCGTTACCCTGAAAAAATATCTGGGCAAGG
>Ga0007854_10000945_pt1 | contig 18879 bp, 16 predicted proteins | sample CryBogCBH12Aug08_FD_60382 | JGI IMG/M metagenome (GOLD analysis project Ga0007854, IMG submission 60382) | Freshwater microbial communities from Crystal Bog, Wisconsin, USA - CBH12Aug08 | ecosystem: Environmental > Aquatic > Freshwater > Lake | place: Crystal Bog, Wisconsin, USA | collected...
TGTAGTTAGAAAACATACTGTTTTACTAAACCGTGCCCCGACTTTACACCGTTTGGGGATTCAAGGTTTCCATCCAATTTTGGTAGAAGGTAAAGCAATTAAGATTCACCCATTGGTTTGCGCAGCTTTTAACGCCGACTTTGATGGTGATCAGATGTCAGTACACGTACCATTAAGCAATAAGGCGCGTGCCGAAGTAGAAGAGCTAGTTTTATCTACTAAAAATATATTGTCTCCTGCCAACGGTAAACCAGTACCTTTGCCTAGTAAAGATATGGTACTTGGCCTGCATTATATGACTAAGATTCGTATGAATGTACGTGGTGAGGGAATTGTATTTGCAAGTACAGACGAAGTTGTTTCAGCTTACCAATGTGGTCAAGTAGATTTACATGCCAAAATTAAGGTACGTTTGGCAGATCATTCGATGATAGAAACATCAGTTGGTCGTGTATTGTTATTTACAAATTTACCAGAAGGCGCAGATTTTAATCTAGTTAATAAGGTAGTTAACCGTTCAGATGTACGTCGTGCCGTAGAGAGTGTTTATTATAAGTTTGGTGAGGCCGAAACCGTCTTATTCCTTGATAGAATTAAGAAGCTTGGTTTCCAGTATGCTACTTATGGTGGAATTTCTTTCGGGATGGAAGATTTAATTACCCCTTTACGTAAAAATGACATTATCGATAAGGCCGAAAAGGAAGTTTTAAATATTGAAAAGCTTTATATGGACGGTACGATTACCAATCGTGAGCGTTACAATAAGGTATTAGGTATTTGGGGAAGAACTACGTCTGATGTGGCTAAAGAAATGATGCTAGATCTAGATGTACAAAACCAAAAATCATTCTTAAACGAAGACCATAAAGGTGTTCCATTTAACCCGATTTTTATGATGTTAGAATCTGGTGCTCGTGGTTCTAAAGATCAAATTAAGCAGCTAGTAGGTATGCGTGGTTTGATGTCTAAACCGTCTGGTGAAATTATGGAAACACCAATTAAAAATAACTTCAAAGAAGGTTTAAGCGTATTTGAGTATTTTACATCTACTCATGGTGCTCGTAAGGGTCAAGCCGATACAGCGTTAAAAACTGCAAATTCTGGTTATTTAACTAGAAGGCTAGTAGACGTTGCGCAGGATGTTGTAATTACTTCAGAAGATTGTGGCTCATTAGGTTATATCGAATTAGAAGATGTTAAAGAATCTGGTGAAGTAATCTATTCTGTTGCGAATCGTGCTTTAGGTAGAATTGCAGCATCAGATATTAAAGATGAAATTACTGGTAAATTATTAGTTAAGCAGGGTACGTTAATTAATAGAAATGAGACAGAATTAATCGATAATTCTGTAGTTTCTAAAGTTAATGTTCGTTCAGTATTGTCTTGTCAAGCCAGACGTGGGGTATGTGCTAGCTGTTATGGTATGGATTTATCTAAAGGCAGGCAGGCCGATGTTGGTGCAACCGTTGGTATTGTGGCAGCCCAGTCAATTGGTGAACCAGGAACGCAGCTAACGATGAGAACCTTCCACATTGGTGGTACAGCTAGTGTGACAGAGCAGTCAGGAATTGTATCTTCTAGATATAATGGTGTAGTTAAATTTGCTGGACTTAAAATTTTAATTGGTGCCGAAGGTCAAAAAATTAACACTAGCCGTAAAGCTAGCTTGCAGGTTCTTTCTAAAGAAGGAATTGTGTTGCAAGAAAGTGATATGGAATATGGTACAACTTTATTTGTGAATGATGGTGAAGATGTTGAATCTGGCACTAAATTATGTGAATGGGATGCAAATAATGCAAGCATTTTAACAGAGTTTGGTGGTACAGTTAAGTTAATTAACTTGATTAACAACGTAACCTATCAAGAGCTTTATGATGAAAGTGCCGAAAAGGTTAATCGAGTAATTTTAGAAGCAAAAACCGATAAAAACCAACCAATCATTAGAATTGTGGATGATGGTGGTATGGAGTTAGCAAACTATTATTTACCGACCGGTGCTTATTTACAAGTTGTTAATGGCCAGAAGGTTAATCCGGGTGATACGCTTGTTAAAACACCACGTGCAGCATCTAAAACTAAAGATATTACAACGGGGGGCTTACCTCGAATTGCAGAATTATTTGAAGCTCGTTTACCAAAAGATCCAGCAATTATGGCTGATATCGATGGTGAAATTGTAATCGGTGGTATTCATCGTGGTATGAAAACAATTTCGGTTGTTTCGGGCGATCAATCTTATGATTACTCTGTACCACGTGGTAAACAGCTTAAAGTATCTGATGGCGATAAAGTGCAAGCAGGTGAGTTATTAACAACTGGTGAACCAGTATTACAGGATATACTTAGAATTAAGGGACCTGATAGTGTTCAGCATTATTTAGTTGATCAGATTCAAGAGATTTATCGTTCACACGGTATTGATACTAACGATCGTCATATTGAAGTAATTGTACGTCAAATGATGAGAAAGGTTAGAATTATTGAATCTGGTGATACAGACTTCTTGGTGGGTGATCGTATTGATAGGCTTAAATTTAAGCAGGTTAACGAACTGATTCGTGCCGAAGGTAGAAGAGTGGCTGTTGCAAAACCATTAATGATGGGTATCACAATGGCATCACTTGATACTGAAAGTATGATTTCAGCAGCATCGTTCCAAGAAACTACTCGTATTTTAACTGAAGCGGCTATTTCTGGACAAGAAGATTTCTTATATGGATTGAAAGAAAATATTATTATCGGTAAATTAATTCCAGCCGGTACCGGTATTAAATCTTTCCAGGAAAAATATATTGGTAAAGATTTAACACGCTTAGAAAAAGAAGCTGAACGATTAGAAAAAGGGTTTAAAGGCGCGTAGCTCAGTGGTAGAGCACTGCTTTGACGTAGCAGGGGTCAGCGGTTCAAGCCCGCTCGTGCCTACCATGAATTGTAAAAATAGTATAAGCTAGTATTAAAGTTTAAATTTTAGGTACGACAAATATGAGTAAAGAAATTTTGGGAGATCTTAAGTCCCGTTTTAGAACCAATCAAAATGATGTTGGTTCTGCAGAAGTTCAAGTAATTGATTTAACCGCTAAAATTAGCGATCTTTCCAAACACGTACAAGAGCATAAAAAAGATCATAGCTCTCAATTAGGTTTGCTTAAGATGGTTAATAGACGTAAGCGTTTTTTGAAATATTTGAAAAACAATAAATTTGAAGTCTATAAAAATTTAATTGATGGTCTTGGATTGCGTAAGTAAATGATTGAAGAAAAAAAAGTTAGCCTGCCCGAATTTGGTTACGAAGTACAATTAGGTCGTTATGCTAAACAAGCTGATGCAGCGGTTTGGATACAACATGGTGGTACAGTCGTTTTGTCTACAGTGGTAACAGCGCCTAGCAACGATGAATTTCCAGGATTTTTACCTTTGGCAGTAGATTATCGCGAGATGTCTTCTGCAGCAGGTAAGTTTCCAGGTGGATATTTCAAGCGTGAAGGTAAAATGTCAGACAAAGAGGTTTTAACTTCACGTCTGGTAGACAGAGCACTTAGACCATTGTTTCCAGATAAGTTTTTTCAACAAATTCAAATCTTATCTACCGTTTATTCTGTAGATAAAGAAAACATGCCAGATATGTTGGCACTGGTTTCTTGTTCACTGGCATTAACGCTTTCCAAAATTCCATTTTTTGGACCAGTTGGTGCAGTAGAGGTTGGTTTTATTGATGGCGAATGGATTATTAATCCAACTTATAGTCAGTCTCAAAAATCAACTTCCAGACTAGTAATTGCTGGTAATGAAGATGGTATTTGTATGCTAGAAGGATGTACAGATAGTATTTCTGAAAATCAATTGTTAGACATTTTAGATTTAGCTAGTAAAAAAATCAAAGTATTGATTGATTGGCAAGTTAAAATTGCAGCAGAGCTAGGTCATGAAAAAATGGAAGTGCCGAATACTTTCGATTGGCAACAATGGGAAGATAAGGCTGCTACCTTTTTCACACATAGCCGTTTAAAAGCAATTTGTAATGTTGGCAATAAAGAGATGTGCTCTCAGGCCATTCGTGAATTACATGATGCTTTTATGCAAGAAAATCAAGCCGAAATTGGTGACGATAGCGTTACTATTAAAAAAGTGCGTTATGCCCTTGATTCTCAATTCAAGAGCTCTTTTACAGATTTTGTTTTGGCAGAAAAATATCGCATTGACGGCCGTAAATTTGATGAAATTCGTCAAATTAATTCCGAAGTAGGTGTTTTGCCATTTACACATGGTTCATCAGTCTTTACTAGAGGTGAAACTCAAGCTTTAGTGACTACAACTTTAGGTACAGGGCAAGATGTCCAACGTACTGAAGAGTTAATGGGTGAGACTGTTGATAAAAAGTTCTTACTACATTATAATTTCCCACCATTTTCTACTGGTGAAGTTAAACCAATGCGTGGTCCAGGGCGTCGTGAAGTGGGGCATGGAGCATTGGCTGCTTCTGCAATTAAACCAGTTTTACCAAATCCGGCCGACTTTCCATACACGATCAGAATAGTTTCTGATATTTTAGAATCAAATGGTTCTTCTTCGATGGCAACTGTATGTGGTGCAACTTTGGCTTTAATGGATGCGGGTGTACCAATTAAAAACATGGTGAGTGGAATTGCAATGGGCTTGTTAAAGGGTTCGGATGCCAAGTTTCAAGCGCTTTCAGATATTAGTGGTTTTGAAGACAATTTTGGTTGGATGGACTTTAAAGTAGCTGGAACAGATGCTGGAATTACCGCCATTCAATTAGATATTAAAAACAAAGGTGGTCTACCAAGATCATTATTTGAAGTTGCTTTAGAACAAGCGCGAGTTGGTCGTAAACATATTATGGCAAAAATGCGTGAAACTTTACAAGCACCGCGTCCGGAGTTATCAGATTTAGTACCACAAATGATTTCATTTAAAATTGACCAAGATAAAATTGGTGCCGTGATTGGTGCTGGTGGTAAAATTATTCGTGAAATTATTGATAAAACTGGTGTTACAATCGATATCGAAGACGACGGTACAGTAAATATTTTTGGTTCACCAGGTGAAAAATTAGAACGTGCTATCAACTGGGTTAAAACCCTAGCTGGTAGATTAGAAGTAGGTGCAACTTACAAAGGAATCGTTAGAAGAATTACCGAATTTGGTATATTTGTAGAACTAGTTCCTGGTATGGATGGCTTACTCCACATTTCTAATATTCCACGTGAAAGCCAAAAAGATATTACAACATTATATCCTGTCGGTAGCGATTTAGATGTAGTTGTAATGAGTTATGATTCTGCTACTAGTAGAATCAAGCTGGGTTTTGCTAAAAAAAGTTAATAAAAAAACATAAAAGAGGTGAGACTGTGCTGCGTGTAGATGGAAGACTATCTAATATTATTAGACCAATTTCTATCACACCAAATTTTATAGATTATGCCATTGGTTCTGTTTTAATAGAACTCGGTAAAACTAGAGTAATTTGTGCAGTCTCCCTACTTCCCAATGTCCCTCCTTTTCTAAAAAACAAAAAAACAGGCTGGCTTACCGCCGAGTATGCTATGTTGCCTGCTGCGACTCACACTAGAATGCAGCGTGAAAGTACCAGCACACAAAGACAAGGTCGCGCAGTCGAAATTTCACGTCTAATTGGTCGTGTTTTTCGTTCAGTAGTAAATTTAGATGCCATTGGCGAGCAGACTTTAGCAATCGATTGCGATGTAATTCAAGCCGACGGTGGTACCCGCACTGCCGCTATTATTGGTACTAGTTATGCTTTGCATTTGGCCCAGAACAAAATGTTGAGCGCTGGTTTAATTAGCTCACCATTTATTAAAACCGAAATTTCTGCTATCTCAGTTGGTATTTTTGAAGGACAGCCAATCTTAGATTTAAACTATGTCGAAGATAGTAAAGCCGAAGTTGACTTTAATTTTGTACTTACAAAATCAGGTGATTTAATTGAGGTTCAAGGTACGGCTGAGCAGGCACCAGTGAAATGGGAAACTTTTGAACAATTGCGCCTTTTAGCTCAAAGTGGGTTAGACCAGATTTTTGACCAACTACCTAAAATTAGTTAACAGTTAAATATTTTTGTGATCTTATGTTAACCAAAATATTTGATAAAAGCACGTTTACAAGCCATAAAGTAATCTATTTTACTGCTAATACCTATCCCTTTAATTTTTTTAAATTATTTTTTAATTTCTTAAAAAAACAACATCAACTTACTGTTTCTAACTTATTTATAAATAACGTTAGTGATTGGCAAGCCTGTCAAATTTCGTTAGAAATGAGCTTCTTGGGGCAAAGGGCGCTTTATTGGTTGCATGAATTAGGTACCGATGCGAAAACCAAACAGAACATTTATAAATATTTAGCTCATTATGATGGTCCACATACTATTTTAATTTTTGCTAATCAAGAAGATGTTTTAGATGATCAGACTAATCTTAAAATTAATCTGGATCTTAAAACCAATAAAGATCTTGGCAATTTAGTTAAAATCTTACCAAGCGTGAACCATTTTAGAATTCTTAAATTTATTAAAAATATGCAAGATCATCTAGTTACTCAATTAAATATTGAACAGTTTTGTTTATTAATGCAATACGGAGCATTAGTGCGTGATATTGACGAGTTCGATTTGAAATGGGTACACCAAATTATTGGTAGCGAACATTCTCTATTTACCTTAAGCAAGCATTTTTTGTTTCGTGACAGCACTGCTTTTTACACTTTGTGGGCAGAAGTCTGTGATGCTTATTCGGAACAATTTTGGATCATGTTTTTCTCAGAACAGCTTTTTAGGGCATATTGGTTTATTATTTATCAAAAAAAGCAGGATTTCCGTCTTGCTAAACAGATTGGTTTTAGGCTACCATTTGAATTTATGAAAACTGGTTATAACTATATTGATCCTAATGTCTTAAAATCTGGGCATGACTTTTTATACCAATTTGACTATCAACTTAAAAATGGCAGCACTAATTTATGGCTAGACCTTTTTTTAAACAAATTTTTTAAAGGCGATTTTTAATTAGCCTGCTTATATCTTTCTGGTTTAATAATTCCGCCAGAAATAATAATAGACATTGCCTCTTGGCGGGTTAAATCGATTACCCTAAATTTACCTTCTGGTAATAATACAAAAAAACCAGTAGTTGGATTAGGCGTAGTTGGCACATAAATATTATAATATTTACGATCATCACCATTAACTGGTAAGGGAAATTCGCCTGTCATAAAACCAATACTATAAATACCGCTGCTAGGAAACTCTAGTAGCACAACTGTATTAAAGGTTAGCTGGTCTTTAGATGTAAAAGCGGTTACTAGCTGTTTAATACCAGAATAAATTGGTCTTACCAACGGAATCTTAAGTAAAAATTGTTCTTCAATTAAATTAATAATTGGTTTTAGTACAAAAAATTTAACCACTACACCAATTAGTAGTACTGAGCCGATTACCACCAAAAATTCAGAATGCGGAATTGCTAAAAAGCTATTGGGCAGAAAATTTTGTAGTGGTAAAAGCCATCTTTTGATTAATTTAAAAGACGCATTAAATAATAAGAACGTTAGCGTAATTGGTAAAACAATTAATAAACCATTTAAAAATAAAGATCGTAAGAACTCGATCACTTGTTTGAAAAAATTTTTCATAAATCTGTTTGCTTCATTCCTAGTCTAATAAACTGGTTAACTCTTTTTTAAGTTCTGGCAAAATCTGTTCAAGATAATCTTTATCAGGACCTTCTAATAATAATCTTAATAAATTTTCAGTACCAGAGTATCTTACAATTAATCTGCCAGGTTGGATTAATGCTTGATATTTATTAATGGCGTTTAAAACTGGTGCCTGATTCAAATCTTTTTTAATTTTAACTACCACATTACTATTAACTTGGGGAGTGCGTGTAAAAGTTTTTAAATCCCAATTATTAGTAATTAATGCCGTTTGTAAAGTTCTTAAAGCTACTAAAATACCATCACTATGTTTGGCAAAATCTTTTAAAATAATATGTCCAGATGGCTCACCACCAATTAGGCATTCATTTGCTTGCATCGCAACTAATAGATTTTTTTCGCCGACATCAGTTCTAATTAATTTTTTATTAGTTTGGTTTAGCCACAATTCTAAGCCTAAATTACTCACAATAGTCCCCACCAAACTAGTTTGGTTTTCGTACCTAGGGTTTGTTAGTAAAAATGCAATTAGTTCGTCGCCATCTTTAATTTCACCATTACTAGTCACAGCCACAATTCGGTCGCCATCACCATCTAAAGCAAAGCCTAGCTGTGCGCCGTATTTTAAAACTGTTTTTTGTAAAATAGCTGGGTGCGTCGCACCACAATTAGCATTTATATTAGTACCATTCGGGTTACTATTAATAATAATTGCTTTAATCCCTAATTTACTAAAAATAGCAGTTACTAGGCTAGAAGTGGCGCCATTGGCACAATCAACTACTACCGTACTCTTTTTAAAGTCTTGCGTGCTAAATTGGTCTAAAATTTTTTGGATATAAGTCTCAGTAGTAGATTTAACATGGAATTCTTTGCCCGGATTTGTTAAATCTAGTTCTGAATTAAAATTTAAAATGGCGTGGGAAATTTCTAACTCTTCTTCATAACCTAAGTTTCCACTAATTCTGTCAATTAATTTAATACCATTATCTTTATATGGGTTATGTGAGGCAGTGATAATAATACCAGCATCATAATTTTTTAGCTCATGTACTAGATAAATTACAGCCGGGGTAGATAAAACTTGAGTATCGTAAACACTAACTTGTTTAGTTAATAAGCCAGATTTAAGTAATGACTTAATAATATAGCCAGAAACACGTGTATCACAAGCGATTAAAATTTTAGGGTTCTCCCCATATTTATTAATCAAAAAATTAGCCAACACACTGCCAATTTTGGGTAACGTTTCAAAATTTAGCGGGTATTTACCAGCAGTTGCTCTAATTCCGGCGGTACCAAAAAAATTTGTTTTATTCATAAAATTTGGCTTAATTTCGTTCGCTTAATTCAAGATTAATCATTGCCGGCGTATAGTATAACAGCTTAACATAGTTTGGTAAAAAAATATGGTTTGCATTAATTTTAATTGGATACACCCCAGTTTGTTTTAGATGGCTTATATCAATTTGGATACCAAGCGCATTTAAATCTATTTTTTGTAAATCACTTCTTTTGCCTAACAATTCTACGGTTACTTCGCTTGGTGCTGTAATATTAAATTGGTCTTCTGGCGTGTAAAAGGATAGTGGTATTTTTTGATTAATTTTTAAAAATTGATTTTGTGCCAATACTAACCAAAAGGCATAGCCAAAAAGTAAAGCTGTAATTTTAAGAACGGAGCTGCTGGTCAGAATTGAGATGGTTGGAGTGTTCATTTTTTCCTTTATTTTGATTTAAATCTTTTTTAATAAAATGTCGGCGCATTAGCTTAATAGTTTGGTCAGTTGGAACCTTTTCTAACAATGTTCCTTCGGTTACAATATCAAAGGTTTTGTTAATAGGGTTTAGCCTAAAAGCTAGGGCATCGGTTTTACTTGTGAATAAAAGACAGTTTTTTTGCCAGTTATCTAATTCACTTTCACGATTATCCACAATACTATCAATTAATTGCCACTCAGTGTTAATGCCTAACAAAATCCCAGTACTAGATAACCAAATCATTTTATGTTGATCATAACTGGCACTATTTAATAACACATCTAGCAATTCTGGCTGTAGCTTAGACTTAATTTCAAACGGAGCCGAGACTAGTTCATTTAAACTATCATGCCCTTCTATAATGCAGCTAATTTGTCTTTTATTATTAGCTGCTATAATACAAGACCTTAGTAACGTTTCTAGCCAAGTAGTATTGGTAATTTGGGAAGGCTGTAAATTTTTTAATGTGACAAAGCTTTTTTGTAAACTTTTTTGGTGTACTAAAATAAATAACATAATCATAGTTGGGTAGAGTACTGTTAAAGTATTACTAATTGTCGGCAAATCAGCCAAATGTGCCATTATTACTAGGCTACAGGTGCCATAAAAATATAATACCAGTGGTTTTTGCTGGTCTTGTTTTAGCCATAATGAAAAACTATATAGCCCACCAGTTAAACATAAAATCTCAATTACATCTTTAATACTAAAAATTGCCAATCTATAAAAAATCTCTTCATACCACATAAGTTCACCTTTATTTTATTAAACTACTAAGATTGTAATCTGGTGTTAGTACTAAAAGTCGAGAATTTTGTAGAATTAACCAGATAAGCTACACTATTAAATAAAATTTATTATTAGTTATTTGGAAAAATTTAGAAAAATGCAAAATAAAGAAATTGTTTTAACGGGTGACCGGCCTACTGGCCCACTACATTTAGGGCACTATGTCGGTTCGCTATTAAATCGGGTCGAGTTACAAAAACAATATACGCAATATGTCATGCTTGCAGATGTACAAGCGCTAACAGATAATTATGAACAGCCCCAAAAAGTGCGTGAAAATTGTCTACAGGTCGTTTTAGACTATTTAGCAGTGGGTATCGATCCGAATCAAAGTACAATTTTTATCCAGTCTATGATTCCTCAGATCGCCGAGCTGACCATTTTTTATCTAAATCTAGTCACAGTTAGTCGCTTAATGCGTAACCCGACTGTTAAAACGGAAATCCAACAAAAAGGCTTTGGTGAGAGCATTCCAGCTGGCTTTTTTATGTATCCTGTTAGCCAAGCGGCCGACATTACAATTGTCAAAGGTACTATTATTCCAGTGGGTGAAGATCAGTTACCAATGATCGAACAGACTAACGAAATTGTACGTTCGTTTAACCGGATTTATAAAACTAATATTTTACCAGAATGTAAAGCTTTAGTGCCAAAAACAGCGCGTCTAGCCGGTATCGACGGCAAAGCAAAAATGAGTAAATCATTAGGCAACGCAATTTATTTGTCAGATTCAATTGATGATTTAAGTAAAAAAGTCATGCAAATGTATACTGACCCAAACCATTTAAGAGTGGAAGACCCAGGTAAAATCGATGGTAATATGGTTTTTGCTTATTTAGATGTGTTTGATAAAGATCTAGACAAAGTTGCTGAACTCAAAGCGCATTACCAACGTGGTGGCCTAGGCGATGTTAAGATTAAAAAATATTTAATCGAAGTGCTAGACCAAACTTTGCGCCCTATTCGCGAGCGACGCTTAGAACTGGCTAAAGATATGGACTATATTAAACAAGTTGCGCTAACTGGCACCCAAAAGGTTCAGCAAATTGCAGAGCAAACGATGCGTGAAGTTAAACAGGTCATGCACTTGGATTATTAATTTAGGAGTATTTTGTGAAAAACTATATTTTGTTGGTTATCTGTATGGGATTGATTTATGGTTTTTTAGTGCGCGAAAAATACATAAGTAATGTAACAACGATAGTAGTAGAAGAAGTAAGACATAATTTATTCATTCAGGGCTATTTAAGTTCCCCTTTATTGCAAGCCATTACTAATCAAACTGGTGTTATAGTTAATAATATTATTAAACAAGAATTAGGTTTAAGCTCTGATTTTGATTTTAATTTTTTTCTACCTAAAGAGAAACAAAGATTAACGTTGTACGGTTTAAATAGTGCAGATATTGGAGCTAGTACTAGTTTAATATATCCAGTGGTTGACAGTTTTTTTGAAAAAAATGAATTAAATTTAAAACTTAAAAAAGTAGATTTATCATCTGAATTGAATCTATTTGGTGAACATCAGGATGAACTTGTTATAAAAGTAAACGACCCAGACGAAGAATTATCATCATTAAACCAAATTCTAAAAGATAATATGCATCAGGCTAATCTTAATTATCGCTTAACGCACGAATTAGACTTGTATAACATTGCAAAAAGTGAGCAATTTGATTACGTGCCACATATTGGCCTAGGACGCATTAGAACGACCTCAATTAAACAATACATTAAAGATATAACTCAGACTACATTGGTTTTGGATCGCATTAATCAGCGTATTTTGCAAGAAGTCTTAGTAATGATTCTTGATCAGTTTACTAAACATGACACAAAATTGATATTTGATTCATTATGTATTACCGATTTACAATTAAAAAAAAGTGTTAAAGCGTATTCATTAAATACATGATGCACTTAGATTATTGATTAGTATTTTCAGTTTAAGAAGAGGTTATTAAATATTTATGATAAATTTTAAATGTTTATTAATGGGAATGATCATAGTTATGTTTGATGCCTTAGGGGTTGATCCGTTTTCATTTAATGAGATCTTAAGTCTAGATACTACAATCAAACTACCATCATATATGAAATCTCATGATGGTACTGAGCTAGCATATTATCAGTTTACTGATTCAAATTGCCAAGACATTGTTATTTTATATGCCGGAGCTGGCATGTATGGTAATAAGGCTTATCAATGGGTGGCAAATCAGCTTTATACCAAATATCAAGTTGGTTGCTATATCTTTGATTTGCGGGGACATGGCCATTCGAATGGGGCGCGGGGTGATGCGCCCTCGGAACAAGCAGTATGGTTAGATGTAGCGGATGCAGTTAGATTAGTTAGAAAAAACCATAATAAGTCTAAAATTCATTTGGCGGGACATTCGGCAGGAGCTGGATTAATAGTTAATGTTTTAGCGCAAAAAACAACTCCAGATATTGATAGTGCAATTTTACTGGCGCCATATTTAGGACCTAATTCAGGTGCAATTAAGACACAAAATGATGCTAACAAAAGCTTTATCAAAAAAATTCGTTATTGGGTTTATTTAGTTGGTGGTTTCATTTCTGTCAAATTAGTAGCGCATGTTCAAGCTGTATTTTTTAATTATCCTGAATATATTTTGAAAAATGACCCTTTAATTGTAGATAGCTATACTTATGCAATGTCTTGCGCTACTACGCCTTATGAAACAAAAAAGCTTTTTGATTGTATCAATAAGCCCCTGGCAATCTATGTAGGCGCTAATGACGAGCAATTTATTCCAGAACAAATACTGGCATGTAAAAACTATACGCAAGCAATAGTAGATGCAAAAATTATTCCTGATTTAGGGCATCTGTCGATTCTGTTGCAAGCACCTAAATTAATTGCAAATTATTTAGTGAACTAAGTAAGCGTGCGAGGTGATTTTTTTGCATAGCAAAAAGTATCGACGTGTCCGACGAAGCTAGTTAGCGACGCCTGGAATCCATGCGGTTTAAATGATCTAGGATTATTGTGTTAAAACTATCACTAAGATCAGAATATTTTAATGCGATTAAAGCCGGCACCAAAACAGTTGAGGGCCGGCTTAATACTGCTAAATTCAAAGACCTTAAGCCAGGCATGCCAATCTGTTTTGTGTTACCAGAAACTGGCGAAGAACTTTATTGTAACGTGCAAGCAATTAATATTTATCCTTCTTGGTTAGACATGTTGCAATCCGAAGGTTTACAAAATATGCTACCTGGTATCGATTCTTTGCAAAGTGGTGTTAAGTTGTACGAAAGCTTCCCTGGTTATCAAGAGGGGGTTAGCGAGCTTGGCGCTTTGGCAATTCGAATAATGCTATTAAGTTATTGATTAATATAAAAATATTTGTTTAAAATATATTTTGCTAAAAAGAGTAGCATGATAAAATATTTTAAACATGGCTTATTATTAATTGTCTTTAGTTTAATTTTTTTCTAAATAGAGCCGCATGGTTTTGCTGCCGGTACAATGATTAGGCTTTGTGATACTAATCATGAATGGCATCTAGATTGGCATCCAGGTAAAGCAGGAAGACTGATTCGACGCTAGAGCACTTAGGCCAAGGCAAATTATTATTATCACGAATCTAATTACACAATTTCATGCATTTCGAAGTTATCACCTTCTTTAGTTATCATAATGTCAGTAACGCCTTTAGAGCGCAATTTGTGCCACTTTTGTAACATTTTAACGAATTGATCGCGCTTAATCCACAGCATGCCTTCGGGGACAGGATCATAGCCATTATAAGAACCAACAGAAGGATCACCAATTACATAATAATCATTAGCATAGTAGTCAACATAACTTTCATTTCGCCAAAAATTGTAGTACTCATCACCTTCTTTTATAGCAATAATCATTTTAAAGATATCTTCTTCAATCAGCTTCTGAAGATATTCTGCGAATATTATCATAGGAAAATCATTATAGGTATTTATACGTAAACCATATAAAGAATGTTTATTTACTGAAACATATTTTATGTCTTTTTCCACTTTGTAAAATCCGGAAATGTTGTTGTTAAAATTCCATTTTTGTCTATATAAGACTGTATTTTTAATTGATTTTCAAACACACCATTGTAGCCTATTGTGCCAATTGAATCAATTCTAAAATCAAGCTCAGCGCTAAGTATAGCTTCACGATTTGCCTTTAATACATCTACAACTTTCCAATCTTTAGGGTACATTGTCTTCTTAAATTCTCCTATATAAAATCCTGCGGGTCTGATATTGGCTACATAAGTACCTAAAGGACCTTCTTTCAAAATTTCACAGCTAATTTCACCAGCTCCTTCCAGAGTCCCCATATAATCTAGATGAAATCCCTTAAACCGTTCTGCGCACCAGCGACCATTCCGACATTTTAACTCGGGTATGGGATGCAAATGATGCGTATAATCAAATCTAAACCGTTGATTACCTGCTTCTGGAGCTAAACCAAATTTGCCATATGAAAATTCATTAACTGACATACCACCCAAATAGCTTTCGGCTTCTATAATTTGCTCTACCATATGCTCTAAGCATTTAGATGGCAGCTTAAATTGGCTCGAGTCTTGTAAAAATGATTGGCAGATCTGTTTGCAATGCTCCTTTTGTGTAATCATATTTTGGCCTTCGTCAAAGAAAATTGCAAACTCTTTAGAAATTCCAGAAAGGGGTTCTGGTAATGCCTTACGTGAAGCTTTAGGAACATTAGGAAGAGCTTTCGCCAACTGATTTTCATTTAACAGAATATTTTTACCTTCTGGCAAACCCGCTAAGGTCGTTTCTAATTCACGACTAACCAGTTTATTAATTTTATTTTCTAGATATTGGTTTACAATCTTTACTTTTTTATTACAATGCTTGATCGCGGTAACAATCGAATCTTTGAGTTTTAAGATCTGCGGACAGGCCTCTAGGACGTTGAGCCCCTCTTCTACAGCCTCGATCCCTTTGGCACAAGTTAAGCCTACAATTTGATTAATTTCGCGACCAACTTCACCTAATTTGGCAAACGCTTGTGGTTTGTATTCGGCAAGCTTTTGAACCGCTGTTAATTTACCAGCTGCCGGCAGCCCCTTTAAAAGCAAGAGATCGGTTGCATAGTTACCAACTAGCTCATAGCGTTCTAATTTAGATTTAGATTGCCAAGTTTGTTTGCCTACTTCATATAACTGTCGCCCACCATCAATCCAATTATCCACATCTTGCTGTGCTGAACGAATTAAATTTTCGTCGCCTAATTCCAAACCCAAATCATGTTTAGAAAGAATCAAGGCCAATTTTCCAATGCCTGTACCAATTGTTTTAACTAGATGACCAATACCTTCAATCGTATCCACCGGGTAACGTACTAAGTGGTACAAGCCAGTTGCATTGCGCTCTATCCCATCTTTTAAACCTTTGCCTAGCGCTAAGATATTTCTGCCAATCTCTAAGCAGGCTTGCGACAGAATGATATTGTTTGAACGATTTGCCTGATTAGACAGACGACCAAAGCCGATAGCATGATCCACAATTTGTTGTAGGTCAGATAGTTGGTCAAGTGCTTGTTCAAAGGTGCCCACATCATTAAAGAAGTGCGCAATATTTTTTAATTGCGCTATTTGCACCATATTGCCATGATAGGTAAATTGATCTGTAATTTTGTATTGCTCTAACAGGCCCAGACCCTGCTGGTTAAAATCACGCTCTTGTAGAATTTGTCTAACTGCCCGGTATTTAGTTTGCCATTCGCGCTCCTCAAGCTCTTTAATTTTTGTTTTGTTTAGTCGTTGCAAAGCCGCAAATGCATCCTTACCACCAGAATACGCTAGCATCCGCTCTTGCAGCTCACTGCCAGGTTTTAACTGATCACTCATGCTTAGCACAAAGCCATCAAATCCAGGTAGTTGCTGTACGTATTTGCAAAAACCTGGATATTGATAATTCAGCGTACAATGAAAAACATTTTCGGCAAATTTGCCCGCAAATTTATTAGCAAAGTAGTTTGGATTGTTCTCATAATCTTGTCCCAGCAAACGCCGTGCTTTGGATGGAGCCACGTACTCATTTAGCATGCCCAACTCAAATTGCGGTTTATAATTCATAATATCAGCCTTACGCTTCAGTCTCTTTTGACCATCTGGCGTCTGTACATAAACATAATCATAGCTATTTAGCTGTGGGTACTCTCGTACGCTTGAATGATCTTGTTGCGTAACTCGTACATACGACCGTGGAGTGCCTTGTTCTGCAGATTGATTTGACAGATGCAGGAATGGTTTTTCAGAAGCGATACTAATATCGAAAATAAGTGCTAAACATAACCAGTAAATAAATTGAATTTTCATGCTGATAGCCCTGCAATTGAATTAAAGTATTTCTTAGCAATTATTTTGCTAAATAACAAATTTACAACGCTTTTTAACGCTAGCAAAAGTGTTAATAACTTTTATAGATAAACCTTGCTACAACATCAATCCTAAGCTTTCAAAAGCATTTTGAATGCGCTCTAAGCTTAAATCGATGGAAATAATTGCAACTGACTCCAAAAAATTAACAACTAGGCTCTGTTGACTTTTTGAATCTATGAAATTTTAGAGGTATGATAACACCGAAAAAAAAGAGCTCAATCTAAAGAATCGGTGCTATCATGAAAAAAGAGTATATCAATGAAGTGGCTTGGGGTAAAATTTTAACATTTTTTAGTGGCATTGAAGGAATCTGTAATAAAGCCAATCGATTCTTAGCTGGAATTGCATATGATTTTGATTAGTGCTAGTATAAAAATATAATATCTAATTTATAACCACTTATTTTTCAGTTTAAAAGGGGTTTGTTTATGAAAGCTTCTTCTTCTCTATAACCGTGTTTTACAACATTCACACCTAGTGCATGGCTGGTAAAATAGTTTATTAATCATATTTCCATCTTAAATATCCAAAAGGATATTAATTATTTTATGTCTTTTTTGCGTTTATCATTTGTATAGCGCAAGAAGAGATTATTTTTAATAGAGAAAGAACCATGAACAAATCCATAGAAAACTATGATATTGAGAATGTAGTATATCGTAATGAGAAGGCCAATATTACCTTGGCAGCGACCATTACGAAACCTAAAGGCAATGGCCCGTTTCCAGCGGTAATTATGATTTCTGGGATGGGAGCAGTAGGCCGTGATGGTGAAATGTATGGCCATAAACGGTATGCTGTAATTGCCGAATATTTAACTCAACAGGGGCTGGCTGTTTTACGTTTTGATAAACGTGGCGTAGGTCAATCCACCGGTGTTTTTGGGATGGATGTGACTTGTCGCGATTTAGCAGATGATGTACTTGCTGGTATTACTTACTTAAAAACTAGAACTGATATTAATCAAAATCAAATTGGTTTAATTGGACACAGCGAAGGCGGGCTAATTGCCTCTTTGTTAGCGACTGAGTTACCAGATGTAGCTTTTGTAGTCTCTATGGCCGGTGCGGTTGCTAGCAGTCCAGCAATACTTAGTGCGCAAACCGCTGTGCAGTTAAAGCTTGATGGGGCGCCTGCAGAATTAGTTGATATCATGCGTAATGGTACTGAACAGCTATTAAATATTGTTAAGCATGAGCCTAATAGTGAAGTTGCAGCAAATTTATTAAGTGATTATGTTGCTAAGTTTTTGCAAGATCTGCCTGAAAATATCAAGCTTGAAGCAGCAAAGTATCCATTTGCGATTAGTCCAGCGAATGCCAATATGAAGATTAATTTTTTTAATTCGCCATATTATCGTTGGTTCTTGGAGTATGATATGGATGCCATGTTAAGCAAAATTAAAGTGCCATATTTGGCTTTATATTGTGAAAAAGACTTTATGGCACCAAGTTTAATGGTACCAATCATAGAAACAGGTTTGCAAAAAGCCGATAATCAAGATTATGAGATTGTGATATTGCCAAATTTAAATCACAGTTTTCAAACTTGTAAAACTGGCGCATTAGCAGAATATGCAATTATCCAGGAAACAATTGCACCAAGCGTGCTTAAGTTGATTAGTGATGGGATTTTAGCACATATAAAATAACAATTATTAATGGGAGGATATGGATTCATATCCTCCTGCCTTATATAGACAAAATTTGCCTACAATAAACTTTCTGCACGGGGGTCAACGGGGCCTAAATCTAACTCTGGCATCGTTTGCATATGTAATAAATAGAAGTTTTTGCTAATGGTATTAAGCATATTTAGAGTAAATTGGGAAGGCTTTGGAGCTAAAGTTTTTAGAGCCTCTATTAGCCAATACTTATCGATATTTGATAAATTTAACTTAACGATTGCAACTAATTGTTTTAAGCGTGAAAAATCTATTGCTGAAAGCGGATATGGGTTATCTACAAAATATTTAATTGCATTCCAATAATCTAAGATACTGGTGCCTTGTCTTCTCCCAAAATAAATATCCTCGAAAAATGGATTCGTAGGAAAATCATCATCAGTATCACTAGCTAAAGCCACATTAAAGGACAGGCAGCTAGTTAAAAATAGACCAAAAAGTATTTTTTTAGCAAACCACATTTTTATCACTCCATTTTTAAAGTAATATAGTTGCTTTAAATATAACCAAAAGGTGATATATTTTGCAATATAAGCTATAA
>Ga0007854_10000947_pt1 | contig 18857 bp, 26 predicted proteins | sample CryBogCBH12Aug08_FD_60382 | JGI IMG/M metagenome (GOLD analysis project Ga0007854, IMG submission 60382) | Freshwater microbial communities from Crystal Bog, Wisconsin, USA - CBH12Aug08 | ecosystem: Environmental > Aquatic > Freshwater > Lake | place: Crystal Bog, Wisconsin, USA | collected...
GCCAGCAACTGGGGCTGATCCGCGCCGACGGGCGGAACCAGGCGGTGGCTTACGTCGCCGAGGCCGACCTCGCCCGCGTCGGCGAAGGCGACGAGGCCCGGTTCATTCCCCAGGGCCTCGATCATCCAGGCCTGGTCGGCAAGGTGCTGTCCATCGACCGCAATCCCGCCAAGGTGCTGACCGATGTCGCCCTGGCCTCGCTGCATGGCGGCGACATCCCCGTCCGCGCCTCGGGCCAGACCCTGGTCCCGCAGGGTGGCTATTTCCGGGTGACCATCGGGCTCGACGGCGAGCCGGCCGAGGTCAAGCTGATCGGCCATGCCGTCATCAGCGGCCAGGGTCAAAGCCTGCTCGGTCGGGTTGCCCGCTCGGCGCTGGTGGTGCTGGTCAGGGAATGGGGGGCGTGACGGCTGTGGCGCCCAGAAAAGCCGCCGACCGACGGTGGCTCTGCGATCTGGCGGCGATTGGAGATGGGGTGACCTATGGAGGCTCCGATGAAGGTCTTTCAACTGTCTGTGACTTACTCAACCACACAGTCCTATCGCGACCTGAAACGATATCTGGGGAACCAGTGCAAAGGCGCCTGGGAATTATGGCCGATGGCGGGGCCGTTATTTGCCAAATGCCGTCAATACCGCGTCCATCTCGAGTTCAGTGATGACATCCATGCCTTGCTGCGACCCGGGCTCGGCTTCGAGGCGGCTGGCTGAAGAGCCATTGATCCATAAAAAGTGGAGCCGGGACGTGAAACGGACCGCCGGGGTCTGCGTATTCTAAATTGATTGCGCCCTCGTGCCTGCCCAGGCCATCGGATCCGTTGCAAGCTGCTCGAAACCACGCCGACGGGACGCCTCATTCAAGAAACCGATGGGACCCGTGGACAGACGAAGATACCGTCTAACGATCTTTTCGTCATGACGATAGGTTCAGTCCACCGCTCTCCCTTGGGCGGTTTTTCCGATTGGTTTCCTGCGACCGCGCCAACCTGGTCCCGCAACCTGCAAGGCCGTTTCCACGAGCGGACCCTCGGCCTTTCGGTTGCGGTCGGTCGGCCACGGCCGCGGGCGGTGAGCCATCGAAAACCGCTCACAAGGGAGCACTCAAATGTTGAACCTCACCCATTTCGAAATCATCGGCCACGTCGGTAAGACCGAGCTCAAGACCAACGGCACCCGCCGGGCTCTCATCAGCATCGCGACGAACGAGCAGTGGACCAAGGACGGCCAGAAGCAGAAACGCACCGACTGGCATCATCTGACCACCTTCGCGCCGCACCTCGTCGACCTGGTCGAAAAGCACGTTGCCAAGGGCGATTACCTTCGGGTCACCGGCACCATCCGGCCGCGGTCCTGGGAGCAGGACGGCGAGACCAAATACACGGTTGACCTGTTGATCAACGAGATCGGCTTCCTGGCACCCCGTGCCGCCACCGAGGAGGTCGCCGCGTAAGCGGCGGCCTCTGGCCCGGCAGGGTGATCAGCATGCCGTTCTTCATCATTGTCTTGGTGACGATGGTGTTGGGGACGGCACTGAGCATCCTGCGGGCTTTCCTTCTGCCCATCGTATCGCTGTTCGGTCAGCTTGTTGTCGCGTCGATCGCTGGGATTGCCGAGCTTGCCGGCGCTTCCTTGGCATTCGCCATAAACCATGCTCGGGATCGGCCGGCGCGATCAGGGCGGAGGGGGCAGCAACGGTGTCGCCGCCCGCCCGCCCTGTAGTCGTCAGGCCGCCGCCTGATCGATCTCCGGTCCGACCAGGTCAGCCCCGTAGAACCTCCGCCCACCAACCTGACGGCAGGCCTTCAGCACGGAGTAGCTGCCGGCCGCCGGGTCCACGACGACATCGCCGGACCGGGTCGTCGCAGCGATCAGAGTGCGTTGCAGTTCGACAGGCTTGGTGTGGGCATGATCGCGACCCACAACCTCGCGCCAGACATCGGGGATACAATGGTCGAGCCAAATGCCCTTGGCCCGCGTCGGGGTCTTCTGGAGGACGAGCAGATGTTCGCTCTTGCGCCGGCTGCGACACCCCATGCCGACCCTGCCCTTGTCCCAGGTGATCATGTCGACCTTGTTGAACTGGGTTCCCGCCAGCCACGGAAGCACCCCCTCGACCAGGTGATACTTGTCGAGCCAGAGGAAGAGGTGCCCACTTGGCCGAAGCACGCGTTCGAGGTCGGAAATGAAGGCGCCGATCGTCGCTTCGTCCATCGGTGCCAGGGCCGCTCTGGCCTTCTGGCGAGACCGCTCATTGCCATAGCCCAGGTGATCCAGGACACCACGGTATTGCGGGTCGAAGAAGGCTGCCGCGGCCGAGCCGTCCTCAAGCTGGGCGAGAAGGTCCAGGCCGGACATGATGTTTGCCGTGTCCGGCTTTGGCGGGATCGTAACGCTGCTGAGGCGCACGGGAAGTGCGGCGGCCTGCGCTACGGCTCGGTCGAAGACGGCTCCGACGGTGAGACTGACCTTGGTTCCTTCGAGCTTGTTTGTGGCCATGTTGTTGCTCCCAAGCCGACCCATCCGCTGGGCATGGATCGGCGTTCGCGACCGGCGAGATTGCCGGGTCGGCCGTGGCTAAGGACGGCGATGCGCAAGGTCTTTCTTGGAAAGGGCCGGGGTGTCGGCAGATGCCAACACCCCGGTCGGGATCACAGGGAACAGCAGATCCAGGCGTTCAGGCCATCGTGGAGGTCGTCCAGGTCGATCTCGCGCAGATAATCCCTTTCCTTGGATTTCCGGATTCCGTAAATCCGGGGGTCTCCCACGTCACAATCCCACGCCCAGCCGATCTCGGCGGGGTTCACTTCGTGGGCGATTTCGAGAGCCGCTTCGACGGTCGGTGCCAGGACCTCGATTTCTTGGTATTCCTGGGTGTATCGCTCCAGGCGAACCGTGTATTTCATTTTTGCCTCCACCACTTTTTCCCAAGCCGACCCATCCGTTGGGCATGGATCGGCGGTAACGACCGGCGAGATTGCCCGGTCGGCCGTTGGCTAAGGACGGCGATGCACAAATTCTTTCTTGGAAAAGGCCGGGGTGTCGGCAGATGCCAACACCCCGGTCGGGGTCACAGGGGACCATTTGCAGCCGCCGGCAGGACTGCCATTGGATACACTCGCCCGATCGGGGTTCGGCTTAACGGGAGACCGGATTTGCTGCCGCAGGGGCTCCGGGGGCTACGCCAGCGTCAAGTTCATCACTCACCGCTGCTCAAAGTTTGCCCCCGATTGGGAATTCCGCCAGAACTTTTTTGCGTTGAAATGCACTTTTTTCGTCGCGGTAGAGCCGGCCGGCCGGCCAACTGATCTTGGATAGATCATTGGCCACTGCGGTGGTTGGCATCTCTTCGCCGCTGGGTTGGCCGATCTTCCAGGCGGGCTCATCGCCACGGCTCCGGCCGGCGCGGCACAGCAGGTCGGCGATGGCGATGAGCCGGGCTGCTTCCATGGCGATGTGGGCGCTCATGGATGGCTTGCTCTCCGACTTGCACTTTGCCGCCTTAAGGCCGCTTCAACGTCGGGTTCGGTCTCTGCCATGAGCTCATCTGTGATCTCCTCCCACCGGATTCTTCCCACTGCATTATAGAGCCTATTGCCAGCTCTCCCGCGTGCCGCAAGCAGGGCATCATGCTGGTCGGGCGGAAGGTCTCCGGCAATTACCGCAGCGGCTTCGGCCATGGCCGCCTTGTAGTAAGCGGCTATGGCTTCCGCGCGTTCGTAGGCGCTCATGGCCGGCCTCCTGTTGGCCGAGCCGCCGCATTTTCCCTCAGTGACTGCATCCGATGATGGCTGCTTGGCGGCTGGCCGCTTTCCTCGCTGGCAAGCGTCTCGCAGGCGAACCAGACCATGAGGTTCTTGAAGCCGTCTACGGTTTCCAGCATGTCGGCCCGGCGCCAGCCGGCTACCATCGCCGCGACGTTCTTGTGGCCAGTCTCCTCCGCCATCCGAACGGCCATCTTCCAGATCTCGTCCGCGAAGCGGTCGTAAAGGTGGACTATATCCCGCGTGTAGGTGATGCCAGGGTAGCCGGCATCAGCGCCGTGGTTGGCGATATCGTTGGCGTTCTCAGACAGATTGGCGTCGAACCACTGCCGCAGGGTTTTCGCTCGGATGATCATGGTGGTTCCCCCCTATCCCGCTGTCCGGGTGTCCTTGGTTAAGGCAAAGGTTGGTACATTCGGGACGTTGAGATCCGGACCGCCGCCAACTTTTTTGCGATCGGCCGGCAGCCTGGGCTGCGGGCTAGTCCGCCGGTTCGTAGATCGGCAGCATGGAGCCCAGGTCTGGCCCGCTCGGCCCCGCTGCCTCAACCAACCCAGGAATACCCGGCCGAAGCCATCGGTTTGGTCGCGGATGACGGAGCCGGGATGTAGACCGCCTCCAGGGTGGTCATAACTTCGGAAAAGTTTTCCGTTCTGCCGGCGCAGGCTCGTCGCAGAGCACGCCGTCTTTAGGCTTTTTATCTGGTGCTCCAGATTATGTGCGGTCAGAAGGCGGCGGGTTAACCGCCGCCTTCTGACATTGTTACCTGCAGTCCACCCATTCCAGGCAGACCCGCAGCAGGTCGGTATAGCTGCCGGCCATTGCCTGCATGAGGAACTCCTCCACCTCGGCGTCTCCAACTCCAGCACTCTGGAGCGCCCTTTTCACCGCACCCATCACGGCAAGCGCATTGCCGTCCCGCCCGATGATTTTTGCCGTGATGGCCGGGTAACGGCGCCTTGCCAGGATGGCCATGCGCTCGTGGTCGGACTGGATGCCGAAGTCGGCCTTTGTCAGCTTGATCATGCCCGTCTCCCTTCCCTCTTTGCCTCTTGCCAGGCGGTTCTCCCCAAGGCGGAGAGGTGCCGGAAAATGAAGGCCTCGGCTTCTGCCATCGCCTCTTCCCGTGTCTCGGTCAGGCCATCGGCCAGCCACACTCCGTCCACCAGTTCGATCCCCCAGGTCCATTCGTCCCGGCGGTAGCCGTGAACTTCCGCGCGCAAGGCGCTGTAGCTCGCCTGCCATTCGTCGCGTCCTTCACGACGACGATGCCATGTCATCTGCATGATCATTCCTCCCCCTGATGGTTGGTTTTTTTGCGGCCCTTCTTGAACCCCTTCCCGAGAGGATCGCCACGGCGGTTGCGCCACATGACCGCTCCTGATGCCGTGCCCCCGCTCACGGTCTGCGTCATGAGCCCCAGCGACCGGAAGAAGTGGTCCTTCAGGAAGACCATTCTGCCGTCACCACACTCAGAGACGACCCCGGTGTCGAGTAGCCCTTTGCGCATCTTCCTGCCATTATGATGCAGCGACGGTGCTTCTTTTGTGGCGAAGCTGGAGCCGGCCAGCACCTTGTATTGGCCGTTCCGGGAGAGCCTCATCCAGGCCTTGTTGCCGCCTTTCCAGGTGACTGCGTATTGAGCGGTCGGCAGCCATTTCTCTTGGAGCCGCTCTTTTGCGGCGCGCCTGGCTTCAGTCGCCTCGCGATTGGCCGCGGCTAACGCCTTGAGGAAGGCTCTTGCCGCGGCCTTTCTTTCTTGGTCTGAGGCCGGACCATCCATTTTTATAACTGGACGCGGCGCCAGGCCGTTGGTTCCCTCCAGCGAGATGGCGATGGCCGCCGCTCCGGCACGGAGGCTGAGATTGATCCTGCCCGTTGCCTCGTCGACATCCATGGTCAACGATCCAGGGGTTGATCCATCGGCCGAGGTGAAATCCCGCGAGAGGACCCTTGTCAGGTTATTCATTTCCCCGATCTCCTTCCTTGCCGGCCCTCAGGCACGACAAGGCAAGACGATGCAGACTGACGGATGTCAGTGCGCACTCGCCCGGATCGAGGTTTCAGCCTACGTCTAATCTATCTACGGGAGGCTGGGCCATACGGGGTGAACCCCGCCGACGGTGTGAAAGGTACCATCGCGGCCAGCCTGCGTCAAGAAAAATGTTCTCTTTATGTTCCAATGGGTTAGCAAGCGCGAGGACGGTCTGCCGCAGCGGCCTCGAGGCAGGACCAGGGCCAAAAAATTTTTGCGGCCTGCCCTTGCGGAACGGCGATCCGCATGGAAAACTCTGAGCAGGCCGAGACGCGAATGGCGCGGCGGCCCTTAGCTTGAGACCCCCTTCATCACCGCTCCTTGTTAACGGACGGTCGGACTGGCGATGGCCAGTTTGCAACGGTCGAGCCTTGCCTCATGGCATGGCCGTCAAGGCCGAGGGAGACGATGGGCATGGATCAAGCCGAGAAAGACATGGTGATCGAGCGCGCCATCTGGGCGTTCGGGAATCTAAAACTGAGCCGATACGGTATGCGGGTGGCCATGCGCGCCCTGCGCGCCCTGCACATGGCAGAAAGCCCCGACGATATTAAAGAGCTACAACGACTGGTTATCGTCCTGGGTAAAGCGACGCTGAGGCAAGGCATCACGTCTCGGTGGCGCAAACTGATTACCCCCAGCTGAGCCGAGCTCCGACGAGAACGGAAAGGCTAGGGACTTCGCCCCACGCGCGCATGAGGGGCAGGCGCCGGGTTGTCACCCGTCTTGTCGGGCGAGCGGGTTCCCCAGCTTTCCGCGGCTTCGCCTTGTGCAAGCCGGGAGATACCCCTCGGCTCACCCGACCCCTCACACTTTCTACCCCCACCCTCGCCGGGCGGCAGGGGTTCAGTTGCGACCTGAACCCATACGGGAGATACGAAGATGAAAGACCTCTACCAGACCATAACCGACCAGATCCTCCTGGGGCTCGAAAAAGGCGTAAAGCCTTGGCACCAGCCATGGGCGGGCAACACACTTGGCCGGATCAGCCGGCCGCTCCGCCATAACGGCGAACCCTATAACGGCATCAACATCCTGCTGCTGTGGTCCCAGGCCCAGGCGAAGGGCTATGCCAGCCCCTACTGGATGACCTTCAAGCAGGCTCTGGAATATGGCGCCTGCGTCCGCAAGGGCGAAAAGGGGACGATGGTGGTCTATGCCTCAACCTATTCCAAGACGGAAGAGGCCGATGACGGCACCGAGGAAGAACGCAAGGTTCCCTTCCTCAAGGCCTACACGGTGTTCTGCGCTGACCAGATCGACGGCTTGCCAGAGCGCTTTTCCCCGCAGCCTGTCCCGATGGTTGACAGCCCCGAGAGGGACCTGGTCGCCGACGCCTTCTTCGACACAATCCCCGCCGATATCCGCCATGGCGGCGGCCAGGCCTTCTATTCGGTCGCCGACGATTATATCCAGCTGCCGCCCTTCGAGACCTTCGAGGATGCCGCTGCCTATAACGCCACCAAGGCCCACGAACTGGCCCATTGGACGCGGCATGGCTCAAGACTGAACCGCGAATTCGGTCGGCAACGCTGGGGAGACGAAGGTTATGCCATGGAAGAGCTGGTGGCCGAAATGGCCGCCGCCTTCCTGGCCGCTGACCTCGGCTATGTCGCCGCAACCCTGGATAGCCATGTGGGCTATCTCGCCTCGTGGATAAAGGTCCTGAAGAACGACAAGCGGGCGATCTTCAGCGCCGCCTCGCACGCCGGCAAAGCGGCCGATTTCCTGGCCGGGTTCAGCCAGACCAACCAACAGGAGGTAGCTGCGTGAGGAGGGGGACAAAGTCCCGTAAGGCTAAGCTCGGCAGTTGCCGAGAAGCGGGGCGGCGAGGGACGCCGCCCCGTTTTCTGCCGTCAGAACCCTGTGTAGCGCCGCCAGCTGGTTTCAGCGAGGGCCTTTGCCTCAGCTTCCGATACCGCGAACCCGGTGCAGTGCGGGGCGTGACTGCCCTTTAGGCCGACGGCCCATATCCACTCCGACTTTCCGTTCCACGGGGCAGTCGCACGGAAGACACACACTTCCCATCCCCTCTTCTTCCCAATGGATACGTGATCCACGGGCACGCATCCAAAGATAGTCTTTGGGTGGTCGGTCGGGCACCAGCGTATAGCTGACTTGATTGACGTCATGATCGTTCCTCCATCCGGCCGAGCGACAGACGTGGCTCGACCATTGCAAACTGGCCATCGCCAGTCCGACCGTCCGTTGACAAGAATCGGTGATGAAGGAGGTCTCAAGCTAAGGGCCGCCGCGCCATCCGCGTCTCGGCCTGCTCAGAGTTTTCCATGCGGATCGCCGTTCCGCAAGGGCAGGCCGCAATTTTTTTTGGCCCTGGTCCTGCCTTGAGGTAGCCGTGGCACCTGCTTGCCATAAGGGCGATAGCTGGCACCTTGCTTTTCAGTTATTGCAGTTAGATGGGCCGGGCGTTATGGTGAGCCAATAACGGAGGCTCGCCATGACCACCCAGGTTCTTCAGTTCGTCAGGCTATCCGAACAGGATCGGAGATCCCCCCTTGATAAGATGGGCGAGGGCGATCAGGTCGAAGTGCGCGTCAAGCGGCAGGTCGGTGGGGGTGAGATCTTGTCCCTGCCTCCAGCGGCCGAGGCGCTGGTTGAAGAGATGCTCGGTCACTTGCTTAAAGGTGAGCGCGTCGCGGTCCTGACCGAGGACCAGGAGCTCAGCCCCAACGACGCGGCGGGTATTCTTGGCATGTCGCGTCCGCTCGTGGTCCATCGTATGGACGTTGGCGACCTTCCGTTCCGCTATGTCGGCAAACATCGCCGGGCGATGCTGAAGGATGTGCTCGCGCTGAAGGCAAAGATCGACGGTCAGCGGGCTGCCATGGAGGCGCTCGCCGACGATGCCGAGAATATCAAGCAAAGCTATGGCGCTTAAGCCGGCGATCGCGGTCCTCGACGCCTGCGTTTTATATCCATTCCACCTGCGGAATGTTCTCGTCCAAATGGCGGCGGATCGACTGGTCGAGGCCCGCTGGACAGAGCAAATCCATGACGAATGGATCAGAAACCTGGCAGCGAATGTCCCAACCATCCCGGTGGAGCGGCTGCAGGTAACCCGACAGCTGATGAACAACGCGCTGCCGGCCGCCATGGTCAGCGACTACCAGGACCACATTCCGATGGTCCACCTTACTGATCCGGATGATAGACACGTCGTCGCCGCGGGAATTGCCGCGGGGGCCGGCCTGGTCATCACCTGGAACTTGCGGGATTTTCCGGCACCTGAGCTCAAAAGGCATGGCCTCAGAAAGCTGAGCCCGGACGCCTTTCTCAGCGATCTTTATGACCAGGCGCCGGACCTTGTGGTCGGCTCTCTCGCCAACGCCAGGCGCAATTTAAGCAAGACCCGCGTTTCGGCGCCGGATTTCGTCCTGATCCTTAACAATCAGAAGCTCACCAAGCTGGTAGCAAGGATCCGGAAACGGCTCACCGACCTGTAAGATCGAGCCAGCAACCCTTCCATACCCCAGAGGAAAAAACCCCGGCAGCCATCCGGTCCCTGGTGCCACCCGGCCTAATCTTTTCTGTTTTGTATGCTGACGCAGCACCCACATCCAAGGCGTCCGGCCGGAGACCGGATGCACCACGCGCACCGTCGCGATCAGCCGATTGATAGGGAGGCCCATAATCATGATCAATCCAACCGTCGATGGCATCGTCGCCACCGGTCTAATGGTCCCGACCATCGCGGCGATGTACCTGGCGGCGCATATTTCCCTCGAAACCTGGATTTACCGGCAGCATATGTTCGGTCGCGAGCGGATTGTTCGGGGGGCTTTCGCGCTGGCGATGGTGACCATATGCGTAAGTGGGGCCGTTGCAGCGATTAAGATCGCGCCAGACGACCCGGGGTCCGGTGCGCCACGGCCTACTGGGCTTGAAAATAAAAGGGCGGTGAGTGCAGCGCCATGACCCGACCCAACCTCGAAGCCATTGCCGACTGCTCCGACCTTCCTACCTATGAGACCCTGGACGGGTGCAGAGATCATGTGAAGGAGCTGCTGGCCTACATTGCCCAGCTCGAGCGCTACGTTTGCCATCGCCGACGAGAACTTCGCGCAAATGCGGGCGACCATCAAGGAACTGCGGGGTGACCCGTGACCCCCGCCGAGTTCAAGTGAGCTGTTCCAAGGGCTCGGACTGCTGTTGGTGCATAAACTAGATACTCGAAACGCATTCTGCGGCCGCCAAAGTCGGGCCAATCGGCAGAGCCACGGTCGCCGTGGCAGACCCCGTCCTAGTTTAGATAAAACGGCCCATCGTGACCGACCCATGCGTCATTTCGCCCATTCTCCATTTTCTTTTTCAGCCATTTCCTTTAAGTAGCGCTGCAAATGTGCGGACCGGGTTTCGGCATCGGGAAAATAATGGTGAACGCCCGGACTTTTCGCCCGTCCATGGAATGCACAAGCGTAAAATCTTCCGTTGGCCTCACAAGTATGGATTTCCGAATTGGTCCCTTGCGGATCAACGACCCTCCAAACTGCGCCGGGAACCATTTCCTTGCGCCGTTTTTCTCGTGCGGCATCGATAAGTTTCTGTTTCGCCTCTGTTGCATCAGAAGCGCCCACTTTTGCCTTTGTCCGGTGTTTGGCTGGTTCGCGCCATTGCCCGGAGTGCTTTTCGGCAAGCACCCGCATTTTCTCCGGTGTGCTAACTCGGACCCGCTTTATGTAATCAAAGAAACCCGCCCACTTTGACGCTTGCATCCTTTTATGACCAGGCGGTAATGCATCGGCGATCATCTTGCCAAGTTGCGGAGGCGTCACCTTGGAGAGTTTTACCCCTCCTCCGTAATCGGGTTCTCCGGTTGCGTCGTAGATAATTTCTTCAATGTTCGGCTCAGCGATTATGGTGCGACCAAGATTGCCAGCGGCCAAGATAATCTTGGCATTGGCTTCTTCCGCAGGGAAACCGCTGGGACAGTCATCAAAGCAGTCTATCGCGACTTCCAACTCGCGCAGCCGCTCCAAGAAGGTATCGCGGTCAGGCGCTAACAGCCATTCCGCCATAAGTTCGCAAACTTCAATACTGTCGCCCAAAGCTTTGTAAATATCTAGCGTCTGATGCTTGAGCCGATTGACGTGATAGGCGAGCATCACCGCTGGTCCAAAGTTGCTGGCAATCCAATCAAGACTTCCAATCTTGTTAAACATAGAGCTTCTCACCATCTCTGCACCCAAGTCACTGGCCCCTTTTTTGTCCAAGAGTTTGGTCGCGCGCAAGTCTGTCTTACATCCAACCAAAACCGAAGCATTTCAGGCTGTGCCTTTGCAACTAGGTCGAAGGTGCATGGCGGCTGTGAAAACAGAGACAATGTCGGTGCCGCCGGCCGTTGCCGGCTGCGTCATCGAGCTCCAGGCGGCCTGACCCAAGGACAAGTTGGCCTATCGGCCGGAGGCGGCATCGACCTTGGCGGTGCCCGACAGGATCTTCCCGAACTGATCGAGGTTGGTTTTGTCGTAGTGTTTCGCCAGCATGGCCGGACTGGTCAGGCTGTTGCGAGCGATGATCTTCTCGGGTATGCCGGGCTTCGACATCAGCACCGTCAGATAGGTGTGGCGCAGGCTGTAGATGGACAGCGGCATGCCCTCCTGGGTGCATAGACATCCTGTAGCCTCTTGGAGCTCCTTGAACTTCTTCCCCAGGCTGTCAGACGTCATGCCGATCAGAGAGCTCTTGGGGGTGGGTGCCAGAGCCCACAAAGCCTCGATGGAGTCGTTGGCATTAACGTGAGGCCAGATTGCCTCCGTCCGGGTCTTCTGTCTGGCGGCCCCTTTGCGGGTCGTGCATCGGAGCCGATACTTCTCCGCAGGGACCGGGCTATATTTCTCCAGCAGCGCATCAAGGTCCGTCTTCTCAACCATAATCACGTCCGACTTGATCATCCATGCAAGGCTCGAGGGGCGCATCCCCGTCCAGGCCAGGATCACAATGGCGTGCCAGAGCTTGAACTTGCTCAGCGTCTGCCGGTCCCTGGGCCAGGTCCGACTGTCGCCATCCTTGGCCTGGGCTTTCCAGACGGCAACGATGCGATCCCGGGAAGCCTCGAACTGGCGCTGGGCCTCTTCCTCGAGGGCCTTGACCTGGGATTGGGTGAACGCTGGCCGCGACAGGTCAGACTGCTTGGCGTTGGTCATCACGGGGATCTGCATCCCGTGCAGCCATTGCTGGGCCTTGGCAAACCGGAAAATGTGGCGTGCCTCGGCCAAGATCGTATTGAACTGCGTGGAAGATGGTGCAGGCTTGCCGGCCTTCTTGCGCCGCTTTTTCAGCCACGTCTCGAAACGGTCCATCTTCTCTTCGGTCACGGCGTCCACGCGCGTTTTGACGCCTATGAACCGGACAAGGTCGCGCATGACATACCTGGCTTTCTGTCGCGTGTTGGCGCGCTGCTTGACCGACGCATCCATCTCGTCATCCTCTGCGGCCCTCTGGCGCAGATAGGTTTTGGCCGCCTTGCAGAAGGTGGGAACGGTCGGCGTCTTGCCCAGGGCAACCCGTTCGGTCCGGCGCGCCTTGATCTCGGCTGCTCTGACCTTAGCGAGCTCGAGGTCGTCGGTGGCGGTCGCCTCGGTCCACTGCTTGCCGCCTGTGTATCCGAACAGCGTCCACAGACCCTTGCTGCCCCGCTGGCGCAGCGTTCCAATCCCCCGCAAGGAGACGTCTCCAATAGCCATGATGTCCTCCAAAACAAGAAGGACACCTTGCTATGAATCTTGCTATCTGACAATGGGCTGCTATGTTTTTGATATGTTTTTGCTATGTTTCGCTGAAAATCTTGAGCATTTCTGCGGGTTCTTAGACATTCAGAAGACACCTTTTTGGCTCTGAAAGCCGCAGAAACTGGGATGCGAGGCTGATTCGTAATCAGTAGGTCCGCGGTTCAAATCCGCGTTTCGGCACCAGTTAACCCCCTGAAAGACGGCCGTCTTTCAGGGGGTTTTCCAATTCTTGGGTCTATTTTGTCAAGAGTTGGCTGAGCCCCAATGGATTTCCAGCCATGATCTTCGAAACTGACCCCTGCGGCTGGCGATAAGCCATAAGCCGATTTGCAAAAGCGCCCACTCTAGCTACAATGGACATAATTAGTCGTAACCTCAAATGGTATGAACATGAAAGTGATGACGGCGCGAGACGCCAAAAATCGCTTTGGGGAGTTTCTGCACTCCGCACAGCGCGAACCGGTCGTAATCACCAAAAACGACCGGCCTGTTGGCATCATGATTTCCATGGAGGATGCCGAATTGTCGCTCCTGCCGGAAATGATGATGATGAAAGAAGCAGGGCATGAGGCATGGGTCGCGAGCAAGGTCACGCAGACCATGCGGCGTGTCGATAGCGGTGAAACGTCGTTACTCAGTCACGAGGATGCGATGATGCAACTTCGTGCCCGGATCGATTCTCGCTTATCGAAAAGTGCCCGTTAGCTGGTATGCAGATCGTCTGGACACCCGAGGCGCTTTCCGACCTCGAAAACATCTTTGTGTACTACTTTGAAAACGTGGGGCTTGAAACCGCTCTTACCATCGATAGCAGGATCGTCGCCCAGGTCGAGCGCCTCCACGACTTCCCCGAACGCATCCGTGAGAGTGACCGCGTTCCCGGTACCCGGGAAGCCGTCATACCCAAGCTGCCGTTCATCGCTTTTGTCCGGATCGTCGGCAACGCCATCCAGGTCTTGAATATCGTCCATACCTCTCGGAAGTTTCCGTAGAACAACCTGTCAGACGTCAAATGGGTCGTTTATCTATTTTCATTTCACCCGCGTAGGCTTGGCCGGCAGCTCAACCGCGGATCGGCATGGTTGCGCGCGACAGAGGCGGCAGTTAGCCGATTTGCGATCTCTATAGCCGGATCAAGCCATAGGATTAAGGTTAAGCATAATCCGACTGTCCTAAAACGGGGATAGAAGCCGCAATCGATCTTAACTATAAGCACCGCCATAAAATCAAATCGTAAGGTGGGAGCCTAACCAATAAGGGGGGTGCGATGGAGAAGGAAAATAACAGCCCGATTAAGGGTCTTACGGATCCTTCTATTCCAGTAATTGACAACACTATCCGCGCTGAAATCGATCCGGTCTTCACCCAACAATTGTGCGATTTGGTATCGACGGAGCTGGGCTATGTCTGCAGCTTCATGGGAAATGGTGGCATAATAATAGCGTCGAGTGCGAGGGAGCGGATTGGAAATCACCATGCCATTGCGGCTCGCATAATGGCCGGTGAAATTGACCAGAAGGGGGTCTCGGCCGAAGAAGCCAGCCGAACGGAGGGGGTACGGGAAGGCCTGAATATCGGCATCGACTTTGGCGGCAACAGGGTGGCGAGCTTCGCCATAGCGGGTCCGCTCGACAAAGTCACTCCGGTGGCACAGGTGATGTGTAAATTCGTGGCCTTGGTGATGCGGTCGCAAAGCGCCGATAGGACGCGCTTGGCAGAAACAAATGCGTGCGTGAGCAGGGCTCACGATGCGGTGGATGGCGCCCTGGGATTGTCCGGGTCCGGTAATACATCCATTCAGGCGCTGATCGATGGCACAAACCAGATCAACCAATTCCTGGAGCAGATTCGCGACATCGCCAGGATGACCAATCTGCTGGCGCTCAACGCCGCCATCGAGGCCGCCAGGGCCGGAGAGGCCGGGACCGGATTTTCGGTCGTAGCCGGTGAGGTTAAAACGCTATCGAATCTGACGGCCAAGGCGACGGACGAGATCTCCGGCCAGATTGGTCAGGTACAGGCCGCCACCCAGACAGTTCAAGCCGCGTTTTCCACTTTGACGAAGTCGGTCGATTCGATCAGCACCTCGATTTCCGACATCATCGATACCGTTGGATCCGATACCGTCGCCACGGCTAACGCCTCGACCGCCGACCCGTTCGATAGGGAGTTCGGTCAGCAACTATGCGACATGATTGCGGGGGCCCTAGGCTATGTTTGCTCCTTCATGGGGCAGGGTGGCGTCATTGTCGCATCCAGCGCCCGAGAGCGGATTGGCAATGTTCATGCCGTCGCCGCCCGAATTATGGCCGGTGACATGAATGAACGGGCCGTGACGGCGGAAGAGGCCGAAAAATCCCAAGCTATGAGGGAAGGCTATAGCGTCGGTATCGACTATAACGGCGTTCGGGTCGTCAATTTAGGTATTGGTGGTCCTTTGGCCGAAGTAAAGCCTTTGGCGCGCGTGATCAGCAGTTTTGTAACATTGGTATGCGCGTCACGTCATGCCGATCTGGTCCGCACCAGACGCCTTGTCCGACAGATCGTGGGGTTCGTAAGGATTGGTTGGAACGCGACCGAGGCGGCGGACGGAACCAGCGCGACGATCGGTGCCTTAAACGAATCCATCGACCGGATCGGGAACATCACCGATCAGATTCGCGACGTCGCGCGAAAAACCAATATGCTGGCGTTGAACGCCACGATCGAGGCGCTGCGGGCTGGCGCTGCGGGGAGAGGGTTCGCCGTCGTCGCCAACGAGGTCAAAACGCTGTCCTTTAAGGCGGATAGGACGACCCGGGATATCAATGGACAGATCGATTTGGTCAAGACTGTGACGGGCGGCGTCGGCGACGCGATTTCGTCGGTATCCCGGTCGATCGAGGAGGTCAACGCCATTATCAACGACATCTCCAAGCTGACGACCCTGGACGCCAATCTAGCCCTTTGAAGACGACGGTCTGTGGCCAAGCGGTCGGCAGATCGTCGGCGTCCTTGCTCAGGAGCCCCCCTTATCGACCGGTCAATTTCTGGAGATGCGCGGGATAGCGTTCGCCCTGCACGGTAAGCCCGGAGACCGCGTCGGCGATGGCGGCTAAATCTTCGGCGGTCAAGACCACCGCGGCCGCGCCCAAATTCTCTTCCAGCCGATGCCGCTTGGTGGTGCCGGGAATGGGGACGATCCACGGCCGTTGCGCCAGCAGCCAGGCAAGGGCGATCTGGGCGCGCGTCACCTGTTTGCCCTCGGCGATTGCTGCCAACACCTCGACCAGCGCAAGATTGGCCTTGCGGTTCTCGGCATTGAAGCGGGGAACTTTGGCACGGAAGTCCAAGCTGTCGAAGGTGGTGGTTTCGGTGATCGCGCCGGTCAGAAACCCTTTGCCCAGAGGGCTGAAGGGAACGAAGCCAATGCCCAGTTCCGCCAGGATCGGCAGGATTTCACGCTCCGGCTCGCGCCACCACAGCGAATATTCGCTTTGCAGGGCGGCCACCGGCTGAACGGCATGGGCGCGGCGGATGGTGCCGGCACCGGCCTCCGAGAGGCCGAAATGCCCGACTTTGCCGTCCCGGATCAGCTCTTTGACGGTTCCCGCCACCTCCTCGATAGGGACGTCAGGATCGACGCGGTGCTGATATAGCAGGTCGATGCGGTCGGTGCGCAGCCGCTTCAGCGAGGCCTCCACCACTTGCCGGATATGGTCTGGTCGGCTGTTCAGGCTGCCAAGACTGCCGGATTCGATGTCGAAACCGAATTTGGTGGCAATCACCACCTGGTCGCGGACCGGCGCGAGGGCCTCGCCCACCACCTCTTCATTGGTGAAAGGCCCGTAGACCTCGGCCGTGTCGAAAAAGGTTACGCCCAAATCCACAGCGGCCCGGATCAGAGCGACCGCGTCCTTTTGTTCCGTGGCGGGACCATAGCCGAAATTCAATCCCATGCAGCCAAAGCCGATGGCCGACAGCTGCAGCCCGCTGCTGCCAAGGGTTCGTTTTTGCATCACAATTCTCCACGGGTTGCCGGCGGGTCATTTGCGCGAACTCTACGACTTTAAGCAGGACAGGGTTAGACCAAAAAATCGGCATGAACTTATCGATCTGGCTCATAAATCTACCCTAAGGACATCGACGAAATCATCGCCTTTGTTCCATATTCAGCGACAGTATTGTGCATTTGCTGGTGATTGTTGCTTTTGTTCATTTGCCATAAATTTGCAAATCAAGCCTGCATTCTGAAGTCGTTTTTATTGATGGCTTGGCTTCCCTAAAACCCCGAGGAGATACCGCGATGAAACTTCTGCATCTTGACTCGAGCGCGCTTGGCGAGGCTTCGGTGTCGCGCAAATTGACCGCCGCCCTGGCTGCTGCATGGTTAAAGGCGACCCCGGGGCTCAGCGTCACTTACCGTGATCTGGCCGAGGCGCCGCCCGATCATCTGACCGGCGAACTGATCCAGGTGGTGAAATTCCGCAAGCTCGATGGATTGAATGAACGCCAAAAGCAAGAATTGGCGCTGACCGACGCTTTGGTCGAAGAGTTTCTTGCCGCCGATCTGGTGATCATTGGGGCGCCCATGTACAATTTTACTGTGCCCACCCAATTAAAATCCTGGATTGACCGAATCGCCCAGGCGGGCAAGACGTTCCGTTATACAGAAAAGGGACCGGTCGGATTGGCTGGCGGCAAGAAAGTTGTGATCGCCTCTTCGCGGGGCAGTGTCTTTTCGACCAGCGAGGTCATGCGGGCCCTGGATCATCAGGAAACCTATCTGCGCACGGTTCTCGGCTTTTTTGGCATCACGGATATCACCGTCATCCGTGCCGAGGGCGTTGGCCTGGGGCCGGAGAGCCGCGATCAGGCGCTGGCCAACGCGCTGGAACAAATCAGTCTTCTGCTGCCCGCCGCCGCGTAATGATTAACCTGTGAAAAATAAATCCCGTGAAAGGACATTTGCCATGACGAACCCCACGATCGCTCAAAAATCTCCAATCGCCGTACAGTTGGAAGCGGGTAAGACCTATTACTGGTGTACCTGCGGGAAAAGCGATCGCCAGCCGTTCTGCAACGGGGCCCATAAGGGCAGCGATTTCGCGCCTCTGGCCTTCACCGCCGACGAATCCAAGACGGCCTATCTCTGCGGCTGCAAACAGACCAAGGGGCAACCCTTCTGCGACGGTGGCCACAAATCATTGTAACGCTCGATTGAGGAACGCTTTTTTGTCGGAGCTCCGTCCCATCACACTGGTTCGCTCTTGCGGTGCCCGGCTTCCCGTGGCAACGGGGGAAAGCGTTTTAGAGGCCTTGCGTCGCCAGGGTATCCCGCATGCCTCGATCTGCGGCGGTAAGGCGCGCTGCACCACCTGTCGGATTAGGGTCGTCGACGGGCTGGAAAGTCTGCCGGCAGCGGATGCTCTTGAAATGGGCGCTCTGACGCGGATTGGGGCACCTCCGACGGTCCGCTTAGCCTGCCAGCTCCGTCCCACCGCTGACCTTCGCATTGTGCCGCTTTTGCCCTGTGATATCAGCATCGAGGATGTCCAGGGCAAGGGCGGATTGGATGGCCGCGAACTCGCGGTCGTGGTTCTTTTCGTAGATCTGCGCGAATCCACGACCATGGCCGAGGCCAGGATGCCCTATGACGTTTTGTTTATCCTCAATCGCTTTTTTCTGGAGATGAACCGGGCCCTCGTCGCCACCGGCGGCTATTACTCTAATTTCACCGGGGACGGGTTAATGGCGTTATACGGGCTTGAGGATAAGGACTGCGCGCAGGCGGCGAAAAAGGCGTTGGCTGGGGCGCAAGCCATGCTGGATGCCATGGCTCGTATCAATCGCGATCTTGCCACCGAGCTTTTGGAACCGCTTCGCATCGGTATCGGCATTCATGCCGGCAAGGCCATTGTCGGCAGCATGGGACCGCCGCGCTCGCAGATCACCAGCGCCATCGGCGATACGGTCAATACCGCTGCCCGCATGGAAAGCCTGACCAAGGACTTTAACTGCGCGGTGGTGGTGTCGCGTCAGGTCGCCGCAATGGCCGGGCTTGATCTTCCGGTCGAGCGCCTCCACTTGGCGACCGTCAAGGGTCGCGCGGAGGCTATCGAGGTTTTCGCCCTCGACCGGCTATCCTGAATTTTTACAGTTGTGACGGCAGCGTGCCAATCCTTTCCTGTAAAAAAGATTAGAGCTGTACCTATACAAAACAAAATAACTTTCAATTTAAAATCGACTTAACACAGTGCTTTCATAAACATAAAAATATAATCCATGTGTTTATTTTATAAATATAGCCAGATGAAAGTCATTCTTAATATCC